>Ga0193726_1002564_pt1 | contig 12195 bp, 8 predicted proteins | sample H2c1metaG_FD_144928 | JGI IMG/M metagenome (GOLD analysis project Ga0193726, IMG submission 144928) | Soil microbial communities from a riparian zone of the East river system, Colorado, United States - H2c1 | ecosystem: Environmental > Terrestrial > Soil > Riparian zone | place: USA: East River... | reverse complement strand
GTTTTGCCCGCTGCAGGCGCTCGCCGCGGAGGCGATCGAAATCGATCCGCTGCTCCCAGTCCACCGCCATCGTGCCATGAGTTTTCAGCGCCACGACATGCCTCCTGTTTCCGGTTTCAAGATTGGCCGCACAGAGCTCGGGCGGCTGCGAATACAGTTTTCTCCGTGGGCACGGTGGCATCTTCCAACGGTGGAGAGAAAGGAATGGGGACATGCATCGCTCCCATCCGCTGCACCGGCCTGTCAAGATCGTAGAAAGCTCCCTGCGCAATCACCGCGGCGATTTCCGCCGTGACCCCATACCGGCCATAGCCCTCGTCGATCACAATCGCTCGGGACGTTTTCCTGGCTGACTCGATCAGAGTCTGTTCATCGAGCGGCCAAGTCGTACGTGGGTCAATCACTTCGGCGCTAATGCCGGCTGCTTCGAGCAGCTCCGCAGCGCCAAGGGCTACCTGCACCATGCTGCTCGTTCCCACCAGAGTAATATCACTGCCCACACGCTTCACGTCCGCAACTCCAAACGGGATGGTGTATTCCTCCGCCGGGACCGGACCCTGCAACTTGTGATGCATCATTTTGTCTTCAAAAAACATCACCGGATTGTCGTCCCGGATCGCGGTCTTCAACAACCCCTTGGCGTCGTATGGCGTCGACGGCAATACCACCTTCAGTCCGGGAACATGACTGAACCAGGCGTGAAGAGATTGTGAATGTTGGGCAGCCGAACGTCGTGTTGCTCCCATCGTGGTTCGCATCACCATGGGAACCTTCCACTTGCCTCCGGACATGTAATGGATTTTCGCCGCCTGGTTCACCATCTGATCCATCACCAGCGTGAGGAAGTCGCCGAACATGATGTCGGCTATGGGACGCATCCCGGTCATGGCTGCGCCGACCGCCACTCCGGTGAAACCTGCTTCGGAAATTGGAGTGTCGATGACGCGGCTGGTCCCGAATTCTTCGACCAAGCCGGACAGCACCTTGAAAGGCGTTCCCGCTTCGGCCACATCTTCGCCAAAAATGCAGACCGTACTGTCGCGGCGCATCTCTTCCGCGAGGGCCTCGCGAACGGCCTGAGCGAAGGTCAATATGCGGCCGCCCTCAGACATAGACATCCTCCTCCGCTTCTTCGGGACTGGGATAAGAGGATGCGATACCGAACGCGACCGCCTCTTTCATTTCCGCCGCCACTTCGGATTGAATGTGTTCCAGAGTAGCCGAATCAGTCAGACTCTCCCTGATCAAGTGGGCGGTGAGCACTTTGATAGGATCGCGGTCGGTCTTCCATTCCTGCTCTTCCTGTTTGGCTCGGTAATATTCACGATTGATGTCGCCCACGTGGTGGCCCGCGTAGCGATAGGTATTGCACAAAAGGAATCCGGGACCGTCGCCGCTGCGGGCGCGGTCCACCAGCCTGGTTGCCAGGGCAAATACAGCCCGCACGTCTTGGCCATCGACGGCTTCGGCCTGCAGTCCGAAGGCGGTTGCGCGGCCTAGAATGTCTCCCGCGGTGGTTTCCGAAAAATGAGTGTACTCGGTATAAAGATTGTTCTCGCACACGTAAATGGCGGGAAGCTTCCACAGTTGCGCCAGATTGAATTCTTCGTAAACCAGGCCTTGTCCCAGCGCTCCTTCCCCGAAAAAACAGACCGCAACCCTGCCGTTGTGCAAATACTTCGAGGAGAACGCGGCGCCGGTGGCAACCCCGACGCTGCCGGCGACAATCGCGTTGGCTCCCAGATTGCCGGTCGCAGGATCCGCGATGTGCATCGATCCACCTTTGCCTTTGCAGTATCCCGCCTTCTTGCCCAGCAGCTCGGCAAACATCCGGTCCGGCGACGCCCCCTTCGCCAAACAGTGTCCGTGCCCGCGATGGGTGCTGGTAATGTAGTCGTCCTTGCCAAGTGCCTCGCAGATTCCCACCGCGACCGCTTCTTCTCCCAAGTAAAGATGAGCCAGGCCTGGCATCAGAGCACGCGTGTACAGTTCATTGACCTCTTGTTCGAAGAAACGAATGCGCACCATCTGCCGATACATCTGAATCAGTTTCTCCAGGGCGGGACCAGAGTGCGTCGCGGCCGGGTTCGTGGCAATCGTCATTTTGAAACTCCAGCCATGCTGGCCAACACGTTGAACACCACTGCGAAATCCAGTTTTTCCCAGCCCATACCACGAGCTGCGGTCAAGAATTCATTGGTGACCGCAGTCGTGGGCACAGGAACATTCAACTGACGGCCCAGTTCCATGGCCAGCAACATGTCCTTCTGCATCATGTTGACGTCGAACCAGGCTTGCTCGGGCTGTTGCAGCACAAAGGGGCCGCGGTACTTGATCATGGGCGAAGCCACGGCGCTATTGACGAGAACGTCTACGGCGACTTCTCGCGGAATGCCGCTTTTTTCTGCCAGCAATATGCCTTCGGAAAAAGCCAGCATCTGGACAGCCAGGCTGAGATTGATGGCGATCTTCATGGAGAGGGCTACCCCGTTGCCGCCAACGTGAGTCACTTTGGGACCAATGTCCAGCAGCAACGGCTTCACGCGGGCGAAGGTTTCAGGGCTGCCTCCAACAATCACCGTGAGTTTCCCTTCCTGCAGGGTGATCACGCTGCCGGAGACAGGCGCGTCCACCATGTCGGCGCCCCGGGCGCGCACTTTGTCGGCAAGGGCCAGGCTCGTGGCCGGACTCACCGTGCTCATGTCGACGAAGATCCGGCCCTTGGCCATCGCAATCAGCAGCCCGTCCGGACCCTCGGTGATCGAAGCCAGGGCCGCGGCATTGGTGACCATGGCGAAGGTGGTGTCGGCGGCCGCGGCAACTTCCCGCGGGGAATCGGCCCATTGCATTCCCCGATCCACCAACCACTGCGCTTTCGAGCGGGTACGGTTGTATCCCGTCACGGAGTGACCTCTATCGAGCAGACGGCTCACCATCTGGCCACCCATCACTCCCAGGCCGATAAAACCAAGCTTGGCCATTGCCAAACCGCCTCCGCTTTATAAAATGGATTTCCTAACCGCTGGTTTTCGCTTCGCCGATGAACCTTGCGAATCCACCCGGACCTGTTCCAGATGGGCCCGCATGGCCTCCCGCGCTTTCGCAGGATCCCGCTGCTCAATTGCTTCGAGAATGCGCTTATGGTGGAACTGTCCGCGATCCGGGCCGCCCTTCACGTTGAAAATGTCTAGGCGCTGCTCGCGCAGTACACCCACGATGGAATCAATCAAGGAAAGAATCAGGGGATTGGCGGCCGCCTCGGCCAAGGCCAAGTGGAAGTCGAGGTCGGCCTCGATGTAGGCCTCGGCGTCTTCCCGCTTCTGGTCCATCACAGAAACCGCCTCTCTCATGGCCAGAATGTATTGTTCGTCCATGTGAGCCGCGGCCAGGGCCGCGATCTCAGGTTCGAGGATGGCCCGCAGTTGCGCCAGATGGACTGAACCACCCGGCTGCCCGATCTTGATCATGCGGTCGAATGACTGCCGGACCGACTGAGAAGTTGCGTCGGTGATGAATGTGCCCCGTCCCGAATAAGCCTCTACCAGGCCTTTTTCGTGCAGCGCTTTGACGGCTTCCCGCACCGCCGTTCGACTCACGCCAAATTGCTGGGCCAGTTCCCTCTCCGCGGGCAGTTGATCGCCGGTTTTCAGCACGCCCTTGAGGATCGATTCTTCAATCTGCTGCACAATTTGTTGGTAAAGGCGCGAGGTCTGGACGACCTTGTAGACGGATTTTTCCCGGCTCGACATTGAAGACGTTTTAGGCATGGCCCAGTTTGCTGTAACCTTTCTATTTAAAAAGTGGACCTACCATTATTGAATGCTCACTGTTTTGATATTCGTGAATTCCCGAATCCCGCATGCGCCACCCAGTTCGCGTCCGTGTCCGGACTGCTTCACCCCGCCAAACGGAAGCCGGGGATCGGAGGCCACCATGCGATTGATAAAGACCATGCCAGCCTCAAGATCGTCGATGAAGCGTTCACGCTCGGTTTCGTCGTTGGTCCAGGCACTCGCGCCCAAACCGAAGCGAGTGTCGTTGGCGACGGCAATAGCCTCGTCCATGTTCCTGACCCGGAACAGGCAAGCCACGGGCCCAAATAATTCCTCGCCGTAAGCCGGCGAGCCTTTGGGAATGTCCGCCAAAACCGTGGGCGGATAAAAATTCCCTACGCCCGGCAGTGGTTTTCCGCCGGTCAGGAGGCGGGCGCCGGCGGCGATAGATTTTTGCACATCAGCATCGAGAGACCGGACCGCATCCGCTGTGGCGAGCGGGCCTAACTCTGTGCTTTCGTTCGAAGGATCGCCAAGTACGAGCCTTTCTATTTTCCTCACGAACTGCTTTTCAAATTCATCGGCAATGGGCGCGGCAACAATGAATCGCTTGGCGGCGATGCAGGATTGTCCGTTGTTGCCAATCCGGGCCTTGACCGCGGTTTCGACCGCCAGATCAATATTTGCGCTGGGCATGACGATGAAAGGATCGCTGCCCCCCAGCTCCAGCACGACCTTCTTGATACTCTTTGCAGCCGAGATTCCCACTTCGATCCCGGCGCCTTCGCTTCCCGTAAGCGTGGCAGCGGCAATTCGAGGATCTTGTAAAATCCGGTCGACTTTGTCAGATCCGATCAGCAGCGTCTGAAAGACTCCCTCAGCGAAACCTGCCCGGAGATAGATGTCCTCGAGTTTGAGCGCACATTGGGGGACGTTCGATGCATGTTTCAACAGGCCCACATTTCCCGCCATCAGCGCCGGCGCAGCAAAACGGACCACCTGCCAGAATGGATAGTTCCAGGGCATCACCGCCAGAATGGGGCCGATCGGCAGGTACCGCACATAGCTGCGGCGGGCGTCGGTTTCAATCACTTCGTCGCCGAGGAAGTGTTCCGCATTGTCCGCGTAGTAGCGGCATGCCCAGGCGCATTTCACCGCTTCATCGACGGCCGAACGAAACGTTTTTCCCATTTCGGTCGCCATAAGGCTGGCGAGCACTTTTTTTTCGGCCTCAAAAATCTCCGCCGCTTTCATCATGGCCTTCGCCCGTTCCGCGAAAGTCGTTCGGCGGTGTCGCGAGAATGCCTCGCTCGAGCGCTGCAGCTTGCACTCCAATTGAGAATCCGAAAGCGCTTTAAATGTCTTCAGGACTTCTCCGGTCGTCGGATCAATGCTCGCGATTGCCATTTCAGTTGAATTGCTCCGGGGTCGCGCAGACTCCATGCTTGGGAGAGGTCATGTGGTCATACACCTATACCACGTCAAACGTCGATGTCAAGCCCCGGCACATTTTTCCCGCGCAGCCGGGTAGGGTTGAGGGTCGAGAACGGTTTGTATCCTGATTGCTGCGGTGCCAGGGTTGCCGGAACCTCCAAAGTGCGGAGAAGCCAAGGGATAATGACTAGCCTAAAAATGACGGGGTCGGGCCAGATTTTTATCTGTCTTCCCAAATGACCACCTTGGGGATTGATCCATGCATCCTTCGGGACATCGCCGGAGCTGAGCAGCAGGTAGATGTCCGAGATCGGAACTTGCGTATCCGCTACCCCCGCAATGACCAGCATCGGAGACATCGGTTTGCCGAGAAGGTTTTGATCCACCAGCGACATTTTGGGCAGCAAAGCGGCCATATCATCCAGGGACTTGGCGCCTTCGAGAATGTTCATGAGGGCCGGGACCTGATCGAACAGATATTCTCGATTTCCCAGCAGCGAATTCATCAGGAAATCTTTCTGGAAGAATTTGTCGACTGGCGGTGACTGCGCGCTCGCCCCTTTCAGCCGCGCCCGCTCCACAATCGCGAGCTTGGTGGCCCAATATGCGCCCCAACTTACGCCGTGCACCGCCAGTCTATGTTTATCCACCTCGGGCCGGCTCTGGGCATAGTCAATTACGCGTGACAACATGCGGTCGGCGGTCAGGCTGACTTTGATGGGGGCTTGGCCGGTACCGGGCCCATCCACGGCGAGAAAACCAACCCCGTACGGCAAGATCGCGCCGAAGCTCTCCGCCAGGTCTTCCTTCCGGCTATCCAGACCATTGACTGCGATCACCAGAGGCACCGGGCCCTGGGCATGGTTGGGAAGCCGCAAATACCCGATAATTTCCGAGCCTTCAAACGGGATATGGATTACTTCGAGGGGCGGATCCCAAAAACGCGCATGCGCGAGGAAGGCCTCAATCGCTTTGGCGTAAGACCGCTGTTTTCCCGGCGACGCAGGAATTGGCCAGCGTCCGAACGAATAAAGCCGCCACGCTCGGATGTAGTCGGCATTGGCCTTTTCAGGTGCCGTAGCTTCGAGTGATTTCGCCTCGGCCATATATCGGTCAGCGACCGCCATGAAGCCTGCAGCCCACTCATCTTTGTCGCGGGTCCTAATCATGGCAAAGGCTTCTCGAACATCGGAGGGAACCAGCCCGATCAGAGGATACATTCCATTTTCCGCGCGATGGATGGCTTCGGCTTTGATCTCCTCAAGCGTGCGCTCCTGACGTTCTTGCGCCCGGCTGAAACCACCGAGCAATGCAGCGCAGACAATCACGAGAGACAGCGGACGCAACTGAACTGTGGTGATCACGTTTGCTAGCTCCTTCATGTGGTTTTCAGCGGTTCATTCTTTCAAGCGGCCGGTCACCAGCCTGTCGTCCTCGGTGGCCGGACGCGCGGTGAACTGGAACAAACCTCCGTCGCTACGTCACTCAGGTTCTCGAGCAACGGTCGACGGTTGGTTCCAATGCTGCCGGGCGGCGCCAGACTAGAACTTCAATTTCAAGCCAAACTGGATCGCGCGGCTGCCACCGGATCCGATGACGGGATTTGAAGCAGCCACGTCCGGTGTGGCGCAAGCACAACCGAACGAGCCGGTCGAAGGATCATTGTGAGCCCAGCCGTTCTGCCCCCCGAAAGGGTTGGCAAAGTTAGGATGATTGAATACATTAAAAAATTCGGCGCGAAACTGGGCGCCGAACCGTTCTCCGAACTTCCAGTTTTTGGATACCGAGAAATCGACATTGCGGAAGCCGGTATCGCGGAAGATGTTGCGGCCCATGGTGCCGAAAGTCCCGAACCCTGGAGGAATCATGAAAGACGAGCGATTGGCGTAGCATCCAAACGCAGCCAAGGAGCTGGTTGCCGGTCCACCGGCAGTTCCCCCGTCCATCGCCAGCGACTGTGCGTTGCAGGCAGCGTTGGACGTAGGATTTGTGGGATCACCGCTGCCGACGAAGAAAGGAATTCCGATCGTGGTGGACTTGAAGTCCTTCGGGTTTCCAAAGAAGTCCCAGCGATCGTTGGCCTCGCCCGTCAGACTGACATCACTGCCCGCATCCATCACTCCGAAAGGTTGAGCGCCCGCCAGGGTCACGATGGTGTTCAGTTGCCAACCCTCCAGCATTTGTGCGAACGACTTCTTGCCGGGAACCTCATAGGTCATGGAGAGCGTGCCGCGTTGCCGTATGTCGAAGTCGCTGCTGGCATATTCCCGTTGGATGTTGTTGCTGTCCGATGGAAGACCCAACCCCGCGCCAAAGTCCCAGTTGGCACCCACATCATCGAGCGAATGAGAGTAGGTGTAGCCAGCTATGAAAGTAAAGTTGTGGTAATCCCTCGCGGTCAGGGTCGCCTGCAGGCCGTTGTAGTTCGACCTGTAGATGTTTCCCATCTGATAGATAAAGCTCAGGTAAGGAAACTGGGCGTTGAACGGACGACCGGACTGCTCGTCCCCAAGCGTGTCTGAGGCAGGCACATTCTGATTAATGTCCCGGACGCCGACTAACTTTGAACCGTGATCTCCGACGTAGGCAACTTCCAGGGACAAAGCACTGGTAAAGGCGTGCTGAACATTTAGATTCCAATTGAATACATACGGGGTCTTGATATTGGGATTCATCCCCAGGATCGAACACGGATTGGCTCCGCAATCGATGGGCGTGGTGGGGAATACTGTTCCGGGCCCGTTCCAGTCGAGATTAGAGCCGGGAAAGTTGAGGGTGCCGACGGCAATCGAGCCGGTACCCGGCGCCCCACCCGGTCCAACTCCCAGCGCTCCGGTGGGAATCGTGCTGATGCCAAGCGAGTTGTTCAGGGCCAGGAACGATTCCCAGTTCAAGGTCTCATACATAATGCCCCCGCCGCCTCGGACCACAGTCTTCCCGGTACCCTGCGGGTCCCAGGCAAAGCCCAGGCGCGGAGCGAAATCGGTATGGTCGCCGTTGTAGGGTGAACTGATGCCCTGCCCCACCTGAACCAGCCCCTCGTTTGGATCAAAATTTCCCAACAGGTCGTGCGCCTCCTTTACCACCGTGTCGAGCTCATAGCGCAAACCAACGTTCAGGGTGAAGGTCCTCGTGATCCGCCAGTCATCCTGAACGAAGCCGGCGTAGCCCCAGTTGTGTATGTGCCGCGTAGGATCGCCCACCAGTTGGCTTCCCGAGGTTGGGGCGCCGGCAAAAAAGTCTTCCAGCCCGGATGAGTTCGGGAGCGCAGCCCCGCCTACGAATTTGATTCGACCTCTGGCCCCGCCGTAGGCGCCGCCCGTGAATGCGTCCCGATGGATCTCCGCACCGAACTTGAAGACATGATTGCCCCGGATGTAGGAAATGTGATCCACGAGCTGAACCCTGGTATCCGGGCCTTGGATCTTGGGCCAATTGAAGCCGCCCAATTCCTGAGGAAAGATATAAAAGGGGAATACATTGATTCGAGGCAGTCCTCCGTAAAGCGGGTTAGTGACCCCAGTATTGAGGCCGTACGATGCTGCGGAAATGTCGTGATCGGCGGTAAAGGTGGGCTGATAAAGGCGGTTGTATCCAAGTCTGGCTTCATTCACCCAGTGGGAATTCGGAGAGAAAACCCAGTTCCCTCCTACCACCTGGGCGCGGGTGTGAATCTGCGTCAACCATTGTGTTTGTAATTGGCTGGCATCGGAAACGGTGCCGTTGTCATTGCCGAAAAAATACATGCCACTGAGGGCGTTACGATCATTGGCGTGATAGTCGATCTTGCCGACGGCATTGTCGGAGCTCACCGAGTTGGGCAGACCGTATTCGATGGTGGTCGGACCCAGCGGGCCCGTTCCAGGGTTCGTGGGGAAGCCCTTGCCATTGCAGGTGGTCGTGCCGGGTGGCGTGAAAGTGCAGCCGGCAATGCTCAAGCTGGCCGCACTGACATCATTGGGAATGGCTCCGGCGAGAAAGGCCGCATGCACGTCGGCGATGGCATCCGGGATGCTATTTACGCAGTCACCGGTTAGGTAGGTACAGGTCGGCGTACCCGGCGTTGGCAACGAGATCATGGCGGGCGTGGACAGCTGGGTAGTATTTCCCACCGTGTACCGTTGGCCCTCATAGCCGCCGAAGAAAAAAAGCTTGTCCTTGATGATGGGACCACCCGCGGTGCCGCCGAACTGCTCGAGGTTGCGCGATTGTTTGGGCCCTGCCGCTACGGTATTGAAAAAATTGCGCGCATCGAACGGCGTATCGCGGCCAAATGCATAGGCCGTACCGTGAAAACCGTTCGTCTCCGATTTTAGACCGACGTTGACGATGGCTCCCGGCTTCCAGCCGTATTCCGCGGGAGGATTCTCCTGGAGGTTAAATTCCTGAATGGCGTCGACGGGCAGGATCGTCGCCGAATCGCCGGCGATTCCAGCCCCGTTGATGATGCTCTGGCCGGAGAAAGGTTCGCTGTTGAACAGGCCGTCAATAATGTAAGCATTGTCCTCGGCGCGAAGACCATTGGTGCTGGTGGTCGAAAATCCGCCACCGGGATAACGCACCACGCCCGGCCGCAGCTGCAGCAGATTCTCGTAGTTGCGTCCGTTCAGGGGCAAATCGTTGATCTGCTCATTGCTGATAGTGCCGCCGAGGGTTGAGGACGTGGTATCGAGCATGGGAATTTCTTCCCTGACAATCACGGTTTGGGTGACGTCTCCTGGTTGCATCGCGAAGTCGATCGGCAGGTCCTTCGCGACCTCCAGTTGGATATTGACGCGCTCGATGCTTTTGAATCCCTTGGCTTCGGCCCGGACCTTATAGTTTGCGGGAACCAGATCCGGAGCCACATAAGCGCCCGCGTCATCGGTGGTCAGGGCCCGCGTAGTGCCTCGTTCGACATCAGTAATCGTGACTACCGCTCCAGGCAAGGCCGCGCCGCTCTGATCAGTCACGGTTCCTAAAATACGTCCTGCGTTCGTCTGGGAAAATGAAGGGAGACAGGCGAGCAGTATACCGATGACCAAACCCGACAGTGATGTAGCCCTTGAAGAGAGACGCACAAAAACCTCCGATGCAATCGAAGTTTGGAAGTGCGAGAACTGGAGCCTTGGTCTGTGGTCCAACAGCTTTACCACCTCTCCAAATTGACTGTCAAGCAATTTGCGTAAACTTGCTTATCAGTCCGGTCTTCTGGCGGGAAACGAGCGATTACGAATGCGAGAAGTGCTCAGTGGTTGTTCACAGCATTTGGGCTCACAGCTCTAGACCTGGGGAGCAGACTGGGGATCGCCGTCTCATTCGCCCTGACGGGTTTGACCCCGGGGTCTGGCCTCCGGTATCGCTCCCACCGCGACCGAGAAACATATGTCGCGGTCGGTTTGCTTCTGACCGGAGTGGCGGGGTAGCCAGTTACATGCCCTTCCGCAGAGCCTCGAAAGTTGATGCGATGGCAGCGCTGCGGTGCGAGTAAATGCGAGAGCAGGGATCCGGAGCCTTCTCGATTATCGGTTTTTACAGCGGAGAGACAACCGACCACCGCGGACGGTTTCTTCGCGAGATTCAGCTCTGGCCTGACGAGCGCCTGGAATCAACCCATGACTTTATTCAATGGATGTTCCCGCTGGCGGAACCGAGCGCATTCCATCCCCAGGCACCCCTGCTCGACGCTGCCGCGATTCGGGCGTTTCGATCACGGCCGGATCTTCATCGGACCATGCGGACATCATTTTTCCGGATGCTCGCATTCTTTGGATTTCAATCACGATTCAATCCTCGGCTGGTCATCGAACGCGGATCTGATTTCACAAACAAATCGAAGCACTGGTTTAGCGCCAACAATCACAACCATCTACGAATCAGCCGCATCCTGAAAAGCTCACGGCTAGTCGGGCTTGAGAAGGAATCGGGCGCGTGGTTCAACTGCCTGGCCGAGATTTACGAGTCTGAGTGCGTCAAGCCGGATCCCGCCATCACCCCCGAAACATTCGCGTTCTGGCGGGCTGCCGCCGGACAACGCCATTCGCCCTAGACCGGCCCCGAGAGAAGTGATTGCCGGAGAGTGCGGCGATGGGAGCAATGCCCGGATCATCAACACCCGGCATCTGATGACTTTCCCGCCAGACCCGGCAAGAAGGGAGGATTGCAGCAATTCACCTGCGCTTGATGATGAAGACTGTCTTGTCATCAATCCGATCTACTTCATTGATTTCCTGCAGGTGCTCGTCCTGCTTTACCGCGTATTGCATAATCACATTACAGATCTCTCTTGCCGATTCATATTTGCGATCGCGGATCACACGCTCGATCTGCAGACGGTCCTGTTCATCGCTTCCGTCGTAGACCCCGTCCGTATAGAGAAAAAGAATGTCGCCCGGACTCATCAGCGTGATTTCCGCCACGTCCGAGAAGTTCACCTGTCTTTTTCTGAGGCTCATGGAAAAATATTTGTTCCGGTCAGGATGGTCTTCGGGAATTTCCAAGCCGAGAGCAGGAAACTGCACCATGCGGTCTTTATCGATCTCCATGAATCTCCCGAATTCCGCCGAGAAGACGAGCGGTGGCGGGTGGCCGAAATTCACGAAGCGGAAATTACCCTCGGGGCGCATTTCCCCGTAGAGCATGGTTGCGATCTCACGCGCACTATCGTTTGGATTTCGTCCCAGAGCGTTGCGCGCGGTGACCGACTGCGCCAATCTGAGGTTGATATGTTCGAAGAAACCCGGCGTGATTTTTCCGTACCGGTCCAGTTCTGTCAGCATGAAGGCGTGAAAAGTATCGTGCACGGTGGAGGCGATCTTCGCGGAGATGAGTCCGTGTCCCTGCGCATCGACCAACAGGACTCCCGCAGTAGTGCGCAGTTCTTTCAGGACTTCGGCGATTCGCAACTGTTCGGAGCTCTTTGCCTTTCTGTACTCAACCGGCGCCTGGGGACCTGATTCCGGCCTGGATTCCAGCCATTGCACCTGATCATCCACTGAATTGCGCGGAG
>Ga0193726_1002563_pt1 | contig 12197 bp, 15 predicted proteins | sample H2c1metaG_FD_144928 | JGI IMG/M metagenome (GOLD analysis project Ga0193726, IMG submission 144928) | Soil microbial communities from a riparian zone of the East river system, Colorado, United States - H2c1 | ecosystem: Environmental > Terrestrial > Soil > Riparian zone | place: USA: East River... | reverse complement strand
CGACCACACCAACAAGGTAATGGACGACTTGAAAGGAAAAGAAGGTGAACTGCTGAAGAATATTGAAAAAAACAGGGTGATTGCCAAGCGGGTAAGCAATGCGATAAGCAATATAATAGAACGGGAAATAGCAAAGGCCACAAAAGAGGCCGAGGCGGCAGCGGCAGCAGCCGCTGAGGCGGAAAGGAAAAAAGCCGCAGAACTCGCTAAAGCAAACGCACCGGAGAAGCCTGCAAAAACCGGCATATCTGAAAATGTGGCTAATAATATGCCGGCAGTAACCCCAAGGTCAAGGCAACCGAGGGCCGAAGTGCAGCCACTGTTATCAACACCTACAGAAGTGGCGCTCGCCGCAAACTTTGAAGGGAATATGGGCAAACTCTACTGGCCTGTGGATAAGGGGTATATTACTGACCATTTTGGCATACACCCGCACCCCATAGAGCATCAGGTAATGATAAATAATACAGGAATTGATATTCAAACGACCCCAGATGCAGCGGTGAGAGCCGTATTTGAGGGTACCGTAACCAGCGTCAGTTATATAGCGGGTAATATGATGGTACTCATAAAGCATGGTAATTATTTTACCATCTACAATAACCTTAAAAGTGCCTCAGTAAAAACGGGGGATCATGTAACTGCCCGTGAGCAAATAGGAGTAGTCGCCAATAATGACGAAGGAGAGCCAACGATAAAATTCGGGATATGGAAGGGCGGGAAGAAAGGAGCTGTAGGAATAAACCCTGAGCCCTGGCTCGGAAAGGCGCATTAAGCAGAAACCTAAACTTCATCGGATCGGCATAAAAAAGCCACCATCACAGAACTTTTTACTTTTAAATTTATAATTTTTACTTTTTTCAGTGGCCTCGCCAGGACTACTTTTATGCCCCTTCCATTCTTTGCGCTTCTTTTGGCTTCCTCTGAAACTATTGATTTTATTGACTTTCCATTTATTTTGCTCATTTTCGTATACCTTCGATGTCAGCAAATGTTTGAACTATGTTTGAACTTGACTAAATCTCTGATATCATGAATGCACCCAAAATTAAGGTAGTTTTATATAAGAACAGAACTTATAATGATGGCTCTCACCCCATAATGATAAGAATCACTCAAAATCGTAAGGCTATTTATAAAGCAGTTGGATATTCAGTATTACCAGATGCCTGGGATGAAGAGAACCATTGTGTGTATGAAAAGAAGCCTCAATTAACAAAGAAACTTGAGGATCAGTTTAGTTCAAGTAAAATTGCTGAATTAAAAAGTAGGTATCCAAATGCTATAGTAGTTCATAATGCAAGACATATCAATATTGCAATAAGAGATAAAATTGAAGAAGTATCAGACATAAGCGATAAATTAAAAGTGAATGAAGAGACATGGGATTTGAAGGCTATTAAAAGCAAGCTTAATCCGAGTGATGCTGGTGATAGGAATAAAAGTTTCTTGGTATTCGGTAATGAGCATAGAGATAAGTTTCTGAAATCTGGTTCAATTGGCACTTACAAAAGCTACAAGTCCACTTTAAATAAGCTAGAGGGTTATTTGAATAAGAAAGACCTTCTATTTTCCGATTTAACTGTTCAGTTCCTTGAAGGCTATGGTGTTTACATGCAATTGAATGAAAGCAAGAAAAACACTAGTAATAAACGCCTTAAGACGAATACCATTCATAAGCACTTTAAGTGTATTAGGTCAATCTATTATGCAGCAATAGCTGAGAAAGTGGTAACAGCAGAGAAGAATCCGTTCTTTGTCTATAAGTTAAAGCTGGATCCGAATGTGAGGAAAGATAAGCTTACGGTTGACGAAATAATAACTATGGAGAAATTGAACCTTAAAAAAGATAGCTTGGTTTTTCATGCTCGTAACTTCTTCCTATTTTCATTTTACTGTGCAGGAATCAGAGCACGCGATGTATTAATGTTGAAATGGCATAACATAAATAAAGAAGACAGAGTTGAATACAGAATGGATAAGACAGGTCACCACAAATCCATAAGCTTGATTCCAAAGACGAAAGACATTCTTAAGCACTATAAACCTGCAAAGCCCCAACCCAATAGCTTCATATTCCCATTTATGGATGCTAGCTTGGACTTGTCAGATGCCCTGACTTTGTTTAATCATATTTCCAGCAACGTTTCACTTGTGAATAAATATCTAAAGGACGTAGCCATAGAAGCAAAAATTGAAAAAGTCTTATCTACCCACATTGCCCGTCATTCTTTTAGCGACATAGCACGTAAAAGAAAGACAAGCATTTATGATATAAGCAAAATGCTAGGTCATTCATCAATTAAGGTTACAGAGGCTTATTTGGCAAGCTTTGATGTTGAAAGTCAAGACGAGGCGATGAAATCTATTATGGATTTTTAAACCATCTAAAATTTATTAAGCAGACTTTGTCTTTCATCCCATGGGCAAGGATTAAAGTCTTGAACCGATTGTACTCACGCAACTCAATGACTGAACTATAGGTCCTAGCCATATCGCTATAGCTAGGATCGTTGGGGTTTATCTGGTCTATAGGCTCAACTTAGCCAAAATAAAAGCGATAAATTATGTCAAAGAAAAAAACAGCTAAGAATCAAAACAGCAAGCCTGTTCAACTACGAGTCTCCGACAACTTGGTGGATACTTCCACTATTTCTGCAAGTGAAAATTCGGAAATGAATCCAGATGAAATTTTATTGTCAGTAGAAACACCTGGAAGTTCAGAAGTACGCGAGAATACTGAACCAAATGACCTTGAAACAACGGTTGAGCAAGTTGTTGAGAACAATGCGTTGCCCAGTGAGGAAATTGTAGAGGTTTCTGAAATAATTGTAGAAATCCCCATCGAAGAAAATCCGGTAGCCATTGAAGGTCCCATTGAACAGCCCGCCGAGGGCAATGTTCTCGTTATCGAAGAAATTATTCCAGTACAAGAAGCAAAACCTAAAAAGTCTGCAAAGACAAAACCAGCCGGCACCACCAATAGCAATAACGTTGAACGGATAAAGCTGGTTGGCACTTCGTATCACTACTTTCGGAACTTCCTAAAATATCTGTTCAGAGAAAATGAAATTACAAGTGCAAAATTTATTAAGAATGAGATTGGATGGAAAGGGTACATTTCAATTCCTGCAGACGTTAAAGAGCCAGCATTGAAAGTCCTCGCTCAATACCAGATTGATAATCCTGAAACTAAAACCCTTTGGTGGAAAGTAACTGCCAACTAATATATTTTACCAAAAGAACATCCTATACAATGGAGTTTAAAAGCACTGATTCTTCAGTGTTTTTTTATTTTAGAGCAAAAATGTCGATGTGAATTGACACAAAGAAACTAAAACACTCAGCAAATCGATTTTAAAGCATGAAATTTCGATGATCACACTCAAGATAGGCAATCCAGTTGCATGATTTTCGACTCAACAGAAGACGTACTTTGACTATTGCATTGACATTGAAATTGACCGATCTGCTAAAGTGGATCAGTTAAATGTTTTTGTAATTATTTTTAATCATTAAAAGATTAATTATGCCAAGAACTAAGCAAAAAAGGGAAATACATCACGAAACTGATACTCATGAGCTTCTAAATAGCCTTCAATCAATGCCTGATTGGATAGATATATTGGTACAACATTCAACCAAATCATACTGTCCGTTTATTAAATGGTTAAACGATAATCGGTTCTTTGCTGATAGGGAAAGTAAAATAACAATGAAACAATTATCAAAAGATTTCGGACTGGCCGATCCTCCCAAAATTACTAAATGGATACATGAAGCGTACAATGACATCCTTACTTTTCATGCGGAATCGCCAGATATTTTCAAGACAGACACCGGCATAAGACAGAATTATTATATCAAATACCATGACGATATTGCTGGACTTACAATGTGGCTGCCAGCGGTTCCCAGAGTGTATGAAGAAGTCAGCATTCCATTTTTAAGAGCAAAGCTTGGGATTGACTTCTTTTGGGTTTACAAAGTTCAATATGAAATGATTGAAAATAGAATGGACATTTGTATATGGCTTAGAGGTGGTTTCCCCAATCCCTATCGTGAAATGCTATTACAAAGAGCAAAATTTGAAGGAAAATACGGTCTTTGGGGTGAAAAGGATAAATATGACTTTGAAATTGATAAAGAATTGTTAGAGTTTTATCGGTAAAGAGGCTTTTCTCTTAAATAACGTGGTCGAGTGAGCGATCTACTAAAATTCTAAGTATTACCTCAATCAACCTTCAACTGCGAACAAGTCCATGGCATTCCCTTTAAACCACCTGCTAAGGCAGTGGTTTAAAGAGAATAATAAAAAGCCGGACTTCGTCCCGCAGCAGCAGAAGTAAAGGAGTTGTCTCCGCTATTATATTGCAATAACCGTCTAGCAGGTTGTTCGGAAAAACCTTTGTAATCATGGGTAATAATTACTGGAGCCACACAAAATTGGTGATGGTTCACCCGAGAGATATTGCAGCAGCGGCGCATGAGTTGCATTCTCTGGTTCGGGAAAATGTTCCCACTATATCACGACTATCTTATATTCCTTCCAAAGAGTCATTCATTTTCTCGCTACTTTTGCAACTAATAAATATGTATTGTTTACTGTCTAATTTTTGATATCTCAGTCATTATTGAAATGTAATTCAAACATTCCACTAACAATTAAAATCAAAAAACGAAATGAAAGAATTTATGTTAGTATTCAGGCAACCGAGCTATGATCACAGCAATGTATCACCAAATGAAATGCAAGCCATCACGAAAAGATGGCAAGATTGGGTCGGAGGTATCGCAGCACAAGGAAAATTATCCAGCAATGGCTCGAGGCTTTCTCAGGAGGGCAAAGTTCTTAAGGCAGGTGGTGTAATTACTGAGGGTCCCTTCGTTGAAATCAGGGAGCGGTTAGGTGGCTATATGTTTATTAAAGCCGATAGCTTAGAGGAAGCGACGACATTAGCTCATGGCTGCCCGGCGCTGGATGCCAATGGAAGTGTCGAAATCAGACCCGTTTATTCCTAAACTTACTAAAGACTTAATTACAAAACCTATTCCTGATTCAAGGATAGGTTTTGTATGTTACCCGAAATGAAAGAAGAATCTGAATTAATATCAGGCTTATTCCGTCAGGAGTTTTCTAAAATGGTTGCTGTCATCAGCAAGCTATTCGGCTTGCAATATATTGAGAATGCTGAGGACATTGTGAGTGAAACATTTTTGCTGGCAGCCGAAACATGGGGGCAAAATGTAATTCCACCGAATCCAACGGCATGGCTCTATACAGTAGCAAAACAAAAAACGCTTTATCATTTCAGGCGGCAGAAACTTTTTACTCAAAAAATAATTCCCGAATTACAGTCCATGCACGAAAACATCAATGAAATAAATGATGTGAATTTTTCATCTCAAAATATTAAAGACAGCCAGTTGCAAATGATGTTTGCCATTTGCACGCCGGCCATTGCAAGCGAAGCGCAAATTGGTTTGGCACTACGTATTCTTTGCGGTTTTGGTATTGATGAAATTGCTGAGGCCTTTTTATCTAATAAAGAAACCATTAACAAACGATTATTCAGAACAAAAGAAAAACTGAGAAGTGAAAAAATAAAATTGGAGTTGCCTGGAGAAAATGAAATCAACAACCGTCTTGATAACGTTCTTCATATTATTTATTTACTTTTCAATGAAGGATATTACTCCAAGACACAAAACCAAATTTTACGAAAAGATTTTTGCCTGGAAGCATTACGCTTGGGAATAATGCTTACAGAATACGAAAGAACCAACAAACCAAAAACAAATGCCTTGATTGCACTCATATGTTTTCATTCCTCACGATTTGAGGCAAGGGAAACAAGCGAGAATTCTTTTGTTCTTTACGAGCAGCAGGACGAAGAGCTATGGGATATAGATTTAATACGGCAAGGTATCCACTTTTTAAATCTTTCAGCAGAAGGAAACGAAGTAAGCTCCTATCATTTAGAAGCAAGAATTGCCTTTTGGCATTGCATGAAAGAGGACAGCAAAGAAAAGTGGGAGGAGATTTTGCAACTATATAACCAATTGATGATGATCAATTATTCACCAAGCGTTGCTCTCAACAGAACTTTCGCATTATACAAAGCTAACGGACAAAAGGCAGCTTTGATTGAAGCTGAAAAATTAAAAATGGAAAACAACCATTTTTATTTTTTACTGCTTGGTGAACTTTATTCAGGCATTGATAACATAAAAGCTAAGATGAATTTCAAAATGTCTTTTTCTTTAGCCAAAACACATACTGAAAAACAAGGTATTCAGGAGAAGATTGATGAGCTCCCTTAAAATCTCTCTCCCCCATAACAACAATAGGCTAAAAGATATATCTTCCATATTGTCCAATTTTATCAATCTCAGTCATTATTGTGATATAATCTAATAATTATTCGCAAAAAAAATAAAAGCTATGATTGGCAATAAAGAAACATCCTTACCTAATATTTCTCGTGTTCGCCTCATCACCTACTGGATTACCACAGGCATAGTCGCCTTGCAAGTAGTGACGGGAGCATATTTAGATCTCTCGAAGAATACAGACTTCAGCAAAATAGCGCAGCATCTGGGATATCCAGTTTATCTGCTAACCTTCTTGGGGGTACTGAGGGTACTCGCTTTAATCGCACTACTTGCCCCTCGCTTTCCCCGGCTCAAGGAGTGGGCTTATGCTGGCTGTTTCTTTGAATACACTTTAGCATTAGCCTCACACTTTGCCGTCGGGGATGGTGTAAACGCGTGGATATGGCCACTCATTTTCATAGGTATCCTTATGGTATCATGGTATCTTCGCCCGGCTTCACGAAAACTCTCAACATGAGGGTTGAGATTAAGTGATTACGGCATTTATATGGGAAAGAATAGTGTATATGTAGTTGCGTGGCAAATCCGGTTAAGTTGACCTCCTGATTCCTATTTAAGCTGACAAGGGAAACCGATCCAAACTGACCACCCCGTGAGGAGAAAAAAGTTCCTGCTTTTAGGACGCTATTAGCGTTAAGTTTCCCTCCAAGACTTGACCAGATGGCGAACAATCCGATAAGCAAAAAGTGCCGACTATCTGCCGATACAGTGTTTTTATATTCTAGGTAGTAACAAAAACTAGTTTCCAAAAGCCGTAAAAATGTGATTTAGCAAAATGTCCATTTCTAACATTGAAATCTGTCCACCCAAATACTCTAATCAAGACAATTTATTCTTCAATTTTCCACGATGGATTATAGCCGATTTCCCAAAGGTGTCCGTCTAAGTCTTGAAAATAACCATGATAACCACCCCAAAAGGCTTGTTGTGCCGATTTAGTAATCTTTGCGCCCGCTTTTTCTACCTTGTTCATTATAGCATCAACTTCTTTGCTGCTATTTACAAAGTATCCAATTGAGAATTCAGTTGCACTTTCAGGTTGCAGTATTAATTGACTGTCCCATGCTAAATTTTTCCTTTCATATAGGGACAGCATCCTTCCGTTGTCGAGTTCAAATAACACAACAGCACCGTTTTCATATTCCGTACCTACAATACCTTGTGTTTGCCAACCCAATCCATTTTGATAGAATTCCATAGATTTTTTTAAGTCGGATACGCCTAGTGTCAAAAGATTTATTCGTTGTTTCATTTCTTATTTTTCTTTTAAATTTATATTATTTCGCCCGAACTATAATATCATTTAACATATTTAGTACATTAAAGTATTACCAACTGAAAGCTTGTTTCTTGCGCTTGCCGAATAGTGTATTGAAATTATAATGGTAGCCATTTTTACATGGGGCTGGACGTTGGCGTAATCAGCGGCGTATCGCCGGACAGACCTCTTGAAATACCGCCGAAACCTAACAAGCCTTTGATTAAAGGCTAAGATTATACAAGAATAGCCCAGTAAAACATAGGGCTATTCTTGTAATTTCTGGCTGTTTATTGGGGATATACTATTTTTGTTTATTTTTGCATATCTGGTACTACCGAGAGATTATTAACAAGAAAAATTATTCGCCATGAATAATTTTAATAAGGTGTTTTTGGTCATCAAGAAGAAATGCACCGCCCAACAACGCTTCGCAGAAATTAGTTGCTGTCCCACTATCGCCAAAGAAGCGGGTGTTTCCAACGATAGGCTACCATCGTATTTAGCCCATTTACAAGACATGGGGCTAATTAAATACTCTATTGCCGATAATTATATCCACCTGACTGCAAAAGGACATAAAGAAGATAATGTTAGTGAGCTAGTAATTAAAAGTTTTTAATGAACAACCTACCAAATTTTATAGTCGATATTACCGGATCAACAGGGGAGATTTTTGTTTCCGATAACCAAGATGGTAAGTTTATGTGTGTCTTCGTAAAAACGGATACAACAGATTTCGCCAAAGATTATAATGCCTATGGATTTATGGTTTGGACAGCGGCAGCAACTCATACTGAAAATGAATACTATCCAATAAAATTACAGGAGCAAACAAAACTTACAAAGGCAATAATGAGAAAAATGTGGGAACATATAGTAAAGCAAATGCCAAGCTGATGACGATTGCAACATTTAGTATTGCAGTATTGGTGTAATAAATTTCCTGTGATAGCTAAATAATAAATTTGAATACCAAGCAAAAAAACATTTTTCTTGGCATCTATTTAATTAGCAATCTGTTTACCTCTTAAACAGGCGCAAGGTTAGATAAGCGGGTGCTTGGTCGTATCTTTTGAATGAAACTTTGCGTCCTGTTTAAATATCTCAATTAAAGAACATAATTTTTTAGTGTTAATCAGCAAACAAAAAGGTATGTGCAACATTCGTGATGTCCATTTGAAAATCAAAGAAATGAGTGGCACCAACCTCGGTGGTCGTCCGCATATTCAGGTAAATGAATTAGCTGCCAATTTAAATATCTCTTCCAATGAACTGAAACCCCTTCTTGATGGTTTATATTCTATTGCATTTATAGACTATTATAAAGATTGCAGAGATGTTGTTTCGCTTACCGATACTGGGAAAGTAGGTGATATACCATTGCCTGGGAACTGGCAAAGATAAAGAAAGCATTGGCATCTAATTCGTCTCATTTTAATTCACTCTATTATTATAGTTACCTTCGTATTGACACTTGATTATGGAGGACAGTCGGGCATCCTGGCTCCCACAGCTATTAACTCAGATTTTTTTACTTTTTTTGGTCGGTCGGTTATCATTTTCCCGAAAACCTTCTTCTTTCTCTTTACGACTATCCATTTCGTCCCGTATATCCGGGCGCGGAGTGTTAACATGCCCCTGCTTGCTTTGTTTACTCTCTTCTTTTCGTGAGTTTTTCATGATTAGTTTTTATTCTTACTCACATAAAAATCATACCCCTTAAAGTGAGTAAATAATTACCTTCGTTATATAAAGATAGCCAATGAAAAAAGCCATCGAGACTAAGCACCCAAAATTCATAGTAGTAATAGGCGCGTCAGCAGGCGGATTAAATGCATTGGTAGAAATGGTACAAACCTTGCAAAAGGGATTGGATATTGCCTATTGCATTGTGCTGCATTTATCCCGTAAAGCAATAGGGGATTTTGTAGTACACCGCTTGACGCAAATTACATCCATGCATTGTAGTTTGGTAATAGATGGTGCTCAAATAAAAAAAGACAACATTTATATTGCCCGTCCTAACCAGCACATGCTTGTAAAAGATAACAGGTTTCTCTTGGGAGCTGGTCCTGAAGAAAATCGCTTCCGACCATCGATTGATGTGCTGTTCCGCTCCGCAGCAGTAGCCTACAGTTCACATGCCATTGGGATTATTTTAAGCGGTATGTTGGACGATGGTACGTCAGGCATGTGGGCTATTAAAAGAAGTGGTGGTACTTGCATAGTTCAAGACCCAAATCAAGCTGAATATCCTGATATGCCGCTTTCTGTAATAAACAATATGGAGGTAGAGCATGTAATACCATTAGAGGAAATTGGGTCGCTCATAGCAGAAATAATAAAACTTAAAAAAGGAAGAAAGCAGCCGGTTCCTAAAGACGTAATAGCAGAATCAAAGATAGCCGAACAGACGGCTGTAGGAATAGACGATGTGCGAAAATTAGATGTTAAACAAAGCTTATTTGCCTGTCCCGATTGCGGTGGCGGTCTTTGGGAAGTACAAAATGATGTTATCAAACGCTATCGTTGCCATATAGGACATGCATATACCGAAAAGGATTTAGTACTAAAGCAGGCTGAAACAGCAAGTACGACACTATGGACGGCACTCAGAATGATGGAAGAGCGTAAACATCTTTTAAGAAAAATGCAAATTGATAGCGAAAAAAGAGGCTATAAATCCGAATCATCAAGACAAGTAGAAAAGCAAAATGAAATGCAACATCACATAGAAACACTGAAAAAAATATTGTTTGAATTACAACAATCGTGATTGAAAAAGCAGTGCAGAATAGTCTCTATTCTTTGCTTTCCATCAATCGGGCAATACAAATTTCAAGAACAGTAGAAACCCTCCCAGATCAACCCCATTAGCAAGTCATAGTGTTTTGGGGGTTTAGATTTATAATAAATTGCATTTCACTAAAAGTTATTAACAAATAGATAACTAACTATTTTTTTATTTACTTTTGTACACAACAGAAATTTATGGAAAAAATTGATGTGCTGGATGTCTATAATAAAATAAAAGAAATCAGGGATAGCAGGAAAAATGATAAGAAAAAATTCATTACTATTGATAGGATCGCTCAAGAACTTAACGGCAATAAAGAAATTATAAAGGAGTATGTAACTGCTTTAACAATATTAGAACTGGTCGAGTTTACAGATAATGAGAACATAGCCTTAATTAAGTAAAATCAACCTGATGTCTGATTTAATTAAAAGAAAAGATCCTGTATTTTTTCTAATCACGATTGCCTAAAGACTGATTACCCAATCTCATTTCATACTCAATATTCATTTGCTGCTCAAATGCATTACAACAAGGATTTTTGAAAAAAATTGTATCCCCTTCAACTACTGCTCCAATTGATTTATTATGAATAATACACAGCATATTATTTAAATCATTTGCGATTTGGTATAAATTAATATCTGACATACCATTACGTTTTATAGGATTATATATACAATAATCATGCCCTCAGAAATGTCATATCTCCAATGCCATCTTCCAATTTCTGTATTTTACCTTCTATTCTTATTAAATATAGGTTCAACTAAATGAATATAATCGTTAATTTTTTGATTAATTTTTCTAAAATTGTATTCAATTTTGTAAAAAAGTGAAACCCTTAAATTATCTTTAATGGTAACTCGCTTTTAAAATATTTTTATATCAGAAGTGGAAGAGAAAATCTGTAGTTACGATTTAATTGTACTTGGAGGCTCATTTGGAGCCGTTGAAGCGTTGCTTAAAATTATACCTAACCTTTCACCTGATTTTTCCATTCCTATCGCTATTGTAGTTCACCGGGCCAGGTCATCACATAGTTTACTTTCAAAGGTCTTGCAGTGGCATACAAAATTAATTGTACGCGAACCAGAAGACAATGAAAAAATCTTACCAAAGCACATTTATGTTGCACGCCCTAATTATCATTTATTGATTGAGCAGGATAAAACTTTTTCTAATTCGTATTCTGAACCTGTAAACTATTCACGACCTTCTATTGATGTACTCTTTGATAGCGCCGCTGATGTGTATAGAGAGAAATTGACAGGTATTTTACTTACCGGTGCAAACGCCGATGGAGCATCCGGCATGAAACATATAAAAGAGAAAGGTGGACTTACAATTGTTGAAGATCCTACTATTGCTGTTTCGCCTGTTATGCCCATGGCTGCAATTAAGATAAGTAAATTAGATTTTGTGCAATCGATTACAGAAATTATTAAAAAATTAAATTCTCTTAACTCTTAAACGCTCGATGACTATAAGTTCAGATAGATTGAGCACCAACATTGTCCGATAGCAAGTTGTAATAGTTGAGTGGACTGAACATCATTATTTCTAATTATAGTGGGAATCGCTACTGTGGCTTTTCACATTATTTTTTATACAATACTTAGCAATGTTTCTGGCACGGTTCTATTGCCATTGCTCTAAACAGCATATTATGAGAGGTATAATTCATGATCAAGTATCGCATACATTCATTGAAGGGCCGATACAAGCCAAGCATGTGAATGT
>Ga0193726_1002562_pt1 | contig 12198 bp, 11 predicted proteins | sample H2c1metaG_FD_144928 | JGI IMG/M metagenome (GOLD analysis project Ga0193726, IMG submission 144928) | Soil microbial communities from a riparian zone of the East river system, Colorado, United States - H2c1 | ecosystem: Environmental > Terrestrial > Soil > Riparian zone | place: USA: East River... | reverse complement strand
TCCCGGCCGAGGTGCTCCCGGCCGGACTGCTCCCGGCTGGACTGCTCCCGGCCGGCCTGCTCCCGGCCGCAGCGCCCGCGGACGGCGCGGATGCCGCCGGTGAGGCGGCCCGCTGCGCGGTCCTGGCCTGGGCCCGGTCCGGGCTGATGCAGCTGACCGGGCCGCCCGCCGGGCCGCCGCTGGCCCCCGAGGCGCCCGTGCTGCCGAGGGCCGGCCTGCTCGCGGCCGCGGTGAGCGCCCTGGCCAGCCGGGTCGGCGATCCGGTGCGGCCCGATCTGCGCCACGTCCTGGCCTACCGGGCGTCGCTCACCGGCTGGCGCCGGGCCGGGACAGTCTCGGCGGGCGGCACCTGCCGTATCCTGCGGGCCGCCGACGGGTGGCTGGCGGTGAATCTCGCCCGGCCCGAGGACCTGGACAGCGTGCCGGCCGTCCTGGCCCGCCCGCTGGACCGCGACCCGTGGGCGGAACTGGCGGCCGACGCCGCGCTGCGCCCGGCCGCGGACCTGGCGGCCGCGGCCCAGGTCCTGGGGGTACCGGCCGCCGCCCTGGGCAGCGCGCCGCCGGTGCCCGCCGTCCTGACCCGGCTTGGCGAGGCCGGGACGGCGCGGCGGCTGGTGCTGGACCTGTCCGCGATGTGGGCGGGCCCACTGTGCGCCCGGATGCTCGGCCAGGCCGGCTGGCAGGTGCTCAAGGTCGAGGACGTCCGCCGCCCGGATGGCGCGCGGTCCGGCCCGGCGGCGTTCTACGCCGACCTGCACGCGGGCAGCCCGGCCGTGCGGCTCGACTTCGGCTCGGCGGCCGGGCGGGCCGAGCTGACCCGGCTCGCCGCGCAGGCGGGTGTCGTCGTCGAGAGCAGCAGGCCGCGCGCGCTGCGCCGGCTGGGACTGGTCGCCGAGGGCTGGCTCGCCGCCGCGCCCGGCCGGGTCTGGGTCAGCCTGACCGGCTACGGCCGGGCCGACCCGCTGCAGCGAGTGGCCTTCGGCGACGACGCCGCGGTGGCCGGCGGCCTGGTCGCCCGCACTGCGGACGGCACGCCGGTCTTCTGCGGCGACGCGATCGCCGACCCGCTCAGCGGCCTGTTCGCCGCCCTCGCCGCCCTGGCCGCCCTGGCGGCGGGCGGCGGCTGGCTGGCCGACGTGTCCATGGCCGGAGTGTGCGCCGATCTCGCCCGGCCGTCGGCGGCCCCGGCCCGTCAGCATGTCGTCTCGGCGACCGCCGCCGGGCAGCTGTCCGCCGGCCCGGCCGGGCCGGCGGACAGCCGCTGGACTGTGCGCCATGGCGCGGCCGCCGCGCTGGTGTCCGGGCCGTGAGCCCGGACCCGGCGGCCCGCCGCGGCGCTGCGGGGCCCGCCGTGGAGAGCACGGTCCTGGTGCAGAACGCCGAGGTCAACGGCCGGCCCGGCCGCGATGTCCGGGTCGGCTCCGGGGAGATCCTGAACGTCGGTGCCCGGCTGCCCCCCCGTCGCGGCGAGACGGTGCTCGACGCGGGCGGCGGCGCCGTCATCCCCGGCCTGCATGACCATCACCTGCACCTGCGGGCGGCGCTCGCCGCCCGGCAGTCCGTCGACCTGTCCGGCGCGGCGAGCCCGGCCGCCTTCGACCAGCTGGTGGCGCAGGCGGCGCGGGCGGCGGGGCCCGGTCGCTGGCTGCGGGCCACCGGCTGGAGCGAGCACACGGCCGGCCCGCTCGACCGCCGCCGGCTGGATGCCCTCGCCGGCCAAAAGCCGGTCCGGGTCCAGCACCGCAGCGGTGCGATGTGGGTGCTGAACTCGGCCGCCCTGCAGGAGGTCGGAGCCGACGACGCCCGGCTGGACGGCGTGGAGCGAGATGACCGGGGCACGCCCACCGGCCGGCTGCTGCGGCTGGACGACTGGCTGCGCGCCCGGCTGCCGCCGGACCCGGGCGCCGGCGGGCTGCGCGCCGAGCTGGGCGCCTACGCGCTCGAACGCGCCCGGGCCGGCGTGACGGGGTTTACCGACGCCACGCCGGGCATCGGCCAGGCCGAGGTCGATGAGTTCGGGCAGCTGTCCGCGGACGGGATCATCCCGCAGCGCCTGGTCCTGATGGCGCCGCCCGGCCTGCGCGAGCCCCCGGCCGCCGCGGTGACGCTGGGGCCGCAGAAGGTGATCCTGGATGACGCCGCCCTGCCGGACGTCCCGCAGCTCGGCGCCCTGATCAGCCAGGCCCACCGCAGCGGCTCGGCGGTCGCCGTCCACTGCGTCACGGCGGAGCAGCTGATCGTGACCGTGGCGGCGATGGAGCGAGCCGGGGCGGCGGGCGACCGGATCGAGCATGCGAGCGTCGTCCCGCCCGGCTACCCGGCCGCGCTGGCCCGGCTCGGGCTGACCGTGGTCACCCAGCCCGGGTTCATCAGCGACCGCGGCGATGACTACCTGCGCGAGGTGCAGGCCCCCGAGCAGGCGTGGCTGTACCCGTGCGCCAGCCTCATCCGGGCCGGCGTCGCGGTCGCGGGCAGCACCGACGCCCCGTTCGGCCCGGCGGACCCGTGGCGGTGCATCGCGGCCGCGGCGCAGCGGCGCACCCCCGCCGGCCAGGTCCTCGGCCGCCCGGAGCGGATCTCCGCCGGGCGGGCGCTGCGGCTGTTCCTGGGCGCGGCGGACGCCCCCGGCCGGCCGCGCACCGTCGCGCCGGGTCAGCCCCCGGACCTGTGCGTGCTGCGGGCGCCGCTGCGGCAGGTGCTGGCCAGTCCGGCGGCGGACTGCGTCCGGGCCGCCATCATCGGCGGGCAAGTCCTCGAGGCGGGCCCGTAACAGCCGGCGCCGGGGCGGCAGCGCCACCGGCACGAGACAACCAGGAGCTGCTGATGGAGCTGGACCTCGGCGCCGTCCGGACCTTCCTCGCGGTCGTCGACGACGGGCATTTCACCGAGGCGGCCGACCGCCTGGGCATGACCCAGCAGGCCGTGTCCAAGCGGGTCGCCCGGCTGGAATCCGACCTCGGCGTCACCCTGCTGAACCGGTCCCGCGCCGGAGTCACGCTGACCGAGGACGGCGCGGCCTTCCTCCCCAGCGCCCGGGCGCTGATCAGCCTCGCCGACCAGGCCACCGGAATGCTCCGCGCACGCCGCCGGGCCCTCCGCATCGACGCCCTCGCCCGCGACGCGGCTCCGATCGACATGATCCGGGCCTTCTACGAGGCCAGCGACGTCGAGGTCGACATCGTCGTCTCCCGGGGCACCGTGTCGCAGCGGACCACCCTCACGAACGGGTCGGTCGACGCGGCGTTTGGCCGGGCCACCGGGATCCTCCCGCCGGGAATCGAGCGCATCCCCGCCTGCCTGGAGCCGATCCACATCCTGGTCGGCCGCCAGCACCGCCTGGCCCGGCGCAGGCACGTGCCGATGGAAGAGCTGTCGGGCCTGACGGCGTGGATGCCGGGCAACGCCCGCGACAGCGAGTGGGCGGAGTACTACCGGTTCCTCAGCGCCGAGTTCGGCGTCCGGATCGACACCTCCGGCCCGGTCTTCGGCCGCGGCCACCTCATGGAGAAGATCGGGAGCTCAGCAGAGCTCATCATGTTCGGCAACAAGCGGCAGCACCCCGTGCACCGGGACGTCGTCGAGATCTCCGTTACCGGTCCCACGCCGGTGTACCCCTGGTCCCTCATGTGGCACGAGGCGAACCGCCACCCGTCGCTGCCGCTGCTCATCGCCCATGTGCGGGAGCTCTGCCGCCCCTTCGCCGCCCGGAGCCAGTGGCTGCCCGCCCCTGACCGCCCCCTCTTCCCGGCCAGGTGAGGTCCGGCGTGCCTCAGCTGCCGGGCTGCTCGACGAGCTGGGCCAGGTAGAGCTGCTCTCCGAGCTGCTCGATCAGCCCGAGCTGGGTCTCCAGGTAGTCAACATGGTGTTCCTCGTCGGCGAGGATCGACTCGAAGATGTTCGCGCTGGTGACATCCGAGACGCCCCGCATGTGGTCGATGCCGCGGCGGAGCCGGTCGACCGCCTCGGTCTCGACCGCCAGGTCGGACTGGAGCATCTGGACGATGGTCTGGCCGATGCGCAGCGGGAAGAGCCGCTGGTAGTTCGGCAGCCCGTCGAGGAACAGGATCCGGTCGGTCAGCAGCTCGGCGTGGCGCATCTCCTCGATGGATTCCGAGCGGGTGTGCTTCGCGAGCTTCACCCAGCCGAGGTTCTCCTGCATCTTCGCGTGCAGGAAGTACTGGCTGATGGCCGTGAGCTCGGCCGTGAGCTGCTCGTTCAGGAACTCCAGAACCCGGTCGTCGCCGCGCATCTCACTCATCCCGGTTTGGCTGGCTGGTCATGCCGCACTCTACGGGGTCTGCGGGGCACACGAGGGGTGACCTGCACGATCAGGCGACCCGGAGCTCCTCCTGGACACGAGCCCGGAAGTGTTCCTCGATCAGGTCCCGGAGATGGTCCCGGCAGGTCCCGCAGCCGGTGCCGGCCCGAGTCTGGGCCGCCACCGCCTTGACGGTCGTGGCCCCTCCGTCGACCGCGGCGCTCACCTGGTCGTCGGTGACAGCACGGCAGATGCACGCGAACACAGCCTCGCCCGTTCCTCTCTCCGGCCGGATATATGTGGTTAGGCTAACCTAAGCTTCAGCCTAACCGGCCGGCCGGGACCGGGCCAGGGGGTCGTGCCCGCGCTCTGAGGACTCCGGGATGTCGTCGATGGCCCGCATTTCCTCCGGGCTCAGCGCGATCGACTGGGCCTCCAGGTTCTCGCGCAGGTGCGCGAGGGAAGTCGTGCCCGGGATCGGCAGCGCCTGCGGCGACCCCTGGAGCTGCCAGGCCAGCGCGACCTGCCGGACGCTGGCGCCGTGCGCGGCCGCGATCGGGGACAGCACCTCGGCGGCCCGCGCGGCGAGCGGCCCGTCGGTGGTCGTCACCGGATGCCACGGGGAGAACACGAGCCCGTCCTCCTGTGCCGCCGCCCGGAGATCGGCGCCCGGCCGCGCGGTGACGTTGTAGAGCGCGGTAACCGCCGCGACGGGCACGACCGACTGCGCGACCCGCAGTTGCGCAAGAGTGACGTTCGACAGGCCGACGTGGCGGATGAGCCCGGCCTGGCGCAGTTCGGCCAGAACGCCGACCTGGTCCTCGAACGGCGCGTCGGTCGCGCGCCCGCTGTGCAGGTAGTACAGGTCGATCTGAGATACGCCCAGCCGCCGTGCGCTCATGTGGGCGCTCTGCCGCAGGTAGTTCGGGTTGCCGACCGCATCGAGCGTGCTGTAGTCGAAGCCGCCCCGGACAAAACCGCCCTTCGTGGCGATGACCAGGCCCTCGGGATAGGGGTGGAGCGCCTCCTTGATGAGGAGTTCGTTGTCGTGCGGGCCGTAGACGTCGGCGGTGTCGATCAGGCTGATGCCGGCCTCGACGACACCGCGCAGCACGCGGATCGCCTGGTCGTGATCCGGATACGGCCCCCACACCTGGTCGCCGGTCAGCTTCATGGCGCCGTAGCCGACGCGGCTGACGCGCAGGTCGCCGCCGATCGTGATCTGCCTGGGACTGGCCTCAGTGGTCATGGTGCCCTTCCTGTCCGATTGGTGACGCCTCCTGCCCGATACCGGCAGCGGCCGATGAACCGGGCCGGCGCCGCGGGCCGCGAGATGCTCGCTCATTGCCTCTATATCGTCGCCTGCCGGCCCGGTCAGCGCCGAGACTGTTCGCGTCAGAGAAATGCACGATCCTGTCAATCTCGAAGACAAGCAGCGACCGGGCGCGCCCCGATCCGACTACCATCGGTACGGCGGCCGCCGCCGCCGGCCCGGCCACCTGCGGGAGGAGCGCCGTGTCAGGACTGGACGCCCTGCGGCGCCTCATCAGCCGCCACGCCCGCAACAGCCACGGGCCGACCGCGATCGACGGGCTGACGATCACCGCGACCGACGCGCCGACCTCGCCACGCGCCGGCGTGGCCGAGCCATCCCTGGGGCTCGTCGTCCAGGGCGGCAAGCGGACGGTGTCGGGCGACCGGGTACTCGACTACGCCGCCGGCGAGTTCCTTATCGCCCAGCTCGATCTTCCCGTCACCGGCCAGGTTACAGCGGCCTCCGCCGACTGCCCCTTCCTGGGGATCGGCATCCGCATCGAGCCCGCCGAGATCGCAGCCATGCTCCTGGAGGCCGGCACCATGCCCGGCAGCACGCCCGCCCGCGCGCCCGGCATCGCCGTCGCCCGGGCCGGCGAGCCCCTCCTCGACGCGCTCGCCCACCTGGCCGGCCTCCTCGACACTCCGCAGGACGCACGGATCCTCGCGCCCCTCTACCGGCGCGAGGTGCTCTGGCGGCTGCTGACCGGGCCGCAGGGCACCGCCGTGCACCAGATCGGGCTGTCCGACGGGAACCTCGCCCACATCACCCGTGCCGTCCAGTGGATCCGCACCCATCACGACGACACGATCCGGGTCGAGCAGCTCGCCTCGCTCGCCGGGATGAGCGAGTCGACCTTCCACCGGCACTTCCGGGCTGTCACCCGCATGACGCCGATCCAGTACCAGAAGGCAGTCCGCCTCCAGGAGGCCCGCCTGGCCCTGGTCTCGGGCGGCCGGGACGTCGCGGAAGTCGCGCATGCCGTCGGCTACGACAGCGCCTCCCAGTTCAGCCGGGAATACCGCCGCCTCTTCGGCACCCCGCCCGGCCGCGACGCACAGCGCATCCGCGCGGCCGACGGCGTGCCGGTGCCGTAGCCCCGGCCCGCCCGGCGCACCGCCTTTCCGGCGACCATTCCCGGCGCTGCCGGACGCTGGCTAGGCTGACTGGCGAATCAGCCTGCCTTGGCCAACCTGACCGGACGGAAGCGCACCGTGACCGATAACTTGCCCCCTCCGGTGATCGACACCAGCGTGTCGCACTCGTCGCGTGTCTGGAACTACTGGCTGGGCGGCAAGGACAACTACCCGGTGGATCGCGAGACCGGCGACAGGGTCGCCGCGGTGTACCCGGATATCGTCCTGCTGGCCCGCGCCGCCCGGGGGTTTCTCTCCCGCGCGGTCCGGTACCTGGCCGGCGAGCCCGGGATCCGGCAGTTCCTGGACATCGGCACCGGCCTGCCCACGGCCAGCAACACCCACCAGATCGCCCAGTCCGTCGCGCCGGAATCGCGGGTGGTCTACGTCGACAACGACCCGGTCGTCCTGGCGCACGCCCGTGCCCTGCTGACCAGCGCCCCGGAGGGTGCCACCGACTACATCGACGCCGACCTCCGGGATCCCGGCAAGATCCTGGGCGAGGCCGCCCGGACGCTGGATCTGGCCACGCCAGTCGCCGTCACGCTGATCGCGATCCTGCATCACGTCAGTGACTACGACGAGGCCCGGTCGATCGTGAATCGCCTGGTCGAGGGGGTGCCGTCGGGGAGCTACCTGGTGATGTCCCACAGCACCAACGCGATCCACGGCGCCGTGTCAGACGAGGCCGTCGGGCAGTGGAACAAGTTCGGCAAGCCCCCGGTCACCCTGCGCAGCCCCGAGCAGATCGCCGGCCTCCTCGATGGCCTGGAGGTGATCGAGCCGGGAGTGGTCTCGACCACGCGGTGGCGGCCCGACGTCACTGACACGGACGGCCCGCCCCAGGAGGTAGACCAGTTCTGTGCCGTCGCGCGCAAGCCGTAGCGCCACTCCCGCTGCGGATGCGCTGCTGGCCATTGCCGCCCGCTGGCGCTGGCTAGCAGCGCGGACGAGGTCCCCCGCGCGGCAGGGGCTGCTGGGCCCAGATGGTCTTGCCCGTCCGCGTGTAGCGGGTACCCCAGCGCGAGGCCAGCCGGGCCACGAGCATCAGGCCGCGGCCGCCCTCGTCGTACCGGCCGGCCCGCCGGTGGTGCGGCGCGGTGACGCTGGCGTCCGAGACCTCGCAGCTCAGCGCAGAGTCAAGGATCATCCGCAGCTCGAGGGGCGGCTCGGCATGCCGGATGGCGTTCGTGACCAGCTCGCTGACCAGCAGCTCGGTGGCGAAGGCCAGGTCCTCCAGGCCCCACGCGGCGACCTGGCGGGCGGCCAGCGCCCGCGCCCTGGCCACGACCGCCGGGTCGGCCGGCAGGTCCCAGGAGACAACCTGATCCGGGGCCAGGGCGCACGTCCGGGCGACGAGCAAGGCCGCGTCGTCGGCGGCGGGCCCGGGCACCAGCTCGCCGACCAGGCTGTCGCAGACCGTCTCCAGTGACGGCGGCCCGCCCGGCCGGCTGTGCACCTCGCTGAGCACCTTGCGCATCGCATCGAGCCCGGTGTCGATGTCGCGCTCGCGGGACTCGACCAGCCCGTCGGTGTAGAACACGAGCAGGCTGCCCTCGGGCAGCTCGATCTCGGTCTCCTCGAACGGCACCCCGCCCACGCCTAGCGGCGGGCCGGCGGGCAGGTCGAGGAACTCCGGAGTCCCGCCCGGGACCAGCACGGCCGGGACCGGGTGCCCGGCCCGGGCCAGGGTGCAGCAGCGCGATACCGGGTCGTAGACGGCATATACGCAGGTCACGCTCAGCTCGCCACCGCCGGGCGCGGGCTCGTCCTCGTCGGCGAGGCGCGCGATGACATCGTCGAGCCTGGTGAGCAGCTCCCCCGGCTCGGGGTCGATGTCGGCGACGGTCCGGACCGCGGTGCGCAGCCGGCCCATCGTGGCGGCCGCCCGGATGCCGTGCCCGGCGACATCCCCGACGACGAGGCCGACCCGGCTCCCGGACAGGGCGATCACGTCCGACCAGTCGCCGCCGACGGTCACGCCGGACTGGCCGGGCAGGTACCGGGTCGCGGCCTGGACAGCCGCCTGAGCGGGCTGCCGTCGCTGGAGCAGGCTGTGCTGCAACGCCAGCGCGGTCGCATGCTCGCGGGTGTACCGGCGGGCATTGTCCATGCAGACAGCCGCCCGGGCGACTATCTCCTCGGCCAGGGACTGGTCGTCCGCCTCAAATGGCTCCTGCCGCTGATGCCGGACGAAGATGGCGACTCCGAGCGTGGCCCCGCGAGCGCGCAACGGGACAGCCATCACGGAATGGAACCCATGCCGGCTAGCTGTTTCCGCCCGGACGGCGTCCTGCGCCGCCCACCCGGCGATGTCGCGCTCGCTGGGATTCAGGATGACCGGCCGGCCGGACGATAGGGCTTCGCCCGCTGGAGAGCGGGCCGGGTAAGAGGCCACCTGGCCCGGCTGGACGACGACTTCAGGCGCGTCGCCCAGCACGGAGGCATAGGCCATCCGCCGGAGCGGGGCCGTGCCGGGCACCGGTCCGGACGGCGGCTCGTCGCCGCGCAGGACGGAATCCTGGATATCGATGATGGCCAGGTCCGCCAGCTGCGGGACGGTGACCTGCACCAGTTCCTCAGCAGTCCTGGTCACATCCAGGGTGCTGCCGATCCGGGTGCTCGCATCGTTGACCAGCGCCAGCCGCTTCCTGGCCAGGCGGTGCCCGGTTACGTCAAGTCCGACGGACAGCGCGCCGCATACGTGGTCATCAGCATCCCTGACGGGCGAGAGGGTGACGCGCCAGGCACGCTTCGTGGTCTCAGCCGGACCTTTCCCGAAGCCCTCCCACTCGGCAGGCTTGCCGGTCTCCATCACCTGCCGCGCCGTCGCCTCGAATGTCTCGAAGCCCAGCTCAGGCATCAGCTCCGTGAGGCGCAGGCCAAGGCCATCGGCCTCTTTCTCCAGGCCTATAGACTGACGCATCGTCTCATTTATGCGCAGCAGCCGAACCTGGGTGTCATAGAGCCCTATATTGAGCGGAGAACGGGCAAACGCATAGTCCACCATGGCCCGCAGATCGCGCGGACGGCCCGAATCATCCCCAGTGCCCGTCATATCGTCGCTTCTGCCCGCCACCGCGCCCCCTCGGCCCTCACCGACGACTGGTGACCTGGCCCCGCGCAGAAGCCACCAGAGAATGCCCCACCAGCGACGATACCCCCCGGCAGGCCCGCTGCCCTGACCCCAGCGGCCCCGGGCGCCCCGGCGGTCAGCGAGCGCGGACCGCGATCCCCGGGTAGTCGAGGAGAAGCCCTGACTCGTCGTAGGCCAGCTGGCACGCGAAATCGAAGACCGGGGCCGCGTAGTCATAGCGCTGGTGCGGGCCGTCGTCGGGCAGGCGAGCATAAGTCTGCTCCAGCCGCTCGACAGTGAGCTGGAGCGCGCGCACGTAGGCGGCCGGAGCGGCCGCCCGGCGTCCGATGCCCAGCCCCATCCGGTGCACGGGCAGCGCGTTGGTCACGGCGGAAGACTCCAGGTCCACGTCCAGGCAGCCCTCCAGGTGCGGCGCGGGCATCCCGTTGACCCGCCAGCTTCCCGCGCCATCGGCGTCGAGCGCGACCGAGCGCGACCCCGAAGCCGACCGCCCGGAGACGCGCGCGCTGCGGGTCGTCCACGCGGCGTCCAGCAAGATCTCGTACTCGACGATCCAGGCCGCGCCGTCTTCCACCGCGGCCGTGCTGCCCTCGATGCGACAGCCATCGTCGCGCAACTGAAAGAAGGCGACCTCAAATCCTGAGCGGGCATCCCGGTGCTGCCAGGCCGCGGCGGCCGGCGGAGCGACAAATGGCATGCGCATCACCGTCCCACAAAAAACGGTGACCGCGCGGCCCGGAAGTACCACTGCGGGTAGCGCATGTTAGGTTCTACGTCTTGAGTTAGCCATCGTCCTTCGGCCATGTGGGATCCGCGGCTCAGCTCTGACCCTGGATCGGTTTTCCTTGGCCGACGATTTCCCCGCGATGGCCGACGGCCTGAGCGCACTTTCCCGGTTCTTCATCGACGACGGGACGCTCGGCGCCACCCTGCTGCGCGTGGCCCAGCTGGCCTGCCAGGTCTCTCCGGCAGACATGGCCGGGATCACGATGCTGGTCGACGGCAAGCCGGCCACCGGGGTGTTCACCGACCCCGAGGCGCCCGAGATAGACGTCGCGCAGTACGACACCGGCCACGGCCCGTGCCTGGACGCATTTCGGCACCAGCGGGTGTACCGGATCGACAGCATTGCCGACGACAGGCGGTGGCCGGAGTTCGCCCGCGTGGCCGCCGCCCACGGCATCACCGCGACCCTGTCCATCCCGCTCAATGCCCGCGGAGAGAGCCTCGGCGCGCTGAACCTGTACTCGCGCGCCGCGGTCTTCGACCAGCTCGCCACCGAGCAGGCCGAGGTATTCGCCCGCCAGGCGGCCATCGTGCTGTCCAACGCCCAGGTGTACTGGGACGCCCGGCAGCTCGGCGAGAACATGCGGCAGGCCATGCAGTCCCGGTCCGCGATCGACCAGGCCATCGGCATCCTGATGGCCGATGGCGGCCGGAGCCCGGATGAAGCGTTCCAGCTTCTCGTGCGCGCCTCCCAGCGGGAGAACCGCAAGCTCCGCGACATTGCCGCCGAGATTGTCGAGCGGGTCAGCCACCGCGGCGGGCCCGGCGACTGACTGCCCCGGCTAGCTCCCGCGGCTATCCGGGGACAGTCGGGCCACGGCGCTCGGAGGTACGGGCGACGATCTCGCCGGCGACGTCGCGCAGCCGACGGTTCTCCCGCTGCGAGGTGCGGACCAGGAGCTGGAACGCCTCGTCGGGCCGCCGGCCGCCGTCGGCCATCAGGATGCCGATGGCCTGGTCAATCACCGCGCGCGACCGCATGGCCTGCCGCAGGTTCTCGCCGAGCTGGCGGGCGTCCCAGTACACCTGGGCGTTGGCCAGCACGATGACCGCCTGGGCGGCGAAGGCCTCCGCCTGCCGGACGTGGTCGTCGCTGAAGGCGGCCGTGCGCGAGTACAGGTTGAGCGCCCCGACGCCCTCGCCGCGGGCGGCGAGGGGAACAGACAGGGTGGCCGTGACGCCGTGCGCTGCGGCGTCGCGGGCGAAGGCCGGCCACCGGTCCTCCGCGCCGGTGGAGTCAATCCGGTAGACGCGCTGGTCGCGGAAGGCCGCCAGGCACGGCCCGTCACCCATCTCGTACTGCGCGGCATCAATCTGCGGTGCCTCGGCGTCGGTGAACACCCCGGTCGCGGGCTCCCCGTCGACCAGGAGCGTGATCCCGGCCATGTCCGCGGATGTCACCTCGCAGGCCAGCCCGGCTACCCGCAGCAGCGTGTCACCGAGGGTGCCCTCGTCGACGAAAAAGCCGGACAGGACCCGCAGCCCGCTCGCCACGGCGGCCAGGCCATCAGCCAACTCAACCGCTCCTCACCAGCCCGCGCGCCGCCGGATCCGGCACGGAGGAGGCTGGCCGTGGGCCATCGCCACCATACGCTGCCCGGCCCCG
>Ga0193726_1002561_pt1 | contig 12203 bp, 13 predicted proteins | sample H2c1metaG_FD_144928 | JGI IMG/M metagenome (GOLD analysis project Ga0193726, IMG submission 144928) | Soil microbial communities from a riparian zone of the East river system, Colorado, United States - H2c1 | ecosystem: Environmental > Terrestrial > Soil > Riparian zone | place: USA: East River... | reverse complement strand
CGGCGCACAATGGCCTCAGTGACCGATGCCTGGGCGGCGACTGTGCTGGCCGGCAATGTCGACGCGCGCCATAAGGATAACTACCTAGTAATTGAACTGGTTGCGCATGTCCTGGCTCAGGCGAGCAATCATCTTCAGCAGGCGAGCCTGCCGCGTATTCACAATGACCCGTAAATTTGCCGCTATCGAGTGACAATCAGATTGCGCCCGTAGCCATTTCTTCAAACGCCAATTGTCGTGAAACTCGCCGAGCCGGTTTTGCAACTGGCGCAAGCCCTCAAGCTCGCGATCCGGCGAGGCAGTCAGCAGTGATCCAAACACTTCATCGAGGTAACGCAACTCTTTGATGCCCAGCCGCAAGCGGTGCAGCTTGCGGGGCTTGCGATCGATGTGTCGCAGGACACGGCGCAAGCGGCGCTGCCGGCGCTCTAAGACGTCGCGAATCAGCAGCAGGGGGGCATCGCTGGACGCCTTGATCAGCGGCTCGCGGGACTCGCGCTCGAGCCATGCGAGCCGCCGTTTCCAGCGCGCCTTGGTCACCACCCGTCGCAAAGTCTGTCGTGCTTCGGCTCTCTGGGCGGACAACCGAGTCTGCAGGCGGCTCGCCTGCCGGCGACGCGCAAGAGAGTTGCCAGCGATAAGTTTGCTGAACAGGGCTGTTCTGGCGTCTGCCTCTCTGGCCTGTTCCAAATCCGAGGCAAATTCGCGCAACGCCAATAAGTAAGGACGCCGTTGCGAGGGCACCAGATGACCTTTCACGGCGCGAAGCGCGACGCGCAGTCGGCGAATCGAAACGCGGGTCTGGTGAATGCCCTCGGTCGTGACGTTGCGGCTGAGTGCGCGCAAGTGATGCTGCAGGGACTCCTGCAGCACGCTAAGCGTATCTTGAATCAGAGCCTGACGCGCTACGTCAGCCACCACCCGCCCCAGAGCGCCGCGAGCATGGCGACGATGCTCGGGGTCAGTCTCAACGCAAACGATCGGCCGCCGGCAACCACGGCAGCCCCGGCCTTAACGATGGCGTTGGTGGTAATCGCGAGCAGGGCCGCAAATGCTGCAGCATTCAGGGCGAGGGTGCCCGAGGATGCCAATCTGGCCGCAGAAGCGGCCGCGGCGTGAGTATCAAAGACACCCGCCACGGCTAGCGTGACTTGTGCGGCACTTGCACCCAGATTTCTTTGCAGCAGGGCGGCAAGGGTAAGCATGAATGCGAACGCGATGGCAAAGATGACAGCCAGCTTCGGTTCGAAGGCGCGTCCGGTAATGGGTTCGGTTGCCGCGCCCGGTACGCGGGGCCTGAGCGCGAATGCTAGACCGTAAAGGGCCGCGATAAGCCCCATGGCGGTGATGGCCGGCGCCAGGCGGCGCAGCACGTCCAGATTGGTCGTGGCCAAAATGATGAGCAATTCGATGGCGGTGGCAATGGAGGAAAATGCCGCGCCGGCGACTGCCGCATTTAATTGTGCCGGCTCGGTGCGAGCTTGCCGACCCATGGCTGCAATCGTCAAGATACTGGACACAAAGCCGGCGCAGAAACCCGTGATCGCAAGACCCACGCGCTCTCCGGTGGTGCGACGCGCGATATATCCCAAGGCGTTGATGAGCAACATGATGATAGTGAGCCGCCAGATCACGCGTAGATTGATCACACCCAAAGGATCGACAGTGCGATCGGGCAACAGCGGCAGGACGATGAGCGCGGCCCCTGCGAGCAGGGTCGCGTCGCGCAACTCTTGCTCGCTCAGTTGAGAGCGTGCGAATTTGTGCAATCGAGACTTGGAACTGAGGACCAAGGCAATGAGCACGCCCAGCGCCGCGGCCAGCTCCAGGTGGCTAACAGTCATGAAGCCGATTGCAAAAGTGGCCAGCAGTGCAATGGCAGTCGTCACGCTCGCGCGCCGCAGCCCGTTGGAGTACGAAAAGAGCATATCCATGGCGATGACGCCGGCGCCAAGGACGGCAACCATGACCTCGGACTCCAAGAGGGCGGCAGTGGCGCCGAGCAAGGCGACCAGGGTAAAGGTACGCACGCCAGCAGTTTCGGAGGGCGAACTCGGATCCTTTTGCTTCTCTCGATCCAACCCAATGAGCAGACCCACGGCCAGGGCCACGGTAAGACTGGCGGCGTTGGAATACCAAAGGGTCAGCAATGGTGCCTCACAAAGGGAATCCTATAGGAACTGTTAAGCTGATATGCAGCCTCTAGGCCCAGAGCACTATCCGGGGATTCGCGTATACCTGGCGCATTCCTGGGGGTTGTTCCCCGCCGCTGGCTCATGAGGGAAACTACGGATGGCGCTGCGGATATCACAGAGGCATTCTCCTCTATGCAGATGATTTCAAAAACAGGTGAACATTGACCGAAAATAGTTCAAGTGTCGGATCACCTGAGATGGTGAGCCAAGTGATGGAAATCTCGCGTCTTTCGGCACTGACGGAATTGGCCAGCGGCATCGCGCATGAGCTCAATCAGCCTCTGGGCGCAATAGCGGCATTCGCCCAGGCGGGGGAGCGAATGCTGAAACGCGAGGAACCGCTTGTCAACGAAACACTCGACGTGCTGCGACAGATCACTGATGCCGCGCTCGCAGCCGGCGAGGGAATTCGTCGAATCAGGCGGCTGTTCGATCAGGATGATTCAGTGCGCTCGAACTGCCAAATTCTGGATCTCGTTGATGAGCTCGAACCGGTGCTGGAGCTGTTCGCAAAACGGGTCGGAGGCCAGCTACACGTCGATATCAGCCCAGGGATGCCTGCCGTCATCGCGGATCGCGTGAGGATCCAGCAAGTCCTCGTGGCCTTGGTGCAAAACGCGTGCGATGCCAGCGTTCTTTGCGAAGGTGTCCCAAAAATCAGCGTTTCGACGAGCAGCGATCAGTATATGGTTGAGATAAGCGTCCGGGATTCAGGTCCGGGCGTGCCGGCAAGTTTTCAGCGTCAGCTGTTTCAGCCCTTCTTTACGACCAAAAAGCGCGGGACGGGCCTGGGTCTGGCCTCGAGCAAGGCGATAGTCGAAGCGCACGAAGGTACAATGGGCTTCGAAAACTTGTCTGCTGGCGGCAGCCGCTTCTGGCTTCGCTTGCCGGTGGCCGACAGCCTGGGGGATTAGCGATGGCTCAAGAAAAACCTGCGCATGACGCCACGATCTACGTGGTTGACGATGATGATGGCATGCGACGCGCGCTCGGCACCCTGCTCGGTACGGTCGGCTATAAGACCGCCTTGTTTGCGCTGCCGAGCGAATTTCTCGCGCGCTTCAAAGCCGACACGCCGGGCTGCTTGATTTTGGACATACGTATGCCGCAAATGAGCGGCTTGGAGGTTCAGCAACAGTTAAATCGCGCCGGCGCCATGCTGCCCGTCATCTTCATCACGGGACACGGTGATGTGCCCATGGCGGTACAGGCAATGAAGGAGGGGGCATTTCAATTCATCCAAAAACCATTCCGGGATCAGGAGCTTTTGGATCATATCAATCACGCTTTGCAATTCGATCGCGACAATCGTAAGGATTTGGCGCTGCGCGCCGAGGTGCAGCGTCGAGTGGAAACGCTGACCCCGAGGGAGAAGCAGGTGATGGACCTGGTCGTCGAAGGCGAAGCCAACAAGGTCATGGCCATCGATCTGGGGCTGAGCGAGAGGACAGTGGAAATACATCGGGCTAAAGTAATGGAAAAAATGGGCGCGCGTTCAGTGGCGCACCTGGTCAAGATGCATATGACGCTGACGGGAAAATCCTAGCTTCTTTAGAAGGGCACGGAATCGGCGAACCGCGTCTCTTTGAAGACAGGAACGCCGCTGGGAAGATATTCAAGCAACGGATTCAATCGACCAGAGTGCCGTCCTGGCGCATGACCTGATGATTCTTGCCTGGCTCATGTCGCCTTGACAGATAATCGGCAACTCCTTGCTTCTCTTGTTCATCAAGACTTTGAATGACCCGCCGCAGATCATCATCCACGTTGTGGCGACGGTCGGCGGCCAGCTGCCGCAGTTGTCCCAGCAAATACGAATAGTGTTGCCCCTTCAGTGCGGGCACCAAGCCGTCTTGGTCGCCACTGGCATCGGATTGGTGACAGGAAGCGCATTGTTCGTGAAAAATACCGCGGCCCAGGGCGCGGAACGAGCCATCGCCGGTTTCCGCTGCCGGATTCACCGGCAGCCGGCTCACGTAGGCCGCGACGTCCGCCCAGGATTGGGGTCCATGCATGTCGGGCCGAGCCACGACATGATGCATGGTGTCGTTTTCTCGCTCATCGCCGGAAAAATTGGCGAGTTGGCGAACGATGTAGGCAAATCGCTGGCCGGCAATCGCCGGGATGCTGCGGCTCGAATCGCCGTAACCAGTTCGTCCATGGCAGCTGGCGCACTGAGCGATAAACAGGGTACGGCCGTGTTTGAGGTGCGTATCCAATGACAACGCGGTCTGGGTCGCCTGGTCGACTGATTCCTCGGACGCGCGTGCGGCCGCCAGCGTAACCAATATGGCGATCGCGGCGAGAGCCAAAGCATCGAATGTTCTATTGAACGGACTCATTAGGAATGAAGTTTGACCAAACAAGAGTGTGCTGCAAATACGCGATTACCCGTATCCGTACAGCGTCCTTATGTTCGCCGGCGCGTCTGGTGCTATTCGAAGTCTGGGTTCGGAAACTACCTGTAGATCTCCGCACTTTAATCTCCAGACCAAACGGTTGCCGCCCGAGTGAGCGATCTTTGGTCTAGTTCAGCCGAAGCGTATGAATCACTTCGGTTGCATCTTGAGGATTTACGTCGCTCCAAAATCCGAGGGTTTTGGCAAATCCATTCATTGGACCATTCTCGCTTGCGTCAACCGAATATAAGGCATTGAGGCCACGCTGACGCGCAGCTTCAATTACATGCTTTGTGAGCAAGGTGCCCAATCCTTTGTGTTGCCAGTCGTCCCGAACGGCGACCGCAAATTCGGCTCGACCATCTCCGACCGCACTCATGCGCGCTACGCCCACCTCGCGCTCGATACCAGACTCGACGGTGAGCGCGACGAAGGCTGCTTCTGTGCCTTCATCGAGTCTCGTGAGCCGTTCAAGCAACTGTTCGCTGGGCTCGGCAATGCTGCTCAAGAAGCGAAAGCGCCGCGATTTCGGGGAGAGCCTCATGATGAACTCACGCTCGATACCGATGTCATTCGAGCTGAGTGGTCTAATAGTGACTCGGCTGCCGTCTCTTAGGAATTCGTTGGATGTCAATTCTTGAGTGGACATAAATGCTCCATGTGCGCTGTTGAGATCATGAATCACGGTTCGATGGTTGACCTATTGTCGACTCGCGCGTTGCACCAGGCCATCCGTACTTACCGAAATGCGTGCGCACAGCTGCCACTATTCGTCCGTGGGGAGCGCCGACGACCGCGGAGCGCGGCTGCAGAACATCTCGCCGACTCACGATGCCAATGACTTTGCCGTCCCTTGTCACCGGCAGCCTCTTGACATGTCCCTGCTCCATGATTCGAAAGATCATTGACAAGGGCGTATCCTCGGCGATGCAAAGCGTCTCGCGGGTCATGACCGAGGCCACGGATCGACGGTGGGTGCGCACGTATTCCAGTGCCAAATACCGGGGTCCAAGCAACAGACTTTTCCACCGGGCAACATGCCGGTCGGTCGCCAGCTGGGCGCGACGCAGCAGATCACCTTCCGTGATGATGCCCACTAGCTGATTGTTGCAGTCCACCACCGGCAAGCCGCTGATCGCCTTGCCGAGCATCAACTGCAACGCCTCAGCAATGAGCGCCTGCTCATCGATGGTGATCACCGTCCGCGTCATGAAATCCGATGCTTTCACGGGTTGTCTTCTCCTATTGCGAATGATTTCGATCTTGATTCCGTTCTGCGACTGCTTGTCAACCGGGCACATGGCACATGATGCGAAAACTGTGAGGCATTCGCCATGCGTAATTCCTGCGATCGGCTACGGGTTTTTCCTGACGCTGCCTGGCGCGCCCTGTGGGAACTACGGATGGCCGCCGCTTTGGTTTGGCGCGATGCTCTTGCGGTAACGCAAATCTGCCAATGCATTGAACAGGATGAGAGGAGAAGATCATGAAATTAGATACTGACATCCGAAGTGATGTGCAAAATGAATTGCAGTGGGATCCCCGCGTTGAGGCTCGCGGCATCGGCGTGAACGTTCAAGAAGGCATCGTGACGCTGTTCGGCGACGTGCCGCATTTCGCGGACAAATATTCCGCCGAGCAAATTGCCAAGCGAGTCGGTGGTGTTCGCGCGATTGCCAACGACATCACTGTCAATATTCCCGTACCGGGGAAGCGCAGCGATACCGACATTGCGATCGCCGCGGCGAATGCGCTGAAGTGGAATGCATCACTGGATCAATGCGATATCAAGGTCGTGGTCTCGGATGGCTGCATCAGCTTGAGCGGCCACGTCGCCTATGGCTACCAGGTCAATGTCGCTGAAGCAGCGGTTCGCTATCTACGGGGCGTTGCTGGAATCCTCAACAACATTACCATCAAGCCGTTTGTCAAGATGGTGGACGTCAAGCAGAAGATCGAAGACGCCTTTCAACGACAGGCGCGATTGGATGCAAAGGACATCGACGTCGGGCTCAATGACAACAAGGTGACCTTGAAGGGCTTCGTGTCCTCATGGCGGGAGAAAGATGATGCGGCGCGCGCGGCTTGGGCAGCGCCGGGCGTCTGCAAAGTTGAAAATCAACTGCTGGTGAGCTACTAGGCACATACCACAGTATCGTCGCCCTGCGTGTGCATTTAAAATGCAATAACTGCCGAGGCATGCACATGCAGTGGCGAATTTTTGTAGACGGATGCCGATCGTTCAATCGCGCGGCGCGTGCCGACAGGATAGCCTATTGATGAGCAGCACTTTGCGACTCGATGCGCAGTTGATACGACGCTATGGAGGGGAGGGGCCTCGATATACCTCCTATCCGACCGCAATGCAATTCCACGGAGCGCTAGCGCCGGAAGCCTATGCCGTGGCCGTACGCGACAGCGCAGGCGCGCACAGCAATCAGCCGCTCTCTGCCTACGTGCACATCCCGTTCTGCATCAGTCCGTGCCTGTATTGCGCATGCAATAAAATCATTACGCACAAATTGGATCGGATCGACTCGTACGTACAACGGGTTCTCAAGGAAATCGCACTGCGCGCCGGCCATTTTAGCCGATCGCGCGCGATCGATCAGATGCATTTTGGCGGAGGCACTCCTTCGTACCTTTCGATCAAGAGCCTGACGGCAATTGTCGGCAGCCTGGACGTTCACTTCGGGCTGTCGCAGGATGCCACACGCGATTTCTCGATCGAAGTCGATCCGCGTGGAGTCGATTTCGCAAAGCTGAACGCGATGACGCATGCTGGCTTCAATCGCATCAGCTTCGGGGTGCAGGATTTCGATCTCGGCGTGCAGCGGGCTATCAATCGCGTTCAGCCGTTTGAACTTGTCGAGAATCAAGACCAGCCCCTGTCGCGCGTCGTGTAAGGGCGATTGAACAGAAAAATAGCCTAGGTGGCCACCGTCGTCACGATTACCGCCTCGGCCTGCAACGCTTTGTACGATCGCTCCCAAGCGTCGGCATGCGGTCGGCATTGCACGCTGATTTGGGCAGCAAAGTCATTCAGCAATTGGCTGGGCGGACCGACAGCCGCTGCGAGCCAGTGGAGGCAACTAACTTGAAGGTCGAAGAGATACATGCATCAACCACTATCAGGGTCCTAGCGACTGCAAATAGGCTGCCACGTCGTTCATTTCCTCGCCTTTGAGCCCTTGAGCCACGCCGTGCATGATTGCCACGTCCCGCAAATTGCTCTGAAACGATCGCAACTGCTTGGTCAAGTAGGTCATGTGCTGCCCCGCCAATCGCGGAAAGGCATCGGTCCCTTCGGCATTGGCGCCATGACACGCCGCGCACGCCGGGATGCCTTCCGCGGTATTGCCGTGCAAATACAGGTCCTTGCCGCGGTCGAGCGCGGCACCGGCGACCTTGGGACCTGAATGGCGAGGTTGGCGGCTGTAGTAGTCGGCGAGCGCGGCGATCGTGGCATCATCAAGATTCGCCGCCATCCCCCACATGTATCCCAAGGCGTCGGGGTCACCGCGCTTCTGGTCCTTGAATCCGTGCATTTGTGCTGCCAGGTAATTCGCGTGCTGTCCGGCGAGCACGGGAAACTTCGGCGAAATGCTTTGCCCATGCGGTCCGTGGCAGGTGGCGCATGTGCCGATCGCGATTCGCTGCGCCGCGACGGCGTCGTTCGGATCGATGCCTTCCGAGCGTGCGGCGGCGATGCTCAGGGAGCAGACTACAATCAGCGTTAGATAACGGTACATAATGCTCTCCCGGTTAGAACACGAGCCATAACAGCACGTAAGCGGTGTTGTTGTCGGAGGCGCTGCGTCCGAAGCCATCATAGTTGGCGCCGGCGCCGTTGAACTTGGTATAGCCCGTATATTGAGCCGATACCTTGGTGTTCAGCCATGGCAAGTAGTTGAACTCGGCGATCCACCCCTTGGTATTCGGACTGCCATTGGCGCTGGTGACGACGCCAGGCGCTGCCCCGGCCGAATAGAGCAGGCTGTCGACGCTACCGGTGGTTGAAAACAGGCTCAAGGTGCCGCCGTACTTGCGACGGTAATAGTAGTTGGCATTGAAGCGCACCGTCGTCAGATCATTCTTCGCATTTGCGCTGCCTCCAGCCGCAAAACTCGCGTCCAGCGTCATTGCCTCATGGATGCGCGTGCCGCTCAAGGAGAAGAGGTGCTCGTCCGCGATGTATTGATATTGAAAATCTTCAGCCACGTCGCGGAATTTATTGACAGGACCATTGAGCGGCGCCGGCGCGTCCGAGGAACCCCCGCCTGGGAACAATTGAAACGTCGCGCCGTATACGCCCGCTTCGATCGAATGCCGCGACCACTGATACTCGTAGGCCACTCGAAAGTAGGGCGCTGAATTCTTGATGACGTTGGAGACCGTGCCATCCAGGGGTCCGGCCGCCCCAGTAATGGGGTTGGTAACCCCCTGCTTGGCCGAACGGTAAATGCCCACTTCGGCGTACAGAGCTTCATTCCACATGACATACGCCGTGATGCCCGCGACATCCTGTCCCAACGCGCCGTCAATCTGGGTGCCCGCCAATGGCGAGACACCGGCATTGGTGCTGGCGTAGGGAAAGCCGAACGCCGGCGTGCTATTCCAGAGGTCCTGCACCGTGGGGTTATTGTTGATCGTCAATCCGTAGATCAGGCTGTTGTCGTCTCCGAACACCGTACTGTTCGAAAATCGCAAGTCGGTGTTGTCGATGCCGATGGTTCCTGCATCATTGGAATAGGTGAGCTGCACGAATGCGCCGAGATGCGGGGCGATTTTGCCGGCGTAAAACAAGCTCAGCTGCTGCGGCACCCCAGCGGTGCCGCTTTGCGAGCGTGAATTCGCGTTAGTCCCGTCGGGTAGCGGTTTGGCCAACTGCGTCTCGGAAACCTGCACCATGGCGGAAATCGGCGGCAGGCTGGACAGATCCAGCATTTCTTCCTTTTTCGCGGTGATACCGCGAACCTGCCGCAAATTGTCGAGCGTGTAGCCATTGGCTTTGAACATCCGGCCGAAGTGATTCAGTTCCGGATAGACGGTATGACAGGCCTCGCAAGTCATGCCCGTTTGGCGTGCAAAGCTTGGTACCGCGTGCGCTGACGGTGCAATCATCGCCCCGAGTAGGACCAGGAATCCAAGGGGTCTTTTTATGTGGCTCATCGCGTCCCGCTCCTTTGTGGTACAGAGTGGAACGCTATCAACCATGTTCTCATCGCGGTATTGGGAGATCTACGCGATAGTTACGGGCTCTACGTAACAATCCACGACACGCGACCGCTCAGTGAACGACGTCAGGGCGACGCCATCCCGCGGGACGTCTGCGCCATCGCGCTGTGCGGGCAATTTCGAGGCAAGCGCAATCCCGCGCGCATCCATCCGGACCGGTGAATACGAGGAACGTGCGATGCCATGATCAGCAGGCGCAGGACTCGCCGATCAGGCGCGCGTCTACGTCGTTCTCGGCCGTTAGCGGTATTGACACGATATACAGACCTCCCGCTACTCCACGATTTGGAGGGCACGTAGAGCGCTTGATCGGTACGCTGATGCGGCGTGTTCGCTTGCTCCCGGGGAACACATATTCTGATTTCCTTCGTGCGCGGCCGGATCGCGCTGAATACCACGCAGCGCTCACCTTGAAGGACCTTGGCGGATTCCTCGTTGAAGATATAAATCGATACCATCGGCGGACTCATAGATCGCTAGGGCGGACGCCGCTCTCGGCTTGGGAGCAATACTGGGAAAAGCAGAATGCTGGGCCTAAACTACCCAAGGACCTGAAGCGCTTTCGTTTTGATTTCCTGCCATTGCAGAGAAGGGTAGTAGGTCGCGAAGGAATCGAGCTATTTGGCCTCAGGTACTCGTGCGAAGCCCTCGCGCCCGACGTCGACGTCGGACGGCGGCGAGTCGTCCGCTACGACCCACGCGACTTGTCTCATATCTATCTCGAGCAACCGAGATCTCCGCCCTTATCTATCCCTCTTCGCGATCCTTCCACGCCAGCGATTTCGCTTTGGGAGCTGCGAGCTATTAAGAAACTTCGACCGAGATCCAATGACGTCGACGATCCCGACGTGTTGCGAAGGGCGCTGACAAGCTTGAGCGAGGAGGGCGGCCACTCATCCGTCCTCAAGCGGGACCGCCGCAAGGCCCGACGAGACGCATGGCGTGCAGTTTCGCTGCTCCAAGAAACCTCGGCGCCAATTACGTCGCTGCAAGCCACTCTAGTCTCAAGAGACGTTGAATCCCTGCCCTGGGAGATTCTCGAATGAACTTCGATCTATCGCATCTGGATTCAGCTGTTCACCAGCTAGCATCTTTGGACGCGTGCGATCGGATTCAGGTTATCTCGAAAGACCTGTTTATAGAGCATGAATACAGTCAACATCTGAATGACACATTGGACGCCTTGCTTTGCGAGCCTCGGCACGGGCGTATGCCCTGCTGGCTAATTACCGGTGATGCGGGCATGGGCAAAACTGCTCAATTGAATCGTTTTGCACGCCGTTATGCTGATCATCGCAGCGACGACAAGGCGACGCTAGTTCGCCCAATTGTGATAGCCAATGTCCCGCCCGAACCGACTCGCCAAACCCTTGAGTGGTCCGTGCTTGAATCGCTGAACGCCCCGACGATTCTCAACGGGCGCGGCATCGATCGCGCCGGCGTTATTCGGCGCTTACTTGCCGCTCATGAGACGCGAATTCTTATACTCGATGAAGTCCAGCACGTGTGTCACTCTCGCAGTCGCGAGAGAGCGGTGGTACTTGACACGATCAAAGCATTTTCTACCACGAGCCAAATCAACGTGATTTGTGCCGGAACTCCTGCAGTTGAGCGCGAGTTTCGGTCAGATCCTCAAATTGAGCGGCGATTTTCAGTGACAAGGTTTACAGCATGGACCGCCGGCCCGGCCCTACAGCGGTTTGTCGCGACATTCGAACGTGCAAGGCCTCTGCGATTGCCATCAGGACTATCGCAACCCGAAATGGTTCGCGCGCTGCTGTCGGAGACTGGCGGTATTACTCACAGGATTATGCAATGCCTAAATTCCGCTGCGATGGTGGCGGTACATGAAGGTATTGAGCGCATAACGCCGGATCTCATGCGAGCCGAGAGGTCTGAGCCCGGACGTGTACTTGCAGCGCGCCGGCAGTTGAGCGACGGACCAATGCGACGCTCGGCGACACCACTTGGTAAAGTGCCAGCGCATTCAATAAACGCCGCGAGGATGTGAAATTGGCACTCGTAGCGTTGCCCTATACGCCGCCGGCGAATCCAGATGAGCTACTTTCCAGTTGGATAGAGCGCATAGGCTTATTTTATGGCATCGGTTTTCTGGCCGCCAGCGTGATGCTTGAGCCAAGCCGGGTTGCAAATTCACGCGCCGAAAATGAAGACATCGACGCTTCCGGGTCGATTCGCCGCGCGCTCGTGTCATGGACCGGGTTTGCGGAAAACTCTATCCCCCGTTTGTTGCCGAGCGCGGGTGAGAACATACTGGAAGTATCGGCAAGGCTGACGTACTGTCCAAAGTGCTGGAACGAAGATGTGAAGCTTGGACGCTCACCGTACATTCGTCGGAGTTGGGCTAATT
>Ga0193726_1002560_pt1 | contig 12209 bp, 12 predicted proteins | sample H2c1metaG_FD_144928 | JGI IMG/M metagenome (GOLD analysis project Ga0193726, IMG submission 144928) | Soil microbial communities from a riparian zone of the East river system, Colorado, United States - H2c1 | ecosystem: Environmental > Terrestrial > Soil > Riparian zone | place: USA: East River... | reverse complement strand
TTCCGCTAACATTAGACCCGGTTCGTGGTCAAATAGCTCACTCCATAAGAGCGAGGGGCAACGATGCAACTCAGCAAATTCAGCTATTACTCCGATTTCGTGGTTTATCCCATCGTGGTGAGCGCACTGACGGCAGTCAATTTCAGCCATATTACCCGGCACGGCGGCCGGGATTGGTTCGCCGCGTGCCTGGCAGGGCTGATCCTGTGGACCTTGCTTGAATATGTGCTGCACCGGATTGCCCTGCATCGCATGCCGGTGTTCTCGCCCATGCACAGTCTGCACCACGGCGCGCCGCTCGATCTCATTGGCACGCCCTCGTGGGTCAGCGTCACGGTGTGGGTCAGCGTCATTTTGCTGCCTGTGTGGTGGTTGGCCTCCTTCAACCTCGCGAACGGACTGACGGTGGGCGTGATGACAGGCTACTGGTGGTACGGCTACGTACATCATGTCATTCATCATCACGCGCGCAAACCGTCATCCGCTTATTTCAGCGCGCTTCGCGCCTGGCACATGCGCCATCATCATTCACCGAAGCGCGGCAACTTCGGCGTCACCACGAGGCTGTGGGATTATGTGTTCGGCACCGCCATTTCCGCGCAAAGCAAAGCCGTAGTCTCGCCGTGAATGCGCAGCTCAGCATAACCAACCCCATGCGCACCGACGGATTCGAATTCGTCGAGTACGCGGCGCCGGATCCTGAATTGCTGCGACGGCTGTTCGAAAGCATGGGGCTGCCGGCGGTCGCTCGCCATCGCTCCAAGAACGTGACCTTGCACAATCAAGGCGACATCAATTTCATCATCAATGCCGAACATGACAGTTTCGCACAGCGGTTCGCGCGCGCGCACGGGCCCTGCGCCTGCGCCATGGCATTTCGCGTCGCCGATGCCGGCTTGGCATACGCCCGTGCGCTCGATCTGGGCGCGAAACCCGGGCCAATCACCGCAGGCCCCATGGAGCTCAACATCCCGTCGATCGAGGGCATCGGCGGCAGCCTTATTTATCTGGTGGATCGATACGGCGAGCGCACCATCTACGATGTCGACTTCGTCCCGGTGAGCCCCACGCGTCCGTCGAGCCAGGTGGGGCTCGTTCGCATCGACCATCTCACGCACAACGTGAAGCGCGGCAATATGAACGTGTGGGCCGGCTTTTACGAGAAACTGTTTAATTTCAAGGAAATTCGCTACTTCAGCATCGAGGGAAAAGAGACCGGCTTGTTCTCGCGCGCGCTCACCTCTCCCTGCGGCAAGATTCGCATTCCCATCAATGAGAGCCAGGACGACAAGAGCCAGATCGAGGAGTACTTGAACGAGTACAAAGGCGAGGGCATCCAGCATATCGCCTTGGGGTCAGATGACATTTATCACACCGTTGACGCTTTGCGCAGCCGCGGCGTCGAGTTCCAAGAGACCCCTGCAACGTACTATGAAGGCATCGATGCCCGCGTCGCCGGCCACAGCGAGTCGGTGGCAGAGCTTCAGCGGCGTGGAGTTCTCATCGACGGCAGTGCCAAAAGCGGCATCCTCCTACAGATATTCACCAAGAACGCCATCGGTCCGATCTTTTTCGAAATCATTCAGCGCAAAGGCAACGACGGATTCGGTGAGGGGAACTTCCAGGCGCTGTTCGAATCGATCGAGTTGGATCAGAAACGCCGCGGCGTCATCTAAAAGCCCAATTGGGGTCGTCCAACAAGCGTGTCTTGAGTGTTCGGCGGGCCGTTGAACTTCGCCGCAACGCCCATATCTAATCTGACAGCGGTCAATTCGACCTATTGGGGGCCTGCTATGCGGAAATTAATTCTTAGCGCGATACTTGGCTTAGGCGTCACTTTTGCTTTCGTCTCGCCGGGTTTTGCGCAAGCTGCTGATCCGACCATGAGTCAGATCCATGAAGCGGCCGCGGCCGGGCATCTGGATCAGGCACAGCAAATGATTTCTCAGGTGCTCGCCGATCATCCGAACAGCGGCAAGGCGCACTACGTGCAAGCCGAGCTGTACGCGAAGGCAGGCAAGATCCCGCAGGCGCGCGCCGAACTCGGTACGGCCGAGCGTCTCAACCCAGGTCTGACCGACTTCAGCGCGCGATCGGTTCAAGAGCTGAAATCGCAGCTGGGTATGAGCGCGGGCACGCGTTCCGCCGGCAGCCCTGTGGCCTTCGGCTCGCCGCGCCCGGCGGCTCACTTCCCCTGGGGCACCGTACTCATTCTTGCGGTGGTCGTGGGTGTACTGATGCTGCTGTTTCGCCGGCGACCTCCTAATAACCAATATCCAGCGGCGGGCCCCGGTCCCGGCGGCCCCGGTCCCGGCATGGGCGGCACGCCCGGTGGATATGGCCCCGGCTATGGCCAACCGCCCATGGGCGGCGGCGGGTTGGGCTCCGGCATCGCAGGCGGCCTTGCCTCAGGCCTGGCAGTGGGCGCGGGCGTCGTAGCCGGCGAAGAATTGGCCCACCACTTCTTGGACGGCGGCCGGCGCGAGGGCGGCGTCATATCCCCAGCGGAGGCCTCCGAGCCCGGCTCCAGCAACAGCGACATGGGCGGTAACGACTTCGGCGCGAACGATCCCGGTTCCTGGGACGATGGCGGCGGAGGCGGTGGCGGCGGCGACGACTGGAGCTAAATCCGCTCTCGCCAGACGATTTTCCCCGTTCGGGCGCCCCTCAAGGGCGCCCTTTTTATTTCTCACCTATAGCTGCTTCGACGTCTTGCTGAGGATCGCAGGGTGTTACCTAGCGGTGCCGCGCCACCGCCGCGGCCACGGCGTCGTGCAGCGCTTTCATGCCGTAGGAAATGTCCTGCACCGCGCCGTTGATGAAAAAGGCGGGCGTCGCGCGGATGTGGCTCAAGCGGCCGCTGCCGATGTTCTCGCGGACCTTTTGCAGGTAGATATGATCGTCCATTTCCGCCGTGTAGCGCGCCATGTCGATCCCCAGTTCGCTCGCGTAGTGCTGCAGGTCAGCGCTCTTCAGATGCGCTTGATTGCGGAACAAGACATCGTACATCGGCCAGAACTTCCCCTGTGCTCCGGCCGCTTCCGAAGCCTCCGCTGCCAACAGCGCATGAGGATGCGCCTCTTCCAAGGGAAAGTGCCGGAACACGAAACGCACCTGGCTGGGAAAGCGTTCCATCAGCAGTGAGGGCGTCGTGGCCGCCACTTTGCAGCTCGGGCACTCAAAATCACCGTACTCGACCACGACGACCCTCGCGTGATCCGACCCCTGCGAGTGATCGGTAGGCTCCGGCGGAACCGCCAGGGTGATCGGATGCGTTGGACTCATGGAAGCGATTCCTTTGACTGGGAGCCTGTCTGACTATTCCGCGTTAAGTCAGCCGTGAAGCATTCACTTGCCGCCGGCTCGATGCGCCGGCATTTCGATCGGCCGTATGCTCACTTTCATCACGCTCGACCTGCGCAGCAACTGCAATTCACATTCGCGGCCGATCAGGCCGGCATCGAGCTTGCGCTGCAGATCGTCGATGCCGTTGATGCGCACACCATCCAGCGCCACCATGCGATCGCCGGCCTGCACTCCCGCCTGCGCGGCCGGACTGCCCGGCACGATATCCGCGACGTGCACCGCCGTATTGCCGGACAAACTGAAATGCCGCACGACGCGCGTGGCAATCGGCACCGTGGCGCCGGAAACCCCGATGTAGGCACGGCGTACCCTACCATGGGCGAATATCTGGCCGATGACCCATTTTGCCGTATTGATTCCCGTGGCAAAGCAAATTGCCTGGGCTTGCGGGATCATCGCGGTATTGACGCCGATGACGCGTCCCTTGGAGTCGACCAGCGGCCCGCCGGAATTTCCCGGATTGAGCGCGGCGTCGGTCTGGATGACATCGTGCATGAGCCTGCCTGATGTGGCCCGTAATGTTCGGCCGAGCGCTGACACCACGCCGGCGGTCACGCTCTTCGAGTAGCCGAGCGGATTGCCGATGGCGATGGCGACCTGCCCCACCTTCAGGCGCGATGAATCGCCGAACTCCACATACGGCAGGACGCCGGGAGATCCGATGCGCAGCACCGCCAAGTCCGAGTCCGGATCGTTGCCCACAAGATCCGCATTAAAGCGCGTGTCGTCATTGAGGCGGACAGAAATCTCTTCCGACCCATCCACGACGTGACTGTTGGTCAGCAAGTAGCCGTCAGGCGTAAAAAGAAAACCCGAACCGCTGCCCTGCTCGGCGCGACGATTGCGCGCAGCTCCGCGTGCGCGGCCGGTCACCTCAATGAAGGTGACAGCCGGGGCAACGCGCTCCAGAGCGCCGATGACCGCGCCGGAATAGGCGTCGAGCAGCGGCGCGTCATCGGGTGCGGCATCGGCAGCAGCGCCGCTGGCGGCGCCGGTCACGGCACCGGCCGCTGCATCCCCGTCATTGGCAGCCCACTGCGCCCGCATCAGCTCAGGATAATTTTCGGCTGCGCGGACAACCCTTCCACGATCAGCCGGTTTACGCGCCGCACGAAAACGGCAGGATCGTCCAACTCACCGCCCTCCGCCAGCATCGCTTGGTCGTACAGCACATGGGCGAGATCCGCGAACGACGCATCATCGGCCGTCTCCTTGAGACGCTCGACCAGAGGGTGCTTCGGATTCACTTCGAGAATCGGCAGCGTGGCGAACGGATTGCTCTGCCCGGCTTGCTTCAAGATGCGCCCCATGCGCAAGCTCACGCCGAATTCACCGGCGACCAAAACGGCGGGCGAATCGGTGAGCCGCGCCGACACTTGCGCGCTCGCGATCTTGCCGGTCAAAATTTTGCCGAGCCGATCCAGCGTATCCTTGAAGGCGGTTTCCGCCGCGGCCTTGTCGGGTGTTTCGATCGCCGAGGCCACATCGGCCGCGGCGCTCGCGACGTTGGCGAGCGTTTTGCCCTCGAATTCATGCAAATGCGCGGCCACCCACTCATCGATGCGGTCGCTCAACAACAGCACTTCCATACCCTTGGCGCGGAAGCCTTCCAGATGCGGACTATTGCGCGCCGCGGCCAGCGAGTCGGCAGTCAGGTAGTAAATGCTCTTTTGATCCGCCTTCATGCGTGACACGTACGTCTCGAGGGTGACGTCGGACGCATCGCCGCTCTCAGCGGTCGAGTTAAAGCGCAGCAATTTGGCAATCCGGGTTTTCTGCGCCGGATCATCGATGATGCCTTCCTTCAAGACCACGCCGAAGGTTTTCCAAAACTCCGCGTATTCCTGCGGCTTGTTGGCGGCCAGATCATCGAGCAGATCCAATGAACGCTTGACCAGCGCCGATTTGATCTTCTCCACCGTGCGATTATTCTGCAGAAGTTCGCGCGATACGTTCAGCGGCAGGTCGGAGGAATCGACCAGTCCGCGCATGAAGCGCAAGTACGGCGGCAGCAGCTCCGCTGCCTTGTCCATGATGAACACCCGCTTGACGTAAAGCTGAATGCCGCCCTTCTGTTCGCGCTCGAACAGGTCGAACGGTGCGCGCTTCGGCAAGTACAGGAGCGAGGTATATTCGATGTTGCCTTCGACCTTGTTGTGCGCCCAGATGCGCGCATCTTCCGAATCATGGGTCAGGTGCTTGTAGAACGCCTGGTAGTCCTCGTCCTTCAGGTCGGACTTCGGACGGGTCCAAAACGCCTTCGCCTGATTCAAGGTCTCTTCAGTATCGGCCGCCTTCAAAACGATCGGGATGCTCAAATGATCCGAGTACTTGCGCACCAATTGGCGCAATCGTCCCGGCTCCAGGAACTCTTTGTCCTCATCGCGAAGGTGAAGAATGACTTCGGTGCCGCGATCGGCTTTGCCGCTGCCCTGAATTTCGTATTGGCCCTCGCCGTCGGAATCCCAGCGCACGCCCGGCGTGTCGCTGCGCTTGGTGAGTACCGTCACTTTGTCCGCCACGATGAACGCGGAGTAGAAGCCCACACCGAACTGACCGATCAACTGGGCGTCCTTGGCGGAATCGCCGCTCAAGGTCTCCAGGAATTTCTTGGTGCCGGAACGGGCAATGGTGCCGAGATTGTCGATGATCTCGGCCTCACTCATGCCGATGCCGTTGTCCCTGATGCTCAAGGTTCCGCCTGCGCTGTCCGGGGTCAACGTGATCGCCAGCGAATCCGCGCCCAGCAGGTCTGGCTTGGCGATCGCCTCGAAGCGCAGTTTCTCGCAGGCGTCCGATGCGTTCGAAATCAGCTCGCGCAGGAAAATCTCCTTGTGCGAGTACAGCGAATGGATGACCAGGCGCAGTACCTGCTTGGTTTCGGCCTGAAACTCCTTGATTTGCGGCTGCGTTTCTGTGGTCGGCTGGGTTTCTGTGGTCATGGCCTTACAATCTATGGTGAGTGCGCCTGAGGTGGGGCCGCCGGCAGATACTTCAAGCTAGAATTACCCATGGCGACAAGCGGAACGTTGAAGGCAGTGTGGGCGGCTCTCGCCGGCAATCTACTGGTGGCCGGGGCCAAATTCGTGGCTGCGGCCCTGACAGGCTCCGCGGCCATGCTGAGCGAGGCCGTGCATTCGCTGGTCGACACCATCAACGAACTCCTGCTGCTGTACGGCATGGCACGCTCCGCGCGACCTGCGGACCGGGAGCATCCCTTGGGGTATGCCCGCGAGCTGTATTTCTGGAGCTTTGTGGTGGCATTGCTGATCTTTGCCCTCGGTGCCGGCGTATCGGCCTACCAGGGTATCCACCGTCTGACCGAGCCGCAAGCCATCGAAAGACCGTTGGTTATCTACATCGTTCTGGCCGCCTCGCTGGTATTCGAGGGCGGTTCGTGGATTGTAGGAACACGCGCCTTTCGTCAAACCAAGCGCAACTTGGGATGGTGGGATGCCTTTCGGCAGTCGAAGGATCCCCCGGCATTTATCGTCGTCTTCGAAGACTCCGCCGCGGTCTTGGGGCTATTGGTCGCGGCAGGCGGCACCACCGCAGCGATCCTCACCGGAGACAGCCGCTGGGACGGCATCGCCTCCTTGTTGATTGCCGCCATCCTGGCAGGAGTTGCACTGCTGCTGGGGCAGGAGTCGAAGGCCCTGCTCATCGGCGAGCGTGCCGATCCTACGTTGAGCGACGCCATCATTCGGATGGCCGCCGGCATGTCGGGAGTGTGCAAGGCCAACAGCATCGCCACCGTGCAGCTGGCGCCGAACAATATCGTTGCCTACCTGAGCATCGATTTTTTCGACTACCTGCGGGCGCCCGACATTGAACGCGCCGTGATCGATCTGGAGAAACAGATCCGCGCCGCCTATCCGGCAGTCTCCGCGCTGTTCGTCAAGCCGCAAAGTGTGCAAGTCGCCGCGGAGCGGCTTCGCCAAGGTGAGACGAGTTTCTCGCCCGACATCTTGACCGAAGATGTTCTGACCGGCGGCTAGCTCGGCGGGGGCCGGCTCGGCGGCGCCTAGGCGAACAGCTTCGGATCGATGGGCAGGCTGCGAATCCTCACTGCGGTCGCTGCGAACAGGGCATTGCACAGCGCAGGGATCACCGGCGGCAATGCCGGCTCGCCCAATCCAGTCGGCGGGTGATCGGTCTTCAGAAAGTGCACCTCGACCGGCGGCGCCTGATTCATGCGCAGCAACGAAAAGTCGTTGAAGTTGCTTTGCACGACTCGGCCGTTGTTGAGCGTGATCGCCTGGGCCAGTGCCTCGCCGATCCCATCGAGCGCGGCGCCTTGAACCTGATTCTCGGCGCCGGTCGGATTAATGATCTCGCTGCCGACATCAGCCGCCACCCAGACCTTGTCCACCGTAATTTTGGCGCCCGCTCCAACCGTCGCATGCACGACTTCCGCGAAGTATCCAAGATGGCTGTAATAAAAGGCCACTCCCATGCCCGACCCTTTAGGCGGCGTACGTTTGCCCCAACCCGATTTCTCGCGAACCAACACCAGGACGTCGATCATGCGGCCGGTGTCGAAGGCGCCGACCTGGCGGCGCTCGCCGAGCAGGTCGATGCGGTACTGCAGAGGATCCGCAGCCGCAGCGTGCGCAATTTCATCAATGAAGGATTGAAATACAAACGCCAAGGCATTGCTGCCCGGTGCCCGCAACGGTCCGGTGGGAACGCCCAACGGCATCAATGAAATGCCCAGCTGCAGATGGGGCACGAATTTCGCCGGAAACTCGTTGGCGTTCATGTCCGCGCTGGGCGCCGCCTTGCCATTCTCGCCGAACGAGACGAAATGATCGCTGAAGGCTTGCAACTTTCCGCCCACGTCCAGACCGGCTTTGAAGAAATGAAAGCCGGCGGGACGATAGAAATCGTGTTGCATGTCGTCTTGCCGATTCCACAACAACTTGACCGGCGCGCCCGCTTGTCTGGATATCCACGCCGCCTCCACCATGTAGTCGTTCATCAAGCGCCGGCCAAAGCCACCGCCACAGCGAATCATGTGGATAGTGATGTCCGAATCGTTCAGCCCCAAGGTCTTGGCGACGATTTTACGCCCCGCATCGGGGTTTTGGGTCGGCGCCCAAATTTCCACTTTTCCGTCGTGAAAATGCGCGGTGCAATTCTGCGGCTCCAGAGTGGCGTGCGATATGAACGGGTAGCTGTACGCGGCTTCAAGTTTCTGCGCCGATGTGGCGAGTGTTCCCGTCACGTCGCCGTCGCTGATGACTTTCGTTGCCGGAGCTTGGTTTGACAGCACGACCGCTTGCTTGGCGAAACCTTCCGAACTCTGCGACGCCGTCGCGCCCTCGTCCCAGGTTACCTCGAGTGATTCGCGCGCCTTATCGATCAGCCACCAATTCGTGCCGACGATGGCTACGCCGCTGGCGAGGCCGTTGAAGACCGGGCCGCCGCCGACAATGAATGCGTCGCGTACGCCGGGCTGAGACTTGAGTCACCGGTGTTTGGCTTTTACCGCGGTACCGCCGAACACCGGTGACTTCACAAACACGGCATGCAGCATGCCGGGCACGGTGACATCGATGCCGAACAATGGTTTCCCCGTCACCACGAGCGGACTGTCGATGCCGGGATGCGACTTGCCGATGATTCTGAAATTCTTGGGATCCTTGAGCGGCACCTGCGCCGGATCCGGCGCCGGCAGCGTCGCGGCCTTCGATGCCAAGCGCCCGTAGCTCAACGAGCGCTTGGTGGGCGCGTGCACCACTTTGCCGGATGCCGTCCCGCATTCGGAAACCGGTACCGACCAGCTTTGGGCCGCGGCACTGATGAGCATCTGCCGCCCCGCGGCGCCGACCCGCCGCAGCGCCTCCCAGTTCAGCGGCGTTGCGCGGCTGCCGCCGGCGAACTGCGCGCCGTATTTGTCAGGCTCGCTGAGCGCCTGCTCGATGCGGACGTCGGCCCAATCCACATCGAGTTCCTCGGCGATCAACATGGGCAGCATGGTCTTGATGCCCTGACCGATTTCCGGATTTTTGGACATGATGGTGACGGCGCCGTCATTCGATATTTGAACGAAGGCGTTGAGCGTAGTGGGAGAGCTCGATGCACTGGCGCGCGCATGCAGGACACCCGGCAGCGAGAAATCCAGCAGCAGGCCGCCGCCCACCGCCACGCCGGCGCGAAGAAACGCACGCCGAGATTCGCTTTTGTCTTTGGCGCCTATCATGCGAAGCTGTCCCGGCCATCGGCGCTCGGCATTCCGGCGGCTTGCTTGATGGCGGCGCGAATGCGCGTGTAGGTCGCGCAGCGGCAAAGGTTGCCCGACATGGCTTTATCAATATCCGCGTCGCTGGGCTTGGAGTTCTTCGCCAGCAAGGCACTGGCCGACATGATTTGTCCGGCCTGGCAATAGCCGCATTGCACGACATCGACCGCCAGCCAGGCCTTTTGCACCGCCCGCCCCGCCGGCGTGCCGGCAATGGCCTCGATGGTGGTAATCGATGAGGATCCCACCGACGAGATGGGCGTAGCACACGACCGCGTGGGGGCTCCGTTCAGATGCACGGTACAAGCCCCGCAAAAACTCTTGCCGCAGCCGAACTTGGTGCCCTTCATATCGAGTAAATCGCGCAGCACCCAAAGCAGCGGCATTTGCGGATCGGCCTCGACCTCGCGGGCCTTCCCGTTGATCAGAATCGTGTAGCGCACAGCCAACCCCTACAAGTGAACGGCCGGCAAAGTCTACCAGCCTCCCCGGGAATACTCCCTTAAGGCCAATCGGCGCGCGGATCGAATTGGAAATCGCGCTTCATGCGCTCATAGGCCTCTTTGGCCGTGGTTGTCTGCGCCGCGGGCGTCACCAGCTTGATCGTGACGATCTGGTCGCCGCCGGGAGCACCTGGGAAGCCGCGCGCCCGCAACCGCAGCTTTTGCCCCGACTGTGCGCCGGCAGGCACCGTCAATTCCACGGTTCCCTTGAGTGTGGGCACGGCGACCTTGGCTCCCAAGGCCGCCTCCCAGGGCGCCAGCGGCAATTCAATTTGCACGTCTTTGCCGACGACTTCGTAAAGATGATGCGGGCGCAACCGGATGCGAAACACCAACGAGCTGCGGCCGCCGACGCCCGGAATGCGCAGCGATTGGCCCTCGGTGACGCCGGCGGGAATTTGCACATCGACCTGGCGTTGACGGCCGTTCTCGCTGAGCGTGACCCGACGCTTCGTTCCGGCGAACGCCTCCTCCACCGTGATGTCCAGATGGCCGGCGTCCGAATCGGCATGCCCCGAGCCGGCGCCGAAGCCCGGTCCGCCAAACAGACTGGAGAAGAAATCACTGAATCCATTGGCGTCTGAGAAGCGCTGACCTCCCGCCTGCCCAAATCCTCCCGCCGGCCCAAATCGCTGCGACCAATCCGGCGGCGGCCGAAACTGCTGGCCGTTGCGGAAATCGCGGCCCAGCTGGTCGTAGGCGGCGCGCTTGTCCGCATCGCGCAGCACCTCGTAGGCCTCCTGGACCTCTTTGAATTTGTCCTCGGCGTTCTTTTCCTTGCTGACGTCGGGGTGATATTTGCGCGCCAATTTGCGGTAGGCACGCTTCACCTCGTCGGCATCGGCCGCGCGGGTCACCCCGAGAATTTGGTAATAATCCCTATACTGCATGCCCCAACTCTGAAAGGTTAATGCTTGATATTACAGGCACATAGGCGAGCCTGTCCGCGTATCGGTCACGCTGCAATCCGCGCCCGCCGGGCAATCGGACACCCATGCTTGAAATTGAACCAGAGCGACCCGACCATGACTGTGCCGCGTTACCATATTGCGGCTTTTTTTCGGATCCTAAAGTCCCATGAAACGCATTTTCCTTTTCGTCGTGACCAACCTGGCCGTTCTCGCGCTGCTCAGCGTGGTGCTGTACATCGTCGAAAACGTTTTCGGCGTGCATTTGATGCAGGGCGGCACCGGCGGCTTGCTGGTTTTTGCCGCTATTTTTGGTTTTGGCGGATCGCTCATTTCGCTGGCCCTGTCGAAGTGGACCGCCAAGCGCATGATGGGCGTGCGGGTTATCGAAAGCCCCCAGTCCGAGTTGGAGAGATGGCTCGTCGGCACGGTCAAGCGGTTGGCCGATCAAGCCCACCTCGGCATGCCGGAGGTCGGCATTTTCGACGCCGAGGAAATGAATGCCTTCGCCACCGGCGCGCGGCGCAACGCGGCACTGGTCGCGGTCAGCAGCGGACTTCTGCGCAACATGTCGCGCACGCAGGTTGAGGCGGTACTGGGTCACGAAATCACGCACGTCGCAAACGGTGATATGGTTACCCTTGCGCTTTTGCAAGGTGTGCTAAATACGTTTGTGATCTTTCTCGCGCGAATCATCGGCGGCATCGTCGATCGGGCGATCCTGCGCAACGACAGGCAAGGCTCGGGCATCGGTTTTTTCCTGACCACCATGTTGGCGCAGTTCGTACTGGGCATCATCGCGAGCGTGATCGTTTGTTGGTATTCGCGGCGGCGTGAATTTCGCGCTGATCGAGGCGGGGCCGATCTTGCCGGCGCCGGCAACATGATCGACGCACTGCAGATGCTGAAGCGCAGTCAGGGAGCGCCGATGCCGCAGCAGCTGCAGGCCTTCGGCATCAATACCGGCAGCTCGGATGGCATCATGCGCTTGTTCATGACCCATCCGCCGTTGGACGAGAGAATCGCGGCACTTAAGACTTGAGGACACTATGACGCCAGAAAATGAAATCGTGATCGAGCCCCCCGCCTCCGTGCGCGTGGGCCATGAGCTCTCGCGATGGTTCGGCAACAGCGATTTTGCGACGCGGCCGCGTGAGCCTGCGCTGCTCGAGTCGGGCCATCATATCG
>Ga0193726_1002559_pt1 | contig 12210 bp, 14 predicted proteins | sample H2c1metaG_FD_144928 | JGI IMG/M metagenome (GOLD analysis project Ga0193726, IMG submission 144928) | Soil microbial communities from a riparian zone of the East river system, Colorado, United States - H2c1 | ecosystem: Environmental > Terrestrial > Soil > Riparian zone | place: USA: East River... | reverse complement strand
TAACCGGTCGGACCGTACGCCACCGGCGGCGCGCTCTGATACGGCGCAGCCTGATATCCGCCCGGGCCATTGCTCGAGCCGTAGCCCGAACGACGCTCGGCCGCCGCCGCCTGATCCAGGTGGCCGAGCACCGGATTTGAACTCTTCACGCCGCGCTCCTCACGCTCCGCTGACCACCGCCGCGACATCACGTAGCTGCGATTGGCTCGCCGATGGTGATTTCAGGGTAGCGTCTGCGCGCATGTTCGGGCGACGCGCTCGCCGCCGCCGCAGCGTTACGCCCGCAGTGGGACCACCGTGCCGGGCGGCGTGGCCTTTCCGCCGTACGCGTCGACGACCTTGTTCAGCTCGACCTGGTAGTACAGCGTGCCAAGGCCGAAGACGAACATGAGAAGCACGCCAATGATCGGTGCGCACGTGGTCGGGATCCCGGCCGCACGCTGCGACTCGACGATCCGATCGCCGGTCCGGTAGTACGAGATCAGGGGCGCGATCACGGTCCAGCTCAAGAAAATCAGCACAAGGACCGGTCCGATCGTGGCAATTTTGCGCCGCCGGTCGAAGTCCTGCATCTCGGCGTGGATTTTGTAGTACCAGACCAAGTGGTAGATGCCGAGCGTGATCAGCGGCAACCCGATCCACACCGCGACCGGGTTGCGGCGCTTCATCTGCGCGCCCTGCGCGACCGCGCCCATCTGTGCCGGGTAGTCGGCCGGCTGCACGGCCGATGCTTCGTAGGGCGCTGCCGTCGGCGGCTCTCCGTGTGCAGGGGCCGTCCCGTCACCGGGCGGAATCGGTCGATCGGGCTCGCCGTGCTCTGGAGTCCGGCCGTCGCCCGCGCCCGCGCCCGCGCCCGCGCCCGCGCCCGCGCCCGCGCCCGAAGGATTCTCGCTCACGTGAGTTCTCCCTGCTCGTCGGTCTTGCCGATAGCTCGTCGGTCTTGCCGATAGGAAGAATTCTGCGCGCTCGATGCCCGGATTTCCCGCGCATCGCCGGACCGGCGCGGCGCGGGTGTGGGGGTGCCGTGCCCGGGACGGGACTCGAACCCGTACGCCTTTCGGCCGCCGCTTTTAAGGCGGCTGTGTCTGCCATTCCACCACCCGGACTGATGGCACCACCGTAGACGGTTACGCGCGCCGGGTCACGGACGGTTCGGACGCCGCGGATGGAGACGGTGTCGTGGCGGCCGGCGCCGCTGACCGGGCCTCCGGCGTCACCTCGGTGAACGGCTCGCGGGGCTCGTGCAACTCACCCATCGAGACCACCTCGCGCTTGAGCACCAACGCGAGCGTCCAGTCCACCACCACCCGCAGGCGCCGGTTCCAGCTCGGGATGCGGCTCACGTGATACGTCCGGTGCATGATCCAGGCCGGGAATCCCCGGAGCTTGATGCCGTACACCTGGGCGACGCCCTTGTGCAGGCCGAGGCTCGCGACCGAGCCGGCGTACTTGTGCCGGTACTGGTGCACGGCCCGTCCGAAGATCAGCGCGACGATGTTGTCCGCGAGCACCTTGGCCTGCCGTACGGCGTGCTGCGCGTTCGGTGCACACATCACGCCCGGCTCGGTTGCCGTCAGGTCCGGCACGGCAGCGCAGTCCCCGGCGCTCCACGCACCCGGCACGACGCGGCTCGCTTCGTCGACGACCTGCAGCGTCGGCAGGCAGGTGAGGCGGCCTTTGCTGTCCCGCGGTAGGTCGGTGTGAACCAGCAACGGGCTTGCCTTCACTCCGGCCGTCCAGACGATGGTGTCGGCGGCGAAGCTGTCGCCGTCGGAAAGCCGTACGATGCCGTCCACGCACGAGTCGAGGGTCGTGCCGAGACGTACGTCCATGCCGCGCTTGGTCAATTGGACCACCGTGTAGGCGCCGAGGTCCGCTCCGACCTCCGGCAGGATCCGCTTCGACGCCTCGATCAGCACCCAGTGCATGTCGGTCGCGGACAGCTCGGGGTAGTAGCGCAGCGCGTCCCGTGCCATGTCCTCCATCTCGGCCAGCGCCTCGATACCGGCGTACCCACCGCCGACGAACACAAACGTGAGGGCACGGCGCCGGACCTCCGGATCGGCCGTCGTCGCCGCCACATCGAGCTGATCGAGCACCTTGTTGCGGAGGTAGATCGCTTCACCGATGGTCTTGAACCCGACCGCGTTCTCGCGGAGGCCGGGGATCGGCAAGGTCCGCGACACGCTACCCGGGACGATCACGATCTGGTCGTACTCCACATCGCGCGCCGGACCGGTGATCGGCATGACCGTCGCCGTACGCTTCGCGTGGTTGATGTTGGTGACCTCACCGGACAACACGCGACACTTCTTCAACTCACGCCGCAGCGGCACCACCGAGTGACGCGGGGAGATGCTTCCGGCCGCCGCCTCCGGCAGGAAGGGCTGGTAGGTCATGTGTGGTTGCGGGTCGACGATGGTGACCTCGGCATCGTTACGCCCGAGCTTGCGCGAAAGGCGCAGCGCGGCGTAGAGGCCGACGTGACCGCCGCCGACGACCAGGATCCGTTGAGGGCTCACACAGCAATCATGGCGCGAATCGTGAGGTCATCGTCGCCTACTACCGAGGTAAGCGACGTAACCTGCGACACCCACCATCGCCACCATGCCGACGACGGCCGCGCTGACCAGGCGATGGTCGCCGACAAGACGGGGTACGGCCAGGATGGCGAAGCCGACGACGACGGTGATCGCGATCACGGCCACGGTCCGTAGCACGAACGGCAGGTACAGCCCGGGCGATGCGACCGTATTGAACGGAAGCACCGCCGCAAAGGCCGCTCCGGTGTGCACGATGTAGATCAACCCGGCCGCGGTGATCGGGCGCCAGGCATCGGGCGACCCGCCGCCGGCGATATTGACCAGGTAACCGAGCACCATGGCGATGATCGTCGCCGTGGGCGCAAAGCTGCGCGGTGCGATCCCGACGCCGAGCGCCAGCACGATCGGCAGCACCAGCACGGTGGTCAACAGGTCGCGGATCGGCCAGGTGACCGCGAACCCGGCGAGCGAGGCCACCATCAGCGTGGCACGCAGCACGACCGGCCCGGCGGTGGCTTGTTCGATGACGGTGGCCGCCCGCTCGACCCGGATGTCGATGCCGCCGCGGAGGGCGCCGAGGAACGCGTTCATCGCGGCATCGTCATCGGTCCGGACGCCATCCGTGCCACCAGGCCGAGCACCTCGTCCAGGCTGCCGCCGCCGCCCCACTCCACCACCGGTACGCCATGCTCCCGCAACTCCGCGATGATGTTGGAGCGCTCGAGCAGCCACAATCGTGCGGCCATCGCCGTGTACTGCCCTTGACGCAGCCAATCGCCCCGCCGCCCGCCGCGCGCGAGCGTCTCGAGTTGCTCCGGCGGCATGGTGTCGACGGCGACGACGAACCGGCCGCCGCGGGCGAGCCGGGCGAGCAGCCCCGCGGAGCGGGGATCGATCAGTGGTGTCAGCACAATCGTCAGCGCATTCGTCTTGATCTGCGCCGCGCCGAACGTATACACCGTGGGCTCGCGCCCATCCGGGGACGGGCGCGTATCGAGCAGCCACTCCAGCACGGTGAGGTAATGCCGCCGGCCGGACGACGCGCGTAGCTTGCGACCCGGCCAGCCGTACTCAACCAGTCCGACGCGGTCGCCCCGCGTGACGTAGTGCTCGGCGATGCCGGCGGCCGCTCGTACGGTGAGGTCCAGAACCGACCGACTGCCCCGTACGCCGCCGGACATCCCCGACTCGTGGAGCAGGTCGAGCAGGATGGTGACCTCCGCGTCCCGGTCCGACAAGGTCGCCACGACGTGCAGCTCGCGCGTGCGCAGGGACACCCGCCAATCGATGCGGCGCAGCCGGTCACCCGGGCTGAACGGGCGCACCCCAGCGAGTTCCCCGCCCTCGCCGGGACGCCGGGACCGGTGGAACCCGATCATGCCGGCGGCGCGGGGCATCGAGTCGTTCGCCTTGAACGGGTCGGTGTTCGGAAACGCCCGGATGTCGGCGTACGGCGCCACACCGGCCGGACTGATCAACAGCCCGTCGCCGGCCACCGCGTACGCGACGGTCGGTCCGAGCGTGTGCCGACCCCAGCGCAGCGCCCGGCCGTCGAGATCGATGCCGACCGTCTCGCCGGGCGCCAAGGCCGTGGCGTACGGCCGACCCGTGTGCTTGACCTCCAACCATCGACTGTGTTGCAACCGGGCGACCACCAGGTCATAGCGGATCGGATCGTGATTCGTGATCGTCATCGATGCGTCGAGATCCGCACCCTCGGACACCGCCGGGGTGGGCGTCGTCACCCGCACGCCCGGCGCGGCCTGCGGACGCCGCCACAGTCCGAGGGCGGCGCCGATGGCAAGCGGCGCCGCCAGCACGACAAGATCGGGGCGCCGCAGGAACACCGCCAGCACCAGGAGGAATCCGGTGAGCAACACCATGCGACCGAACGCCCGCGTCGGCACCCAGCCGGACGTGACTTCCACCTCGGGCGGTTGGTCGGTGCCCCGGTCCGGCAGATCGATCGCGAACGGGCGCCGTGAACTCCGCGTCGGCAGCGACCCACGGCGAATCGTGCCCGGCGGACCCGAGTCGCTCGACCGCCGGAGCATGCGAGAACCGCCGAAATCCGCCACAGCCTCAGCCCTGCGGCGGGCGGTAGCGGTCGTGATCGACCGGCGTGGTCGACGGCGGCCGTGGCCCGGTTGCATAGGAAGGCAGGGCACCGCTGGTCGGGGTCGGCGTCTTGGCCACGATGTCGGCGACGACGGATGCCGGATCGACGCGGCGCAGCCACACCTCGGGTTTGAGGGTGAGCCGATGCGCGAGCGCCGGCTTCGCCACCTGCTTGACGTCCTCGGGGATGACGTAGTCGCGTCCGGCCAACGCGGCCTTCGCCCGTGACAGCAGCATCAGCGCGAGCGAGCCCCGCGGAGACGCGCCGACGAGGACCTGCGAGTGTTCGCGGGTAGCGGCCGTGAGGTCGACCATGTATTTGCCAATCGAGTCCTCGACCGTTACGTCCTCCAGCGCCGCCTGCATGCCGAGCAGCATGCCGGCATCGCCCAGCGGCGCCAGCTGGGCTTCCTCTCGCCGGCGGGTGATTCGCCGCTGCAGCACGGTCCACTCGTCGTCGTGACTCGGATATCCGAACGAGACGCGCAGCAGAAATCGGTCCAGCTGCGCCTCGGGAAGCGGGTAGGTGCCCTCGTACTCGATCGGGTTCGCGGTGGCCAGCACGTGGAACGGAGGAGCCAGCACGTACGTGGTGCCCTCGACCGAGACCTGCTTTTCCTGCATCGCTTCCAGCAACGCGGACTGGGTCTTCGGTGGCGTGCGATTGATCTCGTCGGCCAGCAGCAGGTTGGTGAAGATCGGTCCCGGCCGGAAGACGAAGTCGTGATTGCGTTGGTCGTAGAGGAACGAGCCGGTGACGTCGGCCGGCAGCAGGTCCGGCGTGAACTGGACGCGCCGGAAGCCGATGCCGAGGACCTGGGCAAACGAACGCGCGGTCAACGTCTTGCCGAGGCCGGGCAGATCCTCCAGCAGCACGTTGCCACCGGCCAGGATACCGGCGAGCACCAGTTCGAGCGCGCCGCGGTTGCCGACCACGACCGTGCCGACCGCGTCCAGAATGGCCTGGCCGAGCTGGCCGACCTCATGCGCCATGATGACCGGCACGTCGAGCCCGTCCAGATCGGACCGGTCGGGAACGTCGGCCGTGTCGGTCACGTCGCTCACGTCATTCACAAGGCCTCCAGTTGCGCGACAACAGTCGCCAATTCGTTCGGGCTGACCGGCCGGGTCGCCGGCACGGTGATGAAAGTCCACAAGTCCGGACCGCACAACTCCTCGGCCCGGCCGGGATCCGTACTCCGGATGACCGCGTGTCGAAGCCGCAGGCGTTCGTCGACGATGCCGGCGACCGCCGGCTGCACGATGTACGCGAACCGGCGGATGTCGTCGTCGCTCCACTCCAGCCGGGCCGCCCACCGCCGAACAGCCCGAAATGCGCCATCCGAGTCGGGCAGTCGATCGGGCGGCCGGGGCACCTGAGTGTCCCGCAACGTCTCGGGAACCGGCGGCGGGGCCAGTCGCCGGATCAGCTCGATCATCGCGCCGCCAGCAAGGAAGACGGTCAGCATCAACACGTACGGCACGCCGACGCCTTTGGCTCGCAGCACGAGGTCGAGAAGGACCGACGCCAGGACGGAGAAGATCAAGGTGCGGATCAGTCGAGCCGATGGCCGACGCCGTGGTCGGTGACGAGGCTTGTCCTCGTAACTCAGCAGGTCGTCGAGTCGAGTCATCGGCGCCACCCGTCGTCGGCCCCGCTGACGTACGGGTCGCGGAGCGGGAATCCGGACGGTCCGACCGTCGATCCCGAGACTTCGAGCTGGCGCCGGATCGTACCCAGCGCCGAGAGGGCCCGCTCGCGCATCGAGTTGTCGATCACGGTGGTGCTGTAGCGGGCGGCGCGGTACAAATCGGCGAGCTCCGTCAGCGCCGCCGTGCTCACCTGATGCGCCCCGAGCAGGCGCGTGACCAGGTCGGCCGGGGCATCGGAGGGTGCGCGCGGCGTCCCGGCCGCGCGGGCGACCTCTTCCAGACGTACCCAGCAGGCAATGACCGCGGACCGTGCGTCGCCATCGCCGGCCAAGCGGGCGATGCCTTCGTCCAACGCCGCGATGACGTCCTCGCGCCGTGCGGACATGGCCTCGCCCGACCGGTCGGCGTCGCGCGCCACCTGACGGATATCGAGCCAGTGGTTGCGGATGAAGTGCCAGACCAGGACGGCGACGACCGTGATCACGAACGCCGCCGCGGCCAGTCCACCGATCCAGCTGGCCCAGGCCGGGACGCTGAACACCTCACGCGCGCCCCCGGATCCGCCATCGAGGCTGGGCAGGGCGGAGGCCGATGCGCTTGCGCGGCCGGCGCCGTCGGCCGAGTCGTGGGGAATCGGGACGCTGTGGACGCCGGGGGTCGCGACCGACGCGGCGATCGCGGCCACGCCGAGCAGACCGCCGACGATGACCAGCGGTACCCAGCGACGCGTGGCGTCGGCGTAGCTTCGCACGTGGTCCCCGTTTGTTCAGCTCGGCCGTCAGCCGGCATTGACGAGCGCGACGGCCTGCGCTAGTACGTCGTCCAGCATGCTGTCGGTCAGCCGACCGGTAAAGGTGTTCTGCTGGCTCACGTGGTAACAACCTAGTAACGCGGGACCACCGGTCGACCCGTGCCACAGGGCGCCGTGACCGAATCTTGGCCGCGGTCGCGGTGCCGGTTCACGATAAACCGCGGTGTACGCCGGCCACCACGCATTCCACGCGAATGCCCCCAACGCGACCACGACCCGCAGCGTCGGCGCGATCAGTTCGACCTCTCGGTGCAGGAACGGTGCGCATGTGTCGCGTTCGGTCGGCGTCGGCTTGTTGTCCGGGGGCGCGCACCGGACCGCGGCTACTATTCGCGTGTCGTGGAGGACCAGCCCGTCATCCACCGCGACGCTGGTCGGTTGGTTGGCTAGCCCGGCGCGGTAGAGGGCAGCGAACAGCACGTCGCCGGACCGGTCGCCGGTGAAGATGCGGCCGGTGCGATTGCCGCCGTGCGCGGCCGGCGCGAGTCCGAGGATGGCGATGCGTGAGTCCGCCGGCCCGAAACCCGGCACCGGACGGCCCCAATAGGTCTGGTCGGCAAACGCGGCGCGCTTCGTGGCCGCGACCTCCTCACGCCACGACACGAGGCGCGGGCAGGCACGGCAACCGGCCACTGCAGAGTCCAGATCGGTCAGTTCATGGCACCCGCTGGCGATCGCCTTGACCTCGGCCGCGGTGGTCGCTACGCGGCTCACACCGGCACCGTTGCGCGTGCGGCCCGGCCGTGCGCTCACCCGAGCCGGTTCCGGAGGAATTCGAGGGTACGGGCCCAGGCGGTAGCGGCGGCCGACGCGTGGTAGACCTCCGGCCGGTCATCGTTGAAGAACGCGTGATCGGTGCCCGGATAGTCGTACGTGATGCATTCGCCGCCGGCCTCGGTGATCGCCTGGACGGCCGTCTTGATACCGGGTGCCGCGCTTGTCCCGTCGTGCTCCGAACAGTGGATGACTGCGGCCTTGCCGGCGTAGTTGGACCAGGTCGGCGACATCCGCTCCCACGGCACCGGCGGATAGAAGCCGACCGTGGCCACGATCGTCGGCGAGAGCGTGGCCGACCACAGCGCAAGACTGCCGCCCATACAGAATCCGACCGTACCGACCTGGTCGGTCGTTCCGTCCACGCCGGTGAGGTAGTCGGCCGCACCGGCGATGTCCTTCGCGGCCTGGTCCATGGCGAGGCCCATCATCAGCTTGCCTGCTTCGTCGGGCTCACTGGCTTGCTCGCCGTGGTAGAGATCGGGCGCGAGCGCGACGAATCCCGCCTTGGCGAAGCGGTCGGCCAGCGACTTGATGTGCGGCACCAGGCCCCACCACTCCTGGATGACGACCACGCCCGGGCCGGCACCGGTGGCCGGGCGGGCCAGATAGCCCTCGCTCGATCCACCGTTGCTGCGGTAACTGACGATCTCACCCATGACCGGCTCCTGGTTGTCAGACGTCGTCGGCTGGCTACCTGCGGTTCGCGCACGTCCCACCGGCGAAGCTTGTGACCGCGCCGTGGAGAGGTTGTGACGGGTAGCCAATCACGCGCACCGCCGCCACGGATACACCCAATGTCGGTGTTGTACGTCGCAGCACGCATCGCCCCAGGTCAGGCCGTTGTGAGGCGATCGGCCGTGGCGCGGCGGCAACCGTTGCCGGCCTGCATCGGTCCGGCCGGCGTCGGTCCGGCCGGCGTCGGTCCAGCCGGCGTCGGTCCGGCCTGCGTCGGTCCGGCCGCCGGGTTCCTACCCGAGCGACCAGGCGATGCCGTCGAGGATGTCGTGTTCGCTGGCAACGACCGCGCTCGCGCCGCTTTCCGCCATGACCGTACGGAGGATCAGCGCGCCGGCGGCGATGACGTCGGCGCGACCGGGGTGCATGACCGGAATCGCTAAGCGTTGCGCGCGCGTTGCGACGAGCAGATCGTCGGTCACCCGGGCGACGTCGGCGGCACTGATCCGGGCGTGGTGGATCCGGTCCGGGTCGTACGTTTCGAGGCCCATCGCGATCGCGGCCACCGTCGTGACCGAACCAGCCAGCCCGACCAGCGTCTTCGCGTCCCGACCGGGCACCACCTCGAGCGCGCGCCGAACGGCGGCCGTGATGTCGCGCTCCGCCGCCGCGATCTCGGCGCTGTTCGGTGGATCCGTGACGAGATGCCGCTCCGTCATCCGTACGCAGCCGACGTCCATGCTGATCGCGTGGTCGACGGTCTGCGTGCCGGTGACGAACTCGGTCGAGCCGCCACCGATATCGACGACCAGGTACGGCGACGGTTCGCTCGCCGGGAGGCCCCGTACGGCGCCGTCGAACGAGAGGCGTGCCTCCTCGTCACCGGAGACGACCTCCGGATCCACGCCGATCGTCGCCCGGACCATCGCCGTGAAGTCGCCCGCGTTGGCCGCGTCGCGCGATGCCGACGTCGCCACCATCCGTACTCGGTCGACACCCAACTCGGAGATCTGGTGGGCATAGTCGGCCAGCGCAACCCGGGTTCGCTCGATGGCGTCCGCGGCCAGCCGACCAGTGCGGTCAACGCCGGCACCGAGCCGCACGATCTCCATCCGCCGTACGACGTCGGTCAGCGGCGTCGACGGCCGCGAGTCGGGCGCGGGCAGGTCGGCGACCAGCAACCGGATCGAGTTCGTGCCGCAGTCGATCGCCGCGACCCGGTTCTTGCGGACGCTGGCCGTCACCGGGCCTCCGAGTGCGACCGGGCATCCGAGCGCGACCGGGGATCCAGATGCAACAGCATGCGTGTGTTGCCGAGCGTGTTCGGCTTGACCCGCTCCAGGTCGAGGAACTCGGCGACACCTTCGTCGTAGGAGCGCAATAGCTCCTCGAAGACCTTGTGCGGCACCGGCGCGCCGTCGATCGCCGTGAACCCGAACGAGCCGAAGAACTCGGTCTCGAAGGTGAGGCAGAAGACCCGCCGTACCCCCAATATCGCGGCGGTGGCGAGCAACTCGCCGACGATGCGATGGCCGATCTTCTGGCCGCGCACCGCCGGGTCGACCGCGACGGTACGGATCTCGGCGAGGTCCTCCCACATCACGTGCAACGCGCCGCACCCGACGACGGCGCCGTCGCCGACGCGTACGGCCACCCAGAACTCCTGGACGGCCTCGTAGATCGCGACGGTCGCCTTGGACAGCAGCCGGCGCTCGACCGAGTACGTGTCGATCAAGGTCCGGATCGAGGTGACGTCGGCGGTGACCGCACGCCGAATCACCACATCCATGTCAAGCAGGCTATGCCCAGGCCGCGACTTCCCGGAACTCGCCCGGTCGGAGCGACCCAGGAGGGGCGACTTCCGGGAAGTTGCGGGAATCGTCAGACATCGATGACGCAGGGACCGTCGCGCCACCACGGATCGATCATCGCGATGACCTCGTCGCCGAACGGATTCACCCCGGGTCCGGCACCCAATGCGTGACCGAGCTGCACGTGCAGACACTTGACGCGACCGGGCATGCCGCCGGCCGACGTCCCGTCGATCTCGGGCACCTCGGCGATCGCTGTGCGTCGGGCGAGATAGTCCTCGTGCGCGGCCAGATACGCGGCGGCGAGGTCCGGATCTTCGGCCAATCGGGCCGACATCTCCTTCATCACGCCGGCCGATTCGAGCGTGCTGCACGCGGTCACCGCGCGTGGGCAGGTCAGGTAGAACAGCGTCGGGAACGGCGTGCCGTCGGCCAGGCGCGGCGTCGTTTCGACGACATCGGGCAGACCGCACGGGCACCGGTGCGCGATGGCCCGGGTGCCGCGCGGGAAGCGTCCGAGCTGTGCGGCCACGACGGCCCGGTCGGCGTCGGTGGCTGGTTCGTGCACCGGCGGCGGCAGGTCGGCGCGCTCGGTCACGGTCCGTCCGGGTGGTCGGCCGTACGCAGCGCCGACCAGAGCGCGCCGTACCACGTCGTCGGCGTCTCGGCCGGACCAGCCGGTGCTCCGGCCGATGCGGTCTGCGGCGCGGGCAGCACCAGATAGGCCTTCGTGCCCGGCTCGACCATCTGGAATCGTGCGCGCGCCTGCGCCTTGATATAGGCCGGATCGCTCCACTTCGCCGACTCGGTGGTCAGCTGCCCGATGGTGGCTCGCTGCTGCGCCTGCGACAACTCGAGCTGCTGGATCTGGGCACGCTGATCGAGGTAGAGGCGCACCGGATAGGCGTACGCGAGCATCAGCGCCAGCAACACCAGCCCGAGCGCAATCGCACGCCCGCTCAACCGGCGTGGTGCCAGCGCGGTCGTACGCTTCGCCGTGTCGGCCGCGGCCGCTCGTCGGGCCGTGGCCGGGCGCGACTGGGAACGACCGCTACCCTTATCGGTCCGCAGGACCACGGTCGGCTGCGTCGCGATTCGATCGTCGCGACTGCCGCGCGCAGTAGTCGCCAGCCGTGATGGCCGGCCGCGGCGCGGTCCGCGGTCGCCCCGAGCACCCGCGGCCCCGCGGGCCGAGGACCCGGGGCGTTGTCCGCTCGGCGTGCGGCGCTCCGGCATGCGTACCCCCGAGTTCTCTTGATCTGCGCGGACGGCGACGCGCCGGACCGGCCGATCATTCCCTGTGCGCGCAGCGATCGGCCCGTCCGGCCGCGGCCCTAACACAGCGCCTCGCGGCTGCGTTACGCGTCGGCTTAGGCCGAACGGTACCGCGGGAACGCGCCGGCGCCGGCGTAGCGCGCCGCGTCGTCGAGCTCCTCTTCGATGCGCAGCAGCTGGTTGTACTTGGCGACGCGCTCCGAGCGGGCCGGCGCGCCAGTCTTGATCTGACCGGTGCCGGCCGCGACCGCGAGGTCGGCGATCGTGGTGTCCTCGGTTTCGCCCGAACGGTGACTCATCATTGTGCGGAAACCGGCCCGGTGCGCGAGATCCATCGCGTCGAACGTCTCGGTGAGCGTCCCGATCTGGTTCACCTTGATGAGCACCGCGTTGGCCGCGCTCTGCCCGATACCGCGGGCGATGCGCGTCGGGTTCGTCACGAAGAGGTCGTCGCCGACGATCTGGATCCGGCTGCCGAGCTCGGACGTCATCGCCGACCAGCCGGCCCAGTCCTCTTCGGACAGCGGGTCCTCGATCGACACGATGG
>Ga0193726_1002558_pt1 | contig 12212 bp, 12 predicted proteins | sample H2c1metaG_FD_144928 | JGI IMG/M metagenome (GOLD analysis project Ga0193726, IMG submission 144928) | Soil microbial communities from a riparian zone of the East river system, Colorado, United States - H2c1 | ecosystem: Environmental > Terrestrial > Soil > Riparian zone | place: USA: East River... | reverse complement strand
CTGCCGGGCCCGCCCGGAGCGCACGCTTGCCCGGTAACAATCCGGCGCTAATCGGGCCGGACTACGACGACAGCGGCCGGGTGACCGAGCGGATCGCGCCGGGCAGGGCGGTGATCAGCTCGCCGGCGCCGATGGGGGCCCCGTCGGCGGCCCGGCGGCCCGCGACGCCGTGCAGGTAGGCCGCGACCGCGGCGGCCTGGAGCGGGGGCAGGCCCTGGGCCAGCAGCGCCCCGGCCAGGCCCGACAGCACGTCGCCCGAGCCGGCCGTGGCCAGCCACGCCGAGCCGGTGGTGTTGACCAGGACGGTCCCGCCCGGGTCGGCGATGACCGTGGTCGACCCCTTGAGCAGGACGGTGACGCCCAGGTCGGCGGCGGCGGCGGTGGCGTGCTCCAGCCGCCCGGCCTCGATGGCGGCGCGGTCGGCTCCGGTCAGCCGGGCCAGCTCGCCCGCGTGCGGGGGTGTCAGGGTCGGCGCGGACCGGTCCAGGAGCTCGCGGTGGCCGGCCAGGATGGTGATCCCGTCGGCGTCGACGAGCGCCGGGACGTCGCTGGCCAGGACCGCCGCCAGCAGCCCGGCCGCGCCGTCGTCGGTGCCCATGCCGGGGCCGGCCGCCCAGGCCTGCACCCGGCCGGCGGTCTCGACGGACTTGGCGGCCGCGGCCGGGTCGGCCACGGTGGTGACGGCCTCGGGCCAGTGCTGCAGGGCCGCGGTGAGGGCCGGCTGGGCGGACATCAGCCGGACCATGCCGGCGCCGCCGTGGATCGCGCTGCCGGTGGCGAGGACCGCGGCGCCGGTGTAGCGCTGGCTGCCGGCCAGCAGTCCCAGCACGCCGCGGCGGTACTTGTCGGACTCGGCCCCCGGCCGGGGCAGCAGGGCCGCGATGTCGGCGGCCTGCAGCGCGGCGACCGCCGGGGCGGGCAGTCCGGCCAGCCCGATGTCGATGAGCTCCACGGCCCCCGCCTGGCCCGCGCCGGGGTCGATCAGCAGGCCGGGCTTCCAGGTGCCGAAGGTGACGGTCACGTCGGCACCGATGGCCGCGCCCGCCACCACGCCGGTGTCGGCGTCGACGCCGCTGGGCAGGTCGACGGCGACCACGATGGCGCCGCCCGCGCGGGCCCGCGCGGTCCGGGCGGCCAGGGTGGCGGCCGGCTCGCGCAGGCCGCCCCGGCCGCCGATGCCGAGCAGGCCGTCGATGATCAGGCCCGCCCGGTCGAGGTCGGCCTGGTCGGCGTCGGCCCGGGCCGGCCTGATCGTGCCGCCGGCCGCGCGGAGGGCGGCGGCGCCCGGCTCGTGCAGCCGGCTGGCCGCGGCGATGGCCGTGACGGCCGCGCCGCGGGCGGCCAGGAGCGCCCCGGCGAACAGGGCGTCGCCGCCGTTGTCGCCGCTGCCGGCCAGGATGACGACCCGCGCGCCGTACACCTGCCCGAGCAGCCGCGCGCACACCGAGGCCAGGCCCGCGGCGGCCCGGCTCATCAGGGCGCCGTCGGGCAGCCGGGCGAACAGGGCCTGTTCTGCCGTGCGGACGTCAGCGACGGCGTGCGCGTTTCTCATTACCGGGGTTTCTCTCCTGGATGGCCCGCAGTATGCGGCGGCGTTCGCTATGGGCGAACAGCTAGCTGGGCGCAGCGGTCGCGGCCGAGAGCAGGCCGGCCCGGGCCAGGTGCTGCTGGTCGTTGAACGCGGCGAGGACCCAGGCATCCTGCCCGAACCCGTTGGGCCGCTGCAGCCAGCGGACCAGGGAAGTGTGGCCGCTGGCGAATCCGGTCCGGGCCGACGCGTCGTGGGCCAGGCCCAGCATGTACGTAAAGGAGGCCTCGATGGTCTCGTGGTGGCCGGCGATGAGCACGCGCTGGCCCCGGTGGCGCCGGGCCAGGCCGGCCAGCGCGCCGGAGACCCGGGCCAGGTACTCGTTCCAGGTCTCCGAGCTCGGCGCGTACTGCCGGTCCGGGTCGCTGCGCGGCGCCCCGCCGAACTCGGCGTGGATCTCGGCCCAGGTCCGGCCGTCGGCCTCGCCGTGCCGCGGCCCGGCCAGCCGGTCCGCGACGTTCACCGGCAGGCCGAGGGCGGCGGACAGGATCTCCGCGCTCTCCAGGACCCGGCGCCGGGGCGCGGCGTACAGCACGTCGAACGGGGCGATCTCCTCCTGCTCGGCGCGCAGCCGGTCGGCCAGGCTCTCGACCTGCTTGCGGCCCAGGTCGGTCAGCCCGGTGCAGGTCTTGTCCCCGCCGACCAGCCCGGCGACGTTGCAGTGCGCCTCCCCGTGCCGGCTGAGGATCACCTCGGTGGACATAGTCATCGCGCTCCTTCGCTCGCCGCCGCCCCGGCGGCACCGTGATCATCTGGCTTGTTGGTATCACGCGCAGATGACCGTCAGGTGGCCCGGCCGGTGGCTAGGGCAGCAGGCGCAGCTGCGGGCGGACCGGCGGCCCGTCCGGGACCCCGCCGGGCAGCGCCGTGGGGACCAGGCCGAAGACGTGGCTGTTCAGCTCGGCGACGGACATGGCCAGGTCCCGGGCGATCCGCCGGGGCGGGACCCCGTCGTCGCGCAGCGACCGGAAGACCTTGGACAGCAGCTGGGAGGTCTCGCGCGGGATGCCGCCGGGCTCGGCCCGCCGGTAGCCCAGCCGGGACAGGCTGACGCAGGCCGTCCGGTAGCCCCACTCGGTGAGCAGGCCCAGTTCGTGCAGCCGGTGGGTCAGGGCCATGGCCGACACGCTCCAGGCCGACTTGGCGGCCAGGATCTGGTCGACGGTGGCGCCGCTCAGGCCGGCCGCGATCACGCTGTGGGCCGGCATCAGGAAGGCGGCCGCGAACCGGTTGGCCTCCTGCTCGGCGTCCGGGCCGCGCGGCACCCGGTCGTCGCTGTGCAGGACCAGGTGCCCCAGCTCGTGGACGCCGTCGAAACGTCCCCGCTCGCCGGACTTCATCGTGTTCAGGAACGCGAACGGCGTGCCGTGCCAGTACAGCGAGAACGCGTCGACCGCCGCGCACTCCTCGGCCAGCGAGAACACCCGCACCCCGCGTGACTCCAGCAGGTGGATGACGTTGCTGACCGGGCCCCGGCCCAGGCCCCAGCGGGCGCGGACGACCTCGGCCGCCGTCTCGGGGTCCAGCTGGGCCAGTGACGGCACGTCAGCGGCGGGCAGGATGAAGCGCTCCTCGATCCAGTCACTGATCAGGAACGCGATCCGGCCGGCGCTGCAGGCGGTATCCCGCTGGCCCGCCGTCATCTTGCTGAGCGCGCGGAAGCTCGCCGCGCCGGGCGGGATTTCCTCGATCTCTGCGGCCTGGAGGAACGCGGCCGGCACCGCCAGCGCCCGCGCGAGAGCCCGGGTGGTCTGCGGTGTCGGCTGCTGCCGCCCGCTCTCGTAGGCGGTCAGGCTGCGGGTGCTGACGCCCGTGGCCTGGGCCAGCCGGATCAGCGTCATCCCCCGGCGCTTGCGGGCCAGGGCCAGCCGGGACGGCGTCAGCGCCGGCGCGATCATGGCGCGCGCCGTGCGACGGGTACGGTCACCTCCGCGGCCGCGGCGGCGGCGGGAATGACCTCCGGGCGGGCCAGCGCGATGGCGGGCAGCAGGATCCGCTCGGCCCAGCTGTCCACGTAGCCGGCCGGCGAGATGGAATGCGGCCGGGACAGCTCGGCGCGGATCTCGTCACCGGCGAGGTGGTACAGCAGCAGCCAGATGTCCAGGTCATCCGCGGCCGGCGGCTCCAGGCCGGGGTAGTCGAAGGCCAGCTGGTCGCCCCGGCCGATGGCGCGCACGGTCTCGATGCCCCGCGCGTACAGGTTGCGGGCGGTGACGTCCGGGCGGCCGGTGGCGCCGTCGCCGGTCGCGGCCACGATGGCGAAGTCCCGGCCCGGGCTGATGGTGCGGGGCATGTTCCGCACGTCGTCGTGGGTCCAGCCGCGCGGCACCAGCCGGATCCGGAGCAGCTCGTTGGTCTTGCCCCAGCGGGCCATCCCGGCAATGAGCGGCGGCGCCAGGGTCGTCCAGGTCCGGGCCTCGGCGTCGGCGCCGGCCAGCACGAACTCGAAATCGGCGGCTGACAGCCCGAGCCCGGCCAGCCGGGCCGGGCCGGCACTCGTGTCGTGTACCAGCGTCCGCATCCGGGCCTCCCGCTGTAGTCTGTCCCAGCGCTGCAGTCTTTCCCAGCACTGCAGTCTTTCCCAGCACTGTAGTCATTCCCAGAACTGTAGACTTCGCGAAATCGATCCTCATCCGAGGGCTCAAAACAAGAAGTCTACGCCCGCCGGGGGCGCTGCAGGGAGCATTTCGTGCCGCAACGACCGTATGTCCTGCTCTCGGCCGCCGTCTCGGCCGACGGGTACATCGACGACGCGACGGCGGACCGGCTCGTGCTCTCCGCCCCCGACGACCTCGACCGGGTCGACGAGGTCCGGGCGGGCGCCGACGCGATCCTGGTGGGCGCGGGCACGATCCGCGCCGACAACCCCCGGCTGCTGGTGCGCTCGGCGGCGCGGCGGGCGGCCCGCGCGGCGGCCGGGCGGCCGGCCAGCCCGGTCCGGGTCACGCTGACCAGCCGCGGCGGCCTGGACCCCGCGGCCCGGTTCTTCACCGCGGAGGCCGGCACCGCGGTCGAGGCGGCCAGCCTGGGCGAGGCCGGCGAGGCGGCCGGGGCCGGCGGCGCGGGCGAGCGGATCGTCTACGCCGCCGGCCCGGTGGCGCAGCGCGTCCGGGAGCAGCTGTCCGGGACAAGCGCCGCCGTGGTCGACCTGGGCGCGGCCGGGCTGGACGCGATCCTGGCCGACCTGGGCGGGCGCGGCGTCGAGCAGCTCCTCGTCGAGGGCGGGGCGGGGGTGCTCACCGGGTTCCTGGCCGGCGGGCTGGCCGATGAGCTTCAGCTCATGGTCGCGCCGTTCTTCGTCGGCGGCGGGGTGCGGATGACCCGTCCGGGCGCCTATCCGCACGGGCCGGGGAACCCGATGAAGCTGGCTGACGTCGGCCGGCTCGGTGACGCGGTGCTGCTGCGCTACCTGCTGAGCGGACGGCGCCCGGGGTGACGGCGCGCTAGCTGACGGCCTGCAGGGCAGCGGCCGAGCGGACCGCGGGCGTGGCCTCCGGGGTCTCGACCAGGTTGTGGCGCACGGCGAAGGAGGCGGCCTCCAGGCGGGAGTGCACGTCCAGCTTGCTCAGCACGGCCTGCAGGTGAGTCCGGACGGTGGTCCGGGACACGCCCAGCTCCCGCATCATGGCGGTGGTGTCCAGCCCGGCCACCAGCAGGGTCAGGCACTCGCGCTCCCGCTGGGTGAGGGCGGCCGCCATATTGTCGGCCGGAGTGGTGGACCGGGGACGACGGGCCGGCCCGCCGGGCAGGTCGACGACGTGCTCCCCGTTCAAAATGCGCTCCAGGGCCGCGACGAGCACCTCAATGCCGCGAGACTGGTGCAGGTAGCCCGAGGCCCCGGCGTCCAGGGCGCGCTGGGCGGCCTCCGGATCCGAGTCGGCACTCAGCACGATCACGATGGTGGCCTCGCTGGCCTGCCTGATGGCGTCGAGATCGGCCCGGTCGACCAGGCAGGCGTCGGGGCGCTGGTGCCGGACGAGCGCGATCATCTCCGGGGCGCTGCGCGCGACCACGCCCACGTCGTATCCGTGCTGGCTCAGGACGCTGGCCAGGGCATCAAGGAAGATGGCCTGGTCGTCGCCCAGGATGAGCCTCATCCGTTCCACCGTGCGTCTTGCACTGTTCCCATCTGTACTCCCCCCGTAGCCCCGAACCAGCCTCTCCCCCGGGACTTAATCTTGACTTGCGACTTCGACGCTAAGAGCCGGATGTGTGTTTCGTGTGGGAGGGAGTTGTAGTTGACTGATTGTTTAATCAGCAGGCTTGCCCCCGGCTCAGGCGGCCGCCGGCTCGTACGCCTCGAGCAGGGCGTTGCGGAGTGATTCCTCCCCGTATTGCCCGCTTATCCGGCTGCGGGCGGTGACCGCCATCCGGGCCGCCAGGCCGGGCGAGTCCAGCAGCTCGCCGATGGCCGTGGCCATCAGGGCCGGCCGGCGCGGCGGGACCAGCAGGCCGGTCTCGCCGGGGACGACGAGGTCGGGCACGGCGTTGACGGCGGTGGCCACCACCGGGACGCCGCAGATCATGGCCTCGACGACGGCCGTCGGCAGGCCCTCGTAGCGGCTCGGCAGGGCGAAAACGTCGAACGCGGGCAGGATGTCCAGGATGTCGCTGCGCTCCCCGGCCAGCCGGAACTGGCCGGGCGGCAGGCTGCGGGCCTGCCGGGTGACGCGCGCGGCGAGCTCGCCGCCGCCGACCCAGGTGCCGATGACGTCGGGCCGGCCCAGCCGGGCCAGCGCGGTGACGAAGTCCCCGGGGGCCTTCTGGTAGGTCAGGCGGCCGACCGCGCCGACGACCAGGGCGTCGGCGGGCAGGCTCAGGGCGGCGCGGGCGCGCTGCCGGGCCTGCTGCGCGGCGGCGGCCGAGCCGGCCGCGCGGCTGGCCAGCAGCCGGGCCGGCCCGTCAACGGACACGCCGATGGTGCGCACCCGGTCCGGCGAGATCAGCTCCCGGCGGACCGCCTCGGCGGCCACGCCCGCGCCGACGCACAGGGCGGCGCTGGTCAGCTGGCCCAGCCGCCGCTCGATCCCGACGTAGGCCCGGTGCAGCGGCCGGGACTGGAACTCATGGAACGGGAAGCCGTGGAAGGTGTGGATGATCCGGGGCACGCCGGCCCGGCGGGCGGCCACCCGGCCGACCGCGCCGGCCTTGGCGCAGTGGGTGTGCACGACGTCGAAGGCACGCTCGGCGAACAGTGCCTGCAGGCGGGCCAGGGCGCGCAGGTCGGTGGCCGGGCGGATGGGGGCGCGCAGGTACGGCTCCACCACCACCTCCAGGCCGGCCGCCCGGGCGGCCTCGATGAGCTGGTCGCCCTGCCCGGTGATGATGGTCATCCGGCAGGAGCGGGAGTTCAGGGCCAGGGCGCCGCGCAGGGCGAGCACGCCGGCGCCGCCCTCCAGCCGGGCGATGACGGTGGCGACCCGGAGCGGGCGGGCGGGACTCACGTGCTCTCCGGGCCGTTGGCGGCGGGCCGGGGGGCGGCGGGCGGCTCCGCGACCTCGGCGGGCCCGGGAGCGGCGGTGGGCGGCCCCGAGACGTCGGCGGGCCGCAGGCCGGCCGCCCAGGCCACGCTGACGGCCTCGATCCGGCTGTGCACCTCGAGCTTGCCGAAGATGCTGCGGGTATGCGTCCGGACCGTGTCGGCCGAGATCATCAGCTCGGCCGCGATCTGCCGGGCGCGCTTGCCCTTGGCCATGCTGGTCAGCACGTCCAGCTCGCGCGGGCTGAGGGTGTCCAGCAGGCTGGTGCTCTCCTGGGCGCTGCGGACGTCGTCGCGCAGGGTGCGCAGGACCTCGCCGAGCATCTCGGGCGGGAACACCGAGTGCCCGCGGGCGACGCCCCGGATGACGTCCTCCAGGTGGTCGGCGCCCTGATTCTTGGACACCCAGGCATCCGCGCCGGCCCGGGCCGCCTCGACGGCGTGGGTCACGTCGGTATCGGCGCTCACCACGACGATGCGCACGGCCGGCCAGGCACTCTTGATCCGGCCCAGCACCTCGCCGACGGCGAAGCCGAGCGGCTCCACGTCGATCAGGACGATGTCGGGGCGCAGCCAGCGGACGATCTCCGGGAGCCGGGGATCATCGGTCTGGCTGCAGCCTGCCACCCACAGGTCAGCCGAGGCGGACAGCCGGGAGGCCATCGCCTCGGTCACCATGCGGTAGTCATCTACCAGCACCAGTCGGAGCACTTCCATCTAACTGAGTGTGCCTGGTCTGACACCGGGGGTCCTCATGCAGATGAACGAGAAGGTCTGCTCTATGTACCTATTTTTGAGCAGGGAGGCGCCAGAGGCGGCGCTAGCGGGGTGCGGAGCAGGTGCCAGACACCGCGGCGTGCTCGAGCGGCCAGTAGTCCGGCAGGGCGCCGTAGGGGTTCGATCCGGTGTCCGGGGTGAGGAACAGGTACCCCGCGTTCCGGTCCCGGGCCAGGCGCACGGCGCTGGCCACGGACCCCGCGGGGGCGGCGTAGATCGTGTGCGCGAACCGGCCGGGCGGGTAGCGGTCCACCCAGCCGGGCAGCGTTAGGCGCTGGTAGCTCGCGTAGGAGCCCTCGAAGATCATGACCACATTGGCGACCGACAGGTAACTCCGGTCCGGCACCGCACCCGGGTTGATCCAGATGGCGGCGCCGGCGATGTCCTGCCGGATATAGCGGCCCAGGTCCCGGTAGTAGCCGATTTGCTGGCTGCCCTCGGTGGGCGTCTGGTCCAGGAAGATGCCGCGCACGTGGTACCAGGCCCGGTAGTCCCGGATCTCCTGGCGGGCCTGCGCGGCCGGCAGGTTCGCGTAGTTCGTTCCGACATAGCCGATCACCCGGGACCCGGCGGCGCTGGCCTCGCGGACGGAACTCTGCAGGCCCGGGTCGGGCGCCGAGCCCGGCCCGGAGGCCGGGTTCAGGATCATCACGGCGGGCGCGCGGCCGTCGGCGACGGCCGCCGACCAGTCGGGTGGCTCGAAGAATGCGGGCACGAAGGATGAAACCGGCCGTCCGCTGGCCGGGCAGGGTGCCGCCGCGCTGCCGCCGGCCAGCTTCAGGACGGTGACGATGGCCGCCGCCACGATGACCGCGGCCAGGGCGATCGGCAGGGCGCGCGGCCGCCGGCGGCCGGGCGGGCCGGGCCGGCTGGCAGCGGGCGGGCGGGTCACGGATCCGGTGTCCCGTCCCGGCGCAGGGCGGCCGGCAGGCGGTCATAGGGGTTGCCGCCGGTGCGGTCGGTGACGTAGACGGAGCCCGCCCGGCGGCGGTCGGCCAGCAGCAGGGCATTCTCCAGCTGCGGGCCGGGCACCCCGTAGACCACGTGGCAGAAGCGCTCCGCCGGCCAGGACCGCGTCCAGTGCGGCATGGCCTGCTCCAGGTAGACCGACCACGGCCCCTCGAAGGTGCCGAGCACGTCGGCGTGCCACGCGTAACCCGGGTGCGGGTGCACCCCGTGGTTGAAGGCCACGGTCAGCGCACCCAGCTTCCGCGCGCGCCGGGCCAGCAGGGCGTAGTGCCGCAGGTCCTCCAGGCCGGCCGAAACCCGGTCGAACAGGACGCCGCTGACCCCGTACCAGTCCCGGTAGCGGCTGATGTCGGCCAGGGCGGCCCGCCGGGAGCGGCGGCCGTAGTTGGTGTCCACGTAGCCGGCCACGGCCACCCCGGCGTCCCGCAGCGGCTGCAGGGCGCGCAGGTGGGCCGGGTCGGGGCCGTCACCCGGCCCGCTGGCCGGGTTGAGGACGACCAGCCGGATCTGGTCCGCCTGCCGGGCGAGCGCGGCCCAGTCACCCGGAGCGACGTCCGGGTGGAAGTACGCGGGCACCAGCAGCCGCGGCCGCCGCGGCCCGCCCAGGCGCAGGCCCGGCGCCGGCGGGGCGGCACGCTGGTCAGCTGGCGGCCGGGGCACGGCACTCCTCCCACAGGTCGGCCAGCGCGGCCGCCAGGTCGCGGCGCGGCTGCCAGTGCAGGTCCCGGCGGGCGCGGCCGATGTCGGCCTGCTGCCACGAGGCCCCGCCGGCCCCGGCGCCCTCGGCCGCCGCGCGCTCTGTCACGGAGCCGTCATACCCGCTGATGGCCACGAGTTCCCGGACCAGCGTGCGGACCGGCACGCCGGTGCCGCTGCCGACGTTGATGACGGCCGCGGGCAGGGCGGGCGCGACGGCGGCCGCCACGGCGGCGTCGGCCACGTCGCGGGCGTCGACGAAGTCGCGGACGGCGTCCAGCGGGCCGAGGCGGACGTCGCAGCCGTCGGCGGCGGCCCGGCGCAGTTCGCCGACCAGCCGCCCGGGCAGGATGGTGTCGGGCGCGCCCGGCCCGACGGGGTTGAAGACGCGCAGCACGACGGCATCCAGCCCGGTGACCCGGCCCAGCTCGACCAGGCGGGTCGCGGCGAGCTTGGTCGCCCCGTAGGCGCCGGCCGGGCGGGCCGGGTCGGACTCGGCGACCGCGGTGCCCGGCTCGCTGGGCCCGTACTCGGCGGCCGAGCCCAGGTGCACCAGCCGGATGGACCGTCCGGTCCGGCGCAGCGCGCTGACCAGGTTGGCGGTCCCGGTCACGTTGCCCGCGGCCAGCGTGCCGATGTCCCCGCCGGTCACCCCGGCGCAGTTCACCACCACGTCGGGGGCCTGCTCGGCCAGGCTCCCGGCCAGCGCGGCCGGCGAGTCGGTGGCCAGGTCAAGCTGGCAGTGCACGTGCGAGTCCGGCAGCGGGGACCGGCCCGCGGTGATGACCTCCAGCCCGGCGGCTCCGGCCGCGTCCCGGACATGACGGCCCAGGTAGCCGCTCGCGCCGATGATCATGATCGCCGGCGGCCGGCCAGCCAGGGCTCCCGTGGCGGACCGCGGCCTCACTGCTGGTACCCGGCGGGGTAGCGGGCCCGGTTGGCCGGGTCGGCGAACCAGTCGATCGTCTTGCGCAGGCCCTGCGCCCGGTCCACGGCGGCCCGCCAGCCGGTCCGCTCGGTCAGCTTGGACGCGTCGCAGACCAGGCGCATCACCTCGGAGTCCTTGGGGCGCAGGCGCTGGGCGTCCTCGACGATGTCGGCGTCGACGCCCATCAGCGCGGCGATCTCCTCGGCCAGCGCGCCGATGGCCACGTCCACGCCGGGACCGCAGTTGAAGGCCTCGCCGAGGACCGCCGAGCCCGGCGCCTCGCCCAGCGTGATGAACGCCTGCGCGGTATCGGTGACGAAGCAGAAGTCCCGGGTCGGGTCCAGCGCGCCCAGCTTGAGCTGCCGCGCCCCGTCCGCCAGCTGGGTGATGACCTGCGGGATGACGGCCCGGTTCGACTGCCGGGGGCCGAAGGTGTTGAACGGCCGCAGCGTCACCGCCGGGAGCCCGAAGCTCAGGAAGTAGGACTCGACGAGCTTGTCCGCCCCGACCTTCGAGGCCGCGTAGGGCGACTGCGCCTGGATCGGGTGGGCCTCGCTGATGGGCACGGTCCGGGCCGTCCCGTACGTCTCGCTCGTGGAGGTATGCACCAGGCGCGGCGTCTCGCAGGCCCGCACCGCCTCCAGGACGTGCAGGGTCCCGATCGTGTTGGTGTCCACGAAGGACCGGGGCGCCACGTAGGAGTACGGCACCGACCCGAGCGCGGCCAGGTGGTAGACGGCGGACGCGCCGTCGACGAAGGACCGCACGGAGCCCGGATCCCGGACGTCGCCGAACACCACCTCGACCTCCCCCGCGATCTCGGGGTCCAGGGTGTCCAGCCAGCCCCCCGAGCTGAACATGTTGTAAAGGGCCATGGCCCGGACCCGGTGGCCCCGGCGCACCAGCGCCTCGGTCAGGTGCGAGCCGATGAAGCCCTCGGCTCCGGTCACTGCGACTAGTTCCGGCATTGCTCTCCCCCTATTTGTGTCGGTTTTGTGTCGTTCAGAATGAGTGCCGCATGGCCAGGGCCAGTGACCGGCCCGCGTAGGCGGCCAGGACGGCGAACAGGCCGGTGACCGCGGCCAGCTGCACGGCCAGGCCCAGCTCGGGCCAGGCCAGCTCGAAGGCCAGCGCCCCCGCGCAGGCCACCAGCGGGACGGCCCGCAGGCCCAGGGCCTGCAGGGCCAGGGCCAGGAACAGGGCGCCGCCCATGATCAGGTAGACGATCAGCTCTGGCAGCAGCACCGGCGACGGCGTGACCAGCCCGGTACGGGTCGCGACCAGCGCCGTCGCGGCGGTCAGCACGACAGCGGCCAGCAGGTACTGGCCGAGCGCGCCCGCCAGCATGAGCCGCGCGCCGCGGCCGAAGGCCCGCAGGTCGGTGCTGGAGCGCAGCAGCGACCGGGTCCGCCGCCGGTAGGACAGCATGCTCCACTCGGCCGCGCCCATGGACAGCGACAGCGGCAGGCTGGCCAGCAGCGCGCCGGCGTTCACGCCGGGGTGGCCGGGCACCGCGGTGACGACGGGATAGGCCAGCAGGCCGGCCGCCACCAGCCCGAAGGCGGCCGCCGGGATGGCGCCGCGCAGCTCGGCGGCCACCACCAGGCTCCGGGACACGAGGCCGGCCAGCGGGCTGCCCGGCGTGCGGGTCGCGACCAGCGCCGCGACCACGGCCAGCAGCGGGGGCAGGGCGAGGCTCGCCCAGGCGGCGTGCTCCAGCCCGGGCGGGCGGCCCAGGGCCAGGAACGCCACGCTGCCCAGGACGCCCGGAGCCA
>Ga0193726_1002557_pt1 | contig 12215 bp, 11 predicted proteins | sample H2c1metaG_FD_144928 | JGI IMG/M metagenome (GOLD analysis project Ga0193726, IMG submission 144928) | Soil microbial communities from a riparian zone of the East river system, Colorado, United States - H2c1 | ecosystem: Environmental > Terrestrial > Soil > Riparian zone | place: USA: East River... | reverse complement strand
CAACTTCATTTTGGAACCGGTGCGCCGCGGCAGATTCTCGCTGGAGGGTGCACCGTTTCGATGACTGCATGACGGGGGAGCGAGATCCATGAAATCCATCCGGCATTTGCTGCTGTCGATTCTTTTATGTGCGGGCGCGTACGGAGAAGCACAGGAATCCGCCCCGAAGACTTTCACCAATCCCCTGCTGCCGACCGGACCTGATCCCTGGGTGGAATACAAAGACGGCGTCTACTATTACATGAACACCACGGGCACGAATCTCACCGTCTGGCGCACTCCGAACATCGCCGACCTGGGGACCGCCGAAAAGAAAGTGCTCTGGCAGCCACCTGCGGCCGGGCCGTACTCGCATGACCTATGGGCGCCTGAAATTCACTTCCTCTCCGGCAAGTGGTACATCTATTTCGCTGCCGATGGGGGGAGCAATCAATCCCATCGCATCTGGGTGATTGAAAATCCTTCCGCCGATCCATTCCAGGGGGGATGGACTCTGAAAGGGAAAGTCGCGGAAGCGTCGGACAAATGGGCCATCGATGTATCGGTGTTCGAAGACCGCGGCCAGCTTTATATCATTTGGTCGGGTTGGGCGGCCGACACCAACGACACGCAGAGTATTTACATTGCCCGCTTGAAGAATCCGTGGACGGTGGACGGGCCGCGTACCCGACTCTCCACGCCGGAGTATCCGTGGGAAAAAGTCGGCGACGTCGATCAGAGGAAGCAGCCGGATGACCCGCCGCATATCGACGTCAACGAAGGCCCCGAAGTGCTCAAGCACAACGGCAAACTATTCTTGATTTATTCCGCCAGTGCGTGTTGGACGGATCACTACGCACTTGGAATGCTGGAAGCCGCGTCCGGAAGCGACCTGCTAAATCTTTCCTCATGGAAAAAATCATCGAAACCGGTCTTCCAGCAATCATCCGAGGCGGGAGTGTACGCGCCCGGCCACAATGGATTTTTCAAATCGCCCGACGGGAAACAAGACTGGATCATTTATCACGCGAATTCGAAGTCAGGTCAAGGCTGCGGTGCACATCGCTCGCCCCGGGCGCAACCTTTCACCTGGAATGCCGACGGAACTCCGAATTTTGGTGTGCCGGTGGGGGCGGGAGCGGCGATTCCGCGGCCCGCGGATCCGTAAAATCAACTGTCGGACAGAGCACGGTGATTGGGGAATCGCTTTGGGCAGCGGCGGGTTGGAGTTGAGGTCGAGCTGGCCTAGGCCCTGGCGGCTCCTTCAAAGAAGCCGAGAAGTTCTCGGGAAACGACCTCAGGATTGGTCAGCGGGATAAAGTGCCCGGAGTCCACCATGACGACTCTGGACTGGGGGATCAGAGCCGACGCTCGCCGCGCGAATGTTTCCGGGATCGCTCTATCGCGCGCGCCTTGAAAGATGAGCGTGGGAATGCGCAGCTGTGGCAACATGGCCGGGATCGACGCCAGAATTTCCGAGGGATTTCCAAATCGAAGTATGGACATCAGGCGCCACGCGCCAAGGGGCCCAGCAAAGGGGGCATGGAAGTCTTCCACTGCGTCGTTCAATTCCGCGTGCCGCTGTTCCAGCACGGCCCGCATCGCAATGTTCCAGAAAATCGCATTCACGACGGGCGCCAGCAGTTCGCCGATCACTGGCCTGCGCATCACCCGGAAAAGGTGGAAGGGTTTCAGTTCTGGAAACACCGCGGGCGAGAGCAGCGCCAAACGTTCCACGCGGTCTTGAAACCGATAGGCATAGTGCACGGCAATTGCAGATCCCGCGTCGTGTCCAACGACGTGCCACCGATCGATCCCATTTTCGATGCGCACTTGCTCGATGAGATCAGCGAGTGATTCCAACGGCTCGATGCCCGAGCCTTGCTTGGGACTCCTTCCCAAGCCGGGGAGATCGACGGCGTGGCAGGTGAAGCGGCCCAGCATCTTATCGATGGTGCCGCTCCAAAGTTGATTGCTGGTCGGGATGCCGTGAATGAACAAAACCGGGTATCCGTTGCCGCGCGAGACTAGATGCATGCGATGTTCCCTTCCCAGCGAGGACATCAAGCTGCCACTTCCCGGGCGGGCGTCCGCCGTTTGCACATTTGGTAAAACACCCACGCGCTGGCGCGAAAGAATCCCAGAATCGAGCCGAGAAGGAAGGTCGAAAAAATTCCCGCCGGCTTCAGGCGCGCATACACGACGTTCATGCTCCAGGCTGGGCTGGTATACACGGTTCCCGAGCTGCCGATGCCGATGCGGTTTCGCACCGGCGGCTGGTAAACGATCTTTTCAATCCCATCGTTGAAAAATTTCGCCATCTGCAAAATCCGCCTGCTGTATGCCCATCTCGCGCGGAGCGGCAGCTTGCCGCGCTTGCGATATTTCAAGATCAACGCGGACGCCTCCGCCGCATGCCGCAGCGCAGCCGTAACCCCGTTTGCGGTGATGGGATCCACCATGGACGCGGCTTCGCCGGCGACAAGCCAGTTCGGCCCGGCGACTCCGGTATGAACGCTCGAGCGAAACGACGTCACGTGCAATGGGCTGGTGGCGCCGGTTTGCAGTAACGGCTCGAAGCGCGGAAATTTCATCACTTGCTGGCGGAAGATCTCTTCGACCGACAACCCCTGTTCCCGCCTGGCTTTGGTCGCGGCGCCCGTGGCCACGTATCCAACGCTGACCACGTTCGAGCTGATGGGGATTTCCCAAACCCATTCGAGGTAATCGTTCGGCATCGGTTCCATGTAGAGAGTTGTTCCCTCGATCGCCTCCGCGACTGGGAAGTACGTCCACAGCGCCACCTTGGCGGGTCCGAACTCGATCTTGGGAAGCTTGAAATCTCGCGGCAGCACGCAAGCTGCCAAGCCGGAAGCATCCAGAAACCATGGCGAAGACAGAGAGGCGCCGCCGGCGGTGTAAACGGCCTCGATGTTCTCTCCCTTCCTCTCCACTCGAACCACTTTGTCTCGCACATGCAAGACACCGCGATCAACGGTCATCTTCTGGAGTTCTGCGTCAAGGCGCAATCGATCAATGTGTAAGGTTCGCAGCTCGACGCGAAATGGCGGTCCGGCGAGCCAGGGCGACGGAACGTAGTGCTCGGAGCGGCCGTCGCTCGATTTCAAAGTTACGTGCCGCTTCCATGTGGCCGTCTGCGTCTTGATCAAATCTTCCATGGGCAAACCCAGCGCCTTCAGCAATTCGGGAGCGGACCAGTCCAGCGATTCACCCACTGATTGCGGAATGCCTTCTTCCGGCTCAACGCAGATGACCTTGAGTCCGGCTTTTGCCAGATGCAGCGAAGCCGCCTTCCCAGCCAAACCGCCGCCGATGATGGTCACGTCGCAGACAGTGGCAGGCTTGGGATCGGACATAAGTCAACGAACAAGATCAGACATAAAAGTGATGTGGAGGAACCAAGGGGTGCAGCCGAACCGGAACGGCTATCGGCTATCTTCCTTGCATGATTAGACATCGCGGGAAAGTAACACCTCGAGATGGGCACCTCAATAGTAAAAAACAACTAGGCGGGATCGCCGGAAACCAGCTCTGGCGGGAGGCTTGGGTGCCTCGAGGAGAAATTTCCGAGGGCACCGGTACGATCGGAATCACTTCTGCCCATGGCATCAACGCCGGGGACCTCGTTCTCGGCCGCTTAAGCGGGGCACATGCTTTTCCAGATCCCGATTACTTGACTCCCTTGCTGGGGTCCCAGGATCCCTGCTCTTTCCGCACGTAAATGATTTGACCGATGTGGTAGGCATTGTGTGCTCCGACATGAGCGATGGTCGAAGCCCACTTCGCCACTTTCTGGTCGTCCGCGTCTTCTACTGCTTTTTCCCAGTCGGTGAGGACCTGGTCCAGTTTCTTGACGGTGGCACTCCACTGTTTGCTGTCAAAACTGTTAAAGGTTTCGTCGTTGTTCCCGTCGAACTTCACCTCGGGCTCCCCTTTAAACTTCGCCAACTCCTCCGCATCCCAGAAGACCAGGTGATTGGCCAACTGTCCGACTGAATGGTTTCCCTTGCCATCGGTCCATTTCGCCTGTTCCGCAGTCAGTCCTTCCACGGCGGTGTTCACGGGCACAAACCAGTCCTTTTGGTTGTGCGTTGTGCGCAGTTGTTCGAGTAGGACGCCTTTGAGCGTGGTCGGGCCCTTCGGCTCCTGGCCGTGGGCGTGGAATGTCAGCGACACGAGCAGCAAGAAAACGATGCGTTTCAGCATGGATGGTTTCCCCTTTGCTTCAGCGAGCGAGAATTATTGATGCAGGCGATGTTTTATCACGGAGAGGCACGAGGGATCACGAAGGAAATCCCCAAAACCCGTGTATTCGTGACGCTCTATCGCAGGGAAGCAGGGGGATAGGGGTTTTCGCTGCCGTGGATTCGTGGATTCGTGGATTGCGAATCAGCGAATGGAGAGAGAATGAGAGCCTTCACAATCCTTCCAGGCAAGGTTTGACACGTGGTGTAGGATTGTGGTCGCTTTTGTTCGCGGTGCCCCCCCACCCTGCATAGAGCAGCCAAATGCCTCAGGACAGTCTGATTCGTAGCTACCTTCTAATTCTCATTAGTGTCGTCGCCCTGGCAGCCACAGGGTGTGGTGGCGGGAGTTCGCCCGATCAAGGTCCGGGCTCTTTCGGCATCGGCTCCATCCCTTCCTCACTGGCGATTTTCCCCAGCAGCACGGTGACTTTCACCGTAGTCGCCTCAGGAAATAACATTCCCGGCGTTCCCAGCGTCACCTTGGAACAGTTGCCCCCCGGACTCACAAGCACCACGGTCTTCCCGCTCGCTGTCCCAGTTGGTGGCGCTTCAATTACCCTGCGAGTATCGTCCAATGCGGTCGCGGGGAAGTATAAAGTTGCGCTCAAAGGGCAGGCTGGGACTGCCAGCACGACGGCCGCTATTCCGGTCACCATCGAAGCCGGCGTTCCACAACGTTTTTTATTAATTCAGTCAGTTTTTTCCGAACTCGGTGTGCCGATTGGCGGTTCTGCGACGAAGCAATTCAGCAGTTCCGCTACCGACAATGCTGATTACGATGTCTCACTCGCAGTGAGCGGCCTGCCACCCGGCACCACTGCCACAATTTCTCCAGCAACCATCCTTCCGGGTCAGTCGACCACCGTCACCCTCAGCGCCAGTGGAGATGCTCCCGTCTCTCAAAACACCACGGTTACGCTAACCGGCACCCCGGCAGCGCCGATTCCGTCGCAGGGTATTACCTTTCTGGCTGATGTGACGCAGCCGGCTGCTTCCATGCCGAACAATCGCACCGACTATCTCTCTACGGAAGGCACGCCGGCCTCGGCGGTGTACGACCCAATTCACGACTTGATATTTTCGAGCAACAGCTCATGGAACCGCATCGATGTGATCTCTGGCTCGACTCACGCGATCGTGAATTCCATTGATATTCGCGATCCGCGAGGAATCGATATCACTCCTGACCACTCGACCGTCTGGGTGAGTACAGGCTCGCAGCAAATGTTTGCCATCAACCCCGCGACCTTGGGAGTCACAAGATACTTGCTACCCGAGATCGCACCGAACAGGACCTCTGGGCTCAAGAATTGGGAGGGGTTCCAGATCTTCGCGTTGGCTGACGGTTCGGTATTGCACTATCTCCAGGTGCGAGGTTGGGGAAACTACCTTGGCAGATGGGACCCCGAATCCAATACACTCACAACGCTGACTCCCCCTACCCCGGTGAGCACTCTGGTGCGTTCCGGGGATGGCAAATGGGTCTACTCGTTTTCCGAGGATTCATTCAGCTACAACGTGTCGACCAAAAAATTCAGCGGAGTTTTGCACCTGGGCGCCGGAAGCGGTGAAGGCTCGGCAGTCAATTTCGACGGATCGAGGCTGGTGGTTTGCAATGGATCGCCGGCGAACCTTTACGATGCAAACTTCCAAATCATCGGCCCGCTTCCCGCGTGCGGATCCGGGTTCCCTCCTTTTTTTCTCGGAGGCGGAACAATATTCAGTGCTGATGGCCGCTACATTTATCAGGTCACCCCCGCCGTCAATCCGCTCATCCTTACAATTGATGCGACGACATTGAATATTTTGAGAATCGCACCCGCGATGCCAATGACTGGGGTCACGGTGGAACTCGATCCGCCGTATCGCGTTGCCATCCCATTTGCCGTAGACCCTACGGGAATGGTCCTGGGCGTTCAGTACTACGGCATAGCGTTCGACGATTCCACTTATGCGCAGAATTTTGTGGATTCCCAACCAGGATCTCCCACTTTTCTTCAACATATGGCGCCCTATGCGGGCCCTTTGGCCGGGGGAACCACTTCGAGCGGTTTTGGCAATGCCTTTTCACTCACGCCAGGGGTTTGGTATGGAGAGAATAGGGGTACCGCCCACCTAGATTCGGGCGGTCAACTGACGATCACTTCTCCAGCCGCCACCCAGCCGGGCCCGGTGAATCTCAAGTTTTTGTTTCCAGACGGAATCGAGGCCTTCGACCCCCTCTTCTTCTCCTATGGACCGTATATCCAAACCGCGGTGATATCCGGAGCATCTCCTGATGGCAATGTACCAGGGCAAATCGCCGGCTACGGCTTTCCCACCGATGACAGCGGTGGAACGGTCACCGTTGGTGGCACCAAGGGGGAAATAGGTTCTCTGGGCTATATTTCCTCGCTGGGCGTATACCCATTTCCGGCAAGAACACTTAGCTTTACCGTCCCCCCTGGCGCACCTGGCTGGGCCGACATCGGGGTAACAACTCCCACGGGAATCACCACCCTGGCTAGATCTTTCCACTATGCGCGAAGCGTCAACGACTATTCTTCGTCCGACAGCTTCACGGCAGTTCTTTACGACCACAAACGTCAGAAACTCTATCTCTCGGCCGGCGACCACGTCGATGTCTTTTCCCTGTCCACAAACCAGTTCCTTGCACCGCTGAGTCCTCCTGCACAGGGAGCATCCAAGGAGTTTGTTGGCCTTGGCCTCACTACGGACGGAGGGTTTCTTCTCGCAACAGATTTGCTGGATGGATCACTCGCGGTTGTCGATCCCGAAAATCCGGCAGGCGGTTACGTAATACCCATTGCTCCGGTTACGGGAACGAATTGTCCATTGGGCCCCGCCTATGTGGCTGCAATCAGTGGCAATCGGGCGTTGGTCACAATGGCCACGCTTCCCGACCCAAAATGTCCAGCGTTTGGCTGGACCTACCAAGTCGATTTGACCGCCCGCAGTGCGACCTTGTTTGATCCCAACTGCTCGGCTAAGTATCTCTCTTCGAGCTCCGACGGCACTTTCGTTGCCTCGGGCACCGACGGAGGCGACGGCAGAATGTTTCTTTATGACGTCGCTAAGCAAACCTGCGGCGTCATGAACGATCCCCTAGGTCGCGGTTCGGCCATCTCCGGCGACGCCAATGTCGCGGCTTCGCATTGGATTTTCACGGACACCGCGGCAAACCTGATTGGACGGGTGGCCCTCCCCGACGTCTACTACGGATACGCACCGCCGACAAATCTAGAACAACCCAGGCTGAATGACGCGGGCAGTCTCTACTATGTACCTTTTCCCAACTATATCGATATCATTGATGTGCAGCATGCGTCTTTGCGGATGCGCTTTTCACTGGGTGAAACCATCTCTCCAACCGTTGTTCCTTTGGCCCTGGATCCAGGAGGGCGGCACGTCTACCTGATCACCGATAAAGGGCTGACTGTGATTGATCTGGGCGAAGCTCCGTTGTCGATTGGATGGCTGAATCCCAGTACGGCTTCGGTCAATGCAGAAATTACGGTTCGGGGCAGCGGGTTCAATCCGTCCACCAGCGTTAAGGTGGGCGGTCAAGACGTGATCTCCACCTTTGTCGATGAAAACACCCTCACTTTTACTATACCCAACATCGCTCCCGGTCCTGCCAACGTGGCAACCAGCAACGTCGATGGCACGGCGTATACGCTACAAAACGCCCTGATGGTACCTTAAGCGGCGACGCGGTTGCCGATCATCGGACACGAGATGAGAGATTGCGGCAATCTCTTGTGCTGGAAGCGGCTGACGGGAACGAGCTCGGAAGCAGCGGCACCGCAAACCGAATTGCGGCAGGGGGTCGCCCCTCATTGCAGTTGCCTCCTCGGGGGAAAGCTCATTCGTGCGAACGCTTATCTTTCCGCTAAGGTAAAGCCATTCTCCAGCCGATTTTTGCCTATGCTCGCCCGCAGTTCTTTCGCACCGGACACATTCCTGCGGTTACCGCCCAGCGCCGCCGTTGCGGAGCGAAGCCCCTGCACAGCGCAGCGGAGCAGAGGCGGCGCCACATCCAGCTTCGCCTTCTGAAGTGAGGCGCTCCTTCATAATGCTCTGACCCGATTGTCCCCGTGCTTCGGTAAAACGGCGGTAGAAATTCGTTCTAACTTGTGGCAGACTACCCCCGTGAAAACCAGCCAGACTTACCCCATGCACCTCGAAGACCGCAAGGCCCTGAAGCTCATGGAACGGATCAAGACGCAAGTTCTCCAAGCTAAAGATAGCCGGAACACGGCGCCACAAGCCGCCCCGAAACCGCCGCAACATGCCGCGTAGACCTTCAATTAAGGTGTAGCGGATTGCGAAGGTAGGGAAGAGAGGTTAGCTGCAATGAGATCAACTTGGCAAATGGAGAGAGGACAGCTTATCTGTCGTTGGTCCGAAGGCGGGCAGCGCGGGCAGTACAATCCGCTTTGGATGCAACAGGCATCTGACATTCATGGTAGTTATTTGCCCCCCGTCCCTGATTTTGCTAGCCACAGCCCATTTGGGGGCGCGACTTGGTTCCAACGCTTTACTCCTAACCGCGATTCCCCCACTTTTTAACTCTCCGCCGACACGAGGCGTCGTGCTCTGCGTGGTGACGTATCGCAAACGACTTCGCTTGAGAGTTCGCTACGATTTTCACCACTTGAGATTTCCACATCGAAAAGATTTCACAACGGGTAGCGGGTGGGACGCTGCAGCTGCTAGACGAATTCTCTTACAATCTACTCTTCTCGAAGGGCTGACAATGGATTGATCCGTCCGGCCCTGCGTGCTGGAAAATAGGCTGCCAATATCGAAATCCCCGCGACCAAGATCGCTACCGCGAGGAAAGTCATTGGATCGTTGGGACGAATTGCGTACACCATGCTGGTCATTAAACGTACGACGGAGAACGTAAGGGCCAACCCGATGCCAGTTCCGAACAGTGCCAGCTTCAAACTCTGGCGCAAAACCAGTTTCACGACGTTACCTTGAGTGGCGCCGATGGCCATTCTGAGTCCTAATTCCTTGGTCCGTTCGCGTACCAGGTAGGAAACCACCGCGAACAATCCAACCCCCGTCAGGACTATTGCCAATCCGGCCAGCCCACCAAGAAGCGAAAGCGCGAATCTCCAGGGGGCCAATGCCTCACGAACAATCGACTCCATAGAGGCGACATACTCAACCGGCTGCTCCGGATCGACGCTCTGTACTGCCTGCCGAACTGTGGCGAATGCAGAACCCGACACATCGGGGCACAATAGGACAATCTGCATCGATGGAAAGGACATTTGCTTGTAGGAAACATACATCGTTAGGGGCGGATCATCTTCAATCGTGGCCCGCACATCTGCGACAATGCCCACCACACGCCGCGGAACTGGCGTGTCGCGCAGTATTGTGATGTACCTTCCAACGGCGTTCTCGCCGGGCCAATACTTGTGGGCGAAGGACTCACCGATGATGGCGACTGGTTGGGAATTGGCATCGTCCGCGTCGGTAAAATTGCGGCCCGCTAGAACCGGGATATTCATCAACGGCAAGAATCCAGAATCCACGAAGCGTAGCGAAGCCTGCTCATACTCACCGGGATTGGAAGTCTTTCCGGTAAGGGTGAAACTCGTCCAGAAGTGGTTTCCTTGGAGGGGCAACGGATAGCCCAGTCCAACGGCTTCCACGCCAGGCGACTCCCGAAGGTTTTGATCCACGCGGGTGAAGAAACTGGCCACATCGGTATTGTTCTGGTAGCGGATTCGTGGCAATCCAATCCAGCTTGCGATTATGCGGTCGGAACGAAAACCGAGGGGTTGACGCTGGAGATTCATCATGCTGCGTAGCAACAAGCCCGTCGCAATGAGCAAAACGATCGAGAGAGAAATCTCGCCAACCACAAGGGCGTGGCGAAGAAAGCGTCCCCCGGCGTCCATCGTCGCTGCGTTTCCAGCGTTGCGGAGAATGTGCTGAAGGTCGGCTCTCAATACCCTTGTCGCCGGTAGGAGACCAAAGCCAAGCCCGACGGCTAGAGAGACCACCACGGCAAAGACCAACACGACAGGATTGATTTGGATCAATTCCAGCGTACCGTTATCCGGCGCGAGGTAGAGGAATATCTTTCGACCCATCAGCGCAACAATGAGTCCCAACAGACCGGAAGCCAAGCCGAGGATTACACTCTCGGCAAGCACGTCCCGGAGGATTTGGGATGCACTCGCTCCGAGCGCCATCCGCACAGCCAGTTCACGAGTGCGTCCGCTAACTCGTGCAAGCATCAAGATGGCCACATTGGAACTTGCGATCAATAGCACAAACACGACGATGCCAAGCGCGAGGAACAGCGATTTTTTCGTTTCACCAACCAACGCCTGCTGCAGAGGCATAACCACGGCGCCGGAACCGCTGTCCGAAGCTGGATATTGCACCTGCAACTGAGCTGCGATGCGATTCATGTCGGCACGAGCTTGATCCAGTCCGAGGCCAGGGCGTGGCCGTCCCACGACTCCCAGAAAGTGCTGGTCGCGCAAAAGCATGCGATCAGGACGAATCTGCTGCTGCAGGGGAATCCAGAGGTCAGCGTCACCGTCTCCCGGAGACTGGAAACCCTGTGGCATCACACCAACGACGTAGAATGGCCCGCCGTTGAGGGAGATCGCTCTACCCACAATATGCGGATCGCCATGGAACTCGCTCGACCAGAGTGGGTGGCTCAACAAGACTACGTGGGGCGCTGAAAAGCTATCCTCGTCCGGAAGAAAAACGCGCCCCAGAACGGGTCGAGCGCCAAGAATCGTGAAGAAGGAAGGCGAAACCGCAACTCCACTCAAATGTCTAGGTTGCCCGTTCCCAGTCAGGTTGTAGTGAAAGGCGCAATAGGCTGCAAGATCGGTGAAGACATGGTTCCGTTCACGAAAATCCAAAAAGTCGGCCGGGGCGACGTCATATCGCTCGGCTTCATTATTCGCGATATTGCTCTGAAAAACACTAAACAAATGCGATGGATCTTCGTAGGGCAGCGGCGTAATCAGTACCGCATGGATGATGCTGAAGACAGACACTGTCGCCCCGATTCCGAGCCCCAGTGTCAAAATGACGGATGAGGAAAACCCTCTATTCTTCGATAGCCGACGGAGCGTTTGCCGAATCTCACTGAAGTGCATAGCTAGAAGTGCGCGGACTAAAGTAGAACTGAAGAATTATTATATTTGGCCACGGCGCTCGGGCTAAGTACCAATTGCGACGCATGTCAGCGCCGTCGGGTCCCCATTTACGCCCACCTCGATGGCAAATGATTCCTTGGTTCATCGACTGGTCACAGTCCTGTGGGGCGAAAACAAAATCTCCATTGAACAGGTATTCGGTTAGGGGGGAGATTCTGAACCGTACCAAGACGCAGGCCAGCAAAGCCGCCCGTCCCGATCTGTGGGAGTTCGTCGAACAAGTCTTTCCTGCCGCAGCGTGGATTGTGGAGCGCCTCCGGCAAGAGCGACGGCTCTTTTTCCGTTGTCATCTCGCCAGACTCCGACCCTAATCCGTCTCATGCCAAGCCGTGGCGGATTGCCAAGAGCCCCCGGGACACGGGCGGCGCATCCGGAAAAAGTGCTGCGTGAGGACGATTAAGACAGCGAAGGCTCGAAGAAAGTCTAAATTGGAGGACGGACCCTTTCGCGTTGTCAGGCGGCGTATCGCAGTTGTGCAGGGATCTCAACAATTGGCAGAAAATCGCATCACCCAGTAGCCAGCCCCATGGCTGGGGCGTGGCGGCTACGCGAAAGTTGAGATTCCAGGTGTACTACAGCGCTGGGGCAAACTCGGGACGCGGCACGTCGATTAGATGTAAACCTGACACTTCTTTCGTCGTTGCTGGTAACCGCTGACGTTACAGGGGTAACTTGCTGAGAATGCGTGGCAGCGGGCACACTCAGCTACCCCCCATCAAAAAGCCGTCCGCCAGCATGAATACTCTTGTCGCTATACCGG
>Ga0193726_1002556_pt1 | contig 12219 bp, 10 predicted proteins | sample H2c1metaG_FD_144928 | JGI IMG/M metagenome (GOLD analysis project Ga0193726, IMG submission 144928) | Soil microbial communities from a riparian zone of the East river system, Colorado, United States - H2c1 | ecosystem: Environmental > Terrestrial > Soil > Riparian zone | place: USA: East River... | reverse complement strand
AACCTCGAGCAGGAACTCTTCAAGCAGCGCAAGCGCCTAGCCGATGCCGAGCGCACGCTGCAGACAAAGACCACGAAGGCCGCGACCGAGAGCAAGCGCATCGCAACCGACAAGGTCGAGTGGTGCCTGGGCAAGCTCGCTGATCTACGTCGCACTGAACTCGTCGACGAAGACTCGCGGATATTCCCCGGCTGGTATGCGCCCGTCATGGCGATGAAGCAGGGCCGCCGCATTGTCGTCCCCATGCGCTACCAGTGCCGCCTCGCGGGCAAGCCGGCCTTCTACGACACCAAGTTCCCCGGCACGTACAACGCGCGCCGGGACAACCTGGAAGGGTTCTGGCGCGACGTCTTTGGCACTAGGCACTGCGTAATGATCGCCAACGCGTTCTTCGAGAACGTGAGCAAGCACCGCATGGAAGGCCGTGAACTCGGCGCCGGCGAGAAGGAAGAGAACGTCATCCTCGAATTTCGCCCGCAGCCGACGCGGGAGATGCTCGTCGCATGTCTGTGGTCGCACTGGCAGGAAGGCGACGAGTCGCTACTGTCGTTCGCCGCCGTGACGGACGATCCGCCGGCCGAGATTGCTGCTGCGGGACATGACCGCTGCATCATTCCGATCAAGCCCGCGAACGTCGACGCGTGGCTAAGTCCACAGACGGCGGATCTTCGTGCGCAGTACGCGATCCTCGACGATCGCGAGCGGCCGTATTACGAGCATCGGCTAGCCGCCTAGTGCGGCAGCTACAGGACCGCTCGTGCGAACGAGGGCGAGAGGAAGGCGACGTAGGCTTCTATTGCTCGAAGCCGTTGCAGAAGATCGTATCGGCGGCGCCGCAATCGAACGGCTGCCGCTGCCGCTCGTAGGCGCCGACATCGCGCACGCCGAACAGGTCCGGCGCGCCCGGAAGGTTCTGGTCGCGCGGCTGGTTGTCGAGATCGCGGTCGTCGCCGGTGATCGGCGGCGCGAAGTCGACGCCAAGCGAGGCCATGCTCTGGTGGTAGTCGCCGTTGGCCGGATCGACGAACACGGGCGATGCCTGGACGATAGTCGGATCGGCCGGCAACGACGCGGTGTTGCTCGCAAGCACGTAGCTGACGTGCAGGTTCGCCGCGTCGCCACCCCACGCCAGCGCGAGATTGCCGGCCTGGTCGATGATGCTGTCCGAAAGATCGAGGTTGTCCTCGGCGCGGATCACGTCGGTCGAGACGATTCCGTTGTTCGCGAACGTGCAGCCTTCAATCGTGAGATACGCGTTGTAGATGCCGTCGTTGATGTCGCCATCGCTCAAGATGAGCTGCTGAGAGAGCTGGTTGTCGACGAGGAGGCAACTCGCGATCTCTGTCCAGGAATCGCTCGCGCGGATCGCTCGGCCGCCGGTGTTCCCGCGCATGGCCAAGCGTGATGCGACGAGGCGGCCGTCGCCCGTGACGCGGATCGTCGCGCCGTCAGTCGGATCGCCAGCGCCGGTGCTGGTGCCGTTGCCGGACACGCTGTTGCAATGTGCGCCGGCGACGCAAGCAACCGCACCCGCGTGCTGGCACTCGGTCTGGTTCAGCCTGACGTCGGAGCCCCCGTACGCGCCGGCGAAGCTCTGATAGTCCGCATAGATCCCGCTGCCGTCCTCGGCCAGGTTGTCCTCGATGCGGAAGTCCTGCGCGCACAATGTCGCTCTCGAGGAGTCGAACACGCCTTCGTACGGTTGCAGGTAAATGCCGCCGCCATGGATCGACGCCGTATTGCTCTGCACGGCGACCGGATTTAAAGGGTCGGTCGTAAAGAGCTTGACCAGTGCGTTGTTGTCGTCGTTGCTCGAGCCCTCGATCGAGAGCCCGCCGCCGTAGCGTGCCGAGTTTCCGAAGATGGTGCCGAGTCCGAACGCGCCCGGAGAACCGATGTACGCGATGGCCGGTCCCACCACTTCCAAGCCGCCGCCGTGACCGCTGACACCGTCGACGCCGAGCGCCGTGTTGAACGCGATGAGCGTGTTTGGTTCGCTCATGGTCATTTCGAGCGGTCCGCCGATGAAGAGACCGCCGCCGTTGTAGAGGGCTGTGTTGCTGCTGATCGTGGTGCCGGCGCTGATGATGAGCTCCGCGTCGCTGCCGGTCGCGCCTGCGTAGATGCCGCCGCCGTAGTTCGCCGTGTTACCGATGATGTCGCTCTCGAGGATCTGTAGGACTCCAGTTCCTTCGAAATGGATGCCACCGCCGGCGTCCGCCGTATTGCCCTGGGTGATCGACAGGAGGCGGATCTTGATGATCGCGATCCCGTTCGCCTGGATGCGAAATACGGGCTGGCCCGTCACGTTGCCGCCGCTGACCACCGTCTTGAAGCCGTCGCTGGCGCTCGAATCGCAGTTCTCGAACCCGCCGACGATGCTGAGGTCCTGGTCCGTGACGACCGTGTTCGCCTCGGGCTCGTAGGTCAGGGAGCGTGTCAGCCGGATCACGTCGTAGCCCGACGAGGCGTCTGCGGCGTCGATCGCCGACTGGATCGTGCCGTGGGTGCAGCTTGCATCGCTGCCGACGGTGAAGATCCCCGCGAATGCGCGGACCGAGACGAAGGCCAACGGAAGCGACATAGCGAACGCGAGACGCGACGCAAAGGTCATGGCGGACTCCCCTGATGGCCGATACCCGACTACGAGGAACGCCGTGGGGACGCGAATTGAGACACGCCGCAGGAGGTCGTGGAAGAAATCGTAGCCTGACCGATCAGCGTCTCTTCCGTTTGGATTTCCCTTCCGTGGCGAGGTCGGCCGGATTCTTGTCGGCGCGCAGCGTCTTGAACGCGGGATGTCGTAGCAGGTCCTTCGTTGCCTTATCGCGACGCAATGTGTCGCTCGGCACACATCCTGTATGCCGGGCGACGTATCACAGCCGACTCCCTAGGGGGGTATTGGACGACTGCGACAATGCGGATTGTAGGGAAGCCAATCATTGCAGTAGGTAGGACTGCGGCGCGCTTCACCGTACGAGATTTCCTACACTGCAGAGCAAACCCGAGGCGAACGAGCCGGCGTTCGTGCCGATCGATGGGACACAGCCGCTGTGGCCGACGAGGACCGGCCATTCCGAGTGAGTGGCCGCGAGAGCGGTACGAGGGCCGTGCCGAGCAATCGCCGTTGCTTGAAAATGTCCACGCCAAGTTTGGCGGCAAAAGAGAGCAATGGCGTTGCTCGCGTCGCGCCCGCCGAATAACCGGCGCGCGTCCCAAAGATGCCCGTCTGCCACGAGACCGTCAGCTTCCAGGTCGGAGCAGAAATCCCTTGAGGTCTTGTCGGATTGCTGGCCGTTATATCCAATCGTGACCGACCCGGCGTCCTCGCCGACCAAGTTTGCTTCCGTCACTCCGGGGAAAAAGGCGACGCGCTCCAGCGCGCGGCCGTAGTCTGCGTTCTTGCCTGCCTGGGAACGTACCGTGATAGCGTGTTCGAACTTCATTCGCTTCTCGGATGCTGCACAGCGGGGCGCGCAGCAGGTCGGCTTGTTCGATTGCCGGTATACCGTGCGCCATAAGAAGTGAACATCACGTGCGTGCGTGGCAACCGCGCACAGCAGCGGTTGTCGTTCCAAAGAAGGCGAAAATGCACGGCAGCATCACGCCAGGAGTACACGCATAGATGTGGCAGAGACTCAGCTCGTGCTTGTCCCGACCAAGGGACCGAGTCGCTGTGGCTGACGCGGATGAGCGACGAGGGCGGGCGCAATCGCGATCCGTGAGACGCCGCCGACTATCCTCGCGTCAGGCCAACACGACAGGAGGTCACCATGGTCCGCCGCACGAGACGCTGGTGCGCGCCGCCGTAGTATTCGGTGCGCGCTCTTACGCGGTGATCGCATTCTCAAGTCGGTTTCGGTTGCGCGAGAAAGCCGCCCAAGGGGGCCTTATGCGGGACGTCCCACCCGAAATAAACCTCGGTGGCCATCAGCCGGCCATCGCGGACGAAGTGCAATTCCGTGTTGCGAAAACGCTTTCCAGCGGAGGTTCGCGCCTCGTAGGTGACGAACGCGCGCTCGCCGTCCGTCGCTTCGTGGATGACGACGAATGCAGCCATTGCCTGGCTGTTTGGCCAGCAGCGTTCGAAATAGGTTGCTCGATCCAGCGCGTTGTCCAGCGGGCTCGTGAAGCGATACTCATCGGCGATGAGTTTCTCGATCGCCACCCGATCCTTGTCGACGTACGCTTGCAGGCAGGCACGAACGACGGTGACCGCGCTGGTGCTCACCAGGGGATTCGAACGGGCCATTACTGTGTCACTCGCCAGAAGTGGAAAACCTTTGGCGAACGCTAGGCGTGTGCGGCTTAGCGACCGCTGACTCTCACGATGCGAACGAGCTCAACTGGGCAGGATCTGCCGGCGATGTCGAAGTTTAGCCGGATCCGAAATTTCCCATCGTCGGATTGATCTGCGCAACAAAGTCATGAGCTTCGCGCTCACGGTCCTGGCGACTGTCAGCAAAGAACGTGACCGCTTCCGAGCGGGATCCCACCTCGAGGCGGTATTCAGTTAGCAGCGCATTTGCTTCATGGACTAGCTCGTCAGAACGAGTTGGGTCGCTCAGGACTAGATCGGCTGCCTGTCTCATCTTCGCCACGTAGGTATCGTGATCGCCTACGTTCGCAAAGCACCGCCTGCGGCAATCAAAGAACCGCTCTTGTGTTCCGTCAATACACCATATTTCGGCTTTGTCTTTGCCGACGTAGTGGTGTTCGCGCCAATTGAGAGGTCTGGTGGTGGTCACGGCGTACTCCTCTTGCATCGTCAATCGCATTTCGAGGTGGCCGGCTCTCAACTGGTAGCGGGTGTGGGTGCGCCCGGCCGCGGTTCGTCCAATCCTTTGGCTGCTCTCAGGGTTCGATTCCCTGCTCGTGCAACGATCTTCTTCGCCGCAGCGGCCTTGTCGCCATCCAAGACGTCTCGCTTCAACACCTCGTCTTGCATCACCTTGACGATGTCGGCGCTTTCTATCTTGGCGTCGGGCGAGACACGCCTAAGCTCGCGCCGAACAACATCGATCACGGGGTCTGTCGTTAGTACGGCTGCGATTGTGAAGCGGCTTAGCGCCTGACGCTGCGACTGGTATTCGCCCAGCCGTTCCTTCTGCCAACCTTCCTTACCTAAGAGCGCGGCGAGCTCAATGTCCGCGTCGACGCGTGGCCGTAGGTCAAGCAGATGAAGGTCGACGACAAGCTCGTTCTCGATGGGCTTCCCAAAGATCACCTTGTAGACACGCCAACAGATGCCATTGGTGAGTGCCACCCAATCACAGCCTTGGTTAGCTGCGTAATCGACGGCCTGCTTGACGTGCAGGTCTTTAAGGTCCGTGCCTATTGCCTTGACTTCGATGAGCAACGCTAGACGCCCATCCAGCTTGATCGCCAAGTCGCAGAAGGTGCTTCGGATCATGTGCTCGGACGTGATGTCCACGAATTTCTCGTAGCCGAACACTTCGTGGAGGATATCCGTCACGATGATCACTGTGTCCGACTCATTCACGTCGCGAGCTTTTGCGGCGGCAAGGATCGGCTGGAACTTCTTGATGCCCGCGCTGATGCGCTGAGCGACCTTGGTGGATACGCTCCCCATGATTCCTCTCCCCTGAAGCTACTCAAAGAGCAGCAAATCGCGCGCCACCCTATGCCGTTGTAGACGCCTTGGTATGTAGGAAGAGGGCCCGTTGGCATGTAGGAGATTTCCTACAAGCCTGGTCTCACCGCGCCGGACCGCCCTTTTTATAGACGGGAAGTACGGTTAGGCATCGGCCCCCGTGGTCCACTGGTGGACCAGCGCCGTCGGCAAACCGCAGCAATAGCCAACACCGCTCAACGTCTAAACCATTGACCCCGCTAACAGTCCACAAGTCCCAACAGTCAGGCGCTCAGACTTAAAATCTCTCAACCGCAAGGTTATCCCGGTCGAGTCCGGGCCCGGGCACCAGAACGACGTTCGCGACAGCTCGCCAATATCCGCAGAAGTCCACAGAACCAGCATCTGAGCTGGCCTTCAGAGGTCGCCGCGCTGCCAGGCCGTCTCGCTCGCAAGCCTGCGTTCTTCGACGCGAAGTTTCCGGGACCTACTACGCGCACAGGGCCAACCGGGAGGGTACTGGCGCGATCTCTCCGGTGCTAAGCATTGCGTGATGATTGCGAACGCGTTCTTCGAGAACGTGAGCAAGCACCGCATGGAAGGCCGCGAACTCGCGCCCGGCGAGAAGGAAGAGAACGTCATACTCGAATTTCGTCCGCAGCCGACGCAGGACATGCTCGTCGCGTGTCTGTGGTCGCACTGGCAGGAAGGCAATGAATCGCTGCTGTCGTTCGCCGCGGTCACGGGTGATCCGCCCGCCGAGATCGCCGCGGCAGGACACGATCGCTGCATCATTTCGATCAAGTCCGCCAACGTCGATGCGTGGCTAAGTCCACAGGCGTCGGATCTGCGCGCGCAGTATGCGATCCTCGATGATCGCGAGAGACCGTACTACGAGCATCGACTTGCGGCGTAGGAGGCAGATGCGACTCGAAACCATGCGCGATGCTTTCGTTGATCTTTCGCGGCGGCGCACGAAGCGTCCATTTTGTGGGCGTTAGCCTAGCCCCAGGCACGGCGCATCGAGAACGCCAAGTTGGAAGGCATCGCGCCCGGCGCTCGCAAGCTGAGCATCTTAATTCTGTCTTAAGTATTGGCCGTTACTCTCGACGTGAAAAAGTTGATCGTCGGAGAACGCGCATGCGCCACGTAGCTTGGTTCGTCCTGGCCTGCGCAAGCTTTTTTTCGATTCTTGCAACGGCCGCCGGTGGCCCTTTCGGGGTCGACCACCTCGTGAGCTATGACAACAGCGGCATCTGGGCTCGCAGTAACCAGGAGCTGTTGATGAACGCCACGATTCTCACTGTGATCGGTGGATCCTTCGCGCTTGGCGATCAGGACAAGCTCGGCGATACCTTCTGGCGCTCTCTGGATTCAATGGCGCTCTCGGCGCTCATCGCGCAGGGCGGCAAAGAGGTATTTCAGCGCAAACGTCCATCGCAGAGCAGCGATCCGAACGAGTTCTTCAAGGGCACGCAGTACCAGAGTTTTCCGAGCGGCGAGGTTTCAGCGATCGCTGGTGCGGTGACGCCTTTCGTCGTGGAGTACGGGCGGGATCATCCCGCCGTGTACGCGTTGGAGTTGCTTCCGCTGTACGACGCCATCGCGCGTGTCAAAGTACATGCACACTGGCAAAGCGATGTTCTCGTTGGTTGGGGCATCGGCACAGCAGCCGGCATCTGGGCTGCGCATAGGGAGTCGCCGCTAATCCTGGGCTGGCTGCCTGGCGGTTTCCAAGTGGGTTTCGTATATCGCTTCTAGTTACTCTGAAGAAAGGTGCGCGCAGAGCTAACCGTACCGTAGGTCCCGTCCGTCGCGGGCGCCCGCGCTAGCAAATGAACGGCAAGCGCACCTAAACCGACAGCAGGCCGCTTACTTTTGCGCTTCCGGAACTCCAGGCTTTTGACCCGGAGCACAAGCGCCAAGGTATTTGCCGTCGACCGCCATCACGCTGTTCGTCTTGCTCTGCTTCGGCGAGTCATAGCTTGAGGTAATTTCGGAGTGGAACGCATCGTCGCCACTGAAGGTTGTCTCGCTGTGAGCGACAACGTGCATGCCCGAAAGAGTGCACGTGGACTCGGCGATCCATGTGCTGCCCTGCATGTGCACATCGTTCTTGCTGCAGTCGTTCTTTAGGTGTGCGTCCGCAGATGCCTTGGCCTCGGCCAGGGATGCCGCATCAAGGCACATGTTGTAGCTTCTGGAACCGCCAGGAATTTTTTCGCCCGTCATTGTCGTTCGCCACAAGCCGGGTTTCTGCGCGGGAAGCTCAAGTGAAGTAGCGGACGCGGAGGCACTGAGCAACAGCACGGCGACGGGAAATGCGATGCGATTCATAGTAAGGCTCGCTTAAGTGTTTGGACAAGAGCAAGAGCGATCGTCTCTGCCTAATCGCTGCCACGAACGAGTCGCCACTGTGCGCGGCGATCGCATCACGCGAAGCACAGCGTACGCTCTTCAGCCCAGTGGCGTGCACACATCGAGGCCTGAAGCACATGTAACCGTCGCGATGTCGCGTCTGTGCAGACACCGCTGACTATCCTCGCGTCTTGGGATCGCGTGGAGACTTGGGCTTTGTCATTGAGGTGGCCTGACCTGGCTGTAATGCATAGCCAGCGAATTGCCTTGTGACTCCAGCAGGCCTTTGGATGCGAGCGCGTGCGCACTGCGGCGACACTGCGATCTCCGCGCCACCCTCGTCGAGCATCCGCCAGCGGTACTGCTGGAACAAGTCAAAAGTAGCTTCCGAAACGCATCCTGCTCTCCGGAATCTGCTCGAGAGAGCTTTTTTCAAGTCGAGAGGACTCGGAGTCACATCTGCCGACGGCGCAGTTGCTCGAAGTGCTTTTTCAGGAAACGCGTCGCGCCACCAAGCCCACTTGGCAGCGCGACGCCCCGCAATCACCCGGCTGGGGAAACCCGGTTATTGCGGATTGCCGGGCTGGCTAGGTGCCGTCGAAGCCGTCGCTGAAGATCGTGTCGTCTACGCCGACCGTGAGGCTCACGGGAACTGGGATCAACGCGTTCAATGGATCGTTCGTCGTGACGCAAAGCAGCGCCGAGTAGTCGCCCGGATCGAGCCCCGCCGCATCGACAGCGACGGTGACGTCCTGCGAGCTGCCGGCGTCGACCGAACCGTTCGCCGGAGTCTCGCTGAGCCAGGGAACGTCCGAAGGGTTCGAGCAGTCGGCGCCGCCACCGCCGGCCGTCCCGGTGCCGCGGATCAACCAATTGCCAGCGAGGCCGAAGCTGTCGATCGTGCCGAGCAGATCGTCGTTGCCGAGATTATCGATGTCCGGATCGCCCGTGCTCACGCCGGCGACCCAGGAATTGCCCTGGCTGCCGGAGTCCTGATCGATCGCGGCGGGGAACAGGATCGGCGTCGAGCCACCGAGCGCGTATGAGTTCACGAAGCCGATGTAGATGTCGCCGTCACCGGGTACGGCGAAATTCACCGCGTAGTCGATGAATGTATCGAGACTGTCGATGGTGACGGCGTCGTCGGCGCCGAGCCGCACCGCATTGCTCGGATCGCCGTCGGCGTCCGCGTCGTAATACGCGACGAGATCGACCGTCTTTCCGACCAGCGTTCCGTTGTCGTTCTGCGGCCAGAGGATCGAGATCGAGTCGATCGTGAACGCGCCGGTTCCGGCCGCCGGCGCGAAGCGATTCAGCCACACGCCGGCCGACTCCGAGCTGACCTGATCGTTGAGGCCGACCGTGTTCTCGTACGTGCCGTCGTCGAGTACAAACGAGAGATCACCGAGCGGTCGCCAAGGCGCCGCCTCGCGCGGGCCGTTGCGGCCGCCCGCTGCGAGCGCCGGCGGGAGCGATGCCCCGTGAGGCGCCCCTACTGCGTGGAGCTCGACGGGGCGATTTCCCGCGGCGGCCGCCTCGGCGAACGCGTACGTCAATGGGCCGTTGCCGCTGTTGCTGATCGTGAGCGCAGCGGAGTCCGCGCCGCCTGCGGCGACGTTGAACGCCAGCAATTCCGGCGCGACCGTCGCGACCGGCGTGTTGTCGAAGTCGACCACGTAGACGGCGCCGTTGAAAGACGCGTCATAGCCCGCGCACCAGATGCGCTGGCCCACGTGGGCGCAGGCGTCAAGCTCGCGTCCGCTGCTGTCGAAATCCAAGGTCCAGGTCTGGCCGGCGTCGGCACTGAAGTACATGCCGCCGACGTTCGAGTAGATGTTTCCACCGACCGCCCAGCCCGTATCGGGCGTCAGGAACAGGAGCTCGCGAATCGGCCACGGCGAATCGAGCGTGCGATCGCTCCAGGTCGTGCCGCCGTCGACAGTGCGATGCACCCAGCCTTCGACGTCCGGGCTGATCGAGCCGCCGCCGGTCCAGCCGTTCGATTCGTCGGAGAAGAAGACCGGCCCGTCGAAGACCGAATCCACCGGCGGGCCACAAGTCCATGTCGCACCCGTGTCGGGACTGTCGCAGTAAGTCACACCCGACATGCGCGCGTGTCCGCCCGCGAGCAGACTGAACTGGTTGCCGAACCAGCCGCCGTTCGGATCGGGCACGACGGGCGTCCAGTCGGCCGCGCCCGCACCGCCGTCCGTCGTGTAGTGCGACCTGTTCGGCGCGCCGAGGTCGACGAGATCGGTGACGAGACCGCTCAGTGCGTCGGCGTAGCGCACGCGCATCGACCAGCCCTGGTCGTTGACGATGACATCGTCCGACCAGGTCGCGCCGCCGTCGTGGCTCCAGCGCAGGACACCTTTGAAATTCTGGTTGTCGAATCCCGAGATGACGAGATCCTGCTCGGTGAACGCGTACACGCCGTACCAGTAATACGGGTAGCCGAGATTCATGATCTCGGTCCAGGTGTCGCCGCCGTCCGTCGTCTTCCAGACCTGGCCGAGCTCGGCCGCGGCGTATCCGACGGCGGCGCTCGGGAATGCGATGTCATGGATGACGGCACCGGGCAGCGTCGCCTGGAGGCGCCACGGATTGGCCGTTGCACCCGTCGGCACCGGCGCGCGCGGCGCGCTCGCGCGCTGCGGCCGCGTCGCGGCGAGCTCGACGCTCCCGAGACCCTGCACCGGCACGCGATGCGAAACGTAGTGCACGTCGGCGCCCGCGGCGCCGGTCGAAAGAGCTGCCGTGAAAAGCGCCGTGGCGAGAAGCCTCGGCGCGAAATCGTTCCCCGTCATGAAAATCTCCGAAAGTGCGGACGCTGCAACACATGCAACGATTTCAGAGTATGTGCACGCGGCGCATTGAAAGTCCCTGATGGATTTTCATCACGATGAAAGTTGATCAGGTAGCGCGTCCGTGGCTGCAACTGTCAACGGCGCGTCGACTCCTTTCGGGAACGCATGTAGCGCCGCCATCCAGCCGGCCTGAAAGCGTGTCCTCGCATCGAAGCACTTCATCAACTCGACGACTCGGCGGTTCAGCGTCGCCGATGACACGCCGAGCTGATGCATGACCGCCTTGTCGTTGAATCCGGCGGCAAGCAGCGGGATAAGATCGGCGGCCGTTTCCGGCAGCCGTGCCGGCGTCTTGCCGTTCCTGAGCGCGCCCGATCGCGTGAACGAGATCGGTGTGGCGCGCTCCCATAGCGTCTCGAACAGCGCGCACAGCGCGTCAAGCAGCGCAGAGGATCGCACCAGCAGCGACGGCCCATCGGGCTCGCGCAAGTTCAGCGGAATCAGCCCGATACGTCGATCGAAGACGACCATCTTGAACGGCAGCGCCGGAAAGATCCTGACGTCCTCGCCCGCTGTCATGTCATGCCGGATCCGGTTCACGGCGCCAGGCAGGGCGAGAAACTCCGCGTCGGCGATGCTGCGGAAGCGCACGCCCTCCTCGAGCGCCCTCTTCTGCGGCGCGTCGGTCGCCTCGAACGAAGAAAACAGAACGGGTGCGCGCTGCAGGCATACCACTTCCGAGCGCGTGCCTTGCTGCAACTGATCGAACACCCGATTCACCGCCGACCGGGTCGTAATCAACTCGACGATCTGTTCGCGCGCGCCCTCGGTGTGCACGGCGTCGGCTTCCTCCTTGAGCTCGCGCATCGTGGATCGCGCGAGCTCAAGGTCGTCCTGGCGCTCTCTTATCAAGGCCTCGACGGCAATGTCCGGCGATGTCGCGATATAACGCCGCGGCTCCTCCGGCGAGTGGCTGGCAAGACCCTTCAGCTCGAGGCGTTCGAGCAGGTCCTGCGCGGTCGCTTCCGCAACGTCGAGCATCCTCGCGAGGTCGACGACCGTCGCCAGGCGATGCGTCAGCAACACGCGATATGCGCGCTCGTCGGTTTCGGCGATACCGAGCGCTTCGAGCGGCCGCGCGCTGCCGGCGCGACCAGCTTCACGTTTCAAGATGCCTCCGAGGCGGAACGTATTTCGATCGAGGGGAACGCCGATTTGAGGCTGGCCGCGACACGCGGTCAAGAGTCATCGAAAAGACGTCTCGCCGTCTAGGCCGCCGATCGCGGTAAGGCGCAAGGGTTGCAACGTCAGGCAGCACTTCCGGTAGATCGAAAAAACGTTGCGGAAGGTGAACAGCTACCACGCGCATGCGGCCACGCTGGATGCGTACGGCACACGTATTCCCAGACGTTTGGCTTAGCTATGAGACGGTTGGACGTATCTACATATCCATACCTATTC
>Ga0193726_1002555_pt1 | contig 12221 bp, 8 predicted proteins | sample H2c1metaG_FD_144928 | JGI IMG/M metagenome (GOLD analysis project Ga0193726, IMG submission 144928) | Soil microbial communities from a riparian zone of the East river system, Colorado, United States - H2c1 | ecosystem: Environmental > Terrestrial > Soil > Riparian zone | place: USA: East River... | reverse complement strand
CGAGGATCTTTGCTCTGATTTGAGCGAGGAGACGCACGCCCACAGTTTCAAGTACACCTTTCCCCGCTTGGCACGTGTGGTGAATTCGGAGTCGATTACGTTCGAATGAGTACACCCAAGGTCTCTACTAAGCTGCAAGCCAAATCGCGACTCGGCAGCTGGCCCGTCCCGCTGCTCTGGCTCGCACTACTGGCGCTGTCGGTGTCGATTTTTGCGGGCTGGAGCGCCTTGCGACTGCCAGCAGCGCTCCTGCTGGGACCCATGATCGGTGCAATCGTGCTCGGCGTGAACGGGGCAAAAATCCAGGTGCCTCGCATCCCGTTCATGGGCGCGCAAGCGCTCATCGGCGCCATGGTGGCGCAAAGCATCACCCGCTCGATCCTGGTGACATTCAGTCATCAGTATTGGCTCTTCTGCACGGTGATATTAGGCACCCTGCTGGGCGCTGCCGGCATCGGCTGGTTGATCAGTCGAATGGGATTGATCAGCGGTGCAACCGCCGTGTATGGCACCTCGCCGGGCGCGGCCAATACAATGGTCATTCTCGGCGAGGCGGAAGGCGCCGATGCGCGCTTGGTGGCCTTCATGCAGTACTCACGTGTGTTGCTGGTGGCCGTAGCGGCCGCGCTGGTGGCGCGTTTCTGGGCGCATGTCGGGAATGCGCATGCCCCCGCCGCACCTTGGTTCGGCCCGGTGCCTTGGGGCAATCTTGCCCTGGTACTCATCCTCGCACTGCTCGCTCAGCAATTCGCTCGAGTACTGCGACTGCAGGCGTGGGCGCTTTTGGGCCCGATGATTCTGCTCTCGGCGCTACACGCCGCCGGATGGCTTCAGATTGATCTGCCACGATGGTTACTGGCCGCGGCGTACGCCTGCTTAGGGTGGTACATCGGCTTAGGTTTCAGACGCGATGCGCTCATCCATGCGGGCCGCGCCATGCCGGTCGTCATAGTCGCGGCGCTTTCTCTGATGGGATTTTGTGCGGCATTGGCGTGGTGCCTCGTAAAATTTACGGGGACCGACGCACTCACCGCGTATCTTGCAACCAGCCCGGGAGGCCTTGACTCGATAGCCATCATTGCGAGTTCGACCCCGCAGGTCGATTTGCCGTTCGTGCTGGCCCTACAATCGGTGCGACTGCTGTTCGTGATCGGCCTGGCGCCGCTCATCACGCGGTTTGTCGTCAAACACTCACCGCATCTGCGAAAGCCACGGAGTTGAATGTCCGATATGGCCCGAATACCACTCGAATTGGGGCTGCGCGCTGATGCCAACTGGTCAAACCAAGCGTACCCCAAGTCTCAACGAATCGCTCGGCGCCGAGCCGCAGCCCCGCGCCTGTGCCCATGGGCAGCCACGGCGACAACAGTGCAGCGCATTGGGCGGTGTGCGCGAACTACCCGATAGCTGCTTGTCACCGTTGCCCGCAACGGGTCCGAGAACCGACTGTCGCGAGGTCGGTCGTGCGGCGAGCGGCTGCCGAATACGCCTTCTAAGCGTGCGGAGGGTGATATAAGGGCGCACCTTCGCTAAGCGCGGAGGTGTCGCGGTAGACCTCGATCACGGCAAAATGCAATCTGCTACGCTTGGCCTAGAAATCGAGTCCGTTGATTAGGACTTGTCGCAAGTTGGGGGTGTCGATCCATGGAACTCAGCCGCCGTGATCTCTTGACCGCATCGGCAATCATGCTGATGCGTCCTATGAGCAGCATTTCGGCACCACTGGGTGCGAGCCTCGCCGCGGCTCCGTTAGCCGGCGGCACCGAGCCCATGTTGTTGTGTTGGAATGAGAACCCCTACGGCCCGTCGCCCGCTGCCCGTGCTGCAATCACCCAGTCGATAGCGGACGCTTGTCGCTATCCGGATGATGAGAATCCAAGGCTCGTCAACTTACTCGCCGAAAAAGAAGGACTCGGGCCGGATCACATCGTGACCGGCACCGGCTCCGGGGAGTTGCTGCGCGCCCTCGGGCTGCTCGCCGCACGACAGCACGGCGAGATCGTGGCTGCCGAGCCCACCTACGCCGAGTTGACCGAGTACGCTCAGCACACAGGGGCTACCCTGAAGTTGGTGCCCGTCGATAAACAGCTGCGCCACGATTTGAGCGCGATGCACGCAGCGGTCTCCGCCAAGACGCGCATCGTGTACATCTGCAATCCCAACAACCCGACGGGCACGATGGTCGATTCCGCGGCAATCGCAGCATTCGTCGCCGCGCTTCCGGATCATGTGACGACCGTCATTGATGAGGCCTATATGGAATTCGTCGAGGGCGCACCCTCGTCGGCCAGCCTGGTCACGGGGCCAAAACGTGTGGTCGTGTTGCGGACATTCTCCAAGCTCCACGGCATGGCCGGGGTTCGGTATGGCTACGGGATCGCCCGACCCGAGGTCATCGAGGAAATCTCCGCTGCGCGCATGACGACGCCCAACATATTCGCTGTGCGCGGCGCCATTGCGAGCCTGGGTGACAAGGAGTTCCTGGCAGACTGCCGACGGCGGATCGTGGCCAGCCGCGCTCGCCTCACCGCCGAGCTGGCGCGACTGCACTTTCCGTATGCCGAGCCTCATGGCAATTTCGTATTCTTCGATACGGGCGTGCCGATCAAGCAGTTCACCGAGTTCATGCGGCATCGGAATATCGCTGTCGGACGGCGTTTTCCACTTTACGAGAACTGGTGCCGCGTCACCATCGGGACCGATCCGCAGATCGACGCCTTCATCGAGGGAGTGCGGGCCTTCCGAGCGAGTCCTGCCAAGGCAGCCTGAGTGGACAGCTGTCAGTCTCCCGTGCGAATCGCACTTCCAAAAGGTTCGGGCGGCGCGAGCCGGTCACGCTCTGAGGGGATATTTCACTTCGGCGCGCAAGTGGCGCTCCCAAGCTCAACGTGCTGCAAATCAGCGAGGTCCACGGTTGGAAATTCCTGCTGTCCGCCGCCCGCCGGCTGCACGCAGTCGTAGCTTAGAAGGTAGGCCATCACGGCGGCATATTCGTCCGGCTTGAGCGAGCCCGGTGCGGTCAGGGGCATCGTTTGAACCACTACAGTGCGCAACTGGGAACCGTTGAGATGAGAGCGCCCAAAACTAGCGTCGGTCCGTGCGCCTAAGAGCGCCCGTGTCGGCGAGATATAGGGTCGGCAGCGCAGCGCACGCGCATATCAACGATACGCAAAGGCGGGTGGTTTGAAGCATGACTGGCTCCCCGTTGATGTTGTCTTGAGAATCCCGTTGAGTGTCCGATTCGGAAACCCCGATTTTCTGCCCATGCGATACCTTTTATCAACATTGACTAATCAGTGGCTTATATTCGAAGTTCGAATCCTCTTTGCACCCCAACCCTCCTTCCAATAGCGTGCCAAGAAGTTCCAAGCAGTGAGTGGGGTAGCGGCAATTGCCGCGAAGTTCAAGGACTGCCTCTACGACGGCGAGGCGCCCAGCGCCTTTGCCCCGCCAGCCCCGCGATATCGAACAGCTTAGCCACGCATTAATAAGTAAAAATCCGCCCTCGGCGTCGGATAATTCCTACGTCCCAAAGGTTTGTATCTCGGCGCCAAATTGAATGCATTGCGCCGTACCATAGGCCTTAGAGGGGGGATCTACAGCCAACCCCCCCGATGATCGGGGAGCATGCAAGATGATCGAACACCCACCCAGCAGTATCGCGTTCCGCGGTCTCATGGCAGCGGTGTGTCTGGCACTGATTGCCGGCTGTTTACCACCGCGGCACAATAGTCCCGCGGCGACTGAGCAGCAGCCTCCAGCGGTACCAGCCGGTCTCACGGCGACGCCCGGCAACGCTTTGGTAACCCTCACCTGGACAGCCAGCACGGGCGCAACGGGCTATAACGTGAAGCGTGCGACCACCAACGGCGGCCCGTACACGCAACTCGCGCACGCGCCCACCGCGAATGGATACACAGATTCCGCGGTCACGAATGGCACGACGTACTACTACGTCGTCTCGTCGCTCAACGCCGCAGGTGAGAGTGCGAATTCCGCGCAAGCCTCCGCAACGCCTAATGCACCGATCGTGCCTCTGCCTCCGGCAGCACCGACCAATCTCGCGGCGACGCCCGGCAACGCTGTGGTAACCCTCACCTGGACAGCCAGCATCGGCGCAACGGGCTATAACGTGAAGCGTGCGACCACCAGCGGCGGTCCGTACACGCAACTCGCAGCGCCCACCTCGAATGGATATACAGATTCCTCGGTCACGAATGGCACGACGTACTACTACGTCGTCTCGTCGCTCAACGCCGCAGGCGAGAGTGCGAATTCCGCGCAAGCCTCCGCGACTCCTCAGGCACCGAGTGTGCCTCCGGCAGCACCGACCAATCTCACGGCGACGCCCGGCGATGCGCAGGTAAGCCTCACCTGGTCCGCGAGCAGCGGCGCGACGAGCTACAACGTCAAGCGCTCCGGCACCAGCGGTGGACCCTACACGCAAATCGCGGCGCCCACCTCAACCTCTTATACCGACACCGCGCTCACCAACGGCACGACATACTATTACGTCGTCTCGGCCGTCAATTCAACCGGTGAGAGCGCGAACTCGGCGCAAGTCGTCGCGGTTCCCAGTGCATCGAATCCTCCTCCCCCGACTTTTGGGACTTGGATCAATGTGACGCCTGCGGGCGTGGATCTCACCGATAATTTGTGCGGAAACGGTGGCACACAATCTGTTCAGGCGGATCCCTCGAATCCCTCGAATCTCTATGCGGAGTTTAACTGCCAGGGAATCTGGAAATCGACGGACTATGGCGCCACCTGGACTGGGCCCATCAATACGAGAAGGAATGCCGCTACGGTAAGCGATTGCGTTGGAGGAATTACGGTCTCACCGAGCGGCAGAGCCGATCCTCCGACTATGTATCAAGGATGCATTGGAGGCAGCGGAGAAGGGTTTTGGAAGTCTGTCGATGGCGGTGTGAATTGGACTAACTATTTCGTTGCTCCCGGGGGTGTGATTCGCCAGGATTACTACGCTCCTCTCGTTGATCCCTATGACGAAAACCATCTCATTATGGCTGGTCACGAACATGATTCTATTGTTGAGAGCGTTAACGGCGGTCGGAAGTGGACCGCCGTTCCCCTTGACAATGGAATGCTGACAAATGGTCGCACGGGCTTCGTCTTCTTCATCAATACCGGCAATGCCACCACCACACGTGGGACTTGGCTGTGGATCGGTGAACAAAGCGGCGGACTCAATGGCACCTGGCGGACAGCAAATAGTGGTGCAACTTGGGTTCAAGTGGATCAGAACGAACACCCCCTCGGCGCTGCGCAAATTTATCAACCCGATAGCAACGGTGTTGTGTTTATGGCCGGCTCTAATTCGATCTTTGGCCAGGGTGTTTTAAGAAGCGCTGACTACGGACAAACATGGACTCACGTGGGTTTGACCAACAATGAATCCGTTGTTTTTGGTACATCAAAGAATGTTTATGCGATGTTTGGATTTCCTGCGGGCCCGGGCGGTACCTTCGATCCGTCGTTTGAACTTGCAGCCCAACCGGGCAACGGCACTTGGGTGGCGCCAGGCACTCCTGCCGGATTAACTCAAGGTGCTGCGCAGATCAGCGCTGTTAACGATGGCAGTAACAATATTCTTGTGGGCGCCATGTGGAATAGCGGTCTGTGGCGATACGTCGAGCCATGATTCGAGGAAGCTGCATGATCTGAGAATCTTTCGTCACTTACGGGTCGATTGAGGTGGGCGTCGGATTCCCAAGATGGAAGAATAACTTTTAGTAAATTCCGCTCCAAAAAGAAAAATCTGGGCAGAATAGTATGTCCAAAGCAGAAGCACGAGGAGTGATCCTGCGGCGCCGTAAACGGAAGCAAACGCGCTTTTCCCAAGGTAGTAGCCAATAGCGAACTTTCCGACATTGAAGAGTATGGCCGTCACCAGACTTCCCACCCACACATCGCGCCAAGCCAAGCGTTCCTGCGGCAGATACTTGTAAACAAGGGCAAATAAAACCATAGAGGCAACCACGCTCAACGCTACATCAATAGCGAGCAAGACTGTCTGCCAGCCTCCCAAGTAGGAAGCGAGCCACGCGCCAAACGCAGCGAGAACCGTGCTGACGACTAACGAAACCATGAGCAGAAATCCCACGCCAAGAACCAAGCCAAACGAGAGAAATCTGGCGCGTAAAACTCGCCAAATGCCGCGCTTTCGGCTTCGCTTCGGTATCCCCCAGATGCGATCGAGCGAGGTTTGCAGTTCGACAAACACTGTGGAAGCACCGATTAGGAGAGTCGCGACTCCAATAGCAGTCGCGAGCCGACTCTTTCCCATGTCGGTTGAGATCGAAAGCAGCGCTTGGACCGCAGATGCACCAGCATCGCCAAATAAGTTCTGCATTTGAAGTAGCAAATCGGTGCGAACGGTGTCAGCACCGATTATGACCCCAAACACGCCAATCGCAATGATTAGAATGGGCGCGACAGAAAACACGGTGTAAAAGGCGAGTGCGGCTCCCATCGTTGGTGCATCGTGTTCCACCCAAGCGAGTGCAGCCTGTGCAACCACGTTCTTTATTTTCCATAGAAACTCCAAGCTGCGGTGACGAATCACGGGAGTGTTCGCTGTCCCGGCTCGCCATAATCATCTGATCCACAAAACACACCGACACGAAACCACTGACGCTGTGCCGCAGCGTCAAAGTTACGAGAGGCGCTACGAACGGCCGCGAACCGCGATTGGCGCGCCATTTTCGCCGCCGATGGTGACTTCGACCCTGCGATTCAGTTGGCGCCCGCCCGAGTCGGCATTGCTTGCCACCGGGAATTGCTTCCCATACCCCTGGGTTGCGATCCGTGCGTTATCGATACCCCGGACTTGCAGGGCCGATCCAACTGCGTCTGCTCGACGTTGCGACAAATCGAGATTATATGAGTCCGTCCCGACACTATCGGTAAAGCCGTCGATCTGTATTCGCCGATCCGCGTGCTCTGTCAGGAATTGCGCCAATTGATCGAGTTTGTGCGCAGCACCCGGATTCAACTGTGCCTTGCCGGTATCAAATAGTACATCACCGAGTGTGAGGACCAAGCCTCGGTCGGTGGGCTTTGCTTTGAGGGCATCGATTTCCGCTTGCAGGCGGCCTGCCTTTTGCGCTTCCTGGTCACGCGCCGCTTTGGCATTGTCTGCTTCACGCGCTCGCGCCGCTATTTGAATCTGGTCGCGTTCGGCCTGTCCCGCGGCTACCCGCGCATCGTCCGCCTTGGCGGATGCCCGGAGCTGAGCAAGGCGCGCTGTCTGAGCCGCTAAATAGGCCGGCTGAGCGATCGCAGCATCGTCGCGGCGCGCGCCGGCTGCTTCGGCGATCTCAAGATCTTTTCTAGCAGCTTGTAAATCGAGGGCCGCGTACTTCGATACATTCGGGTCTGCTTCAGCTGTCTGAACAATGGCGCGTGCGCTTTCCAGTGCGGCATTCGGTAGCGGTGTCGAGGCACAGGCGCACATCAGCAGACTTAGCACCACCCCTGCCCATAGTGTCTTGTTCATGACATCCCCCTAGTGAGTCGGTTGAGAGCTGCGCACCGATTCCTGACGCAGTGCCTCGAGGCTCGCGTCAAATTCCACGGCAGCCTTGTGAGCGCGCTGTTGCTGTGCTGTCGCTTCCGCAACCTGCGCATCGACGTTCGCCTGTTCAGCCAGGTCGGTGGCGTGCTTGAGGTTGTGTTCCGCATTCGCCTTTTCCGCTCGGGCCAATTTATCACGAGCAGCGGCTTGCTCGAGCGGCGCCGATTGCGGAGCACCCGCCTGCTCAGCGCGTTGCAGCGAAGCCCTCGCCACCGCGATTGTTTCATCCGCCACAGGATTGCTGGCGCAGGCCGATATCCAGATTGCGGCGCCCGTTAGCGCCGCTAAGCGCGCGCTCAATTCCGCTAATCGCAAGTTCATAAGTCACCCCACTTTATAATCTGTTCACACCCACAGGCTGCCACAATTGCCGTGTGGTTTCTTTCGGTCTGGGCAGCAATGGCATGTAGGGCAATGTCGAGAGAATATGGGTCAATGTCGTGCGGTGGTGACTCAGCGCCTTCTGACGCACCGGGTACGCGAACTAATCGTGGACCGACGTTAATTGCCCGCGTCTGAGCCCATCTGCTAACACATGTTAAGGATTCAAAGCGGCATCGAGCGCCTCGAAAACGTTTGCCCGATTTCCTACAACTATTCGCGCGATCGAAGGCAGATTTGATGTGGCGTGATCGCTAGTCTATGCGCGCGCGATCATCGGATAGCCAGCCATTAGCGGCCGAAACCAACAGACCTCCAACTTTTCGGGCCTCCGAGGGTACTCACGCTTGTACTGAATGCATCCGGAGCAAATGTTGCGGCAGGCAAATTCCCGACATGACGTGAGGCAACCATGAGTACTCAAATTACACCCGCAGCGTGAAGTGACGGTACGCGCGAGTCGTCGTTCTCCGGACCCGTGGCAATGGGAATGTACGAGAAAGTGCGCCTTCGGGCATTGCGAAAATATGGAAACTTCGCGCTGGCATACTCGGCGGCCTTTCAACCGGGCCTGGACTATTTCGGGGGCGAGGAAGGACTCCTCGCTTACAAGCAGGTGGGCAGCACCGCCTTCGTTCTTTCCAATCCCCTCGCGCCGATCGGCGGCTGCGAGGATCTGATCCGTAGATTCGTGAGCGAGAGAAGCGACGTTTGCTTCTGGCAGGCTTCGCGGCCGGTCGCCAAAATCCTTGAGAAGATCGGCTTTTGCGTGAACGAGATGGGGACCGAAACGCGAATAGAACTCGGTGGCTATGATTTCGACGGGCCAAGGAAGCGCAACTTCCGAAGGGCGCTCAATCGCGCGGCCTGCAGCAGCTACACGATTGCGGAGCGCTCAGTGATTTCGCTCGATCGCGAAGAATTGCAGACGGTCTCGGAACGATGGCGGCAAACGCGCGGGGTAAAGAACCGCGAGATGACATTTTTGACCAGGCCAGCCATCCTTGATGACGAGATCGATGTCCGCAAGTTCTTTACCTTCGACCACAAAGGTAATCTGCAGGCTTTTGCGTTTTTCGATCCAATCTACAAAGGGGGCGAGGTTGTGGGTTATCTCTGCTCGGCCAAGCGCCGACTCCCCGAAGCAGACACTTTGGTGGGATATGCGATCCTTCATCAGGCCATTCGGACTTTCCAAGACGAGGGAAAAGTAATTCTTTCCCTCGGACTCTCGCCGCTATGCGGCATTGAGGATAAGGAATTGTCCAGCAATCGGCTGGTGAGCTTGGGCTTTCGCGCGGTCTACCGCAGTCGGCTGTTCAACAAGCTCATCTACCCCCTTCAGGGGTTCGCCGCGCATAAGGGCGCATTTTGCGGATCGGCCGAGCAGACTTATTGTGCTTTCAAAAGAGGTCTCGCGCTGTCGCAGCTCGTCAAGATGCCAAGAGCATGTAATCTAGCCTGACATGGTTGACGTCGCGAACGAGTGCGCCGCGTTACATTGCCATTCATAAGTGTTGAACCTCTTGAGTGAATTCCGTCGCACGAACCCTCGTGCCGCTTTTATCGTCTGCGCGTTCTCGTACACAGGAGAGCGCTGGGCACGCCGCTTTCTTCCGGACGGTTGTTGCGATATGCTTGGCACATCTTTGGGGAGTAGCTAACTCTCGTTATCGAGAGCGGATGCATCAACATACTTGGCCTTTATTGGCCATGGTGCATTCAGCCGATCAGGCCTGGCGAGACCATTGACGTCAACTCCTATCTGGGCCGGACCGGGAGTGGCGTCATGGTGCTAGGTTCGGCCCCGGAGACATCCTTTTGCACTCATCAATATGGTTAGCCGCAGGCCTCCTGCTGGTTTCCGCGGGCTTCATCTATGGAGCCTGTGAGTATTTCGTCAATGGCGTCGAGTGGGTCGGACGCAAGATCGGGGTATCTCAAAACGCCGTGGGTACAGTCCTGGCGGCGTTCGGCACGGCGCTTCCAGAAAGTGTCGTCACCTTTGTCGCAGTGGTGTTTGGCCACGATGCAGCCGCGAAGAGCATTGGTGTCGGTGCGGCCCTGGGTGGACCCCTCGTATTGGCGACCATCGCTTATCCGGTCGTTGGTCTCATGTTGTGGATCACACGCCCGGATGCGCGTCGGCAACCGATCGACGTAAACGCACAGCGCCTCGCTCGTGATCAAAGTTGGTTCCTGCTGATTTTCCTTTTCAAAATCGCACTGGGCTTTGTTGCCTTTGCGATCAAGCCCTGGCTCGGCTGGGCGTTCCTGGCAGCCTACGCGGCCTATACATGGATGGAGATGCGCCACGAGGACACTCATTCGGAAGGTGAGCCGGAGCCCCTTAAATTTCAACCCAAGAAATCCCTTCCCAGCACCGCGCTCGCCGTGTTGCAGACGTTGCTGGCGCTCGCGGCGATCTTTGCGGCTTCGCATGTGTTTGTCACCCAACTCGCGGTCGTCGGACCTTGGTTCGGCATCCCTTCCACAGTGGTAGCGCTATTGCTGAGTCCCATCGCCACCGAACTTCCGGAAACTATGAATGCCATCATTTGGATTCGGCAGGGAAAGCACCGGCTGGCACTCGCGAACATCAGCGGCTCGATGATGGTTCAGGCGACGGTGCCGACGGCGCTGGGATTGTTCTTTACTCCATGGCTATTCGATAGAGCGCTCGCGCTCGCCGCGGGCATCACTGCCTTCGCGGTATTGGGCTTGGCGATATTGCTGCGTCGAAATACCCTGACGCCGATTCGACTCGCTCTTTTTGTCATTTTTTATCTGATCTTCGTGTTAGGCGTTATGGCGCAGCACCCCTGACCGAGATCCTTCGCAAGTCTCGCCTATACAAACGACGATTCCTGCGTTTAACTACGCGCCATGCCCTTCGTGACGTCAGAAAACCAAAAGAGTGTCTACGATGTCATCGTAGTCGGCTCGGGTGCCGCCGGCGGGCAGTCGGCCTATACGCTCTGCATGGACGGGGCGAAGGTCCTCATGCTCGAGGCCGGGCGCAATTACTCTCCCGAAACCGAGACGCCCATGTTTCGCACACCGGATTTGGCGCCGCTGGGGGCGGTCGGGACACCGGACAAACCCTTTGGTTTCTTCGACGCGACGGTGGATGGGGGCTGGAATGTGCCCGGTGAACCTTATGTGCGCGCCAGCGAGGAGGATGCAGGTCGCTTCGAGTGGTGGCGCGCGCGCATGCTGGGCGGCCGCACCAATCACTGGGGGCGCATTTCGCTGCGCAACGGTCCCTACGACTTCAAGCCTCATAGCCGCGATGGCCTGGGGTTTGATTGGCCCATCGCGTATGAGGACGTCGCGCCGTACTACGACAAGGTTGAGCTGCTGATTGGCGTCTACGGCAGCAATGAAGGTCTGGAGAACACGCCGAATTCCTCCCCCGGTTGCTTGTTGCCACCGCCGAAGCGCCTGGTCAGCGACTACTTGGTCCAGCAGCGCGCGAAGCGCCTAGGGATACCGGTGATACCGGGCCATCGCGCGGTTCTGACCCAGCCGCTTGACTACAAGAGCTCGCCGGCGCGCCTGCATCCCGGCAACCCTAAGGCGCAAAAGATCCTCGCCGAGGATATGCGCAAGCGATCCACCTGTCTGTGGGCCACACCGTGCGGGACCGGCTGTTCCGTGCGCGCCAACTATCAGTCGACTACGGTACATCTACCGCCGGCATTGAAGACCGACAACCTTGATATCACCACCGACGCGATGGTTTATGAGATCACGATGGGGCGCGACGGCCGGGCGAATGGCGTGAGCTTCATCGACCGCAAGACCGGGAAGCAGCGCCACGCTGCCGCCCGGGTGGTGATACTGGCGGCGAGTGCATGCGAGTCGGTTCGCATTCTGCTCAACACCAAGAACGCACAATTCCCCAACGGACTGGCGAACTCCAGCGGCAGGGTGGGGCGCTACCTCATGGATACGGTGGGCAGCAGCGTGAGTGGCCAGATTCCGCTGCTCGAGAACCTGCCGCCGCTCAACGAGGATGCCGCAGACGGTCATCAGCTCTATGTTCCTTGGTGGCTCTATCAAGATCAGCATGCCGGCAAGCTCAAGTTCGCTCGCGGCTACCACATCGAATTCGGCGGCGGCAAGCGCATGCCGGGGCACGGAACGGCGTCCGGCCTTGAATCCCTCACCGGCGGCAGCTACGGGGCGAAATTCAAGCAGGACGTTCGCCGCTATTACGGATCTTTCGTGTGGTTCGATG
>Ga0193726_1002553_pt1 | contig 12237 bp, 7 predicted proteins | sample H2c1metaG_FD_144928 | JGI IMG/M metagenome (GOLD analysis project Ga0193726, IMG submission 144928) | Soil microbial communities from a riparian zone of the East river system, Colorado, United States - H2c1 | ecosystem: Environmental > Terrestrial > Soil > Riparian zone | place: USA: East River... | reverse complement strand
CAATTCGGTCAATCGCGGCGCCGGCGCTAGCGGCGCGATCCGCTTTCGCGGCCTCCGGTGGCGGTTGGAGTGCCGGAGCGGCCGGAGCCGGCGCCGGTGCGGCCGCTGCGCGTCCCACTGCGCCCGCGACACCTGTCTCGATCTTGAAGTTGTCCAACCGTGCGTCCTTATTACGAGCGAGTTCCTGTTTTTCCGGCTTTGCCTTCAACTCGTCGGCCAGGTTCGAGGACGGCGACGGTACCGGCGTGGACGATGGCGAGGGCGAGGGCGATTCCAGGGTGATCTCTGCCGTCGTTTCGACCACCTTCGGCGCGCGATTCATCGCGGGAGACGCGACCAGCCAGATCAGCGCTGCCGTCGCGGCCGTGAGCGGGACGGCCCAGCCGAGCGGCGAGATGCGACGGAACCAGGCAGGCTGCGCCTCAACCGGCGGTTCGGTGCGCACCATCGCGGCCAGCAGCGCCTGGCACCTCTCGCAGTCGGCCGCGTGCCCTTCGAGCGTCTCGCGCTCGGCGGCGGACAGGCGATCCTCGGCCCATGCGGCCAGCGTGTCGGCGTCGAGATGCGGCTCGGAATTCACGAACGCCTCCTCATATAGAACGATCCGCCGCGGCATTCTTGCGCCCGGCAGCAGATCCGATCATCTCAGCCAAATCGAGCGGCCCGGCATCCCCCGACACCGACGCCAGGCACCGCTTCACCTCGTCGTCGCGCCCCAGTTCCGCCCGCAGCTGACCCTCGACGTCGTCTCGCAGGATCTTGCGCGTGCGAGCCAGCTGGCGCGAGACCGTCGCTTCGTGCTCGCGCAGCAGGCGGCCGGTCTGCGCGAGCGTCAGATCCTGGACATAGTAGGACGCGAGCCGCAGCCGGTCGCGCGGCGCGAGGCGCGACATGGCGCCTTTCAGCGCGCGCTGCACCAGCGTCAGAAAGCGCGGGCGATCGGGATCCGGTGAACTGGACGCCACGGCCGGCGCCGATTCGGCGTCTTCGTCCGGAAGCGGCTCGAGCCGCTTCCCTTCCCGGACGCGATCGACGAAACGCTGCGCGAGGACCGCGCGCAGCCATGTCGCAAGGCTGCTGCGGCCGTGGAAGTACTTGAATAGCGAGCGGCGTTCGCCCGCGCGCTCGTCAAGCCCGTACAGATCAGCGTAGAGCGAATCGGCCAGCTCGCGCGCAGCTCCGCCAGGCGCCAAGGCATCCGCGGAGCGATACAGGATCGGCCGGTGCTCGAGGACGAAATGTTCCCAGGCCGCATCATGCCCTGCCGCACACGCGCACGCGAGCGCCAGATCTTCGAGGTGGAGCGCCGTCAGGTAGCGTTCAACCTCACGCGCGCTGGACGGCGCCGGAGACGCCCGCTCGGCGCTCGCCTCGAGCGTCGCGGCAAACACGCCCGGCGGCACCGCCCAGCGATCGGCTTTGGCTCGCCGATATAGCCGCTCGACGAGGTCCGGGTTCACTAGGGATGCTTCTTCAGTTTCAGATCGAGCGCCTTCGTCTCCCCTTCGATCAACGTGAAGGCCGTCGCAGATGAACGAACCTGCTGGAGAAACTCCGGATCCGTGAACTCCTGGCCGACCACGTTAGGCAGTGCGACGGCCCAGTAATCGTCAGGCGGGAGCGCGCGCTTTTCGAATCGTCCCTGCTGGGTCGGCCGGGCCGACACGACAAAGCGAGAGCGATCGAACCACTTGGTAGGATCCGTTGGGAAGATCACGACCGTATAGTCGGAGACCAATCCCTTGTCATCAGATACCGTTCCGGCAATCCGGGAAACCTTCGTCGTGAGCATCACGTCTACGCCCTCGACGTCCTTGGTTCGAAGGTCTACTGGCGAATCGGTGATGTCGAGTCCATTCAACATGATCTTCTTCACCGCCCAGGACGACGAGGGGAACGACACCATGATCCGACGTAGCCCCGACTGGTTGGCCACTTCGAATGTCCAGTCATCGTGCGTCACTGACACCGGCGGTCCGCCGCCGAGGGGCGCGGAATCGAACTCGACTGGAACGGTATCGACACGGACTTGATCGGACTTCGGTGGAGCGACCGACGCATCGTCGAACGCGATTCGGCCTCGGAGGAACCTGCCGCCTTCAACCTTCAGCACGACGCCGGCGATATCCGAGTCGCCGACGACGACCGACTGCCATCCGAACGGCATGGCACTGGGGTTCATCGGGCCGTGGTAATTCGGTGGCGGCGGACCAAATCCTTGCAGCGTGTATGTGCCTTGCGGAACGTTCCGCAGCTCGAATCGCCCGTCAGGCGTTGTCGCGCTGTGTGCAATATTGAAATCCATCAATTGGAGCCGGTCCGGCGTCGCGAGCCACAACGTGCCGCGGCCGCTGACCGGGCTGCCACCTGCGTCAACCATCACGCCGGAGATGGTCGATATCTTTGACGGCCCCAGCGAGAAATTCATCCCTGTCGTGTCGGCATCGAGCGCGACCGTCACGGGAATCGCGCCGCCTGAATCGGTCGCTCCCGGATAGTAGGTCGGAGCAAAGCCACCAACTTCGTTCTGGTCCGTGTAGATACCCGACCGCGCAACCACGTAGTAGTCCCCAGGACCCAGTCCGCTGACGCGGTAGCTGCCCTTGTCGTCGGTCGGAACCGGCGAAAGCCGTGCCGGAGTGGGCATGAGTCGATGACGTCCGGCGACGTACTCTCGCTGCGCGACCTGGACGAGGATGCCGGGCGCGGGATCACCGAACTCGTCGAGCACCTTGCCCTCAATGCCATTCGCACGGGGCAGTTTCATGTCCGCGCGAAAGTCCTCGCCCTCCCCGACCTGAATCTGCCTACCGGTCTCGCCGGGTCGTTTCTGGCCGAACTCCAACGCCACATATCGATCGGCCTCGGCCCTCAAGGTGTACCGGCGCGCCTGGAGCGAGCGGTATTCGAAATGCCCCTGCGAGTCCGACCGGGTCCAGTTGGTCAGTCGCTCTCCATCCACCGGTAAGAGCAACAAACGCGCTCCCGGAATCGGCTTCCCGGATGTGCCGTCAACGATGGTGCCGGCGACTCTGGCGGTGCCGGTGGCGTCAGGACTCGGAGGCGGCGTTGGCGCGGCCGGGTCCTTCAAGGGCGACGTCGGCGCCACGAACGAGATGTCGATGGCCTGCGTATCAAGTCCGGCCGACACGCGGAAAAACCTCGCTTCCTCGAGCGTCGGGACAGACGGGTAAAACACGCGCCTGCCGTCAGGTCTTTTTTCACCGGCCAGCATAAAGAGACGCTGAAGGAAGGATCCGTCGGTGCTGACGGCGACTGTGTAGTCGCCGGCCTGCAGGCTGTGAAGACGGTAGTGTCCGAGATCGTCCGTGCGAACCTGCGCGACCGCTTTCGGCTTCTCCCCGTCGGGCCGCTGCCAGGCGGCGACGACCACGTTCCAGAGCGGATAACCCGAAGTGTCCGTGACAATACCTTCGATCGCTCCGCCGCGGATCATATTCAGAGTCGGGTTAGGCGATGCATCGGCTTCCAAGGTGGCAAAGCCGGCCTTCTGCACAGTGATCCGATAATCGCCAGGCGACAGCTGATTGAAGCGATACACACCATTCGTGTCGGTGTCCGTCACGCGAGTGGCTCCGCGGCCCGACAGCGTCACCTTTGCACGCCGAACCGGTGGCACGTCGAATCCGCTGCCCGTCGTGACGCGGCCGGTCAGCGACATCGACGCCTGCGGCGTGGCCGGAGCCTGCAGCAACGCCAGCCCCGCGACGAGTAGCGCGCGAAGGATGGCGTCCATCAGAATCCGCCGCCGTTGGTCGGAGACACTCCAGTGAAGGAACAGTTCTGTCCCCAGATGACGACGTCGAAGCCGTACGTTGCGGCGCTGACGTTGGTGGTCCACGGTTGCGCCCACACACGATAGTGGCCGTGTGACAGCGTCTGGCGCGAGCTGACGCCGCCGGCCGCCACGGGGCCGATATAGATCGTACAGAGTGGCGCCGTGACCGTGCCCGTGTAATCTCCCGCGAAGAGTTTCGTGCAGTCGCTCGTTGTCAGGAAGGCATCGACGTGCCCGGTCTGGCCCGGATTCGCGGCGCTGTCGAGATTGATCTGCTGGATGTCGCTCGCGGTCAGATCCACATCGAACGACTGTGGTGTCGTCGTGGCGAAGCCGGCGACCACGCCGGGCGGAAAATTCAGCGTGCGGAGCTGCCCGAGCCCGCAGGAGTTGCTGCCGCAGGACACGGAGGACGCGATCGCGATCGTCGCGGCCGCGAGGATGACTCCCGCGGTCAGTGCCTGGAGGGTTCTCCGCATGATTTCACCTCGGTGGCCATGTTGCCGAGTTCCGAATTCAGACCGAAGCCGGGGCCGTAGCGTCCGCCCCGAACGGCGCGGATGAACGTGCTCGTCTCGTCGAGCGGCAGCGTCGCGACGTTGGCGCAGAAGTCGCGCCACACGCCCTGCTGATTCAAGTACTGCTCGACGTTCGAGAGGTAGAAGGCCGACACGACGGCGCCTTTGTCCCTGAGGTACTTCCCCACCATGCGGATCGCCTTGGGCCCGGCGAAATTCCCGACCACGGGCACCAGCAGGTTCTTCGTCTCCAGATCCTTCAGGACGGTGAAGCGCTCTTCCGAGGACAGGTAGCCGTGCATCTCGCCGGCGCCGTCGGCCAGGACCATCAGGTCCGCGTACGACGGCTGATTCCCAGGCCGGCCGCCGAAGCCGCCGCCGGCGCCGTTCATCGTCGATCGGTACTGCAGGCTCGGCCCGTACCAGAAGAACGCGTGGTAGACGTATTCGATGCCGTCGCGGTCGTCGTCCGTCAGCGCGAAGCCGTGCTTCGTCGCCAGCTGATCATAGACTGCCTTGAGGTTGGCTTTGTAGAGCGCCTCGCTCGTGGCGTTGTCAGGGTCCCAGTACGCCGCGACGATCTCGGTCGCCGTGGACTTCGCGGTGAGGCCGGCGGGGCGCCTCTTCGAGAACAGGCGCGACACGAACTCCGCCCGATCGGCGGAGAGCTCGAACAACGCCTTGTACATCAGCTGCAGGTCGAGGTTTCCTCGCCGCACGTCGACGATGAACACCATCTTTGGCCTCAACGCGGCGATGTAGGTGAAGTTCTGCTCGGGACCGACGCCCATGTACACGCGGCCCGCCTTGGCGGTGCGCGTCAGATCCGGGATGACGTACTGCAGGTACTGCTCGTTCGAGAGCAGGTTGTCGGACTGGAAGAAGCCGTTCGGCTCCGAGAAATCGGTGACGAGCTTCCAGTATTCGTGATCGGTGAGACGCGCCGGCAGCGTGTCGGACGCGACGCGGGCGCCTGACGCGAGCGACAGCCCGCCGAGCATGGCGGCGAGGATCGCTCCCGCGACAACGGGCAGACGACGTCTCGTCATGATCGTCCTGACATGTTACCGGCCCGGCGCACGTCCGATCGAGTCCCGCAACGACTGGAGCTCCGCCGGGGATCCGCTGAACAGCTGCTCGGGATACCGGCTGTACGCCAGCATCTCCGCGTAGATGCTCCCGCTTTCGTAGAGATTCAACCCGAGTCCGGCCAGGTACTGCAGCCGCAGGTTGCGGTCGCGGTTGATGTTCGCGTCCTGCAGCCAGCCGGTGAGATCCCGGCCCTGCCCGGCGTACGTCGAAAACAGATCGACGGCCGAATTGAATCCGATTTCGCGCAGCGATGCCGCCACCGGCGCCATCTCCGGACTCATGAGATGCGCCTGGATCTTGTCCACATCGATCCGCGTCGGCTCGACCTGCCCGAGCAGCACGAGGTCGTACCCCACGCCGTTGTTCGTGTTGCCCCAGACGATGCCGTTCGGGAAGGCCTCGAAGAACGTCCCGATCTCGCTCTTCACGGCGGCCGGATTGCTTTCGTACAGCTGCACGAAGAGCGTCACGGCGCCGCCGGGGTTCAGGTGCTGCTTCACCAGCTCGAAGAACTCCTTCGTGTACAGCATCGCCGCGCCCTTCACCCACGGATCCAGCGGATCCGACGTGACCGCGTCGAACTTCTCCTTGGTCGTCAGGATGAAGTGCCGCGCATCGTCGATCCGCACGTGGACCTTCGGGTTCCTGACGACGTTGAAGTTGTGCTGGCCGAAATAGGTGGAGACGACGCTCGGGACGAGCGGTTCGATTTCGGCGATCGTCTCGCTCTCGACGTTCGGGTCGATCGACACCGCACCCGCGGTGACTCCCGCGCCGCAGCCGATGACGAGCACCGACCGCGGATGCGCGGGGATGAGCGTCGTCAGATGTCCGAGCATGCGCTGGAGGCGCATGTCCTGCGGCTCGCTCGACGCCTGCACCTTGCCGGCGTTGTGATAGTTGAGCGTCCCGTCCGAGAGCCGCGACACGGCGACCGACGCGTTCCAGCCCTCGCCGACGTAGATGAAGTCCGCCTGGCCCACGCGCGTGGCGGCATAACGTCCGTAGCCGACGAGCAGCCCCGGTACTTCGTGGACGCTGCGCGCGAGCATCGCGGCCGCGCCAGCGGCGAGCACGAGTCCCGCAAACTGCAGCCGGCTCTTCTTGCGATCCGAGCCGGCGTAGACCGGCTCGAGCGTCAGCAGCGCCGCCATCGCGGAGATGACGATCAGCGACTGGTCTGCGAATTGACTTCCGCGCCAGGCGACCAGCACGCTCGCGCCGAGCGCGCCGACAATCGCGCCGACGGTGTTCGCGGCGTAGACGCTGCCGACCAGCCGCGCGGGATCCTGGCCCGGCGACGCGACGGACGCGAGCGCCAGCGGAAAGCTCGCGCCCCAGAGGATCGCCGCGGGCAGCACCGCCCAGAGACATCGCGCGAAATCGAGCTGGAAGTTGAACCAGACGTCGCTCGAGATCTGCGGGTTGATGGGCCAGTACGGCAGCGACTGGGTGAGCATGTACGCCGTCCACGCGATCGCAGCGCACAGCAGGAGCTGGCACACGCCGAGCGCGAGCCGCGGACGCGCCATGCCGCGCGCGAGCACCGATCCGATCGTGCTCCCGATCCCGAGGCCGATGAGAAACACCGCCAGGATCAGCGAAAACGTATACGTCGTCGCGCCGAAGAGCAGCGAGAGGAGGCGCGTCCAGATCACTTCGGCCGCGAGCGCGGTCATGCCCGACATGCCGATGATCAGATAAATCGACCAGGCGTCCGGCGCGACCTCCGCCGCTCTCCTGGAGACGGGCGGCTGTTCGTACTGCGTCGCCTTCGCGAGCAGCAGACCGAGCGCCGCGACCGTGACGTTCAGCGCGACCGCGACGAACGTGGCGGTCTGAATGTCGAACACGCGCAGCAGATAGAAACCGGCGAGCAGGCTGCCGATCACCGCCCCGGCGATGTTGCCGCCGTAGAAGAATCCGAGCCAGCCCACGCCTTCCGGCGTCGTCTCGACCCAGCGCGAAATCGCGGGCAGCGTCGCGCCCATCAGCAGCGTCGGCGGCAGCAGGCACACGCCCGCGATCACGCCGCGGAAGATGATGCCGGCGATTCCCGAGCCGGACCACGCGGTGTAGATGCCGCCGATGAGCGGCATGCCGAACAGCACCAGCACGCCGATCGCGCCGATGCCGAGTTCGAGGAACGCGTACACGCGCAGCGGATGCTCGCGCGGCGAGATGCGGCGCGGCAGCAGCAGGCTGCCGAGGCACATGCCGCCCATGAACGTGCCGAGGAGCACCGCGAGGGAGACGGCCGACGATCCGATCACGAGCTCGAGGAGCTGGAACCAGACGATTTCGTAAATGAGCGCGGCGCACCCGCTCCCGACAAACAGCAGGAGCAGGAGCGGGAGGAACCGACGGGACGTCATGAGGCCACCTTTGCCAAGATCAAGAAAGGAAAGGCGGATGCTATCACGGAGGGAATGAAGGCGAGAGCGGCGGCCTAAGCCGCCGCTTCGACCGACCGCGAAGAGTCTTACTTGAGGTGCTTGCTGACCAGTTTGGTCATCTCGAACATGTTGACGGTCGCCCGTCCGCCGAACACGGCCTTGAGTTCCGCGTCCGCGTTGATGTTCCGCTTGTTCTTCTTGTCCTGCAGGCCGTTCTTCTTGATGTAGGCCCACAGCTTCTTGGTGACCTCAGTCCGCGGAAGCGGCTTGGATCCGACGACCTCAGCCAGCGTGGCGCTCGGCGTCATCGGCTTCATGAAAGCCGCACTCGGTTTCCGACCAGACTTTTTCTTCGCCATGTAATCTCCTCTTAGACGGTACGTCTCGTATCGAGGCTCAATGCCTCTCGCGGAGCGTACCACGAAACCGCCTCCGCCAGGACAATCTTCATAGGGAAATCGACAAGAAAATCCGATTTGTTGCTAGCGCTCCTGTCGGGTTGCCGGCACCGCGCGCGCGGGTGCGCGACCGGCGTCGAGATCGTTCCAGTTGAGAATCGCGTTGAACGCGAGGAAGAAATTACCCTGCGTTTCCCAGCGCCAGAACGGACGATTCGCGAACATGACGACGTGGCCGCGGCCGATCGGGGAGTCGACCGCCACAGCTCTTCCCGCTAGAGCCTCGCCACCCGCGAGGACGCCCGAGAGCAGTAAATCGTTGGGATCGTTGGGGAATTGCAGCAGGATGCGAGGCGCCGTGGCCGCATCAGCTCCACCGCGTCCGCCGCGTCCGAATGCCTGCGCCGCGTCACCAGGGGCTGCCGGAGCAGCGCCCGGGATGGCTGGCGCTGCGCCTGCCGCGCGCCCACCACGTCCACCTCGGCCCCCTCCCTGCGGGGTCGCCTGGGCCGATCCGCCCGAGGGCTCCAGCGTCGTCAACCGGGTCGGTCCGGCGTTCGGCTGCATGTTGGGAATGCCCGGGATGTTCGGGCCGCCGCGTCCGCCGCCGAAGCCGCCCGCGGCGCCGACGCGCAGCAGCGGCGCCTGGTTGAAATAGACGGCGAGCGTGTTCTGGTCGTACCCATAGAGGATCGGGCTCGTCCTGTCGCCGAGGATCGTCTTGAGCACCGACCCGCGCACGTAGAGGGAATCCGAGTTTTCCACCGTGACGCCGGGCGTCAGGTTGTACTCCGGGAAGATCGTCGCGGTGCCGCCCTCGGTGATCAGCACGCCGCCCTGCTGGACGAACTTGTAGAGCTCCATCACGCCTTCGACGCCGATCGTGCCGCGCATGTCGTCGGTCGAATCCTCGACCCCGAGGTTCGGCGTGTCGTCGCTCTTCTTGTACGGAATCGGCTGCGCGCCCTGCACGCCGCCGTTGACGATCTGCGTCCCGCTGCCGCCCGCGTGCGGAAACACGATGACGTCGTACTTCGCGCGCAGGTTGCCTTCTTTCAGCTTCGTGCCGGCGAAGTAGGTGTACGGCACCTTGAAGTTGTCGAACGCGAGGCGCACCCAGCCTTCGTCCTGCGTGCTCGTCCACGTGTGGACGCAGCCGATGCGCGGGACGTCGAGGTCGTGCATCGGGACGGCAGGCGGCGCGTCAACGGCCCACGCCGAGAGGCCGAGCTCCTTGATCGACGGCTCGAGCGCCGCGCGATCCGCGTCGGCGATGACGAACGCGCCCGGCGCGAAGTGATGACCGCCGGCGTCGAACTCCTTCTCTGCCGCCGCCATCTTCACGTTCGCGTGCGTGAAGCGGAACGTCACCAGCGTGTTCTCGGTCGTGTGATCGACGATCAGCGTCTTGCCGGCCCCCCCAACGACGCCGCCGGCGATCTTCAGGTCGGCGCCCGCGAGCGTCATCGGCTTGTCGAAGATCGCCTTGTCCTCGACGCGCATCACTTTCAGGTTTCGCAGCATCGGGATCGCCCAGCCGGTGTCGTCGTAGGGCCGCGGATTCTCGGGCGCGTAGTACTGGACGCCGAGCAGCGTCTCGCAGACCGCCGAGTACGGCTGGTCCATCCGCACGATGTAGTCGCCGGGCTTCACGTCCACGCTGCCGGCGGTGAACGCGGCGCTGGCGACGTGGACTTCGGCGCCTTCGAGGCGAATCAGGTTCATCAGCTCCGCCGCTTCGACGCGGCGGCGCTGCGCGGCAGGGATCACGTACGCATACGGCGCCTGCGTTTTGCCGCGCTCGACGGTGTGCTTGTTCTTCAGCCAGTAGTTCTCGAGGAACGTGTCCTTGTTCTTCGCGACGTGGTTCATCGCGATCAGGATCGCGCTCTCCTGCATGTTCACGTTCGCGCGCGGGCCCCACTGCATGTCGGGCGGCGTCGGATTCGGGCGATACCATTCGCGGCTCTGCGTCGCGTTCACGGGATAGTTCTGGCCGCGGAAACTCTGCGTCTCGTAGAAGCGGCCGACCGAGTTGTGCGTGACGCCGATCCAGAACAGGTAGTTCGGCACCCAGCCGTCGTAGTAGTTGTAGGTCCAGACGCCGGGGACGCCGCGCTTGGTCATCTCCATCATCTCGGTCTGCGCGAGGATCCACCATTCGTCCACCTGGATCGGGTCGACGATCGTGTTGTACGGCCCGGTGCCGGTGGAGGCGTGCAGCAGCGTCACGGACTCGTGCAGGTCGTGATATACGGTCGGGTGCCAGTCGAGAAAGCTCTTGAGCATGTTCTGCGTGAGCTTCAACCCGACGCCGATGCCGTCGCGGTTGTTGTCGTGCTGGACGTACTTGCCCCAATACACCATGCCCGGCGGCGTCTGGCCCGGATGCTTCAGCCCGTAGTTGAAGTTGTCCACGACCTTCTCGCGTCCGTCGACCTCACTCGCCGGATTGAGGACCACGATCATGTTGTTGCGGATCGTCTGGATGTACGGCGTCTCTTCGACCGCGAGGCGGAACGCGAGCTCCGCGAGCATCTCGGGGCTGCCGGTTTCCGGCGAGTGGATGCTGCCCGTCGCGTAGTAGATCGGCTTGCCCGTCGCGATCAGCTGCTTCGCGTCAGCGTCCGCGAGCTTTCTCGGATCGGTGAGCTTCGCCGTAATCTGCCGGTACTTGTCGATCTGCTTGATCGTCGCCTCGTCTGCCACGGCGAGCGCGTACATATCGCGCCCCTCATCGGTGACGCCGAACTTGTACAGCTTCACCCGCGGCGACGCTTTCTCGAGCGCCTGGTAGTAGCGGACGATGTCCTTGTAGTACGTCATGTGCCCGGGCTCGCCGGGCACGTAGCCGAAGAACTTCAGCGGCGACGGCACCTTGTCCGACGCCGGCATGTGATCGATGAGCTCGGTGGTGATCCGCGGATCGGGCGTCGCCGCCTTGATTTTCGCGGTGTACTCCGCGTCCATCTTCTGCGCGGCCGCCGCGCCTTTCGACTGCGCGAAGAGAGCGTGCGGTCCGAGTGCGATCACCACGGCGGCCAGCGCCAGACCGAACTCGATTTGCATGAAATACCGGCGCCATGAAAGCTGGGTCATGAGTCCTCCAGGAATGCGCTGTGAAAGTAACACAGACGGGTCGGGAGCGCCTCATTTCAGCGTGGTCGTCGCGCTGCCAACGATGTCGGCGAAGTAGTCGTAGACGACGACCTTCACGAAACGCGGATCGCCCGTGACCGGAATCCGCGCCGTGAACGCAATCCCGCTGCGCATCACGAGGTCGTAGTCCTTCTGGCTCAGGTTCAACGCAATCTTCTGCGACGAGTCGCCCGTCGCCTTGCGGCCGGCGTCGCTGAAGAAGAACGCGGCGTCGAGTTCGGCGACGTGCTCATCGTCGGTCGTCGCGAACGAGACGCGCGCGGCATCGACGACCACGTGGACAGTCGCCTCGCGGGCACCGCCGTCGCCCTTGACCTCAGACCCGTTCAGCGTCACCTTCAGATCGTGGACGTCCTCCGCACGCCGGGCCGCATCGCCGATGCGGCGGTTCGTCACGGTCCGGCGCCGATCGCCAGTGTCGATGGTCCGCTCCGCGTAGTAGCCGTGCCTGTAGAGGACCGTCGCGCCCGGGCGATTCACGCTGACGGTGACGTGGCGGTAACGGCCGTCCCAGTTCGCGTTCGAGGGGTAGAAGCCGAGGAGGTACGAGAAGCGCGTTGTGCGATCGAGGTGATCGAAGAAGACGCCACCCTCCTCGAATGCCATCGTCTGTCCGCCGGTCAGCTCGGAGATGGTCCTCAACGTGTTGATCCTGAAGGTCTGCGAGAATCCCCGGTTCGGGCGCACCCCGCCCGTCTGGATGTTATCGACCACGACCTGCGCGGCATTGGCGAGCGCCGCGATGCTGCGATCGTTTTCCAGACGGGGAAGAAAGATGCCGTCCTCGGTGACGAAGACGAGGTGCTTTTCGCCGGCGAAGTGGCGCAGGTACTCGATGCCGCTCGCGATGTTGTCGAGATCGGAGCCTGTCCGCG
>Ga0193726_1002552_pt1 | contig 12238 bp, 10 predicted proteins | sample H2c1metaG_FD_144928 | JGI IMG/M metagenome (GOLD analysis project Ga0193726, IMG submission 144928) | Soil microbial communities from a riparian zone of the East river system, Colorado, United States - H2c1 | ecosystem: Environmental > Terrestrial > Soil > Riparian zone | place: USA: East River... | reverse complement strand
GGCCGGTCCTGTGTACCGGCGCGGCGGAACAAGTCAAAAATCCGCTGATGATCCTTGGGGTCGATACCCCTGCCGTTGTCGTTGATTTCGAAAATCGCAAAGCCGAGCTTGGTCCGGCCCCGGACAGTGACGTCGCCGGGCACGCCGGGTTTTAGATATTTCAGCGCGTTGTCGATCAGATTCGAGAAGATTTGTTCCAGCGCGAGGCGGTCACTGACGATGTCAGGCAACGGCTCGATCCGGATCTGCGCGTTCGCCTCGAAGGCCTGATGCGCGACGGTGGAGACGATGCCCTCGATCAGTTCGCGGGTATCGATCGGCACCGGCTGGAACTCGCGCCGGCCCTCGCGGGTGAGATTGAGGATCGCCGATATCAGGCGGTCCATCTTGCCGATCGAGGATTTGATGAATCCGAGCGCCTCGGTGAAATCCTGCGAGAGCTGTCTGTCGGCGCCGTCGAGAACCGGTTCGGCGGCGTCGCTGGCGTTGTCCGGAACCAGCGGCGCCGACGCATCGCGGCCGAGCGTCGCGATCCGTTTGAAAATATCACCGCGCAATTCTTCCAGTTCGCTGGTGAAACCCATGATGTTGACCAGCGGCGAGCGCAGATCGTGGCTGACGATGTAAGCGAAACGCTGGATTTCCTCATTGGCCTCGCGCAGGTCCGAGGTGCGCTCCTGCACGATCGATTCCAGATTGAGGTTGCTGTCGCGCAATTGCGCTTCGGCCGCGTCGCGCGCCCGCGCCGAGCGCCGCACCAGGAAGATCGAGAGTGCGGCCAGCGCAATCACGCAACTCGATCCCGCTATGGTCACGGAGGAAGCGAGAACCTGGGTGCGATCGGCTTTCGCCGTGCGTTGCGCGAACAGGCGATTTTCTTCGGCTTGCATCGCCAAGGTCGATTCCCGGATGGCTTGCATCGAGTTGCCCGCACCGGTTTCACGCAGCATGGCTATGCCGCCGGCGGTATCGCCTTGTTTGACGAAATCGACGGATCTGCGGAATTCGGCGAGCCGGGCTTCAACGGCAGGCCGGAGTTGCCTGACTGCTTCGAGTTGAGCGGGGTTGTCTCCGATCAGCGAGACGAGACGATCGATGTCGGGCGCAATCCTGGCGACCGCGTCCTGGTGCTCGGTCAGAAACCGCGGCTCCGAGGTGAGCAAATAGCCCCGGGCGGCACTTTCGGCGCGGCGTATTTCCAGCAGCACGGTGGAAATCTGGTTTTCCACCTCGACGGTGTGCACCACCCAGCCGTTATCCTCGCGGGCCTGATTGACGAGAATGACAGAAGCCACGCTGATCGCGACCAGCACCAAAAATCCCGCCGCAAGCAGCAGGATCTGGCCGATCGCGCGGCGGCGCGTGGCGTCGGCGGTTACAAGTGTCTCAGCTAACGAAATCAACAGTCCCCCGCGCGGGCCGGTTCCCGGCAGTGCTCATAACCCCGCGCTCGACGAATGGTTCCGCAGGCTTGCTAAAAAATTGCCGATCCGGAAATGCCTCGGCTCAGCGGGCCGCCTTGCCGGCGAGATACTGTTCGAGCCAGTGGATGTGGTAGTCGCCGTCGATAATGGCGGGCTCCCGCACCAGCGCGCGGAACAGCGGCAGCGTGGTCTCGATGCCCTCGACCACCATCTCGTCCAGTGCGCGGCGCAGCCGCATCAGGCATTCGCCGCGGGTCTTGCCGTGCACGATCAGCTTGCCGACCAGCGAGTCGTAATAGGGCGGGATGACATAACCTTGATAGACGGCGGAATCGATCCGCACGCCGAGGCCACCGGGCGGATGGTACTGCGTGATCTTCCCCGGCGAAGGGCGGAATGTCTCCGGATTTTCGGCATTGACGCGGCATTCGATGGAATGGCCGTTGATCATGACTTCATCCTGCGTCACCGGCAGGTCGCCGCCGGCGGCGATCCGGATCTGCTCCAGCACGAGGTCGATGTCGGTGATCATCTCGGTGACGGGATGCTCGACCTGGATTCGGGTGTTCATCTCGATGAAATAGAACCCGCCGTCCTCGTAGAGAAACTCGATGGTGCCGACGCCGAGATATTTCATGTCCTGCATCGCCTTGGCGCAGGTGGCGCCGATCTTCTTGCGCGCGGCGGCATCGAGCGCCGGCGAGGGGCCTTCCTCCCAGACTTTCTGGTGGCGCCGCTGCAGCGAGCAATCGCGCTCGCCGAGATGGATCGCGCCGCCGCGGCCGTCGCCAAGCACCTGGATTTCGATGTGGCGCGGCTTCTGCAGGTATTTTTCCAGATACACCGAGGCGTCGCCGAACGCGGACTTGGCTTCGTTGCCGGCGGTGGACAGCGCCATCATCAGATCGTCGGCGGTCTCCGCCACCTTCATGCCGCGGCCGCCACCGCCGGCCGCCGCCTTCACCAGCACCGGGAATCCGATGGCTTGCGCGATCGCCATCGCGTCGTCCTCGGGACCGACCCCGCCGTCGGATCCGGGCACCACCGGAATGCCGAGTTTCTTTGCAGTCTTCTTGGCCTCGATCTTGTCGCCCATCAGGCGGATGTGCTCGGCCTTGGGGCCGATGAACTGCAGATTGTGATCGGCGAGGATTTCCGCGAAGCGGGCGTTTTCAGACAGAAAGCCGTAACCGGGATGCACCGCGTCGGCGCCGGTGATCTCGCAGGCCGCAAGCAGGGCTGGAATGTTGAGATAACTGTCCTTCGACGGCGGCGGGCCGATGCAGACGCTCTCGTCGGCGAGGCGCACATGCATGGCGTCGGCGTCGGCGGTGGAATGCACCGCGACGGTGGCGATGCCGAGCTCCTTGCACGCACGCAGGATACGCAGTGCGATCTCGCCGCGATTGGCTATCAGGATCTTGTCGAACATCTTGTCCTTGCGAAGCGGCGAGTAGCGAATGGCGAGTGGCGAATGGATAAAAACTATTCGCCACTCGCCATTCGCTTCCTACTCAATAATCACGAGCGGCTCGCCGTATTCGACCGGCACGCCGTCCTCGACCAGAATTTGCGTCACCGTGCCGGCGCGAGGCGCTGGAATCTGGTTCATGGTCTTCATGGCTTCGATGATCAGCAGCGTTTGCCCGACCGTTACCTTGGCTCCGACCTCGATGAACGGCTTCGCGCCGGGCTCGGAGGCCCAATACACCGTGCCGACCATGGGCGAGGGCACCACGCCCGGATGTTTGGCGACATCGGCAACCGGCACTGGCCCCGCCGTTGTAACCGGTGCGGCGGCAGGCGCATAGTTCGCCGGCATGGAGGCTGCGATCGAGATGTTGCGCGCGACCCGGACCCGCAGACCGGCGCGTTCGATCTCGATCTCGGTGAGATTGGTTTCGTCGAGCAGCAGCGCGAGCTCGCGAATCAGCGCGCTGTCATCGGACTTCGGGTTCGGTTTGGATTTCGTGGTGTCTTCAGGCTGGCGCGCCATGATCTTGATCCGAAACTTTCTGTTTGGGGCGTTGCCGATGGTTCAGGCTTTGGCCTTGGCGCCGATTTTGGCGGCGAGGCCGTTGATCGCGAGCCGATATCCGTCGATGCCGAAACCGCACAAGGTCGCGAACGCGGCCTTGGCGGTAAAGGAATGGTGACGGAAACTTTCGCGCGCGTAAATATTGCTGATGTGAACTTCGACGGTGGGAATCTTCACCGCCACCAAGGCGTCGTGCAGGGCGATCGAAGTGTGGGAATAGCCGCCGGCGTTGATGACGATGCCGGCCGCTTTTTTCGCATGCGCTTCGTGAACGAAGTCGATCAGTTCGCCCTCGCGGTTGGACTGGCGGCAATCGGCGGCGAGATCGTATTGCGCAGCGGTCGCCTCGCAAAGCTTCTCGACATCGGCGAGCGAGGCATGGCCGTAGGTTTCGGGCTCGCGGGTCCCCAGCAAATTAAGGTTCGGGCCGTTGAGCACGTAAATTGTTCTGGCAGCTGTTTTGGCCATCCAAATCCCGGCAATGGTGCTGATATGCCGGGGTTATAGGTAACAACTGGCCCAAGGGGAAGCCTCAAGGCGCGTGCCGCCTGCCTCCAAATGCCTCATCCAATTCGTAAAAAGCCGCATGGAACTTACGGAAACCGCTTGTTAACCAATGTTAACGATGAGGCGCCGCGCCGGTCGCCGACGGCTCACGGGAACGACGCAAAAAAGGGCGGGCACTGGGCCCGCCCCCTTTTGATGGGACTTCAGATCGATCAGGCGTCGATGACGTCCACGATCTCAAGCGTGCGCGGGTTCACCACGATGATCTGGTTGTTGACGAGGATAAACTCATATCCACGCCACTCCGGATAAATCGTGACGATTTCTACGGGCAGCGGATGGAAGCCAACGTCGCGCGGCACGCGGGCGCCGACCGAGATCGAGAAGTTCACGTTCGTGACCGGCCGGACGTTCTGCTGCTTGATCACCGTGGTGATCTTGGTGCGCTGCTCGGTCGAGAGCTTGCCGCCCGCGGCTGCCTGACCGGTGGTGGTGGTCGACTTGGCGGCGCCGTTGCGGTCTTCAGCCTTCATGTCCTTGGTCGCGCCGGCCTTTTCGTTCTCCGAGTTCATGCTCTTCGAACGCTCGCCCTTCATGTTGTTATCCTGGGCGGCTTTTTCGCCCTTCGGGCCAGCCTTCATGTCGTCCTGGGCGCGCTGGTTCTTGCCGCCCTGAGGCTGCATTTTTTCGTCGGACTGAGCCGACTTCGGCGCCTCGGCCGGCGCGCCGCTTTGCGAAGCGTCCCGGTTCATCGGCGTTGCCGCGGAACCGCGATCCGACGGCGGCGCGCTCTGTTGCGTGGTAGCACCCGCCGACGGGGCTTCGCGGCTCACGCCGGTTCCCTGTGCATTGGCGAAGCCGGTTCCGGCGATCAGCGCCGCGATCGCAACGGACATCATAAAACGATTGGTCATAGGGTATCTCCTGGTGATTGCATTGCCCGCGCCAACAACGATGCGCGCACTGCGATGTTCCCGGGTATTTCGGGTTCCACCGGATTTGTTTTGTGAATGCGGGGTGAATGATTCTTGGGCACTTCCATTTGTGTGGAATTGCGCTTCGTTCCATTCTGATTACGCTGGGATTTGGAGGACTATCACTGATGGCAACGAATCCACTTTTGAAGGGGCTAAAGCCCATGCATCCCGGCGAAATGCTGCGCGAGGACGTGCTGCCGTCTCTCGGCAAAAGCAAAACCGAGATTGCCAGCCTGCTTGGAATTTCGCGCCAAACGCTGTTCGATATTCTCAGCGAAAAGCAGCCGATCACGCCGGCTATGGCCTTGCGTTTCGGCAAGTTGCTCGGAAACGGGCCGGACGTCTGGATCGATTTGCAGCGCGCCTGTGACCTTTACGCTGCCGAGAAGCAGCTCGTGAAGGTGCTTGCGAAGATTCCGACGATAACGGCGGCGTAGCCGCTCAGCACGTCGCCTTGCCGCAGCGGGCGACGCCGATTTTTTCCTTGAGGCTGTCGACGCCGACCGCGCCGATCACCACCTGCTTGCCGATCACATAGCTCGGCGTGCCGTTCATGCCCATCTCCTCGGCGAGCTTGAAGTTCTCTTCCAGCGTGGCGCGCACTTCCGGGCTTGCCATGTCCTTGTCCAGCTTGCTCATGTCGATGCCGGCCTCTTTCGCTGCCGCAAGCGCGCGGGCCTTGTCGGCCTGGCCTTTTCCGCCGAGCAGCTTTTGATGGAAGTCGAGATATTTCTTGCCGGTCGGGTCCTGCATGCGGACCGCGACCGCGACCTGCGCCGCCTCGACGGAGCCCGGCCCAAGCACCGGGAATTCCTTCAGCACGACTTTGAGCTTGGGATCCGCCTTCATCAGTTCGAACATGTCGGTCATCGCGCGTTTGCAATAGCCGCAATTGTAATCGAAGAACTCGACGAAGGTGACGTCGCCGTCCTTGTTGCCGATGGTGACGCCGCGCGGCGAGGAGAAAATCGCCTGTGCATTCTTGGCGACGGCGGCCTCGTGCTTCTCGGCTTCGGCGGCCGTCTGTCGCTTGCTCAGTTCAGCCGAGACTTCCTCCAGCACCTCCGGGTGCGAAAGCAGGTAGTCCCTGACGATCTTCTCGATCTCGCCGCGCTGCGGTTCGGAAAAACTTTGCGCGGATGCTATTCCCGGCGCGCCGCACAGCGCGAGCGCGAACAAGACTGGTTTAAGAAAACGAAACGAAGGCATTGGCAAATCCCCTTGGGTAAGCTCTGAGCGAATTCCTGTGAATGTCGATTTCTAAAAACGTCTCAATTCGAGTTGGCTAGTTGGCCTTTTGGCCGGGCAGCGGCTTGGCGGAGACGATATCGTCGGCCTTGACCCAACCGGGCGTGCCGACGGCGAAACGGGTTTTCGCGCGCGAGGCGAGATCGCGCGCCGTCTTGTTGTCGCCGCGCAAAAATGCGGCCTGCGCCGATGCCAGATCGGCCTGCGCATAATCGCCCTTGCGGCCATAGGCCATCGCGAGCTGGGTGTAGCCGATCGGCGCTTCCGTTTCCCGTGCCACCGCCGCGCGCAGAATCGTAATGGCCTCCTCGGTGTAGGCCTTGTTATCGGATGCCACGAGCGCCTGACCAAGTAACATCTCGATGAGGGGGGCATTATTCGAGAGCTGCACCGCCTTTCGCAGCGGAACGATGGCGTCGGCAGGCTTGCCGCGCTCCAGCAGCGCCTGGCCGCGCAGTTCATAGAAATACGGATTGTTGGGCTGCGCCTGAATCAGGGCGTCGATCTGCGTCAATGCCGAGCGCAAATCGCCGTGCAGATAGGTCGTGATCGCGTGCGCATAGCGGGCTGGCAGGCTGTCGTTGGACAACGGATAGCGCCGGTAGACGGTATCCTGGCGTTCCATGAAGGCGGAGGTTTTCGCGCGCATCATGTCATGACGCAGTTGCAGCGCCGGATCGTCCTTCTTGTCCCAATACGGGCTTGACCGCGCCAGTTCCTCCAGCGCCGCGACACGCTCTACCGGCATCGGATGCGACTGTAGATAGGGATCGGCGTCGCGCGCGGCGAACAGGCTGTCATTGGCGAAGCGTTTGAAGGTCTCGTACATGCCCCTGGCCGATTGCCCGGTAGCCGTCAAAAACTTGACCCCGGCGCGGTCGGCATTTTCTTCCTGCTGGCGGACATAGGAGAGCAGGGTGCGCTTGATGACCTCTTGCGGTGCGCTGATCGCGGCAGCGCCGGCATTGGTCAGGCCGCCGTTGCTGTTACCGCTTCTCGATCCGGCTGCGATCGCACCGGCGCCGAGCAGCATGGCGATGATCATCTGGGTCTGCGCCTGCGCCAACTGTTCGCGCATCTTGGCGAGATGGCCGCCCGCCAGATGGCCGGTCTCGTGCGCGAGCACGCCGATCAGCTGGTTCGGCGTCTCCGACTGCATCAGCGCGCCGTAATTGACGAAGATGCGGCGGCCGTCGGCGACGAAGGCGTTGAAGGCCTTTTCGTTGATGATGACGACCTGGATGTTCTGCTTCTCCAGCCCCGCGCTGCGCAGGATCGGCCGCGTGTAATCGCGCAGCAACTGCTCGATCTCGGTATCGCGCAGCAGCGACGGACCCTTGTTCTCCTGGGCTCGCGAGGACACCGGCGCGGCAACCAGCGCCGCCGCGGTAACGACCGCGGTCAGTTTCGAGATTCTGCCGCGCGATGCCGCTCGGGTCAGCTGCGAGTTGTCTTTAATCATTGGCCGTGGTTCGAAACCGATATATGCCCTAACAAACCGCCGAATACGGCTAGTGTGGGGCGCTGGGTCAGATAGCAGATTTCAATGTTGGATGCGACACTTAGAGACCGTGCCAGGGGCCTGCTGAAGGCGTCGGGCCGCAGCGATGTTCCGCCCTTCATGGTGATGGACGTGATGGCGGCGGCGGACCGGATCGAGGCGGCTGGCGGCCATGTGATTCACATGGAGGTCGGGCAGCCGGCGGCGCCTGCGCCGGGGACGGCGATCGCAGCCGCGCATGCGGCGCTGGAGCAGGGGCGGATCGACTACACCTCGGCGCTCGGCATCCCCTCGTTGCGCCGGCGCATCGCGCGGCATTATCGCGACGCCTATGGCTGCGCCGTCGATCCGGCGCGCGTCATTGTCACCACGGGATCGTCGGGCGCGTTCATCCTGGCCTTTCTCGCGATGTTCGAGCCGGGCGACCGTGTCGCGGTGACGGTGCCCGGCTATCCGCCGTATCGGCATATCCTGACCGCACTCGGTTGCGAGCCGGTGCTGATCGAAACGCACAGCGAGACGCGTCACGCATTGACCGGCGAAGCGCTGCTCGCCACGCATCGCAGGACGCCGCTGAAGGGTGTGCTGGTCGGAAGCCCGGCCAATCCCACCGGCACCATGATGTCGCGCGAAGCGCTGACCGGCCTGATTACGGCGGCGGAAAGCGAGGGCATCCGCTTTATCTCGGACGAGATCTATCATGGTCTCGACTATGCCTTCCCCGCCGTGACCGCGGCCGAGTTGTCGCCGCATGCGCTGGTGATCAATTCGTTCTCGAAATATTTCTGCATGACCGGTTGGCGGGTGGGGTGGATGGTTGTCCCCGAGCCGCTGGTGCGCCCGATCGAGCGGCTGCAGCAAAATCTGGCGATATCGGTGCCGACATTGTCGCAGATCGCTGCCGAAGCCGCGTTCGAGGGCCGCGACGAAATGGAAAAAGTGAAGCAAGGCTACGAAGAGAACCGCCGCATTTTGATCACGGGTCTGCCGCAAGCCGGTCTCAAGAAATTCCTGCCCGCCGACGGCGCCTTCTATCTCTATGCGGATGTTTCGGAATTCACCTCCGACAGCTTCGATTTCGCCAAACAGATGCTGGAGCAGACCCACGTCGCGGCAACGCCCGGTATCGACTTCGATCCGGTCCACGGACATCGGTACATTCGTTTTTCCTACGCGCGCTCGGCCGACGACATGCGCGAGGCCGTCGCGCGTATCACGCGATGGCTTACGCAAGGCTCCCCGTCGCATGGCTAATCTTCCGCTCGCGACGGCACTGTGGCCCAATCGTTCCGATGGCTTTACGGGACCATTGCGCGGCATCGTTCTCGGCCTTGCGGGGACGGCGTTGTTGACTCTGTCGGCAAAAATCAATTTGCCGCTACCATATGTGCCGATGACGCTGCAGACGCTGGTCGTCGTACTGATTGGCAGCGCCTATGGATGGCGGCTGGGCGTTACAACCGTTATCGCCTATCTCGCAGAAGGCGCCGCGGGATTAGCGGTATTTGCAGGCCCCGTTGGCGGGCTGGCGCCGCTGACCGGCCCGACGGCCGGGTATCTGTTCGGCTTCGTCGCTGCGGCCTTCGTGACCGGCTGGCTGAGTGAGCGCGGTTGGGATCGTTCGGTGCTGCGGTTGTTCCTGGCAATGGGCATTGGTCACATCATTATTCTGGTCGCGGGATTTGCGTGGCTTGCGTTTGGCATCAAGCTCGGTGTCGAGAAAGCGTGGCTGGTTGGGGTTATGCCTTTCCTTGCGGCATCGATGATCAAGAACACGCTCGGCGCGGTACTGATTGCGGCGATCCGGCGCATCGTCGATCGCCGCAGATGACCGCTGACTGCTGAAAAACCCGCCAACGCCATTGACTCCGCAGGCTGAATTGATTTTGGCTGTGAGAGGTTGGGGCGGTTGTCTGCGGTAAACGACGGACACATCCCTGGGTACCGTCAAGGGAGGGAATGTCATGTCGGCTGTGACCGCAACGCAAACGCCAGTACCGGCTCGTGCTGCCGCTGCAAAGCCCTGGTACAAGGTTTTGTATGTCCAGGTACTGATTGCAATCGTGCTCGGCGCGCTGTTCGGCTGGCTGGCGCCGGCCTATGCGACGAACGACTGGATCAAGGCGCTGGGCGACGGCTTCATCAAGCTGATCAAGATGGTCATCGCGCCGATCATCTTCTGCACGGTCGTCTCCGGCATCTCCCATATCCAGGATGCGAAGAAAGTCGGGCGCATCGGCGTCAAGGCGCTGATCTATTTCGAGATCGTCTCCACCTTCGCCCTCGTGATCGGACTGCTTGTCGGAAATCTGATACGTCCGGGCGCGGGCTTTGGCGGCGACATGGCGAACGCGCAGGCCGTAGCCACCTACGCCAAGCAGGCCGAGGCCCAGAAGAGCGTCGATTTCTTCCTGCACATCATTCCCGATACGGTCGTCGGCGCCTTCGCGACCGGCGAGATCCTGCAGGTTCTGCTGTTTTCGATCCTGTTTGGATTCGCGATTATGACGCTTGGCGAGCGAGGCCATACGATACGCTCGTTCATCGACGACGCGGCACATGCCGTGTTCGGCGTCATTGGCATTGTGATGAAGGCCGCGCCGATCGGCGCGTTCGGCGCGATGGCTTACACCATCGGCAAGTTCGGCACCGGCGCGATCCTCAATCTGATCGGCCTTATCGCGACGTTCTATCTGACGGCCGCGCTTTTCGTGTTCGTCGTGCTCGGCATCATCGCGCGCATTGTCGGGTTCAATATTTTCAAATTCCTCGTCTACATCAAGGACGAGTTGCTGATCGTGCTCGGCACGTCATCGTCGGAAAGCGCGCTTCCCACATTGATGGAAAAACTCGAACGGCTGGGCTGTTCCAAGTCGGTCGTGGGACTGGTGGTGCCGACCGGATATTCGTTCAATCTCGACGGCACCAATATCTACATGACGCTTGCGACGCTGTTCATCGCGCAGGCGCTCGGTTTCGATCTGACCCTCGGCCAGCAGATAACCATCCTGCTGGTCGCGATGCTTACCTCGAAGGGCGCATCCGGCATTACCGGCGCGGGCTTCATTACGCTCGCGGCGACGCTGGCCGTTGTCGATCCGCGTCTGGTGCCCGGCATGGCCATCGTTCTCGGCATCGACAAGTTCATGAGCGAATGCCGGGCGCTGACGAACCTTTGCGGCAACGGCGTCGCATGCGTGGTCGTCGCCTGGTGGGAAGGTGAACTCGATCGCGACAAGCTGAATGCCAATCTCAGTCAAAACATCGATCCGTCGGATCTGGAGACCGCCGTCACGACCGGCTGATATTATTCCGGCAATTAAAAAAACCGCCCGGTTTTGCCGGGCGGTTTTTATTGTTCAACTGCAGCAATTACTCGCCATTGCCGAAGCGGCGCGACCACCATCCCGCGCGCCGCGGCTGCTCGTCGGTTGCGGTTTCAGACGCGGTCTGCTGAGGGGCAGCGGCAGAAGCCTGTGGCTCCGGCTGGATGGAAACAGCAGCGGGAGCCTCGGATGGCTGCGAACTGACGGCGAAGCTCACCTTCTCACGCACCGTCGAGCGACGGCGGGCCGCTCTTTCCGCCTCTTGCGCGGTCTCATCTTGCGCAGGCGCGGGAAGTGCCTCCTGCTGGCGATGATCCGCCTGCTGCGGCTCGGGCTGCGACGCAACGGGCTCGGGTTGAGGTGCGGGATGATGCGGCTCGGGGGTATATCCATCCAGGTCGGCAACCGCCGAAGTCGATTCAGACAGCGGCGTCGGTCCCAACTCGTCGGCAATCGATCCGACCAGACCATCTTCGGGGCCGCCGCGACGGCGGCGTCCACCGCGGCGTCCACGACGGCGGGGCCGCCGCTCGCCACCGGCAGCCTGATCGGTGCGAGCCTCGCCCGGTTGATCCTCGGACTCGTCCTCGTCGGTTTCGCTATCATCGCCGCCGGCGATGCCGGCTCCGGCTTCGTCCGAAGCAACGTGGGGAACATCATTGTCGTCACGCGCGGGTCCGCCTTCGCGTGCTTCACTGGTGCGGCCGCGCCGCCGTCGCCGGCGCTTGCGCTTGCGGCCGTCAGCATCGGTCTCATTGCCGTCGCCGCTTTCGCCAACCGGCTGGTCGTCGGTGAGGCCTTCGGTCTCTTCGGTTTCCACCTCGGCTTCGACGTCGAACGGCGGCTCTTCCTCGTCAAAGGCTTCTTCGACGTGGGCCGGAAATGCAGCAACCTGGGCTGCCAGCAACGCCTTGGCCGCTTCCAGCGTATGCACCTGCTCGCCGCGGTCGATGATGAACGACTGCTGGGCGCTGACGGTCGTGTCGGCGACAACAGCGAGGGTCACCTTAAAACTGTTTTCGAGATCGCGCAGATGGCCGCGCTTGTGATTGAGTACGTAGAGCGCGACGTCGGTTCGCGTCCGCACCACGAGATTGTGCGTGGCGCCCTTCATCAGGATTTCTTCGAGACCGCGCAGCAATTGCAGCGCCACCGAAGACACCGAGCGGACATGGCCGCTGCCGCCGCATTGCGGGCAGGGCTCGGTCGAACTCTCC
>Ga0193726_1002551_pt1 | contig 12240 bp, 9 predicted proteins | sample H2c1metaG_FD_144928 | JGI IMG/M metagenome (GOLD analysis project Ga0193726, IMG submission 144928) | Soil microbial communities from a riparian zone of the East river system, Colorado, United States - H2c1 | ecosystem: Environmental > Terrestrial > Soil > Riparian zone | place: USA: East River... | reverse complement strand
ATCAAAGCTAGAACCCGCTCACCCCTGGTCCTGCTCATTACTCCACAATTGGGCACACACCCTCCCGGCATCGTTGACTAGCAGGCCCCGTCGCCCCAAAATTGCAAAACGGGAGAATCCGGGAAACAATCCCGAAAACCGGTATGGCACAAGACCCCAACGCGCCAAACGCTGTTGAACTGGCTGTTTCTCGCGCCGTTCGCGACAACCTTGAACGCATCCAGCGTACTGCGGAAGAACTCAACCACGCGGTCAGCGATGTTGTCTCGGCTTGCGCCAGCAACAAGCCAACAAACAGCTTACCTCCTATGCTCCGGGCCCAGACCGCTGCGGCGTCCCTAGCCGCCGCCCTGGAAGTTCTCACGAAATTCGTCACCGTATCTCTGCAGACTGGCCCGCGCTCGCCGCTTGAAGCGCAGATCACTCATTTGGTCAGCCAAGTCGCAGTTGAAGCGCCCCGAGCTCCGCAGCGTCCGGAGCCAGTGCAACCAACGCCCATGGCTTCCCAGGTTCAGGTAGAAACGCCTGCCGTTCCTGCCGCCGTCGCTGAAATTCAGCAGCCCGAACTCGAGCCCATCGAGACGCCTGAGCCTGCCGCGGCTGTTCCCGACCCTGTTGCGACCAGCGAATTTGATCTCAGCCGTCTTTCTGTGGAGGACCAGGAACTCCATCGTCGCGCCAATCGGGTGGCCAAGGTTTCCATGCAGGACATCAAAATGCTACGTCCTGAGCAGGTCCGCCTGGGCCGCGAAAACAAGGATCTTTGCATTCGTTTGAAAGATGACATTGAGAAAGCTCACCGCGAATACGAACGCCGTTTCAAACCCATCATGGATCAGCCGGTGGACTATTTTTACCAGTGGACGCTGGAAATCCTTGCAGAAGGCAATCCTGAAGCTCTCGGCGAATATCCGTACTCCACTCCTGTCCGCCAGCACTAGTCCTCAATCGAATTATCCTTCTCAAGCAATTGCTTGGACGGAACTCCGCGCAATATTTCCATTTTTTCCTTCACGGCTTTTTGTGGCAAACTTGCCTGTGCTTAGGTCACGAAATGTTGTTGCGCTGACGCTCGCTGCCATTCTGGTTCTCGGCGCCCCTTTCGACGCGCTGGCGCAGAATAAAACCCGCAAAAAGAAAAGACCCGCCAAGCCAAAGTCTGCCCCCTGCGTCAATTGCAAACCAACCACCACCGCGCCGCAATTTGCCGCGGCAAGTCCGGAAGACCAAGCCGCCCAGAAAGAGTTGTCGGAGCTCGCGCGGGGACTTCATTCGGCTGCCCCGGCCGCCTACGAGCGCCTTTCTGCCTACGCCGCGAAAAACACCACTAGCCCCTGGGGAGCCCGCGCGGCTCTCGCGCTCGGCTATGAGGACTACAGCAAAGGCCGGTCTGCCCAGGCACTAGGCTGGTGTATCAAGGCGCAGAACGACACCCTGCTTCGTGAGTACGCGCTGTACTGGGCCGCGCAGTCCAAGCGCGCCCTCAAGCGCAGCGCCGAGGCTTACGCGGACCTGGCTCGATTCCAACGCGACTACCCCAATTCCGCTCTCAAAGAGCAATTTCTCGACTCATTCGCTGCGACTGCCGTTGAAACCGGTCATGCACAGGAAGCGATTGATGCCCTGAATTCTTACGCTCCCACAAGCTCCAAGCCGAGTCTGCTCCTGGATCGCGCTCATGCCTATCAGGCGGCGCACCAGCTTCCGGCGGCCGCCAAAGATTACCAAACGCTTTTCTACAAATTTCCGTTAACCGATGAAGGTAAATCCGCTGGAACCTCACTGCCGCAAGTGTCTAAAGCCCTCGGTAAGGAATATGCCTATCCCGGTATCGAACTTCAGGAACAACGCGCTCAGGTTTTCTACGACGCCCACAAATGGCGCGAAGCTCGCGCTGAATTTGAAAAACTTCTCATCATGCTTCGCGATCCAGCGAACCCCACCCGTCAACGCGCCCAACTTCGCGTAGCGCAGGCCCGCATCCAACTGAAAAGTCCTGTCACTTTACTTTCTTCCCTCACTACCGCCAATCCTGAGGTTGACGCCGAACGCCACTACGCGCTTTCGCAAGCCTACCGAGGCGCCAAGAAAGAAAACGAAATGCTCACGACGGTTGAAGCCGTCGCGCAAAAATATCCCACCAGCAGATGGGCCGAAGAATCCCTCATGGCGACAGGGAATTATTACTGGGTGCTTCTTGATCGCGCAAAAGCCGCCAGCTATTACCAGCGCGTCCTGGAAGGTTTTCCCAACGGCAAGAACGCCTATAATTCTGAGTGGCGCGTGGCTTGGGTTGCCTATCTACAACGACAGCCTTACGCGGATGACAAGCTCACCGTTTTCCTCCGTAAATATCCCGTTTCCGCCAATGCCTCGGACGCACTTTATTGGCTCGGCCGCGATGCCGAACGCAGCGGCAATCCTGCTCATGCCCGGGGCTTTTACAGCAAAGCCGTTGACCGTTTTCCGCAGACGTATTTCGCTCGAGCCGCCACTCTTCGTCTCAACAAACTTGGTCCCGGCGAAGTCGACACGATCGATTTCCTGGCGCAAATTCCTCCCCCATCCGCGCTGCGTCCTTTCGACGAACCCATCGCCGACAATGTTGCCGATCGCTGGGCCCGGGCCCAGGCTCTGCGCGCCATTGCTTTTGACGCCAGCGCCGAGCTCGAGCTCAAGAACGCCTACTTCGCTACATCCTCTCCGCGCTTCCTGCTCGAAGCTGCGCAAGCCGCCTTCGATCAAGGTCACTACGCCGCAGGAATGGCCTACGGCCGCATCATCGTCCCCAGCTTCGACTCGCGAAAAATTTCCGACATTCCCGTCTCCGTCTGGAAAGCGCTCTATCCACTACCGTACGAAGCTGCTCTGCGCCGCGAAGCCGCGAGAAACGATTTCGATCCCATGTTCGCCGCCGGTCTCATCCGCCAGGAATCCACCTTCCAGGCCGACATCGTCTCGCATGCCAACGCCATCGGCTTGATGCAGGTCCTGCCCAAAACCGGCAAGCTGCTCGCTCGTCAGCTCAAAGTGAAGTACACCAAAAATCTTCTCTTTCAGCCGGACTACAATCTCCAGCTTGGAATGCTTTATATCGCGGGTCTATTGCGAGCGACCGGCGCACCCGAATACGCCGCTGCCGCCTACAACGCCGGTGAAGACCGCATTGCCCTTTGGAAGTCCGAACGCAACTACGAAGAAATTCCCGAACTCGTCGAATCCATCCCCTTCACGGAAACCCGCGAATACGTACAAATCGTCTTGCGCAACACCGAAGTCTACCGGACAATTTACGGGTCCGGCGCCGGCATCTCCACCACCGCAGCCAGCCGCAGCCGCTAATTCTTCTGCCGGAGTTGACTTGGAATCTACAGTGACGGATCTTTAGATCGGTGTTTTCCAATTTTGCTTTCCCGTTTTGCGATTGAATTTATTTTTAATTCTTCAGGCAGGGTAAATGACCGCATCAATCCCCAACATCACCAGCAGGCCATCCGGCGAACTCGCCCGCCGCATGCTCTCTGCCAAGGCCGAGCAATTCACCGAATCTGTTATCCGTGAAATGACCCGTCTCGCGCAAAAGCACAACGCCGTCAACCTCTCGCAAGGTTTTCCCGATTTCCCGGCGCCCGCCGAAATCAAAGAAGCCGCCCGCCAAGCCATCTCCGACGACATCAATCAATACGCCATCACCTGGGGCGCCAAGCCTCTCCGCGACGCCATTGTCGAAAAATTCGCCCGCACCCAAAACGTCACAGTCGATCCCGAACGCGAAATCACCATCTGCTGCGGTTCGACCGAAGCGATGATGTCTACCATGATGGCCATCATCAATCCCGGTGACGAAATCGTAGTCTTCGAGCCCTACTACGAAAATTACGGCCCCGACGCCATCCTGAGCGGCGCCATGCCCCGCTTCGTTAAACTGCGCACGCCGGATTGGTCTTACGACGAAACGGAGCTCGCCGCCGCTTTCGGTCCTCACACCAAAGCCATCATCCTCAACACGCCCAACAATCCCACCGGCAAGGTTTTCACGCGCTCCGAGCTCGAATTCATTCGCGATCTCTGCATTCAGTGGAACGCCTACTGCATCACCGACGAAATCTACGAACACATTCTGTATGACGGCGCCGAACACATCTCCATGGCCCAAATCGATGGCATGCGGGATCGCACCATCGTCATCAACGGGATGTCGAAAACCTACAGCGTCACCGGCTGGCGCGTAGGTTGGGCCATCGCTCCGCCCGATGCGACGAGCGCCATTCGTAAAGTTCATGATTTTCTTACCGTAGGCGCTGCCGCACCGCTCCAGCAGGCCGGCGCGCTGGCTCTGAAGTCGCCCGCGTCCTACTACGACCATCTGGCCACCAGCTACGCCCAGAAACGCGAGCGCTTGCTGAAGATCCTCACCGACGCCGGGATCACCGTCTACAAACCCCGCGGCGCCTACTACATCATGACCGACATCGCACGCTTCGGTTACCCCGACGACATCGCCTTCGCCAAATTCCTTGTCGAAAAAATCGGAGTAGCCTGCGTCCCCGGCTCGAGCTTCTACCGCAACGCCGCCGATGGCGCTAGCCAAGTCCGCTTCACCTTTTGCAAAAAAGAGGAAACCCTGGCCGCTGCCGAGCAACGCCTGGCAAAACTACGAGCGTAGTTTCGGGGAGGCGAAAATCAATTGTGGGGTGGAAAAGTCACGACGAAGACGGGAACACGGGAAGAAACGACAAACAGCATTTCCAGTACGTATAACTTTTATCTAATTTAGAAGCGTCCGTCCCGATTCCGAGATTTTTGGGGTAGGGAACTGACGGTCGGTTGCCCTGTGGTGGTTAGCCCCCTACCCCGCGAGTGGTCTTGCCTGTATAGACGACATCACCGTTAAAAAAGTTTCCTGAAATTCGAAAAATAAATGGACCGGATGGAGCGCCCGCCTTCCGGGGCGGCCCGCTCCCACGGGCCCGGTGAACTTGTTATGGCTCTGCGTCTACCCCAGATCGACCGTCTCCAGATACCTTGCCACCGAGGCCTGCCACCCCAACCGCTCCACAATCTCCTTCTGCAAGGCCTGCGCAGCCGACGGCTCCCCGTGCGTCAGATACGTCTGTCGGGGCGCCGCCGGCAAGCCTTTCAGCCATCGCATCAACTCACTTTGCCCGGCATGTGCTGAAAACTGCCCCATGGACGCAATCTCCGCATTCACCATCACTTCCTGTCCATACAACCGGAGGGTCTTGGCTCCCTCTTGCACCGCCCGCCCCCGCGTTCCTTCCGCCTGAAAACCTGCCAAAATTACACAATTCCGCGCATCGGGCAATCGCAATGCCAGGTGGTGCATCACGCGTCCTCCGCTGATCATTCCACTCGCCGACACGATAATGCACGGCGTTTTGACCGCGTTGATCGCTTTTGATTCTTCCGCCGTCCGTGCCAAATGAAATTGGTGCACATTCAAAGGATCGCCCGTTCCTCCGGCGTCTTCCTTCGTGAAATCTAAATCGTGATCCTCCTTGTATTTCAAATACAAATCCGTCGCACGGAGCGCCATCGGACTATCCACGTAAACCGGCACCTTCGGAATCCGCTGCTGATCCTCGAGCTGTCGCAGGTAATACATGAACGTCTGCGTCCGTCCAATGGCAAACGCCGGAATAATGATCGACCCGCCGCGGTTGACTACGCGGTTCACAATCACCGCCAACTCTTCGGCCGGATCACCGGTAGCGTGCTCGCGGTCGCCGTACGTTGACTCGCAAAGCAAGACATCGGCCTGCGACGGCGGCGTTTGCGGATCATTCAAAATTGCCTCGCCATATCGCCCGACGTCGCCGGAGAAAACGACTACCGTCTTCTTCGCGCCTTCGGCAATCGTCAATTCCAAACTTGTCGATCCCAGGATGTGTCCCGCGTCATAGGCGACAAAGTGAAATTCCGGACTCACAGCAAATGGTCCGCTGCGCGGAATAGGCTTCAACAATTTTAAAACTGGCTCAACATCGTCCGTGGTATACAGCGCTTCCGGGTTTTTGTGCCGGCTGTAGTTTCCTCGTTGCGCCCGCAAAGTATCTTCTTCCTGAATATGCGCCGAATCCTTTAAAAGAAGCGTCGTCAATTCAATCGTCGCCGGATTCGCGAAAATCGGCCCGTGGTATCCGTCTCGCACCAGCACCGGTAGCCAACCCGTATGGTCCAAATGCGCGTGGGTCAAAACCACATAGTCAATCGTTGCCGGATCAATCGGCAATGGCTTGAAATTGCGGTCGCTCAGCTCCGGCAGTCCCTGAAATATCCCGCAATCTACGAGCAGCCTTTTCCCGGCCGCCTCCACCAGATATTTAGATCCGGTAACACATCCTGCAGCACCCAAAAAGGTAAGTTTTGCCATGTGTTTCGCAACTCTCCTGACCAAGCGAACGTCCTACACGGTACCCCACTCCAACCAGCAAAACCAAACCCCTTCCCGTGCCCCGGCAAGCCTGATAGCGGCGGACGAGCCTCGCTACCTTGTTTTGCTCCGGGTGCAGTTTTGTAGCAGCGGATTTATTTCGCCCGTCTTCCCTGGCCAGACCCCGGTCGTATCAGTCGACCTTCCCCCCAGAAAACAAAAACGGAGCAGACCGGGCGGCCCACTCCGTCAAAAACTACTTATCCCTTAGACGAAGCTACCGCACTCCCAGGTTTCACCCGAATCGCAAATTCTCTCAACCTACGCAGGTGTGCAAGGGTCCCGGGCGAAACCGGAATCGGCCGTAATATCCCGCTGGGTAAATGGCTTTTTGCATGGCAATATCTATCCCATCTCCCATGAAAAAACCGGGCGCGGTCCTCCTTGCAATGACCTTCAGCTGCTGCGCTTTGCTGGCCCCCGCATCGGCGCAAAACCCCACGCGCAACATTCACGTATTTGTCGCCCTGGCGGACAATCAATATCAGGGAATTGTCCCCGTACCGGCAGCACTGGGCGACGGCGATGATCCTGGGCGGAATCTATATTGGGGCGCAGCGTTTGGAGTAAAAACCTTTTTCAAGGCGAGCAAGGACTGGCAACTGGAATCCTGCGGCTCGGGGCCGAAACCGGCCATCCTCGAACGCTGTATTTTCAGGAATTCCTCCTCAGCAGTGTACCTCGTGGCCGACGCCTACCGCGGCCGCGAAATCCGCGCGGCCGTTCTGGATTTCTTGAGCGCCGCCGCTGGTGCCGCGCATGAAGTCGCCAACTTGAAATCGCGGGCGGGAGATATCTCCCTGCACATTGCAGGTGATTCCAATCTCATTGCCTATGTGGGGCATGATGCCTTCATGGACTTTCAACTGTCGCCGGTCCTGGCCACGAAAATGGCCAAATCCACGCCCGTCATTGTCTTGGCCTGCGCCAGCAAATCGTACTTCGCTCGGTATGTGAAGGCTGCGGGCGCCCAGCCCTTGCTTTGGACTACGAACTTGATGGCGCCGGAAGCCTACACCCTGAAAGCCGCACTGGACGGCTGGATTGCGCACGAATCAGAGCAACAAATCCGCCAGCGGGCTGCCGGAGCGTACAGCAAGTATCAGAAATGCAGTCAGGCTGCCGCACTGCGGCTGCTGGTTTCTGGCTGGTAGCTCTTGCGATAACTTCGTTGGCTAAATTGAATTGCGAAAAAAAGGGCGCAGCAACTGCCAACCGCTGCCGCTAGAGAAATCTGTTGAGGTGGCCTGCTTGGTCTTGGCCTTGAGCTCGTCGACATTCAATCCGAAACGCTTTTTGCAAATCCGCCTGGGCGTAGCGCTCAAGCGGCCTGCGGTGTTGTGAATTATCCGTTCCTTTGCGCCCGCAGCGAACAACCGGTCTCTCCCATTTTTTAATTTCCCCCGAATCCAATTTCCACCCAAACGACCCGTTCGCCGATGCTAAACTGCTCGCGACAATCCAATGTCCGAACACACGCTCATCTTTCGCGACATCGCCATGGTCTTCACTGCCGCGCTCGTCTTTGGCCTGCTCATGTACCGCCTGCGGCAACCGGTCATTCTCGGCTATGTCCTGGCAGGCCTCATCCTGAGTCCGCTCACTCCCGGCCCCCGCATCCACGATGTTCACACCTTTGAGTTAATGGCCGAAATCGGAGTAATCCTGCTGATGTTCTCGGTCGGACTGGAATTCTCCATTCCCGATCTCCTCCGCGTAAAATGGGTCGCCCTGGTTGGCGCTCCGCTCGGCATTCTGCTCTCCATCGCACTCGGAGTTGGTGTCGGCTATCTGGTCGGTTGGCCGTTCGCGCAAGGCGTCGCCATCGGCTGCATCATTTCCGTCGCCAGCACGATGGTCCTCATGCGCCTGCTCATGGACCGCGGCCAACTCTCGAGCTTGACCGGCCGCATCATGATCGCGCTGACGCTCATGGAAGACCTGGCGGTAGTCGTTCTCACCGTACTTCTTCCTGCTCTCAGCAACGTGCAGCTTTCCACCGTCACCAACCTGGGCCTGGACTTTGGCAAGGCGCTCCTGCTGCTTGTTCCGGTAATGCTTCTCGGCCGCAAGTTCATCCCCCGGCTCCTTGCTCGTATAGAAAAAACCTGCAACGCCGAACTTTCCCTCCTGGCGGCCCTGACGATTTGTTTAGCGGTAGCCGCCCTCACCGAAGCCCTCGGCCTCTCGCTGGCCCTTGGCGCATTTCTCGGCGGACTTTTAATCGGCGCTTCCAACTTCGCTCACAAAATTGCCGAGCGCACGCTCCCGCTCCGCGACGCCTTCGTCGCGCTCTTTTTCGTTACCATAGGAATGCTGATTGATCCTTCGACTTGGCTGGAAAACTGGAAACTGCTGGCCATCCTCGTGGCGATGATTCTCGCCGGGAAATTCGTTATCTGGACAGGCGTCGTCCGCCTGTTCGGCTACTCACTGAAGTCGGCCTTGCTCGTCGGCCTTGGCCTTACGCAAATCGGGGAATTTTCCTTCATTCTCGCGCAGGTGGCCTTGCACTCCAGTCTTATCACTCCCGCCGTCTACAACTCGGTGCTTGCCGCTTCGCTGGTAACCATCCTCGCCAACGCCACACTGGTCCGCCTCGTGAGCGGTCCACCCACCGCTCCCGCCATCAATTCTTCTCCGGCGCACACCTGATAACTTGTTTGATTTCGCCGCTGCCTGCGGCCTTGCCGTTCCAGGCTCCGCCTGCACGCGCGCCGAACACTCTTCCGCCCTTCGGGCACTATTTTCGAACCGAAATCGTCATCCCATGAAAATCCAAGGTCACGACCGCTCCCGCCAGCATCTCCAGCCCCACGGTTCCCTCAAACAACCCATCCGGCTCATGCACATCCGCTTCAGCAGGGAAGTACACCATGGGCACCGCTCCACCCAATGCCAATTCATGAAAACTTTCCTTTTCCGCCGCCGCTTCCTTCATCTGCACTCCGCCATCGGTAAACGGAAAATCCCGCACCTTGGTCGTCTTCGCCGCCGCGCTCAATCCCAGCTTTTCAATCGCCGCCGTATAAATCAGCAGCGATCCCGCATACATCGTGTCCACCTGAGCCGACAGCTTCTTCCCATTTATCGCAAATCCTTGCGCCACCACAATCTCCGGCCCATCGGTCCCAAACGTGATCAACGAAATTTTTTCGCAATCCGCGTCACATTTCGCCGGCGAACCCGCCTGCTCATCGGAAATCCTGAACTTGTGGGCCGCGAAATCGAGCAGCACAACGCGATCCTTGAACGCCGTATACGCGAGTGTCCCATCCACACGCGGCATCTGCTTAGACGAAATCATCGCTCCCAGTCCCATCACGAGCGCCGGTAGATTTTTCAAAGTCGCTCCACCAATTTTCAGGCTGGCAATCTCGGTCCGAAACATCCCTTCGGGCGCTCCCGGCGGCATCGTTCCGACCGCCTTTAACCCGGCGGCTTCCGCTGCGCTCGTATCCACAACCGAATTTACATTCCCGGTATCAATCCCCAGGCGAACTGTTTTCCCTCCGCCAATCTGCGCTTCCACACACGGTGTCCCCTCGCAGTCCAAAAGCGGCACTTCTGCGGCAAACGGCACCGATTGCGCGCGCACCAAACTGGCAGTCAGCAAAACCATCAGAGCGCACCCGCCCATTAAAACGCATCTGCCCACCGTCAAAGACACGCGAAGCGCCCTCATAAATACTTCCTTTCAAACGACACACAAGTTTCAGGTATGTAGACGGATGCCAGACCTGAATGTTAACATCATAAAGTTGTTTCACTCCGGTGGGGCCGTGGCGCAGCTGGGAGCGCGCCTCGATGGCATCGAGGAGGTCGTGGGTTCGAACCCCATCGGCTCCACCATTTGAAAAATTCCAAGAAACGTCCTCTGGAAAACCGTCAAGGATGGCACCCCAGTCTCCGTCTGAATTTTCTTCGCGCACGCAAACAGGAACCGTTCACTCGTTCGCGACGCAACCAGTTCTAGCAAAGACCGACGGTTGCATAGCGTCATGTTGGTAGCAGACAGCGGAAGACACTTTGAATTTCAGGTCCAAAGGTGCCGCGGAGTGGGCAGGAGCAGAGCGCCACAGCCGACTGTCCAGCCAGCAATTGGACCCCTTGAGAGCAGGTAATCGGATGTATAATTTTCTGCTTTTTGAAACCAATCGAAGAACTCTCTAATGACGACTGCCCTGACTGCCGGCGTAGACTCTCCTCAAAGCTGGGGTCCGGAGGCGCTCAACGAAATCCGCCAAGCACGACGCGAACACCAAGACGCCAATGCCGGACGCCGGGCCGAATGGATTCGCTCCAACCGCTACTTCTATGACCGGCTCCAGCAGACTTTGCGCTACATCATAGAACCCAATAAACGGGTTCTCGAAATTCGTTGTGAGACCGGTCATCAGCTCGCTTCCGTAAAACCTTCCTACGGCGTGGGCGTGGAGATCAGCGACGCAATGGTTGAATCCGCCCGTCAGCACCATCCAGATTATCATTTCGTGAAGAGCGACCCGGAGAGCCTGGAGCTGAACGAAACGTTCGACTACATCATTTTCAATCATGTCTTCGACACCGTCGATATTCTTAGCGCCATGGACCGTATCCGGCAGCACTGCACTCCGGAAACCCAGCTCGTGGTGGTCAACTACAACCAGTTGTGGCAACCCATCGTTCAACTTGCGAGCAAGATCGGGCTTCGCTCACGGTTCGTTGAGCCAAACTGGGTCAGCGAAAACGACATTCGCGGTTTTCTGAAAATTGCGAATTTTCGCCCCGTGCGGCTGCACCGCTTGGTGTTGTCTCCTAAATGGATTCCCTTACTCTCCGGCCTAATGAACGGATTTGTGGCGCGGCTTCCCGGCTGGCGGCGTCTCTGCCTGATGCAGCTCATGGTTGCTCGTCCAATAAAAGGACCGCTGCGCGAAGACGATGTCACTGTTTCGGTCATTATTCCTTGCCGCAATGAAGTGGGCAACGTAGAGCACGCCGTAAAGCGCCTCCCGGCAATGGGCAAACGAACGGAGATTCTGTTCTGCGACGACAAGTCGACCGACGGTACGGCGGATGAGGTAAGGCGCATGCAGGAGCTGTATCCTGAAAAAGATATCCGGCTAATCGCAGGACCGGGCGTCTGCAAAGCGGAGAACGTTTGGACCGGGTTCCGTGCCGCGCGTGGCGATGTCCTCATGATTCTCGACGCCGATCTGACCGTTATGCCCGAAGAATTGCCGATGTTCCTCCGCGCGCTGGTGGCATCGCGCGGCGATTTCATCAACGGGAGCCGCCTGGTTTATCCGATGCAACATCTGGCGATGAAATTTGCGAATATAATTGGCAACAAATTCTTTGGTGTCGTTTTTTCGTTCCTGTTGAACCAGCGAATTAAGGACACGCTTTGCGGCACGAAGGTGCTGTGGCGGAGGGATTGGCTCCGCATGGAGCCGAATCTGGGGAGCTGGGGCATCAGGGATCTGTGGGGAGACTATGAGCTGCTTTTTGGGGCGAGCAGACTGCATCTGGAAATCGTCGAGGTTCCGGTGCACTATCAGGAACGAATCCACGGGATCACCAAGATGAACAAAGTTCTCTCCAATGGGCTGCGCATGCTTCGCATCTGCTACCACGCCTGGCACCGACTGGAAGGATAGAACCCTTTGGGTACCGCATTGCTCCGCCGTTTTCTTGCGCATCCGCTAACGGCCTCGCTCGACATAGACGATCCCGCGACCACCGAGCTGCGGAAAAAAATCATCCTTTCCAAGCCATTTTTGAAAGCAATTTACGACGAGTGG
>Ga0193726_1002550_pt1 | contig 12242 bp, 10 predicted proteins | sample H2c1metaG_FD_144928 | JGI IMG/M metagenome (GOLD analysis project Ga0193726, IMG submission 144928) | Soil microbial communities from a riparian zone of the East river system, Colorado, United States - H2c1 | ecosystem: Environmental > Terrestrial > Soil > Riparian zone | place: USA: East River... | reverse complement strand
CTCCTTAAAGGTGACCAGAAGGTATTCGACTGCCATCGCCCGTTCGTCTGCCGGCCATCGCATACGGCCTTCCTCATCGGTCGCTGCTTGCCACGCGGAATGATACGCCAGGCAAACGAACAGGCAAGATCAGACGGTCACGCCGCGCGGTCCGAGCGACTCTGCTCGCTGCCACGCCCGCTCATAACGGCTTTAAGCGTCATGTCACCGAATTGAAAACCGCCGGTTCAGCCCGCGGCTTTCGCTTCCCGCCGGCGGCGGTGCAAGATGAACTCGGTATACCCGTTCGGCTGCGTTCGTCCCTCGAAGATCAGATCGCAGGCGGCCTGGAACGCTGGGCCGGTGAACCGCGGCGCCATCGGCTTATACGCCGCATCGCCGGCGTTCTGCCGGTCCACGACCTTGGCCATCCGCCGCATCGTCACCATCACCTGCGCCTTCGTCGTGACGCCGTGGTGCAGCCAGTTGGCGATGTGTTGCGAACTGATGCGCAACGTCGCGCGGTCCTCCATCAGTCCGACGTCGTGGATGTCGGGCACCTTGGAGCAGCCGACCCCCTGATCGATCCAGCGCACCACATAGCCCAGGATGCCCTGGCAGTTGTTGTCGAGTTCTTGTTGGATGTCTTCGGGCGACCAGTTGGGCCGGTCCGCCACCGGAATGGTCAGCAGATCCTTCAGCGGCGCCCGCGGGCGCGACGCCAGTTCGGTCTGCCGCGCGAGCACGTCGACCATGTGATAATGCAGCGCATGCAACGTCGCGGCGGTGGGCGAGGGCACCCAGGCGGTATTCGCCCCGGCCATCGGATGCCCGATCTTCTGCGCCAGCATGTCCGCCATCCGGTCGGGCGCCGCCCACATCCCTTTGCCGATCTGCGCCTTGCCGCGCAGCCCGCATCGCAAGCCGATATCGACGTTCTGGTCCTCGTAGGCCTTGATCCATTTCGTGCCGCGCATGTCGTTCTTGCGGATCATCGGTCCGGCCTCGATCGCGGTGTGGATCTCGTCGCCGGTGCGGTCGAGGAAGCCTGTGTTGATGAACACCACCCGCTCGCGCGCCGCCGCGATGCAGGCCTTCAGGTTCGCCGAGGTCCGCCGTTCCTCGTCCATGATGCCCATTTTCAGCGTGTTGGCGGGCAGGCCGAGCAACGTTTCCACGGCGGCGAACAAATCGGCGGTCAGCGCGACCTCCTCCGGACCGTGCATTTTTGGTTTCACGATGTAGACCGAGCCGGCGCGGCTGTTTTTGATCGGCCCGCCGCCACGCAGATCGTGCATCGCGATCAGCGCGGTCACCGCCGCGTCGAGGAACCCTTCCGGGATCGGCTTCGCCTCCGCGTCGAGCACGGCGTCGGTGAACATGTGGTGGCCGACGTTGCGCACCAGCATCAGACTGCGCCCGGCCAGCCACAATGCGCCGCCATCCGGCTTCGTGTAGCGCCGGTCGGGACTGAGCGCGCGGGTCAACACGCGACCGTCCTTCTCGAACGTGTCCGTCAGCGCGCCGTTCATCAGCCCGAGCCAGTTGCGGTAAGCAACGACTTTGTCCGCGGCATCGACGGCGGCGATCGAGTCCTCGAGGTCCTGGATCGTGGTGATCGCCGCCTCGACCAGAATGTCGGCGATGCCGGCGGGATCCGCGCGGCCGATGCGGCGCCCGCGGTCGATCGACAACTCGAAGTGCAGACCGTGATGTTTCAGCACGATAGCGGTGGGGCCGGCGGGGTCGCCGTTGTAACCGACGAAGGCCGATGGGTCCTTGAGGCCGCCACGGCTGCCGTCCTTCAACGTGACCTGGAGCAGTCCGCCGTCGTTGACGTACCGCGTGGCGTCCGCGTGGCTGCCCTGGGCCAGCGGCACGGCGTCATCCAGGATCGTCTTTGCCTTCGCGATCACCCGCGCGGCGCGAATGTCATTAAATTCGCCGGCCCGGATCGCGCCGTTGTCCTCGGGCAGCGCATCGGTGCCGTACAGCGCGTCATACAGCGATCCCCAACGCGCGTTCGCCGCGTTCAGGGCGTAGCGGGCGTTGGTCACCGGCACGACAAGCTGCGGCCCGGCGATGGTGGCGATTTCCGGGTCGACGTTCGCGGTGTCGACCGCGAAATCGGCGGGTTCCTCGATGAGGTAGCCGATGTCTCGCAGGAAACCGAGATAGGCGGGTTGATCGAACGGTTTGCCGCGCCGCTCGTTGTGCCAGGCGTCGATCGCGGTCTGCAACGTATCGCGCTTCTCCAGCAAGGCCGCGCAACGCGGCGTGAGGTCTAGCAGCAACGCGGCGAAGCCCGACCAAAACGCCGGCGCGTCGACACCGGTGCCGGGGATCGCCTCGGTGTTGACGAAATCATGCAGGCACCGGGCGATCTTCAATCCGGCGGCGTCGACCCGGTCCATGCAACGGCTCCCTGCTGGTCCGGTGACTATATGCTGCGGTGCAGCAAAATGGAAGGATTATCATGCGGCGCGGCAAATGAAACGGCGGGTAAGGCGCGCTCCGCGATACGGTCAGGAACCGCGGGCTCCGCGCCATGGTCAAGAACCGCGCGGGGCGCGAACGAATGGGGGCTTTGGCCCGCCGCCGCGGGCATACCTTGCCGCGTTGGTGGTCAGAGCCTGCTACGCGGCCGGGAGCAAACGGCCGGCGCCCGCGAACGGTCCAACGCCCGCGAGGCAAGATTTTACCACGGAGGAAACACGAGCCGCACGGAGTGCCACGGAGCGACGCGCTCGGCCGCCCCGGTACCGCGCGATGATCTTTGGCGGCGGCATAACAGCACGATGATCGGGTCCGGCAGCGTTTGCCTTGACACCGGTGCGCGAAAACGCCGCGTGGCGGGTGCTATCCGGCCCTGCTCCGTGGCCCCCCGTGCATCTCTCATTTCCTCCGTGGTAAAATCTGCTTTGCGTTCCGGCGAACGAACGTCCAGCTCAAGGTTCACTGCGTGATTTGGATTTCCTGACAACGCCGATAGAACTTGGCCGGCATCCCGATGGGCACGAATGAAACGACGCCGGCGGCGGTGCGCCATGGTGCGTAATTCAGGAATCATGCACCGACGCCGAGGTTCCGAAATTGTCGCGGCTTCGCGATGCATCTATCCGGTGCCAGATCGACAAGGATGCCCTCGCGGACAGTGAATGGATCCTGCTCGAGCCTGACCAGCGCCCCGAGCCTGACCCGCGCCCCGAAGCCTGACCAGCGCCGCCGGCCTGCGCGTCGCGTCGGAGTAACGATTCACTCCGCCCGCTTGACCGCCTGCCACGCCGCCTCCATCGCCTCCAGCGTCTCTCCCTTCAGATCGCGGCCTTCCCGGGCCAGCGTGCGCTCCATCGCCTCGAACCGCCGGGTGAACTTGTCGTTGGCGTGCCGTAAGCACGTCTCCGGATCGAGCCCAAGCTTCCGCGCGAGGTTCGCCAGCACGAACAGCAGGTCGCCGACCTCGTCGGTCAGCCGCGCCGGATCGGCACCCGCCAGTTCGGCCTTCAGTTCGCCGATCTCCTCGTCCAGCTTGTCCAGCACCGCGCCCGCGTCCGGCCAGTCGAAACCGACCCGCGCCGCCCGGTTGGTCAGCTTTTCGGCACGCGTCAGGCCGGGGAGGCCGACCGGTACGCCGGCCAGCGTTCCGGTCTCATGCCGCGCCGCCCGCTCGGCCGATTTCCGCGCCTCCCAAGCCGCCGTTTGCGCCGTCGCGTCGCGCACGGCGGCATCGCCGAACACATGCGGATGGCGCCGGATCATCTTGTCGCCGATCGCGCGGGCCACGTCGGCGAAGGCGAAATACCCAGCCTCCTCGGCCATGCGCGCGTGATAGACGACCTGGAACAGCAGATCGCCCAATTCGTCGGGCAGTGCCGTGAAATCGCGGCGGGCGATCGCGTCGGCGACTTCGTAGGCTTCCTCGATCGTGTACGGCGCGATCGTATCGAAGCTTTGCTCATTGTCCCACGGGCACCCGGTCGCCGGGTCGCGCAGCGCGGCCATGATCCCGAGCAGGCGGCGGAGTTCCGCCTCGGCGGAGAGCGCATCGTCCATGCGCGCCGGATACGCAGGCCCGCCGGTGCGCGCAAGGGGCCAAAACGGCCGAAATCGCCATGCCTCATCTTGTTCCCTGGAGCGCGCGTCTATAGGTTGCCGCGCGATCCCGGCTCGGCGCCGGGATTCGCGCCGGTGGGAATTCGTCCCACCGGGCAGTGCGCGGGGAAACCATGTCCGAGGCCCCTCACTACAAGCGTGTCCTGCTGAAGCTCTCCGGCGAGGCGCTGATGGGTGGCCGCGAATTCGGGCTCGACAGCGAGACGGTCGGCGGGATCGCGCGCGACATCGGCGATGTGGTGGCGATGGGCGTGCAGGTGTGCGTGGTCATCGGCGGCGGCAACATTTTTCGTGGCGTGTCGGGCGCGTCGATGGGAATGCACCGTGCTCAGGCTGACTACATGGGCATGCTGGCGACCGTGATGAACGCGCTCGCGATGCAGAACGCGTTGGAGCGGGTGAATGTCACGACGCGGGTCCAGTCCGCCATTCCGATGGCCAGCGTATGCGAGCCCTATATCCGGCGCCGTGCTCAACGGCACATGGAAAAGGGCCGGGTCGTCATCTTCGGCGCCGGCACCGGCAACCCGTTTTTCACCACGGATACCGCGGCGGCCTTGCGAGCGACCGAAATGGGCTGCGACGCACTGCTGAAAGGCACGCAGGTCGATGGCGTTTACTCGGCCGATCCGCGCAAGGTAGCCAACGCGACGCGCTACGACCGGCTCACCTACCATGAGGTGCTGGCCAGGGATTTGCAGGTGATGGACGCGGCGGCGATCAGCCTGTCCCGGGAAAACCGTCTGCCGATCATCGTGTTCAACATCCACGCGTCGGGCGCCTTCGCTCAGGTGATGCGGGGCGAGGGGAAGTTCACGCGTATCATCGAGGTGGGTGACGGTTGATCCGGTCCGATCCGGCCTCGCGGTCGCCGAACGAAGCCGGGACGACAGCGGACCTGAAACGAAGGGAAAGCGGCGACGCGAGCAGATTGGATACCTACCGCCGAACGCCAGGGTCCGGCCTGACCGGACTAACGATACCCGGCCGGCCGAACCGTGACGATGATCACCGCGACCGGTGTCTGACCTGAACAAATAGGGAGGGACGCAAATGCCCGCCGATGTGAAGACCCTGAAAGACGACCTGACGCGCCGCATGGACGGAGCGCTGGACACGCTGCGCCGCGAATTCGCCGGATTGCGCACCGGACGGGCTCATCCGGGCCTGTTGGAACCGGTGAAGGTCACCGCCTATGGACAGGAAATGCCGTTGAACCAGGTCGGCACCATCGGAGCGCCGGAGGCTCGGATGCTGACCGTGCAGGTTTGGGACAAATCGATGGTTTCGGCGGTGGAAAAAGCCATCCGGGAAGCTGGGCTGGGGCTCAATCCGGCGTCGGACGGGATGCTGGTACGCGTTCCGATCCCGCAGTTGACCACCGAGCGGCGCAACGAGCTGGCCAAAATGGCCCACAAATACGCGGAAGGCGCGAAAATCTCGGTGCGCGCGGTGCGTCGCGACGGGATGGAACATGTCAAGGGATATGAGAAAAAGCACGAAATTGGCGAGGATGTCGCCAAGACCTGGTCCGACGAAGTGCAAAAATTAACCGACCAATACGTAAAAAGGGTCGACGATGCCCTCGTGGATAAGGAAAAGGATATCCGCCAGGTATGATTGGCCCAATCTGATGGCCCGATCTGATGGCCCAAACTGATGGAACGTGTCTGATGGCCCAATCTGGTGGCCCAATCTGATGGCCCAATCTGATGGCCCAATCTGATGGCCCAATCTGATGGAACGTGCCAGACGGCACAACCTGATGGGATGTGCCTGACGGGACGTTCCTGATGGAACGGGCCTGATGGAACGGGCCTGACGGGACGGGTCTGAACGGAGCGAATGTCGACCGCAGCTCAACCGATCGCCGCGAGGCGGACCCTGCCCGGGTCAGCCGAACCGCCGCCCGCGCATGTCGCCGTCATCATGGACGGCAACGGGCGGTGGGCCGCCGCGCGCCATTTGCCGAAGATCGCCGGGCATCGAGAAGGCGCGCGCGCGGTGCGGCGAACCATCGAGGCCGCGATCGCCCAGGGTGTGACGTGGCTGACGATTTATGCGTTCAGTAGCGAGAACTGGCGGCGGCCTGCCGACGAGGTGCTCGATTTGACCGGTTTGCTGCGGCAATACCTGCGTACCGAGATCGCCGAACTGACCGCATCCGGGGTGCGGCTGCGCTTCATCGGCGATCGCTGCCGATTCGACAGCGGGATCCAGAGCGATCTGCGCGATGCCGAGCGGGATACCACGCACAACGCGCGGCTCAACCTGACGATCGCTCTGTCGTATGGGGCGCGGGCGGAAATCGTCGAAGCGGCGCGGGCCGCCGCCGAGGCGGTGCGCGACGGGAGGCTCGATCCGGCGAAACTGGACGAACAGGCGTTCGCCGGTTTCCTCGCTACCGCCGAGATGCCCGATCCCGATCTGATCATCCGGACGTCAGGGGAACGGCGGCTGTCGAATTTCCTGCTGTGGCAGGCGGCTTATGCCGAACTGGTGTTCCAGGATGTGCTGTGGCCCGACTTCAGCGCGGACCATTTCGCCGCCGCGCTGGCGGAATACGCGCGACGGGAGCGGCGGTTCGGGGCACGCCCTGGCTGACGTTCATACCCAAACGGGGTCTCGCTGGGGCGACCTGAGCCGTCGTGTGCTCTCCGCGCTGGTTTTGCTGGCCATTTCGCTGTCGTGCGTCTGGCTTGGCGGTTACGCGTTCTTGTCGCTGGTCGCGGCGTGCTGCGCCGTGCTCTCCGGCGAGTGGGTCGCGATGTGCGGCTATTCGTTCCCGGATGCGCCAACGGTCTGGATGCCGGCGGTCATCGTATCGGCCGCGCTTTGCGGCGGTCTGGGCCTGCCCGGAATTGGGTTGCTGCTGATGTTGGCGGGCACCGTGGCGGCGATCGTCTTCCCCGCGCCGCCTGGTCGCCAAGGCCATGACGAAGCGAGCGGCTGGAGCCAGGCCGATGGTCGTGACCTCAGGACGGCCACCCCAACCCATCCGAAGTTCAATCTCGCGTTCGGCTTGCCCTATCTCGGCCTGGCCGCGGTCGCGTTGCCGTGGCTGCGCGCCGACCCGGAAGCCGGGTTCGCCAACACCTTGTTCGTGCTCTCGATCGTTTGGGCCAGCGACATCGGTGCCTACATGGCCGGGCGCCTGTTGGGCGGGCCGAAGCTCGCGCCGGCGATCTCCCCGGGGAAGACCTGGTCCGGCGCGGCGGGCGGCCTGGCCAGCGCGACCCTGACCGGCGTCGCGGCGGCGGGTTGTTTTTCGCCGGAAATTTCAGCATCCCATGCGATCGGACCGGGGCTCGCGTTCGGCATTATTTCGCAGGCCGGCGACCTTTTGGAGAGCGCCCTCAAGCGCCATTTTGCGGTTAAGGATTCTGGCCGTATCATTCCCGGCCATGGTGGCTTGTTGGATCGACTCGACGCCGTGTTGGCCGTGGCACCCGTCGCCGCCGTGCTGGCATTCACTGTCGGACGAGGAGTAGTCCTGTGGCGATGAACCCAAGACCAGACCGCCCGATCGATCGCGCGCCCCGCTCGGTCGCCGTACCCCGATCGGTGACTGTACTGGGTTGCACCGGCAGCGTGGGCACGCAGACGATCGATCTGCTTCTGGGCGCCATGCGGGACGATCCGGCGCCGGGACGGTTCAAGGTCCGGGCTTTGGTCGCCGGACGGAACGCCGCGCTGCTCGCCGAGCAGGCGATCGCCCTGCGCGCCGAACATGCCGTGGTCGCCGACGCCGCCTCGTTCGCGACGCTGCGGGACGCTCTGACCGGCAGCGGCATCACCTGCGCCGCCGGGCCCGACGCGGTGGTCGAGGCGGCCGAACGCGACGCCGACTGGACCATGGCGGCGATCACCGGCGCCGCCGGCCTCGCCTCGACGCTGGCCGCGATCCGGCGTGGCAAAGCGGTCGCCCTGGCCAACAAGGAAGCTTTGGTCTGCGCCGGCGAGGTCATGCTGCGCGCGGTCGCCGAAGCCGGGGCCACGCTGCTGCCGGTCGACAGCGAACACAACGCCATTTTTCAGTCGATGGCCGACGGCAACCACGGCGCGATCGAGCGGATCATCCTGACCGCCTCCGGTGGCCCGTTCCGCACCGCCACGATGGAGGAGATGGCCCGCGCCACGGTGGAAACCGCGCTGCGCCATCCCACCTGGTCGATGGGCGCGAAAATCAGCATCGATTCGGCCACGATCATGAACAAGGGCCTGGAGCTGATCGAGGCCGCCCGGTTGTTTGGTTTGGACGAAACGAAGATCGACGTCCTGGTGCATCCGCAATCGGTCATTCACGGGATGGTCTGCTATCACGACGGTTCGGTGATGGCGCAACTCGGCTCCCCGGACATGCGCATTCCGATCGCCCATACGCTCGCCTGGCCGGACCGGATGGCGACGCCGGCGCCGCGCCTCGATCTGGCCGCGATCGCCCGGCTGACCTTCGAGGAACCCGACCTGGTGCGGTTCCCGGCCCTGCGCCTGGCGCGCGACGCGCTGCGGGCCGGGGGTGGCACGCCGGCCATATTGAACGCCGCGAATGAGGTCGCGGTCGAAGCCTTCCTGCAACGCCGGATCGGCTTCCTGGATATCGTGGAGACCGTCGAGCGGGTGCTCGACGCGCTCGGCACGCCGGCCGCGACGACACTGGAGCAGGTCATTGGCCTCGATGAAGCAGCCCGCCAGGCGGCGCGGACATTCGCCACCGCGAAGGCCGCTTGATCGGATCGCGCCCTGACCGTGACGCGCCGCGGAACGCCGCCGCGACCGGCCGGGCGGCTGATATCGCATCCATCGCACCACCTGGATTGAACCGCGCCTGAACCGACCCAACTTCCTGACGACGCTGCTCCGCACAACTTCCCGATCACGCTGCTCTGCCCCACTTCCGCTCCGAAAGAGTTCCCTCCCTTGCCGCATGTTTTCCCCGACCTCGCGCGCACCGTCGCCGCCTTCGTGGTGGTACTGGGCGTTCTCGTCTTCTTCCACGAACTGGGTCACTACCTCGCCGCCCGCTGGCGTGGCGTGTACGTGGAGGCGTTTTCGGTCGGGTTCGGCCGTAGCATCGCCAGTTGGTACGATCGCCACGGCACGCAATGGCGCATCTCCTGGCTGCCTCTGGGCGGCTTCGTGAAGATGCATGGCCAGGAACGCCCGGAAGAAGTGTCCGACGCGGTCCGCGCGAGTTGGAAGCCCGGTCAGACCTTCCACGAGAAATCCGTGCTGTCTCGCGCGATCATCGTCGCCGCTGGGCCGGCCGCGAATTTCCTGCTGGCCGCGGTGCTGTTCGCCGGGCTGTTCATCGCGGTCGGCCGTCCCATCACCTCGCCGGTGATCGGCGAGGTCCTGCCAAACGGCGCCGCCGCCCGGGCCGGACTGCAGGTCAACGACCGGATCGCGGCGATCGACGGTCAGCGCATCCAAACCTTCGAGGATATTCAGCGTATCATCGTCGCCCATCCGGTCGAGACGCTGACGGTCACCGTGCTGCGCGATGGCGTCGATAAGAATGTCGCGGTCGTCACCGAGGCACGGGAAGTGAACGGCCACCGGATCGGTCTTTTGGGGATCCGCGGCGGAACCGTCGACTACCAGCCGATGAATGTTCCCGAGGCGATGTGGGGCGGTGTGGTGCAGACCTGGACCGTGACCGCCGACACCTTTGGCGGCCTCGCGCAGATGATCTCGGGCCAGCGCGGCACCGAGGAGCTCGGCGGGCCGCTGCGCATCGCGCAACTGTCCGGGCAGGTGGCCCAACTGGGTGTATCGAGTCTCATCTCGTTCATCGCGGTGCTGTCGGTCAATCTTGGGTTGATCAATCTGTTTCCGATCCCGGTGCTCGATGGCGGGCATCTGCTGTTCTATCTGTTCGAGGCACTGCGTGGCCGGCCGCTGCCACGCCGCGCGCAGGAATACAGTTTCCGTGCCGGTATCGCGCTACTGGGCGGACTGTTCATTTTCGCCACATGGAACGACCTGACCCATATCGGCCTGTTCCGCTGGGTCGCCGGGTTGATCGGGTGAGTATGGAGATGGCCGCCGCCTGCCCGCGATAGGATTGGACGTCCGGAGCCGGTGATATGACCGTTGCCCTCAGTCGCAGGATGAGCATGGCGGAGTTTCTGGCCAGGAAGAGCGCCAGGAATACGAATTCGAGGGATTGGAATCGGTCGCGATGGTTGGCATCACCTGGGCGCATTCAACCATCCAGGGAAATATTCTGGTCGCTCTCGGCACGCGTCGGCGCGGCAAACCATGCAGACCGCGGGGTCCCGAAATGCAGATCGAGGTCGTCGGCGGAATTCGCTACCCGGACGTCTTCGTGGTCTGCACCCCGAGAGCCAAAAACGAGAAAATCATTACCGATCCCGTGGTGATCTTCGAAATTCCGTCGGACGGGTCGAACCGCCGCGACCGCGTCACGAAAAACGAGGAATATCGCCTCACCCCGTCGGTCCAGCGCTACCTGATGTTGGAACAGGACGAATCGGCGGCCACGGTGTTCGCGCGCGAGGGCGAACGCTGGATCGGTACCCTGTTCAAAGGCGACGCCGTTCTGTCGATGCCCGAAGTCGGCATCGAGGTCCCATTGGCCGAGTTCCACGAAGGCCTCGCGTTCACCGAAAGCCAGCAGCCCGCCGCGTAATCGCAGGCCGCGCGCGCCGCCTTCGAGCATCCCGGTTACGTCGTTCTTTACCACGGCGCGGACGCTTGCCCAGGGCAAGGCGGGACGGACGGGCGGGATCGGTCCAGGACCGCATGCCGCGCGACGACGGCGCGATGCCGGTGCCCGAAATGACCGGCGCGTTCAGCGTCCCGTCACCCGGCGTGGCGGCGTACGCGTTGCCGTGCCGATCGATCACAGATTCGAACAACATGTCTGGATCGGGTTCGGCGTATCCCTGATCGGCGGTCGCTCCCGGCAACTGTCGCGGCGCCGGCGCGAGTTCGGCGCGCGTGCCAGCCGGCGGACTGACGTCAGGCGCCCGCGATGGCCTCCTCGACATCGCGCAGCCGGTCTTTGCCGAACCACATCTCCTCGCCGATGAAGAACGCCGGCGAGCCGAACGTGCCGCGGGCGACCGAGGCTTCGGTGCGAGCGATCAGCGCCTGCTTGACCGCCGGGTCTTCGATGCGCGCCAACATCGCCGCGCCATCCAGGCCGGACTCGTCCAGCGCGGCGCGGATCACATCGGCCTCGTCCATTTTCTTCGGTTGTTCCCACATGTGGTGGAACACTGCCTCGACATATCGGGGAAACCCCCCATCCATCTGCGCCGCCACCGCGCCGCGCATGATGCGCAGCGTGTTGATCGGAAAGAACGGGTTCCGCGCAAACCCGGCGATGCCGTGGCGGCGCACGAAGCGCTCGGTCTCCAGCCGTTCGTACTCCAGCTTGCCGCGGATGCCGGCGAACGCTTCGCCCGGCGAGCGGTTGCCGGTCGCCTTGAACACCCCGCCCAGAAGCACCGGCACATAACGAAACGCCGCCCCGGTGCGACGTTCGATGTCCGGAATGACCCGGTGCGCCAGAAATGCGTTCGGGCTGCCGAAATCGAAATGAAATTCCACCGTCACCGTCATGGTACCCTCACAGGATCTTGGCTGGCCTCACCACGTTTCGCCGAACGGCCGCGCGTCGAGCTCATGCGTCCAGGCATCGCGCGGCTGTCGATGCAGTTGCCAGTACGCCTCACCGATCGAGGCCGGGTCCATCAGCGTCCTCTCGCCGCCGGTCACGCCGCGCGCCCGCATCCGCTCCCGTACCCAGGCGGTATCGACCCCGGCATCGATCACGAGGTGGGCAACGTGGATGCCCTGGGGTCCCAACTCCCGCGCCATGCTTTGCGCGACCGCGCGCAGGCCGAATTTGGCGCTGGCGAACGCGGCATAACCCTTACCGCCACGCACGCTGGCGGTGGCACCGGTGAAGAAGATCGAACCCCGGCCCCGCGGCAGCATGACCCGCGCGGCCTCGCGGCCCGACAGGAACCCCGCGTAGCAGGCCAGTTCCCAGACTTTGCGGAACACCCGCTCGGTGGTGTCGAGCAGCGGAAAATTGACGTTGGCGCCGATGTTGAAAACGGCGACCTCCAGCGGCGCGGCGGCGTCAGCTTCGCGCATGAAGGCGGCGACGGCGT
>Ga0193726_1002549_pt1 | contig 12242 bp, 13 predicted proteins | sample H2c1metaG_FD_144928 | JGI IMG/M metagenome (GOLD analysis project Ga0193726, IMG submission 144928) | Soil microbial communities from a riparian zone of the East river system, Colorado, United States - H2c1 | ecosystem: Environmental > Terrestrial > Soil > Riparian zone | place: USA: East River... | reverse complement strand
GATCGTCTTCAAAAGGAGGCCGTATGATGAAACCAGCGCTGTTCGTCGTCGCTACCATGCTCGCGATCCTTCGCGGCGCGCCCGCCATCGCGCAACCCGTCGGCGTGACGCCGGACGAGATCAAATGGGCGACAACCGGGAGTCTCGGAGACGTGGTCGTGCTGGAGGGTGACCCCGCCAAACCCGAACCCTATGTTCTACGGCTCAGGGTTCCGCCCAACAACGTCACGCATCCTCATACGCACGCCCAGGACGAGAACATCACGGTGATTTCGGGCGCGATCGGCTTCGGGTTGGGCTCGGTGTTCGATCGATCGAAGGGGCGTGTTCTCCTCGCCGGGTCATTCTTCCATCTGCCCGCCAACACGCCGCATTTCGCATGGACCGGGCCGGACGGCGCCATCATCCAGGCCCACGGCGTGGGACCGTTTCCGTGAACCCGATGGCGATGTATCCGGCACGGCGACGTGGCGGGTGCCGGGATCCATGGGTCGTCACTGAACGATTCGCGCTTCGACCGGCGTGAACGAATCGCGCCGCGCGGCGGCGCCATCGCCATGCCGATATCGCGGCATCGTCCCCGCCTTCGCGGTTGTTCGCGGTTGGATCGCCGTTCCAGATTGAGCCGCGTCCGGGAAAGTATCAAAGTATCGTCGGCCTGGCGGGCGGCTGCACGGAAAGGTCGGCGCCATGTCCACCATCATCTGGGCGGTGCGCATGTGACCGCGGCGGTTGCGCCCATCCATAACTCCCGTTCGCCGGCATGAAAGCCGACCAAACCGCGTGCACGGGATTCGAGGGCAGGATCGGCGGGCCGACTTACGCCGCCGCTTCGATGGGCCGGGTTTCCGGCATCCCGAGGCCGACCATCGTCACCGCGCACACTCCCATGAGCGCCAGCGCGCTGAACGCGGTTTGCGCGCCGAGGTTCGTGGCGATCAGACCGGTCACCACGTTGCTCGCGGCCGCCGCCAGCCCGACCGCGGCGCCCAAAATGCCCAGCCGAAGGTTGAAGCGCCCGCCTCGCCCGGAAAGGTCGGCCGCGACCAGAGGTGTCATGACCCCGAACGCCGCGCCGCCCAGTCCGTCCAGGGCCTGAACCGGAATGACCCAGAGCGGGTCGTGCACCATGGCGAGCAGTACCGCCCGCGCCGGCAGCGCGCAAAATCCCACCAAAAGCACGCTGCGCCGACCCCACCGGCGAGCCATCCGCCCGGCGAGCGGCGACAGCAACGCGACCATGAATTGCGGCACAAGGACGCAGGCGGCAATGATCAGGCTGGCTCGATCATCGACGCGCCGGGTGATTTCCACCGCCGCCAGCGGCAACATGGCGGCGTTCGCCAGATGAAACAGCACGGCGCACGCGGTATAGGCGAGCAGCCTCCGGTCCGACAGCACGCCGCGTATCGCTTCACGGGTCGGGCCGGTCACCTTCGGCATTTGCGGTAGGTTGAGCGGGAGACCCAACGACCACAACGCCAGCAGCGCGGGCGCGCACAACAACGCCGCCAGCCAGAACACCGTGCAGGTCGAGATGAAACTGCCGCACGCTCCCATCAAGGCCGCCCCGACGACGCCGCCGATCGCGGCGAACCGCGCGTTGCGCCCGAGCCGTTCCGGCAACGCCGCCGTGGCGACCACTCCGATCGTCAGCGCCGCCAGCGCCGGGCTCAAAATGCAACTCGCGAAGCCGTGCAGGGCCTGCGCCAGCAGGACGGGCCAGATTTCGGGTGACCACGCCATCAGCATGGCGCTCGCGCCGATCCCGACCAGCGCCACCGTGGCCGCCGTCGCCTTGCGCCGCAGCGCATCCACGATCATCCCCGCCGGAATCTGCGTCACGGTCGATGAAACGGACCCTACCGCGAGAGCGAACCCGATTTCCGACGCCGTCCAGTGATGGGCGGTCAGATACACCGCGAGGAACGGCCCGAATCCGGTTTGTAAGTCGGCGACGAAGAACAGCAGCCAGTCCAGTCCGCGCGACGCTCCGCTCGATATCATTCGGATTCTGCTATCATTCGGGTCCTTCTGGCATTCGGGTCCTTCTGGCATTCGGGTCCTTCTGGGCGCGCCACCGAACTCGCGATGGGCCCGCCGGCGCTGTCGCCGGCCCGGCTTCGGATTCGTTCGAGCGGGATGGCGGTCGAGATCACCGGAGCTTTGTCTCCCATGGCGAGGCGCGACGCCGACCGCGCGGGCGCGAGCTTTCGATAGCCGCTGCCAGTGAAGCCGCCGGCGTCGATGACGATCGCGCTCATGTGCGTGTCCGCGCGCCCGCGAATTGACGGTGCGGCTGGCTTCTTGTCGGGTGGTGCGCTGAAGAACCCGACCGGTTCCCGGGTGCGACCGCGCGCCACTGAAGCGCCGTGGTTCGCCGCCGTGCCGCGGAAGCCTCGCGCCGTTCAGCCGCCGGCCGGACGGATCGTTCCGCTGAACAACCGATTCTGGTTCGCCCGTTAGCCGGGTTTCATTGCGGTATCGAAATATATGCGAATCCGCGGCCTATTGGTCAGCCCGCCGGATTATCCCCTTGAGAGTCCGTGCAAACTCCAGCCGGGGCGTCCGTAGACAGGAGACGGCCCAAGTCCGTGGCCGGTTCCATGGGGTAGGGAGGCGATCGGGCCGGATCGGAGTGAGACAGCCGTGCGCGGCGCTCGATGTTCGCGGGTCCGGCTGTTTCCAGGGTGACCGACATTTTAAGTGACTCCGCTCATTGCGACGGTTTTGTCCGCCGGTCACGTGCGCACAAACTATCGCCTCAGTCCAGCCGTAATTCCGCCACATTCAGAATAATTTTGGACACGATCGAAGAAACCCCGCGTTACCAGCGACATATCGGGCGATGCCCATCAGATGAAATCGATGTAATGGAGCGCCTTCATCCGGCGAATCCGGGTCGCGCGATGAACAAAGTCGGCAGACCGCGCCGGCGACACGTCGTTTGGGGTTCGAAATTGTCCTGCCCGGGAAGTTCGTTATGACGCGGCCTTACTCTGTCCGGCAAACGCCTGGTGGTGGGACCGAACGTGGGCCCGACGGTCGCAGCCGCGTGAGGCTGGCTTCCGGCTACCCGATACGACACGATGACCGGTCGCGTACGTGAATACACATGGGTCGTGAAGCCGCGGGACATTGTGGCAAAACCGTACGCGACCGTCCTGGCCGATTTCCAATTCTGACCGTCAAGCGTCCGCCGGACGGTCGCGGTCGCGCCCTCGCGACCATTCCGGATGGTTCTGGTATCAGTGGTCGGTGATTGATTGAAAAAGCTGGCGTCCCGTAGGGGAAGGGTTGGCAATGGCACCGTAGAGCCAATAATCACCGTATTATTGGGGTTTTCGAGAAAGGGCTTTACCAGAAATATTACCAGTGGTAGGCAAATAGCTTCAACGAATTGAAGCCTATCCGCCCATGGGACACCCAAAGCACATGAGACGGGTCGGGAGGACATATTTTGTCCGAATGGCCATCCCCGCCGATGTTCGCCACGCCTTCGGCGGCAAGGTGGAATTTGTCAGGTCAACCGGCAAGCAGGACGAACGAGAAGCCAATGCGGTTGCCGCTCCCAAGTTGCTCGACTGGCACCGGCAGATTGAGGATGCCCGCCAAGCCATCCAAAAGCCCGTACAGGATGAAGCGGCGCGACTGGCCAGCGAATACCGCCGCTATCGTGGCCAGCCTCTGGACGATGCACAGGCGGCTGTCATCCTCGACGTTGTTGGTTTTGTTATGGGGCGGGTCGGCGGCCTCGATACCGACCAGGTTCGGGATGCTTTACGGCAATCGTCGGGTCTCACAGATACCTTCCAAACCTTGCCCACCAAGGTTGAAACGGCCTTCAATCAAATTACGGGCAAGGCAACCCCGTTCCTGACCTACCTCGATGATTGGGAAAGGGTGGCGAGCCAGAAGGGCAAGACCCTGAAGCAGATGCTTTCGACGCTCCGCAAATTTGGCGCAGTTGTTCAAGAGCCGATGGAAACGCTCAGCAGCAAGCACATCCAAAAGTGGCTAGACGAAATGCCCAACGAGAGGACTGGCAGGCATGTTGATGCCAAGACCAAGCAACGCAAGCTGTCTGACATCCGTCCATATTGGAAACATTTACAAGACTACGAACATGTCCAACCTGATAAGAACCCGTTTGACAATCGTACTATAGCCAACAGGGAAACCGAGGGAGAAGCACAGGAGCGGAAACGCATCGCCTATTGATGTATGCCATCATCGCCTTGTGTGTTTCATATTCTCTTTTCAACGCCTGACAATGCAAGTCCGATAATTCCAGGTAATCAATTTCTGGACCGTCGTCTGGGCCGAAGGGGGAGCTGGCATGGTGCCTTCCTCGTTTGATACTATCTATTGTTTTCTGGAGCACTCGGGGCTTTTGGCCCGTGATACCAGACTATTCGTTCCAATGGTCTTGCGATGGAGCTACCCGACAATCCCAGGAGGCAGCCAGCGCTGAGGATGTCACAATAAACCGATTTCCGTTAGCGCGGTAGGCGGCTGGGCGGCGGCGAGATTTGCTCGAATCCAGGGGATGCGGGCAGGTGTTTCCACCGAAACTGGTTCAGGAGGTTCATCATGCCGTCAAACAAGGCTGCGTCACCGGCCACCATCACGCTCAAACAGATGGTTGCCGACTTAGCGGAAGGGCCATGACCCAACGAAGAAGCAGGCGGAAGCGGTGTTGGGAACCCCGATATAAGGATGGTATATTGAGACGAAGTTCCGACTGAATATCACCCGAGCTGGTTGAATGGGTGTGGAGTATCGTCGCGACAAGGGTACGAGCGATGTTCATCTCTCTCTCTTTATCTACGTCGATTGCGGTCGCCACCATTGATGTTTATCTCTGCACCGTATTGGGTCATGTCAAACGCTGCCTTGGGCTGCCTACCCGCCAGGTTGGCTGCAACCTCCAGCGCAGGAATAATTAGCTTTAGCTGGTCGTGTGGAATCCCATTAGCAGTTTCTATCGGAATGGTGGCAAGCTTATCGCCAAGCTGAACAATTTTGTTTGCCGAGTCCTGCATCATCAACTGACTTGCCACAAAGCCACCAGAAATAATAATCATCGAAAGGGCAGCGCCACACGCAAGAATCTGAAACGCAGTCGGATTATGGTAGCTCACATGGTCCAAGTACATCTGAACCTGGAGATTTGCAGGAACAACGCCCCGAGGAACTTTCCGAAAAAGCTGATTTGCCACAAAGCTGACCATTGTGGCACGCGTCCCATCTTCCAATGAAGAGATTTTCTCAAGCCAATCGAGAACTTGCAGTATGTCTGGATGAACATCCATGTGCGACATCAACTCGCCGCCCGGCATCGCCACGGCTGTGGAAAGCCGGAGACACACATCGACATATTTAGAAAGGGACCGTAATCGCTCTGCTGCGTCACGAATGGACAGGCGAGTCTGCGGTTCGCGACCTTCAGCAGTAAGGACTATCGAGTTGACTCTCGCGAGTACACTGAAATCAATGTCGTCAGGAGAACTGGCCCTAATGAAATCGACCATCAGAAAATCACCGAAACGACCAACGTTCGAGCTGGACACTTCACGGCCGACAGACCTCCTCTACTCATCGATTCCCTCCTCCCTCTTGGCCGGATTTGTTGGCCGCTCTCATTGCTCTGGCACGATGCGTTCGGCAATGCAACCATGGTGCTAATTCAAAAATTTTGAAAATGGATTGCTACATCAACTTGGCTGCCTTGTTGGACGTAGAGTAGCCGGTCTGGCTAGAATCTTGTTCTGCGGTACGTTCGTTGTTTAGATTGAAGTGGGTTTAGCGGGCACAGCGTTGAATCTGATAGCTGTAATCTTGAATAGCGATGATAAAAGCCTTGAGCGATTTCACCAAGTCTCGGTTGGTAGCATCCATGGCGAGAGCTTCTTCTTTCATGTTCGAAAAGTCCAAAGTCCTCTGGTCGGCCAATGGCGTTAGTGACTCCTGCGCCTGGAGCGCTCCTTGCATGCCCTGTTGAAGCGCTGCAACCGAGGGTGCAAGCTTTCTGCATTGCTCAGCAGTCAGTGCGTTTGCGTTTTGACTGAAACTAATGATAGCGGCCAAGCAGGCGAAGCCAAATCGGATTGATGGAAAAGCGCGCTTTCGATGGGTCATTGTTTCATTCACTCCTAACAATCAATCCAGGCGGCCACGCTAAGGCGGCTGCGTGCTGGCCTCCCGAGCGTGGCATGACCGGTTGAATAGTCAGCTCAAATGACTCTGAGATGATGCTTTGAGGTATCCCTCGGCGGCATTATGACACTCCTCGGTGAATTTGAGGCCAACATGCCGCACAATTAGAAAACCTGCTCCTGCGGATATAACCATCCCAAAGATTGGAATATACCGTCCTACCTGCTGCAATATGACCGGCCCTCCAACGGCACGAACCAGAGCGATGACCGCTTCCGAAGATAACATTGCTAGTAGACTTCGAGCCGTCATAATCCATGCGGGTGGTTCAGTGAATACCTTGACTTTTGCAATTTCGTCAATATTGTACGCCGTCGAGATACGCTGAAGCATTGTAATCACGTTCCCAAGGTCGATGGCAACGTTTACGCCTACAATCGGATTGAGGCCGTTTCCAGCGGCTAAGAGCGAGTGCACCAAAACCATATTCTCAACGGCAGAACGCTTTTTCTGAAGGAACTCTTCCGTAAATGCTCGAAGGTCACGGTAAACAATTTCCGCCTTTCTTTGGCCAGTTTCGAGGGCATGGAGTTCAATAGCCTCCATCAGTTTTGCTAATCGTTCATGATATTTTCCATATCGTGGATTTGCGCTAACGAACAGAAGACCGACCCGCTCTTTTATCAGGCGGTACAAATCGTCCGTGATTTCAGCTTCTATCTCTTCGTCGGTTTTTTCTTCGTCGTAAATAGTATCGCACTGCGTTCGAACACAGATTATAGGTTTCCCTGTTGCCTTGAGGACTTCATATACGATGAGGTCTTCCTCGAGAAACTTGCCATTAGCACACCACATAAACATATCGAACGATTTGATATTGAACTCACTCATCACTCTATCAAGACTAAAGTCGCGAGTCCCATAACCCGGAAGGTCAACAAAGACGACCTGTTTCCACTCGTGTTTTTCTGCCTGCTGGGTTTTGTCGGTGGAGACGCCAACTTCGCAGACCTTTCTGCCGACAAGCCTGTTTATTAGAGAGCTTTTCCCGGAGCCGCCACGACCAACCAGAGCAATGGTCAATCGCTCTTGCTCCCGCTGCCGCATATCCGCGCGAACTCGCTATGCTGCTTCTTCAACAGAAAGAACTTCTGCGGTCGTTGTATCGTTCATTTCGCTTCCCCGTGCGTTGGTTCAAGGTCTGTTTGGACGCTTATTATGGCTGGACTCGTGCTTGCACTGTGCATAAACGAGCGTAAGCGGAGCGCTGGATGTTGTACGGCATGCTCGTTCAAGCCCGTAGCGTGGAGCGCTCTCCGGCGCGACGAGGCAAAAGTTCATATCAGAAGTTTCCCACCGTTGCCCATCTACGCCAATCCCACGTCAATGCTATTCTCCCTTTTTCCCGCATTCGCCAACTGGCGGTAAGGGAGGGGTGGCGAACCATATCAGTCGTTCTTGGCAGAGGGCCGACCACTGGCACAACAGATGCCTCACTGGCTGTCGCCGGAATTTTCATTACCGACCTCCAGCGTGAGCAAAGGGTGGGGAATGTGTCGCCCATGAGACTGAGCAACACCTGAAGCATGAATTCCGAATGCTTGGGCGGGATGCTTCTGGCCCCATGCTGGCGGCAGCGGTGGAGGCGGAAATCGACCGGCTGGAAAGACAGGCGACGACGCTGCGGCGGCTCCGGGATGGCCTGCTGGGCCTGGCATGATGGGTTGGGATTGCAGTGATAGGTCGTGGTCACCATGACGGTATGAGGGTCGCCCGAGCGCGGCGGACGGTGGTGGAATAGGCTGGCTGGTCGGAATTGAGTGAGTTTTGTCTCGCTGACATTCCCGCCGCTGGCGGCCATGCCTCTGGTATTACCAGAGACATTACCAGAAATTACCAGAAAAATTACCATTTGGCTTGACGGGCGGTTTGCCAAACTATTGATTTGATTGAATATTTAGCCAGGAAAGAGGCATGGCGTCCCGTAGGGGATTCGAACCCCTGTTAGCGCCGTGAGAGGGCGCCGTCCTGGGCCTCTAGACGAACGGGACACAGGCCAGGCGGCTTGCTTACCCCGGAACCCCCGGCACCTCAAGCGCCGCCTTCGTCCTCTGCCCCAAACTGCGCCAGCGCCGCTTCCGGGCCCGCCACGATCTCCATCAGGCGCAATCCACCGACCCGATCCAGCCCGCCCTGAACCGTGATCTCACGGACCGCGGCAGCCGCCTGCCCCAGCAGCGCGTCATAGGTCTTGTCGCCGCCGGCCCGTCGAGCCTCGGTCTCGAGCGCGCGCAGGCCGCGTGCCGCGTTCTCCAGGTCCCAGCCCGCCTCAGGCCCGGAGTCCGGCACGCAGGTCCGCAACGGATCGAGCAAATCGGTGGACAGCCGCTCGGTGAACAATGACTCGCAGCCGGATTTGATGCGCTGCCGAATCTCGCTCACCCGGGCCCGCCGGTCCGGCGACAACGGCTCACCCTCCAGCGCGCCCAGAAGCGACGTGAGCCGCCGCACCGCCGCGCCCGCCTCCGCCAGGTTCTGACCGCCTAGCTGCGCTTCGGTCCCGCCCGGCGCCTCCAACTGTTCGAGCAGGACGTCCGCCGCCTCCTGCCCGGCATGCCGCGCCGAGAAGCCGCCACGTTGGCCGAGCGAGGTAGCGACCCGCAGCAGCACCGGCGCGCATTCCGGAACGCAGGCGAGCAGCAGGGCGAGCAACATCGGCTGCACCTCGGGATCGTGGCCGATCGCCGCGGCCAATAACGATTGCAGCACGTTCGCCTCAGGCGACGGCAGGCCTTGCGCCGCGTCCGCCGCCAAATGCCGCAGCCGTTCGGCTTGCGTCAGCAGTGCGCCGATGCGCCGCGCCAAAGGTTTGTGGGCCTGCGTGCTCAGGCCGGTGGTTTCCCAACCCTCCGGCAATGGCGCGTTCAATAGCGCGAGGCCGGCGTCGCCCCAAAGCAATCCGCCGGCCGTGTCGATCACCGCGGTGTCCGCGGTGGTGCGGCCGTCGATCATCGACGCGACCGCCTGTCCGTTCCGGCCCAGAGCAGCCTGCACCGCGCTCGCGTAGACCGGAATGACGGTGCGCGGAATGGTGGGCTGCTCCGGGCGCCAGCGTGGCGCGGGCACGATCAGCGGATCCAGCGGCAGGAACAGCAGCCGCGCGAAGCGTAACGGCCGCGGCGGCCGCAGCCGCGCCAGCCTGCCGCGCAGCGGCGCGATCAACTGATCCGCCGGGCCGCGGTGCGGCATCGCATCGACCATCGCGACGACCTGCAGGATTTGCTCGTCGCGCGCCGCCGCCAGGCCACGCGAGACTTCCCGGATCGCGGGATTGGCGGAACGGGTGCTCGGCGCCGGCATGCCCATCTCCTATGCGATCAGACCCTGCAGCCGCTCGTTGCGGGCGATCAGCCCATGGGAGGCGCCGCCACCGCGCCAGCTTTGGTTCAATCGCGCCGCCTGCAGCACCGGCTCGAGCTGCTCGAGTTCGAGGCGCTCGCCGCCGAGGTCGGTGCCTTCTTTCGGCAGCATGGGAACCAGTTGCGCCATCTCGTGCAGCACCGCCCGCTGGGTGCTGGCATGCTCCGCCGTCTCCCACAGCAGGCAGAACCTCTCCCATCCGTCGAGGATCCACTCGGCGCGGGCGATCTGTTTGATCACCTCGGCCGGCGAGCCGGCCCATAGTTGCAGCAGCCCTTGCATGTCGTCGGTCATGTCCCGCGCCTGGCTGAGCGCCGTCGCGGAACAGGTCGAGGTGACGAACGCCGAACGGGCCAGTGACGTCGCCAGCTTCGCGCAGCCGTCGTCGGGAAATTGTTTGGCCCAGTGGCTGAGACCGTGACCGGCGGCTTCGAGCCGGGCGGTCAACCGCGGCAGGCGCGCCGGCGCCGTCACCGCCTTCAGTCCGATCGGAACGAACAAGATGCTGAGCGCTTCCAGGTCCTCGCTGATCTGAATGACACGGCGACCGAGCGATGCGGCGACGCGGGTCACGATCCGGCGGGCACGGCGGTCCAGTTCGGGCGTGTGTTCGGTCTCGGCGCTGATGCTCAGACCCGCCGGTTCGACCTGCTCCATCAACATGACCAGCAGCAGGAAGTTCGCCAGGATCGTCTCTTGCTTGTCCGCCTCGAAGGAGGCCACAGCGGCGAGGGTGGCGTCCCGTCCCGCCAGACCCTCGGCGGCGAGCTTGCGGGCCGCGAGGCGCACGCCACCCGGCTCCATGACCGGCAGCCGCGAGATGCGCTGATGCAACATGGTGTCGTGCACGGTTGGCCGGCAGAATTGCTTCACGCTGCTCCAGGTCAGAATGTAAACGCCGCGTCCGCCTGACGGATTGGGCACGACGAATTCGGTGCCGGTTCGCTCGGCCGGGCGGATCCGCGCGCCCGCCAGCATCGGCGTGGTGAATGGCGCGGCCACGCCGCGTTCCTGAAAGCTCGCCGGCTTGTGCGACTTGATGAGCGGCCCGCTGGGTGTGTCCATTCCGGCATGCTGCGCCGGGATTATGAATAAACCGTTGCCAGGGAAGTCATCACGCCGGGAAATCGTCGAGCGCGGGCCGTCCGGTGAGGTACCGCCAGTGATGCCACAGCAGCCGGGCGGCGAGCGAGCGCGCCGGCCGCCAGGATTCCGCCAGCACGCGCAGCGCTTTCGGATCCGGCCGCGCGGCGAGGCCCTTCAACTCGGCCGCCGCCGCCGCCAGCGCGATATCTCCGGCCGGAAATACATCCAGCCGTTGCAAAGCAAACAGCAAATAGATTTCCGCGGTCCAGATGCCCAGTCCTTTGACGGAGGCTATGGCGGCGATCGCCTCGTCGTTGCCCATCGCCTCCAGCGTGCCACTTTGAAACGCGTCCGCCAGGAGCCGGGCGTGCGCGACCTTCGGGCGAGACAATCCGGCGCCACGCAGGCTGTCATCGGGCAGCGCCAGCAGCCCGTCCGGTCGCAGCGCGCCGGGCAGCGCGCGTAATCGGCCCCAGATCGCGGCGGCGGCCTGATTGCTGATCATCTGCGCCACGATCGCCTGCAGCAGGCCCGGAAAACCGGGAGCGCGGGTACGCCAGGGCAACGGGCCGGCACGTTCCAGGATCGTCGCGAGGTCGGGATCCGCGCCGATCAAAAGCTGGAGCGCGGCCTGCGCTGAAGGCGGTGGATGGGGAAATGTCACGCCCGGATCGTAGGGCGGATCGCCGGCGGGAGGAACCGGCCGCCGTTGTCTCGTGGCATGGATAATTTGGACAGCTCGCCGGCATACCCCGAATCAGAGCGCTTTCCGACCGTGTTGGCGCCCCGGTCATCGCTGTCATCACGAGCGGAGCGAAGCAATCTCCATACCCCACCCGATGGAGATTGCTTCGCTTTACTCGCGATGACAGGGGGAACGCGGGGCTCTGCCCCATAGGCGCCAGGATAAGCGCGCGAGTTCGACGCTTTTCGCCTTGGCGCGGCGCGACCCCACAAGGGTCACACAGCTTTGCCGGATCGCATCGCCACCATGACCCCAGACTGAATGTGACGGAACACCGCGAAGATTCATCTCCGAGAAGTCAGAAAAGCCAGATAGCCAGAGGCTTCTCAGGCGGACCGGCAAGCCGCGTTCTGGCCCCTCCGGGATCGCGGCGCCTTGAATGGCGCACGATCCCGCGATGGTCCGGTCACTCCGGCTCTCTGACTGTTCTGACTTCTCCGGGATCAAACCTTGCATACCCAGTCACAAACGGACGCCAAATGGCGACACGTCAAACCTGAGATCGCGACTGTCCGGCGGGCTTTGTCCTCGCGTGACAGATACCGCCCGGCCGAACCGTGACCAGGGACGGCATTGGATGCGGATCGCGAAATGTGCATCTCACAGGGCTCGGCCGGTCCATCTTATAACGCCGCATGTGGCTCGATATATTCCTCGGTCGAGCCGGGGCGCGCACGGCGGGAACGCGTCCCGCTCTACACGGGGGAACGTCCCGCGCCCTGACGATTCCGGGTGCTATCCTCGGCGGCTCGGCCGTCCGGTTTTTGGGTCCATCGCGAAGTGCGCGAATACCGAGCCGTCCGCCGTCGCCAGATCGAAAGTGATAACGTCT
>Ga0193726_1002548_pt1 | contig 12250 bp, 10 predicted proteins | sample H2c1metaG_FD_144928 | JGI IMG/M metagenome (GOLD analysis project Ga0193726, IMG submission 144928) | Soil microbial communities from a riparian zone of the East river system, Colorado, United States - H2c1 | ecosystem: Environmental > Terrestrial > Soil > Riparian zone | place: USA: East River... | reverse complement strand
GGTCTCCTCCAGATAGTGCTTGGCCGCGTTATATCGCGTCGCATCCAGCAGGGCACTGAAGCTCTGGCCACGCTCGGCCAGCCGCCGCTCCAAGGTCTTGCTGCCCATGTTCAGCTCATCGGCGATTACATCGATATTGGCCGAGCCCCTGGGAAGCCTCTCGACGATAAGTCGTCGGACCTCGTGAACGAGGTCGTGCATCTCGGGAGTTGGCCCGACAATCTTCCGGCAAGCCAACTCCAGGATTTGCAGGAGCTTGGTGTCGGCTCCCTGGACCGGCAGACGCAGTGCCTCTTCCGCGTAGATCAGTACGGTCCACTCCGCCCCGAATTTGACCGGGCAGCCGAGAATATCGGCGTACTCGACCTTTTCACTTGGCTCCTCGCAAACGCATTCCACGCGAATTGGAGAAATGGCTTGGCGCGCCAGATCCCGGCAGCCGCGCACCAACGTGGCGACAACAAAGTCCGAATTTTGCCTGAATCCGCGCAGCGCCGGATCGGCCTCCCTAAGTCGGACCGCCACCTGAGCGCCATTGCGCTCGATCTCAAACTCACCCTCGCGCACGACCTTGTAGTAGCGCTGCAGGTTGATCAAGGCATCCATTAGCGTCGGCGAATTGACGGCGAGGAAGCCGAGCAGTCCATGATCGCGTGCGTCCAGGGAAGCGGCAAGGTGCAGGCCATAGCTGGGGTCGCCTGCCAGGATCGCCGCGCGTTCGATCAGATGGATCACCGGAGCATACGGGAGGCGACCCTCTGGACTAGCAAGATCGCTCCTCGTCAGGCCGACCTGCTTCAGCAGCCCGTCGACGGGAATGCGACGTCGCCGCAGGTCCTCAACGACAAAGCGGGCCATGCGGGCGTCGATCTTCGGAACCTTTGCCATGGTCGGTTCTCAACTGGGTAGTGCCGCCAGTCGACGCTAAGGGTCAGCAGTCTGTCGACAAGTGTCAATGTGGTAACTGCCCGATATGCGACTAATTCTCAGTAACTCGACAACCAAGGCAGCCGGCGTCGCAGAGTCATTGCCGCCAGCGGCAGTCGTGCTGCTCCTTGGCTTTGTCGGCGCGAATGGGGACCTCGTTTCTGGCACGGCACGCTGTGCAGTCGCCAGGAGAGATCAAGAAAGCGTGAACGCTAAGACGTCGGCCGCGTCGAGCGGCCTGTAGCGTCGCGGAACTGCATGGGCGTCGTGCCCGTCCAGCGCTTGAAGGCGCGCACGAGCGCCGCCGGCTCAGTATAGCCGGCCATGTAGGCCACCTGGGCGATACGCATGTCGGTCTCCTCCAGATAGTGCTTGGCCGCGTTATATCGCGTCGCATCCAGCAGGGCACTGAAGCTCTGGCCACGCTCGGCCAGCCGCCGCTCCAAGGTCTTGCTGCCCATGTTCAGCTCATCGGCGATTGCATCGATATTGGCCGAGCCCCTGGGAAGCCTCTCGACGATAAGTCGTCGGACCTCGTGAACGAGGTCGTGCACTTTGGCGATTGGTCCGATAATCTTCTGGCAAGCCTCCTCCAAGACGCGCAGGAGCTTGTCGTCGGCACCCTTAGCCGGCAGACGTGTCGTCTCCTCCGAGTAGACCAGCGCGTCCCACTCGGCCCCGAACCTGATCGGACAGCCGAGAATATCGGCATACTCGACCTTCGCGCTTGGCTCCTCGCCAATGAACTCAGCGCGAATTGGAGAGATGGCCTGGCGCGTCAGATCCCGGCAGCCGCGCACCACCGAGGCGGCAATAAAGTCGGAATTGTGCCTGAGCGCCCGCAGCGCCGGATCGGCCTCCCTAAATCGGAGTACTACGTGGGCGCCGTTGCGCTCGATCTCCAAGTTCTCGCCTTCGCCCACGACTCTGGAATAGCGCTGCAGGTTGGTCATGCCATCCATCAACGTCGGCGAATTGAGGAGGAGGAAACCGAGCAACCCGCGGTCGCGTGTGTCTCGAGAAGCGCCGAGGCGCAGGCCATAGCTGGCGTCGCCCACCAGGCTCGCCGCGCGTTCAATCAGCCTAAGCACTAAAACATGCGGGAGGCGGTACTCTGGATTGGCGAGATCGGCCTTCCGCAGGCCGACCTGCTTCAGCAGCCCGTCGACGGGGATACGACGTCGCCGCAGGTCGTCGATGATAAAGTTGGCCACGCGGGCCTCGGTTGTGAGAACCTTTGCCATGGTTTGCTCTCGACACGGTTGCGGCACCGCTGACCGTCGCGGCTCTGTCGGCAGGTGTCAATATAATGTCCGCCCGCATAGGCATATCTCGGTCTTAACCGCAGCAGAGAACACTTATGACCAATCGGTCGACAACGACCCTGCGCGCCCTGTGCTTGTGTGGTGGTTCAGAAGTTTTGTCGGCTTACTTTAGGCGACGGGCGTCGATAAGCCGCTGGCCTTGACCATGCCGCGCGAGCGCCAATGCGTGATGTTAGGTGGCGTGCTCTCCAGAGTGCGGGCGATCACTACCTCGATCCGCTTATCCTCAATGGTGCGCGGCGTCCCTGACCATCGCCGTGTTTTGGCGGCAGGCCAGCGAGGTCAACTCACAGCGCTCCGAGTGTCCACACCTCCGTGGTGTGCGTGACAAATTCCGTCGGCTGCCAGTGGGCGTCAGGCTGGCTTCTTCCAGCAGTATCCGAAGTTAGAGTAGTTCTCGATCTTATCGAAAGTCGGGTCGAGAGCTCGAAACTTGCCTCGGATACGCTTGATTGCGGACCGCACATTCGCCCGATAGCCCAGTGTCCCTTTTCCTGCGATGAAACCATCATGGCGCAGGCAGTCATAGACGTTACGGTAACTTACGTACCGACCCACGTTCGAGGCCAACAGGTGAACGATGTTGTATTCTCCGAGGGTGAGGTCGAGTTCCACCTCGTTCCAATAGGCTCGCTTGAGATCAGGCCGCAGAAGTAGCTTGCCGCACAGCATGGCTTTGTCGGACCGCGGTTGGTCCGTGCTCTTCAAGGCCTCGGCCATCCCTCCCGAGACGTCTGGCCAAAACCTCGGCGCCGCGTGATTTCAAGTCGTTTGCCTCTCCATCGAACGCCAGACATTCATCGGCCACGTGAACCGGGTCGGTGAGCAACACGAGAGGGAAACTGATACCTTGCCGGCGCAGTTATGCCGGACGTCTTCGGCAGGCGCCAATTGGGCACGATGACATCGATATCGCCGGCGGTATCGAGCGCGCCGAGCGGCGAAACGCCATCGCCGAAACTCTGGACGGCAAAGCCCTGCTCCAACAGCGCGTAGGTCAGGGTCTGGCGATAGAAATGGTTGTCCTCTATGAGTAGGACTCGAATGGGGTCTGGCTCGTTGATAGGGACAAGCGGCGCCAGTTTGGCCGCCGGCGAGCGTACGTCGTTTCCCCTAGGCTCTTCGCCATATGAACTCTCTTCCTCGTTAATTTGTCGGGCTGATTAAAACAAACGGAAAGTATCTCCGCTCCTACGCCTTTCGCAGAAATAACGACGTTCAACAGACCCTCTTAGGAGATCGAGATCGCCTGCGCCCCGCGCCATCGAGCGGGCGCGCGTTGGGTAACAGCTGAAATCCCAGCCAGATTCATTCGGTGAGCTCATGCCCTGGAGGCCGCGAACGACCCGCCCTGGCGCGTCGACTGTGGGGACTCCATGAGCCACGCCCCAGTGGCAGAGCCTTGGGGGCCAACCGCGTTCTTGAGATAGGGACAAATCAACTGCCCGCGCAAAATGCACGCAAACCATCAAACCAGGTTTTTCACCCACGTCTCCTTGGCCACTGCTGGTGCTTGATCGAACGATACCCCTACCGTTCGCGCATCAAGAGTGCTGTACTTCCCTTACAAACTGATAATAGCAACGCGACAGCACTTGTTACGGTGTTTTAATTGTGTCGCTGCGCTTCCGTTTTGAAGGCCGGACGCGGTCACGTTGTGGCGTTTTTTCAGCGAGCAACCAAGTTCCTTGAGGCCCCGCCGGCAGGAGGAGGAGTATCCAGCCACAGTAGCCCACGCGCTCGGGAGTGGCACTCGGATATCGGCGATAGCAGACCGCGCGCGAGCCTGCCCGGCCAAGTGTTCTCGGGGCACAATTTCAACATTCGACTCATGCACGGCCGGAGCGTCTGCTTGATAGCCTCTGGGGACTGCGGTGGGCCTAGCGATGCCAAGCACACTCGGGGTGACGGATGCCCTAATTCGGAAGTTCAAGACCTTAGGAATGGACAGTGACAAGGAGCTGCAAGCTCTCGCGCTACTTGTCAAAGTCAAAGGGCGTGTTCGTCGCGGTGACGACATTGTCAGGCCAAGCATTTCGCCGGGATACTCAACCGTGCTGTTGAACGGCTTCGCATGCCGATACAAGATGACCGAGAACGGCCGTCGACAAATTTTTACGTTTCAATATCCCGGCGATTTCTGTGATTTCAATCGCTATGTCTTGCCGGAATCGGACGAGGCGGTGGCAGCGCTGACTGACTGCGTGCTCGGCGTTATCCATCACGCGGATATTGGGCGAATTACCGCGCATTATCCAAACCTTGGCCTCGCGCTGTGGCGTGACACGATAGTTGAGGCGAGCATTCTGCGGGAAAGGCTGCTGAATGTGGGCCACCGGCCCGCGCTCCGGCGCATTGCCAATCTGATTTGCGAACAGATGGTTCGGCTCGAGGCCATTGGCATAAATGGCGCCGTCATCCCAATGACACAAGTCGACCTAGCCGATGCCGCGAACCTTTCCGCCGTCCATATGAATCGCACGGTCCAAGACCTTCGGGAGCTCGGCATTCTCTCGAAGAATAGACGTGGAATTGAGGTAGTCCACAGAGAGGGACTCGTGGATATCGCCAAATTCGACGGGCGCTACCTCGACATCCACTAGTACTTGTCACGACGCAGCCCCGCTCCCTGCGGCCGCTATCCGACGGGTTCCTGCCAAGCCAGAACTGAGAAAACTTCAGTCCGCAAAGGTCGGGAGTGCCAGCGGAATGAATGCATTCGACGAGACGGCCATCCCCGCGGCGAACGTCGTGACATTGAGAGTGGCAAGGAAAGAGTGACGCGAGAGGCAGGGTTGATAGACACCGACCAGTTGTTGATGCATTGCTCCATTCCGGATCGTCTTAGATGCATTCGGGGAATGGCCAAAGATTGGTGGCTGCCGACTTGATGGCCGCTTCGGCTGTTATGCGAAATCCATAAAGCATGAATACGATGAGTAGGCCTATTGCCACAACGCGCAGCATCCGAACGCCACGCAAAGGGGGTCCGGCCAGCATCACGAACGACAGAGCCCCGACTACACCGATCGTGCCTCCGACTACAACCTCTCCCATCGAGTGCAAGTCCAATATCAATCGTGATGCGCCTATGACGACGGCAAGGAAAACGGCGATGGCGACAGTGCACGGCAGTGCCCATCGTTTGATGTTCCAGATCGAGCGCATTGCTGTCGCGAGTAATCCGCCATAAACGGCGGCAGCTGCGGCGGTATGACCACTCGGATTCCCGAGGCGAGCCTCAGTCAAGAGATGGTCACATGCAAAGAAGCGCAGCTTCAGAAATAGGATTAGGCTGAGTGTACTACCGATTGCGGCCGTCCAAGCAAGTGCGCCACGGCGCCATCCAGACAGGGCAAAAATTAGGGCTATCCCAACGGCCAGCGGAACTACGACCGCCTGATCACCGAAGTCCGTAACGCCAACCGCATCGACAAGGCTGGACCACGTGTTGCTAAGCTTAACGCTCGCAGACGTCGGGTCGTCGCCAGTCATGATTTTCTTTCCCGCACCCTAACCATGCAACCTACCCAGAAAAAGTGCGAGGCGCCTGCATTTGGTTCGACTTCGGCTGCCCCCCACCAAGGGGAAACCGACTTTCACTGTCGGGGTAGCTCCTTTTAGTTGTGCTGCTCCCTTCCAACTCCGAACGAACTCCAGCAGCAGGAGGCAAGCGACGTGGGAGTGAACTCCCAGAGGAGCCCCACCTGATCCATCAGTTCCGGTCGGCTGTTCTTCCTGTTGCCGACCACGCTCCCACTTCTCACGCGTCGATGTCGCCAGCATATTCATCATCTCCGCTGCATGGCCGGCCGTGGCGCGCATCCAATCATCAAACCGGGATCCCCAACATCACCGGCATGCGGTTGTAATGCTGCGCCACGCGCTGGCGCGGCGTCGGCAAAGCTGGTGATTGCTCGTCTGTTGTCGCCCCTCTAGATATTTTAGGCAGCAGCGCGCGCAAAGTGCGGCGCGTCTCACCGCTCCAAAGGATTCGAGACCTTCCAAGCCTTGGTGTCTGCTTCGTGCCGTTACTTTGCGCCCCCACCGCCGATCACTGCCGGCAGTGTCGCAATGAGAATATAGAAGTCGAGCCAAAGAGAACGGTTACGGATGTAAAAGCAATCCTGTGCGCGCTGGACTCCAAGGTCGCCATCGCTACGCGACGAGATCTGCCAGAGGCCGGTAAGACCCGGCGGCACAGTTACCCGGAGCGCCTGAAATTCTGGATCAAATGCTTCCATGTGATAAGCGGGAAACGGCCGCGGCCCCACGAGGCTCATATCTCCGCGAATGACATTCCAGAGCTGAGGCAGCTCATCCAGGCTGGTACGCCGCAGAAGATTACCGATATACGGCAGGATTCGTGGATCCTGCGGTAGCTTGAAATAGCGCCGCCAGTGTTCGCGCATGGTGGCGTCGGTCGCCAACACCTGCTCAAGCCGTTGCTCGGCATCCCGATACATTGTACGCAGCTTCAGCACGTGGATTGGTTTGCCGTAGCGACCGACGCGTTGTTGACCGTAGAACGCCGGACCTGGATCCGTGATCCTGATCATCAAGGCAAGCAAACCGATGACCGGACAGGTGAGCAACGCGAGCGGCAGCGCCACTGCAAGATCGATGGCGCGCTTCAGACCGCCGCTAGGATTGCTCGGCCGTCCGCCCAGTTCCAGACCAACGAAACGATCGAAGTGGCGGATCTGCAGGCCAAAAGATGCAAATTCGCCAAGTTGATTGACCACCAGGATTTGCCGGACCCCCAACCGATACAGCGCATTCGGATCGCGTGGCAGAGATTGGCAATCCGATACGATCACGACTTCGGCACCGCTGTCCACGCGCCACCCTTCAATCGTGCCGAGCAGAGGCAATGCGGAGACGGGATCCTCGTCTTGTCCGGGGGCTGCCGCATTGACATCGTCGCCGTCACGCACCCCATCATCGATGAATCCGATGGGCCTCAACCCCCAAGTCGGCTGGCTCATCAAAAGGCGGGCGAATGTCCGGCTATTGGCGCCGGCACCCAGAATGGCAGTTGGCGCGCCCCACACGCCCGCCCGCCTGAGCCGTGCGTTGGTCAAGTGCTCGATCCACGAGCCGAGCACAAGTGCGATCGCGCCAACCAGTGGCATAATCGCCAGCTCGACCGACGGCCCCTCACGAACCCACATCAGCATTCCCGCGAACACGAACAGCAGCGTCGCCGTCGCTCGCAGGCGGAACCGCTCCATCAGACTTTTGGTGCTCGAACGATAGAGCCCCAGCAAACCGCACATCCCGATCAGCAGCAGCAGCGTTGCGGGCATCTCCATCCGCAGCCAATCGACGAGACCGATCTGACCAGCGGGGCCTGCTACGGTCATGATCACGCCGGCCGCAACGATGGCGACGGCGCTAGCTACGACGTCGCCGACAAGAAGCCCCGCGGCGAAAAGTCGGCGTCGTCTGCTCCATTGCGCCGCAAGCGCCCCGCTGCGCGCCTTCCCACGAAGCCGTAACGGCCCGCCGTCGGGGGGTGACAATGTCTGGGCTACGCGTGCTTCGACGTTTGACATGGGCCATCAACCACTCGAATTAAGGGCTAAAGGCGCTGCTATCCGCCTATCCTGGCCGCGATGATCGCGACGTTTACACTGGCCACGGTACGGCGGACGGCGGCGCCCTCAAGCGCCACGAGGGAGTAGCCCATTCGTTAAGATCTCTCGCTGTTCAAGGCGGCGCCGGCGACGCTGGCTGCGCCAATGAGAGCGCGCGTTTCAGGACGCGAGCATGCGGGATGCTTGACGCTACGTCGTGGAATCGACTGCGAGATCAGCAGCCGGAATCCAATGCCGCCTTGGCGCTATTCAATATCCGCGGAGTTGCCGAAATTTAGTGAATTCGAGCCCTTCGGCCGACTCACAATACCCCTCGCCGCCTCCCCAACGAGTAGCGCGGCATTAGAAGTACTTCTTCCGCGCGCCTTACCGAGGCCGCGCTATCCGCTCGCCTCCACGCGCGGTTGCAAACATCCTCAAGGCAGAGCGCGAGTGCTCTGCCTGTCGTCATGTGCGCCACTCTGATCGACCGAAATGGCTGAACGCTCACTCGAGCGGCCGCACCGCTTCAACGACAGTCCTCCGCGGCGGCACAGTGTCTCCTGTTCCCAATGGGGCCTCGCTTTCCGCCTTCTTTTCCCTGGATATGCCGAGCTGATTCGGCGGCAGGTCCGGCACGGGCGGAAGAAGGGAACCTACCTGCACGACGTCTCCGGGCTGGAGCAGGAAGTCGACGCCTGCATCGTACTTGACAGCCGTGGCGCCCTTGACGCGGATCACCGTTATGACCGGCTGTTGCCGTTGTTCCCCGGTTAGCAATCCCATCTGCTGAGCGCGAGCCGCGCGAGCGCGCTGCGCGGATGGAAGCGTGACGGTCAATTCCAATAGCGATCGGTCTGTTTCCCGCAGTTCGGTCATCACGCGACGCTGGTAGTTGTTATGCAGTTCGGCGATCCGGAAATGCAGGTCGCCGATCGCGAGTTCCGACTTCAGCGATTCCGACTTCAAGCGCTCCATACTTTCTTCGATGCGCGCCTCCTCGCGTTTGATCTCAATGTAAGTCGGCTTGCGCGCAAGTCCTGATTTGGCCAGCTGCTCGTAGTCCGCAATCAGTTGCTGATTGAGGTCACGCTGTCGCCGCTCGAACTCACCTTGCTGCTTGAGTGAAGCAATCTCCGTTTCCAAACGCGGAAATTGCTTCCGCAGCGCTTCGGTTTCCTGCTGCTCGGCTTGCCGCTCGGCCGCGAACACACGCTCCTCGCCGTCGCGGATCTGGGTGATGCGGGCAGGATCGACAGCGAGTGCCGACATATCCGGGAAATCGATGCGATCGGCGCCGTTCTGTTGCGCGATCAGCCGCGCCTGTTTTGCAAGGAGGGCCGCACGGCTGACTTCCAGCACGCGAACACGTTCGTCCATCTGGAACAGGTCTCCGCCGATCCCGCTTTGTTCGGACGCGCCGATGCCTCCCGCGCGCGCTATGGCTGCGAGCACCGACTGTCCCTGCTGAAAAGGATAGAGACCTGCCGTCCGAACCGTGCCCAGCACATAGATCGGACGAAACTCCGTGATTTTTACGCTGACCACCGGACGCCGGACATACCCCTGCTCCAGCGATTGACCGATGCTCTTTTCCAGTTCACTCGGCGTAAGATTTGCTGCGTGAACGTCACCAACGACCGGCAGCCTTAGATTACCGCTCTGATCAACGGTTGCTTCACCGGATAGATCGGGTTGGCCGATCACCACGACACCTATCTTGTCGCCGACCCCAATACGGTATGCTTGCGGAGCCGTCGGCTGCGCTGCGGTCGGATCGATTGCCCAGGCATGAAGGGTCATGAAAATCGTCATCGCCCAGGCACCAACGGCCAAGGAACGCCGACGAGCCTGTCGCTTTCCAAAAATTGAGAGCATCGCCCTATTGGCTCCATCGAGTGAGTCGCTGTGCCGTATTGTAGACCGGACTCGTTGCCGGATACGGCATCCCTAATAGGGCAAACTCGACGGTATGCGTTCTAACAAGAGGTACTCCCTAGGGGAGGCTTGTCCCCCTGCGATCGGGGACGCAATCATTGGTAACGATACCCCGCGTGGTTGTGGCCGGCGATAAGAGCGACTCGCGCATAGGCTACTGAAGCTTTCGTGGCGGATCGCCGTGCGCCTTGTATGCGCGCCTTGGCACGGTGATCCGCTTACAAGCACTGAAAGGCGTTTGACTGACATGTCCACTTTGGATGCAGATACGGCGCCGGCGCCCAACCGCGTGTTCATTTTGGGGATTGGGGTTACGGCCACCACGTTGGATCGAGCAGTCTCAATTATCGAACAATGGATCGAGCGCCGGATCCAGAACTACGTCTGCATAACCGGTGCCCATGGCATCATCGAAAGCCGCAGCGATCCGCGGCTACGCCAGATTCACAATGAGGCTGGCATGGTAACGCCGGATGGCATGCCCCTTGTGTTCATGGCGCGCCGTCTTGGCTTCAAGCCTGTATCCCGTGTCTATGGCCCGGACTTGATGCGGCGCCTGACCGAGATTTCCGCGCTGAAGGGTTATCGCCAGTTCTATTACGGGGGCGGGCCCGGACTTGCCGATCAGCTCGCGGCAACATTGAAAGCCCGCTATCCCACGCTTCCAGTCGCCGGCACCGTCACGCCGCCGTTCCGCCCGCTTACGCCGGAAGAAGACGAAGCAATGATTGCGCGCATCAATGCGGCAGCACCCGACATTGTATGGGTGGGGTTGAGCACGCCCAAGCAGGAATTCTGGATGGCGTCGCATGTTGGTCGGCTGAATGCGTCGGTGCTGGTGGGAGTTGGTGCGGCATTTGATTTCCTGGCGGGCACGAAAGCCCAGGCGCCAGCCTGGATGCAGCGGAGCGGGTTGGAATGGGCCTATCGGCTGGCGCATGAGCCGCGCCGTCTATGGAGACGGTATCTTCGGATCGTCCCACTCTTTTCCATGCTTGCAACAGCTCAAATTATTGTCCATCGCGCGGCCGGCATCTATGGCCGTGCTCGCAACATTCCTCGGCACGTGAACGTGACCGATCAAGAGAAGTCCAGCAGCAGCATGTGAATGACGGCTTGCGCGATAGTCAACAAAAACCCTCTCTCCCTTGGAAAGGCCTGTCTATGTCCAAGAATGATCTCGTGGTGGTGACCGGCGCCGGTGGCTTCATCGGTGGTCACCTGGTTCGCGTCCTGCAGGAGCGCGGCCATGCCAGGATCCGCGCCGTCGACGTGAAGCCGCTCGATGAGTGGTATCAAAAGACCCCCGGCGTCGAGAACCAGGTCGGCGACCTCGCCCTGCTCGAGCCCTGCCGGGCCGCCGCCAAGGGCGCCCGCATGATCTACAATCTCGCCGCCGACATGGGCGGCATGGGCTTCATCGAGACCCACAAGGCCGAGTGCATGCTGTCGGTGCTGGTCAGCACCCACATGCTGGTGGCGGCCAAGGAAGCCGGCACCGAGCGCTTCTTCTATTCGTCGTCGGCCTGCGTCTACAACGGCGACAAGCAGACCCGCACCGACGTCACCGCGCTCAAGGAGGAGGACGCCTATCCGGCGATGCCGGAGGACGGCTACGGCTGGGAGAAGCTGTTCAGCGAGCGGATGGCCCGCCACTATCGTGAGGACTACGGCATCGCCACCCGGGTCGCGCGCTACCACAACGTCTACGGCCCCGAAGGCACCTATGACGGCGGCCGCGAGAAGGCGCCGGCCGCGATCTGCCGCAAGGTGATCGCCGCCAAGCTGGCGGGCAAGCACGAGATCGAGATCTGGGGCGACGGCGAGCAGACCCGCTCGTTCATGTATATCGACGACTGCACCGACGGCACGATCCGCCTGGCCCAGAGCGACATCGTCGAGCCCTTGAACATCGGCAGCGACGAGCTGGTCAGCATCAACCGCCTGGTCGACATCGTCGAGAAGATCGCCGGCGTCAGGCTCAAGCGCTCCTACAAGCTCGATGCGCCCAAGGGCGTGCGCGGCCGCAACAGCGACAACGACCTGATCAAGAAGCTGATGGGTTGGGCGCCCTCCATCCGTCTCGAGGACGGCATGGAGAAGACCTACAAGTGGATCCACGACGAGATGACCTCGGGCAAGGCCTCCGTCGTCAACGCCCTGCCCCGCGCGGTGGCGGCGCAGTAAAGGAAAGCGCGAACAACAAAGCACACCTCACCCTGAGGAGGGCGCGAAGCGCCCGTCTCGAAGGGTGGGCAACGCGCACGTACTGTGGCCACCCTTCGAGACGCGGTCCTACGGACCGCTCCTCAGGGTGAGGTGGTTTTTGATCACAGCAGCTTGAAAGCTAACGGCCGACGCGACTGACCTGCTCGTTGCTGCGCAGAAGGCCGTCGAAATAGGCGATGGTCTTGGCCAGCCCCTCATCGAGCGCCACCTTCGGCTCCCACTTGAGCTTGTCGCGCGCCAACGTGATATCCG
>Ga0193726_1002547_pt1 | contig 12250 bp, 9 predicted proteins | sample H2c1metaG_FD_144928 | JGI IMG/M metagenome (GOLD analysis project Ga0193726, IMG submission 144928) | Soil microbial communities from a riparian zone of the East river system, Colorado, United States - H2c1 | ecosystem: Environmental > Terrestrial > Soil > Riparian zone | place: USA: East River... | reverse complement strand
TTTCGATTTGCAGCGCGAGGATGGTTATCTGCCGTGCAGCGTGAAGGCGGATACGATCGGCACAGGACAAATTCAAATGGTGGTTCCGATTGCCTCGACGGCGCTGGAAATTTTTGAGCGCTTCGGCGAATCGCAATTTTTGGAATCGGCATACAAAGCATGCACCGCGTGGGATGCCTGGTTGATGCGTTATAGAAACACGCGCGGCACGGGATTGTGCGAAGGATTTTGTGAATACGACACGGGCCACGATAACAGTCCGCGGTGGACGAGCGTGCCGAAACAATGTCCCGACCACGACGCGCGAATAATGCCGCCGGTCGCGGGGCTGCCGCGATTGTGTCCGGATTTGTCGGCAACGGTTTATGGCGGACGCGTAGCGCTGGCGAAAATGGCGAAAATTCTTGGCAAGAAGAGCGATATAGATCGGTGGGAATCTTCGGCGCACGCGATTCAGAAATTAATTTTGGAAAAGCTTTATGTTGAGGATGATGCGTGCTTCTACGATTTGGACTCTGAAAATAAATTCATACGCGTTCGCGGAGATTTGTTGACACGCGTTTTGGGCGAACATGTGGTCGGTCAGAAAATGTTCGAGCGCATTTACGAAAAACAAATTCACAATCCAAAAGCGTTTTGGGCGCCGTATCCGCTGCCTTCGATTGCGATGGACGACGTAACTTTTGTGCGGCCCATTCCGAGAAATTCCTGGGGTGGCGCGACACAGGCGTTGACGGCGTTGCGCGCGCCGCGCTGGTTGGAATTTTACGGAAAGCCCGCGGATTTGGCGCACATGATGCGTCAGTGGGTGAAGGCGATCTTGGCGGCGGGCGGAGGATTGCGTCAGCAAATGGATCCGCTAACTGGCGAATTCAGCATGGCCGATCCAAGCGGATATTCGCCAGCGGCGCTGGTGCTGCTGGATTACACGTGGCGATTGCATGGCGTGCGGCAAGTCGGCGACACGATTGAGTGGAATTGCCGAGCGCCGGAAAAATCTGCGCGGACGGAGGCAACAATTCAGACCAAACGTGGAATGGCTGTGCTGACACATACGGCGAAGGAATCGGTGTTGTCGATGGCGGGAAAAATAGTTTTGCGTGTGAGTAGCACGACACGCGTGGTAACGGATGCGGATGGAAAAGTTTTGCGCGTTGTCGGCGTTGAAGAAGAAAACGCGATCGTTGTGCTGCGTTGGCCGAATGGAAAATCCAAGACGATTATGGTCGCGCGGAATGCGACTGTGCCAGTTGTAGACTAAAAACGATTATTGAAATTACTTCTTAGTGTTTGCTCCGAAATGCATATCCGCGAAATTCAAATATTGCTCCCAATCATATTCGGTTACGTCATGCTTGCCGGTGCGAACGTGATAGCCGATTGTTTTCATGATGGGATGATTTACTGGCGGCCACTCGTTGGTGCCGAGCGAATCTTTGTGGAGCAATTCGTAGATGGGTCCGGCGGCGACGGCGCCTAAAAATTCTCCGCGCGGATCGGCGCCAGAATTATCTTCCGCGCTGGCGACGTAAACGGGGCGCGGCGCGATGAGCGCGAGAAGCATGTGTCCATCGACGGGAACTTTATCGTCGTGATTTGTGTATTGACGGAAATTGCCGCAGAACCAATGCGGAAAGACGACGTTGAAGTGCTCGATCGGCTCGCCGAAACTTCTTCGGTAGAGTGACGCGCCGGCTTTGCCGGACTCGTTTGAGATGACGATTGCGAAACGCGAATCCTGCGCGCCGGCCCACAGAGATGCGCGGCCGAGACGCGAGTGGCCCATCGCGGCGATTTTTTTCGCGTCGATGTCTTTATCCGTTTCGAGATAATCGGCGATGCGGCTCATTCCCCAGGCCCACACGCCTTCGGCGGCCCATTCATCGGGCGCATTTTCTGTTTGGCCTGGCGCGAAAAATAAAGGACGCACGCCGTGGGAAATTCCACCGATGAAATCCGGTTCGATGTCTCCGTAATTTGCGGTGGCCAAGGCGTATCCACGGCTGATGATTTTTTCGACCTGCCACATGTGATCGGCCGAGCCGCGCGTTTTTTCATCGGCGTGCTCGCGGAATTTCGGAGCGCTGCGATCGCCTTTCGCGGTAAGTGCGTCAGGCACCCACATGGAATTCAAGTCGATGCCGGGATCGGCGTTCACAGTTTGATTGCCACCGAAATTCAGCGCAGCGAAAACTGGGACGGGCTTCGTCGCGTGCGCAGGAAGATAAATAAGTATGTGCATCGCAGGGCCGTCGGGCTCATTTGTGAAATAAGCTGTGATTTGTTTTCGGATTGCTGTCCCGCTGAGCGCGTTTTTGTCGATGGAAGTTACGACGAAGCGAACTGGAAGCTTCTTCGTGGGAGTGCGGCCGAAGACTTGCGTTTCAAACAAGTGCAGAATTTCAGGCCGGCGTTGGTTGAACCACGTGGCGGCATCGCGCACGGGCTTGCCGTTTTGAAGAACAAGCGGATCGGGCAGCGTGTAGGGAACAACCTTAGATTCGTCGGAGTTGTAGACCCAAACTCTCGGCGCGGTTTCCTGCGCGAAAATCCGATTCGCAGGTGCAATGCTCAGCAGCATGGCGGCGATCAGGGCGAGCGCAACATAAAATGATGCGAGGTGGAAAAGTTTTTCCTGTGACGTGGAGCGAACTTTCTTCATTGGAAGGATGCCCTCCATTCACCGCATTTCATTTCGCTACTAGCGCACGAAAGCGCTGGTAGGCCTGCTGCCACTGAGCGCCATCCTGCGGCTCAAATTTGCGGGGGGAAAAAGACTCGGCAACAATTCCGCGGGCCTGATCGAGCGACGCGACCGCTCCGGTGCCCACCATCTGCATCACAAGATTTCCGAGCGCAGTCGCTTCGCTAGGACCAGCCAGAACTTGACGGCCGGTGGCGTTGGCGGCGAACTGATTCAGCATATGATTCTGAGAGCCGCCGCCAACGATGCGAACAATTTCAAATTTCGTTTCTGTCAGCGATTCGAGCAATTCCAAAACGTAGCGATATTTTAGCGCAAGACTTTCGAGCACCGTGCGCGTGAATGCGCCGGCGGTGGACGGCACTGGCTGCCCGGTTTTCGTGCAGAACGCAGCAATAGCCTTCGGCATGTCTTCAGGCAAGCTGAATGAAGGATCGTCGGGATCGACTAGATGCCGCAGCGCAGGTTCAGCGGCCGCCATACCCAGCAAATCCGAATATGAATATTCGTTGCCGTGATTTTTCCACGCGTGACGGCAACGCCCGTAATATTTTTCAGCAGGCGAACTGTGCCGCAGACTCCGCCTTCATTTGTGAAATTCAAGCGGCGCGCTTCTTCTGTGACAACCGGCTTCTTGGTTTCGGTTCCGAGAAGCGACCAGGTGCCGGAGCTAATCAGTGCAACTTTTTCTCCACTGTGAACGGCGGCGAATGCGGAACCTGTGTCATGACACGCCGGCGCGATCACTTGCGTCGCTGAAAGCGCGGAAAGTTTCGCGAATTCAGGACGCAAAACGCCGATCACTTCCCCAGAATCAATCAGCGGAGCGAGCATCTGCGTCGGGATACGCAACTTCTCCAGAATTTCCGTTGACCATTTTCGTTTGTGAACATCCAGAAATTGCGTCGTCGATGCATTCGTATATTCGCAGACCGCTTTACCTGTCATCCAAAAATTAAAAAGATCCGGCATCGTGAGCAAATGTTCGGCTTGACGCAAAATCCCCGGCGAATGCTGCGCGGCGGCATAAAGTTGATACAGCGTGTTGAATGGAAGAAATTGAATTCCGGTGATGCCGTAAATATATTCAGGCGTGAGTTCCTTCATCACGCGTTCCATCGCACCGGCCGTTCGCGCATCGCGATAGTGGTATGGATTTTCTAAGAGCGCGCCATTTTCGCCGAGCAGCGCGTAGTCCACGCCCCAAGTATCTACGCCGATGGCGTCGAGCTGCGTGACGTTGTGCGTTGAAAGCGAGTGCAGCGCGGATTGCATTTCAAACCACAGGCGCGGCGCGTCCCAGTGCATTGCACAGTTGTAGTGCACGGGTTGATTTGCGAACCGGCGAATTTCGTCAATGGACAATGTTCCGGCATGCAGATGACCAACGATGGCGCGTCCGCTTTCAGCACCAAGATCAAATGCCAGGAATGTAAAGTCGCGATTTTTTGGTGACGTCATGACCGGAAGGTGAGTGTAGGATTCGCGGCACGCATGCACAAGGATAAAACTTGAAAAGAATGCAGCGTGCGGCGGAACGTAAAATGAAAAAAACGTGCTCCGCCGGTTTTATCCTGTGGAACGGGCCATAGTCACGGTAACTTTCACAGACTCAAGCAGACACGCGCGTAACGTCGAAAGCGCGGCACTTTCGAGCATTCACGGCCGCCGCGCAACCAGCCATCGCGTTTCGCCATTCATAACGGGCAAAAACACGCTGGAAGGCTTTGACAAATTTGGCCTAGCCGGATTAGATACCGTGAGCAAGAGCCACGACGTTCGTTCGGAGAAAAGCGCGCGATGCCTGACGGAAATCATAAAAGGATTTGTTTTCTATTGCAGGTGAAGAAGGATCGGTTGGCGGAATACAGGGAACGTCACCGCGCGGTGTGGCCGGAAATGTTGAACGCGTTGCATTCCGCGGGCTGGAATAATTATTCGCTTTTTTTGCGCGATGACGGACTGCTGATCGGGTACGTGGAGACTCTGGACTTTCAGCAGGCGCTGCACAAAATGTCGCTGACGGAAATAAATAAAAAGTGGCAGGCGGAAATGGGCGATTTTTTCGAAGGCGTGCCCGGCCGCAAAGCCGACGAGCAAATGGAACCCATTCCGGAAGTTTTTCATTTGGCGTGACGCGCCGCTCTGGCTATTCTAGGAAAACAAAACTGACATGAGTTCATCGTCCACGAAGCCGCGCATGAAGTATGTGAATTACGAATGGGATGACGCGCACGCGAGCAAATTAAGCCCCGCGGAATTGCTCGTCTATCGCTCGAACCTTTTGGGATCGGACCAGCGCATCACGAATACCGGCGGAGGAAATACTTCCGCGAAAACAATCGAACGCGATCCGCTGACGGGAAAAGATACCGAAGTCTTGTGGGTGAAGGGTTCCGGCGGAGATTTGCGTACGAGCAAGCTGGCGAACTTTGCGTCGCTGTATCAGGAAAAACTTCTTACGCTGCAGGCAACGTATGCGGCAATGAATCCCAAGGGGCCAAAGAGCGAAGCAGAAGACCGCATGGTTGGATTTTATCCGCACTGCGCGTTCAATTTGAATCCGCGAGCGGCTTCGATTGATACGCCCCTGCATTCCTACATTGGCGCGAGTGATATCGACCACATGCATCCGAATTCCATTATTGCGATTGCTGCCGCAAAGCGTTCCAAGGAATTGACGGCGGAAATATTCGGCGGCGAGATGGCTTGGACTCCCTGGCTGCGTCCGGGATTGGAATTAGGATTGGAGCTTCAGCGGATTTTCAAGAGCAATCCGAAATTGAAGGGCGTGGTTCTCGGCCAGCACGGCGTGATTAATTGGGCGGACGGCGGCAAGGAGTGTTATGACGTCACGCTGAACCTCATCGAAAAAGCGGCGGAATATATTGAAGCGCGCGATAAGAAAGATAAAACTTTCGGCGGCGCGAAATATAATTCCCTTCCCGACGCGGATCGCGACGAAATACTTTTTGAGTTACTGCCGTGGCTGCGCGGACAAGTCTCCGAGGAGCGGCGATTCGTTGCGACGATCCATTCCGACGCGACGATTTCGCGATTTGTGAATAGCAATGATGCTCCGCGATTGGCAGGGCTGGGGACTTCGTGTCCAGACCATTTCCTTCGCACAAAAATTAAACCGCTATACGCGGACTGGAATCCGGCGAAAGAAAATGTCGAAGAGTTGAAGCAAAAGTTGACGGCGGGCATGGAGCAATACCGCAAAGACTATGCGGATTATTACAACCGTTGCAAGCATCCGAATTCTCCGGCGATGCGGCAATCGAATCCGACGGTGATGCTGATTCCGGGAATCGGAATGATTGCCTGGGGAAAAGATAAGAGCGAATCGCGCGTGACCGCGGAATTTTATAATTGCGCCGTAGAAGTAATGCGCGGCGCCGAAGCAATTGACGAATACATTGCGCTTCCGCAGCAGGAAGCTTTCGACATCGAATACTGGCTGCTTGAGGAAGCGAAGTTGAAGCGCATGCCCGCGGAAAAAGAACTGGCGCAGCGAATCGTGATTGTGATTGGCGCGGGAAATGGAATCGGCAAAACAGTTGCGCATCGACTGGCACGCGAAGGCGCGCAAATTATTTGCGCTGATTTGAACGGCGATGCGGCCACAGCTACTGCCAAAGAACTTACGGATTTGTACGGCGTCGGGATCGGCGTTGGGGGCACGGGAATTTCGGGAAGCGGTCCGGCGATTGGGCTGCCTGTAAATATTACGGATCGCGCGAGCGTCCGCGAATTGTTGAAGCAAACAATTTTGGCGTACGGCGGAGTGGACTCAATCGTCGTGACCGCCGGAATTTTTGTGCCGCCGGACAACACCGGCCACGCGACGGACGAACAATGGAAACGCACTTTTGAAATTAACGTGATGGGCAGTTACATGGTGGCGGACGAAGCGGCGAAAGTTTGGAAGCGCCAGGGATTGCGCGGCAACATTGTGCTGACCACCAGCGTGAACGCATTCGTGTCGAAGAAAGGTTCGATTGCTTACGATGCGTCAAAAGCCGCGGCAAATCATTTGATGCGAGAGTTGGCGATTGAACTCGCTCCGCTGGTGCGCGTGAACGCGCTTGCCCCGGCGACGGTGATCGAAGGCTCCACAATGTTTCCGCGCGATCGTGTAATGGCGTCCCTGAAGAAATACGATATTCAATTTAAGGAAGACGAAGACACGGAAGCGTTGCGCCGCAAGTTGGCCAATTTTTACGCGCAGCGCACGCTGACCAAGCGCGCGATCACAACTGAAGATCAGGCGGAGGCGGTATTTTTCCTGGTGTCAGAACGCTCTGCAAAAATTACGGGACAAACAATCGTGGTCGACGGCGGCCTACCCGAAGCTTTTCTTCGCTAAACGCAGCAACGCCAGCGTGAGGAGCGCTGGCGTTGTTATCTTCACAAATAAAAAATACTCTTAAGCGTAACTTGAAACCGCCGACGCGTTTTTCTTGCTGCGTTCCTGCGTGATCCGTTCCAAATATCCGCTCTGGCGGAATGCATCCATCGGATCGGCAGGCAGGCCGTGCGATTTCGCCCAGTCCTGAATCGCCGGACGCACGTCCGTCGAATACGCGTCCTTCAAACAGGTTTCCGCGTCGACAAGCGCGCACTTGGTTTGGAAATCCGCGAGACGCGCATGATCCACAATCGCGGCCTTCGCAAATAATTCCTGCGCGGTGGTAACAGTTTGAATCATCGCTTCGATTTTGCCTTTCAAGTTGTGGCTCTGATCGATCATGTAAGCGATGTCCGCGCGCTTTTTCGTTTCCCATTCAAAGAAACTGATTTCGTGGAAAATCCGGAAAATTTGATAAGGATCAATCGAGCCAAGAGTCAGATCGTCATCGGCGTAACGGCGATCGTTGAAATGAAATCCGGCGAGCATATTGTCGGTCAGCAACCAGGTAACAATCTGCTCGATATTTTGCGCCTGATAATGATGTCCGGTATCGACGAGAACTTTTGCGCGAGAACCGGCGGCGCGCGCTAGCAAAAGCGCCATGCCCCAGTCGCCGATATCAGTGTGATAAAACGCCGGCTCGAACGGTTTATACTCCACCAGCATGCGCTGATCGCCAGTGAGACGGCCGTGAAGTTTCGCGAGTCCTTCTTCAAACCATTTTCTGCGGTGACGAATATTTGCGGTCCCCGGATAGTTGGATCCGTCCGCAAACCACAGCGAAATATCGCGGCTGCCAAGTTTCGTGGCGATGTCCGCGCTTTCCAATAAATGATTCATGGCAATTTCGCGAATCGCCGGGTCAGGATTGCCGAGCGAGCCATACTTATAATGTTGATCCTGAAAAACGTTGGGATTAATTGCGCCGGCGCGGACGCCGTAACGGTTGGCAAGCTCATTCACGTTGCCAACGCTCTTAATTCCTTCGGGCAAATCCCACAAAACGTGCAGCGCTACGCTCGGGCAGGAACCGGTGACTCGATGCACTTCGCCTGCGTCGCTGAATTTTTCTTCGATGGTGGAGGCGGCGGCTGGTTGAATGAATTTTCCGAAACGAGTTCCGGTGTTGGCGAACCCCCAGGAAGGGAGTTCGATTTGAAAGGTGTCGAGCGCCTTCGCGATCGCGTCAGCTTTTCTGGAATTGAGCGTCACAGCATAATTCCCCGCAATTCTGAACTACCAATGGCCCCGAGTTCGAGAGCGGATGCTAGCACCTCGCGATTTTACTGTCTAGTTGTACGGGTGGGCGGTGCGTGCGCTAGCTTTTAATTTGCGCACGAGTTCTTTTGCGTCGCGATTCAGAATTTGACGTCGCGCGCGTATCACAATGCGGTACGGAAATAGCGATTTTCAAGATTCGCGCGAGATTTGCGTTCCGCCTCGCAAAAGCTTTGCTACACTCACGCGCAACGGCAACATGTGAGGTGAATAAACATGACGAAGACTCGCAAAGAATTTTCGCGAAGGAATTTTATTTATGCCGGCGGCGCAGCGGTTGCGTGTTCGCTTCTGCCAGCGTCGGTGACGAAAGCGTTTTCCCCTGCTCCTGCGGACATTCATTTCGGATATGCGTCGATCACCTGGAACGGCAACGACCGCCAAGCGATTGAAGATATTTCCGCCCTGGGATTTCCGGGAATTCAGTTGCGCGCTAATGCGATCGCGGAATTTGAAAATAATCCTGCAACGCTACGCGCGTTGTTGGATGCGCACAAATTAAAAATGGTGGCGCTATCGAGCGGCTATCTGGATATTGACAATCCGCACGACACGGAGATAGCAGCGCATGTGGCGCGTGCGCAATTTGCGAAGGATGCCGGCGCGATTTACATGCAAGTGATCGGCGCGCGCCCGAAAGCACGCGAAATTGTTCGCGGCGATTACGAAAAAATGGGCAAGCTGCTGATGGAATTGAGTGAGCGCACCGCGGACATCGGCGTACAAATTGGGTTTCACAATCACATGGATTCGCTGGGTGAGCGGCCCGAAGAAGTGGACTGGATTTTTGCGGGCACCGATTCTCGCTTCGCGAAACTGGAATTGGATGTGGCGCACTGCGCGCAGGGCGGCGGCGATCCTGTGAAGATGATGACGAAGTACAGCGACCGGCTGCTGTTCATGCACTTTAAGGACGTTCGCACGGTAACGCCAACACCGGCGCCCGCAGGCTCAACCGCGGCGCCGAAAAATTATCAGTTTGTGGAACTAGGACACGGGCGCGTTGATTTCCCGGCGATTATCGCGAACATCGAAAAAATAAAATATCGCGGCTGGGTGATTGTAGAGTTAGACGCGGTGCCGGATCCGTCGCTGACCCCGAAACAGTGCGCGGAGATTAGCAAAAAATACCTGGCCGATAAACTCGGCTACAAAATATGACGTCTTCCCTTTATGTGCGACCGGGGACCACGATAGGTTACAGGGCTGGAGCAAGTATGTAAGGTAGTCGGGGCAAGAAAAGGAAATTTCCAATGTTGAAGAAGTATCTAGCTGTTTTATTTGTGGCTGTAATAATTGTTGTAGCAGGAGTGACCGCACAAAAGTCCGCAGGCGATCGAGTGACTGTCGTGCCGAATGAAGCGCAGCGGCGCGTGGATATTTCAATCGACGGCAAGCCGTTCACGTCATACATCTATCCTGAAGATATGGAGAAGCCGACATTCTATCCACTTCGCGCGGCAACGGGAACTCTTGTGACACGAGGATTTCCGCGCGATCCACGGCCCGGCGAGCGCGTGGATCATCCGCATCACGTTGGCCTTTGGTTCAACTTCGGCAACGTAAATAATTTGGATTTCTGGAATAATTCCTACGCGATCAAGCCAGAAGACAAACACAAAATGGGAACGGTCTACCATCGCGCGATTGTTTCCGCGAAGAGCGGTGCAAACGAAGGCACGCTCGAAGTCGACGCCGATTGGGATAATTCCGACAAGAAAGTTTTGCTGCAGGAGCACACGAAATTTGTTTTCAAAGGCGGCGCGGATTTCCGCAGCATCGACCGCATCACTACTCTGAAAGCGCTGGGCGACCCCGTTGTTTTCCATGACGACAAGGAAGGTTTGCTTGGCATGCGCGTGCGTCGCGAACTGGAACAGCCGTCGACCACTCCAGCGACATTCACGGATGCGAGCGGCCGTCCCACAACTGTCGCGCAGATGGACAACACCGGCGTGAACGGAAATTATCTGGATAGCGAAGGAAAATCCGGAGACGCAGTCTGGGGCACGCGCGGCCGTTGGTGCATGTTAAGCGGGAAAGTTGGCGACGAGCCTGTGTCCATCGTGATTTTCGATAATCCTGCAAATCCCGGCTTTCCAACTTACTGGCACGCGCGCGGATACGGATTATTTGCCGCGAATCCGCTGGGCCGAAAAGCCTTCGATCCCAAAGCGGAGCAAATGGACTTCACAATTCCCGCCGGCCAGAGCGCCACGTTTCGTTATCGCGTCGTGATTTTCTCTCGCACGGCCACTCCGGAAAGTATCGAGGCCGCTTACAAAACATATATTTCAGAAGTGAAATAGTCCGTCGAATCCTATGACCACTCACATCGGATTAATCGGCGGCGGAAATATTACCGACACGCACGCACGTGCGGCGCGCGCCATTCCTGGCGTGGAAATCTCGGCCATTTATGGAACACATTCGGATAAAACGGCGAAGTTCTGCGCCGATTACGGCGGCACGCCATTCGCAGACATCGAAAAGTTTATGGCGCATCGTCCGATGGACTTGGTGATCATCGGAAGTCCATCCGGCCTTCACGCAGATCACGGAATAAAAGCCGCGCGTCAGAAACTTCACGTCCTCACGGAAAAGCCGATCGACATCTCGACCGCGCGCGCCGACGCGCTGATCGCTGAATGCGAAAAAGCAGGCGTGAAACTAGGCGTCTTATTTCAGGACCGCACGAAACCTGACGTTCATCGCCTAAAAAGTTTTCTAACCGAAGGCGCTCTCGGCAAACCAATTCTCGCCGACGCGCAAGTGAAGTGGTATCGACCGCCGGAATATTACGGAAATTCCCGATGGCGCGGAAAGCTCGCGCTGGACGGTGGCGGCGCGTTGATAAATCAAGGCGTGCACACGGTCGATTTATTGCTCTGGCTGATGGGCGATGTGGTCACTGTCCAAGCACGCATGGCCACGGCGCTTCACAAAATTGAAGGCGAGGACACTGTAATTGCGCTGCTAGAATTTGCGAGTGGCGCAATTGGCACCCTCGTCGCCGCAACCTCCGCATATCCTGGATATCCGCGCCGTCTCGAGCTAACTGGCTCCGAGGGCACAGTAATTCTTGAGCACGACAGAATTATTCGCGCAGATTTAAGAACTCCGCGTCCCGAATTACTCGGCAATGAATCGAGCGACCAGAATCAAAGCGCGACGTCAGCTGTCGTAAGCGACGTGCGCGGGCATCAAGCGCTGATCGAAGATTTCCTGCGCGCGATAAAAACAAATTCGCGTCCTATGTGTGACGGACCAGAAGGCCGCCGCAGCGTCGCGCTCATCGAAGCAATTTACGAGTCAGCGCGAAGCGGCGAACGAGTATCCGTCAGCTAGAGCGGTTTTATTCGCGCGTACAAATCCAGAGGCGTTCGCGAATCGCCTGAGGTTCCAATAATGAAGCGCTTATTTTCATTCGTGATCTGCCTCCTCGCGCTCTGCGCAATTCCCGCGCACGCCGCCGATTCCCCGCGCCAACGCTTCTCAATGGATTACGGTTGGAAATTCACATTGGGCGATCCCGCACAGGCAGAGCAACCCAAATTCAACGACGCCGCGTGGCGCCAACTCGACGTCCCGCACGACTGGAGCATCGAGGGAACGTGGGCCGCGGATAATCCTTCAGGAACCGAAGGCGGATACGCCGCAAACGGCATCGGCTGGTATCGCAAGAAATTTAATCTGCCGGAAAACTGGAATGGCAAACGCATTTTCGCGGAATTCGACGGCGTGTTCGATCATTCCGACGTGTGGGTAAACGGCGAAAAAGTTGGCCACAATGAATACGGTTACATCGGCTTCGAGTGCGATCTAACTCCGTGGATAAAATTCGGCAAAGA
>Ga0193726_1002546_pt1 | contig 12253 bp, 9 predicted proteins | sample H2c1metaG_FD_144928 | JGI IMG/M metagenome (GOLD analysis project Ga0193726, IMG submission 144928) | Soil microbial communities from a riparian zone of the East river system, Colorado, United States - H2c1 | ecosystem: Environmental > Terrestrial > Soil > Riparian zone | place: USA: East River... | reverse complement strand
TGGTCGACGCCGGACTCTACCTCTCCGACGATTGGCGCATTCGTCCCAACCTCACCTTCAGCTACGGCCTGCGCTTCGAGACCCAGAATGAGATCCACGATCACGGCGATTTTGCCCCCCGACTGAGCCTGGCGTGGGGGGTGGACGGGGGCGCCAAGCAAACGCCCAAGACGGTTGTGCGCGCGGGATGGGGAGTCTTCTATGATCGCTTTCTCTACAATCTGGCGCTGCAGCAGAACCGGCTCAACGGCATCACCCAGCAGCAAACCATCGTCGACACATCGGACAGCGGCCCCGCGCCCACAATTTATCAATCCAACTCGAACCTGCGGGCTCCCTACACCATGCAGTCGGCGTTGAGCCTGGAGCGGCAGGTCACCAGGTCCTCGACCCTGGCAGTGACTTATCTGAACTCCATCGGCGACCACCAATTTTTCACGCTGAATATCAATCCCCTGAACCTTGCCACCGGGGACCGGCCACTCGGCGGGGACAGCAACATTTATCAATACACCTCCGAGGGCATCTTCCGGCAGAACCAGTTGATCGTGAACGGACGAGTCAACCTGGGAGCCAAGCTCTCGCTCTTCGGCTTCTACACCTTGGGCTATGCCAACAGCGATACCGGCGGGGCGTCGAGTTTTCCTTCGAACCAGTTCGATCCCTCGGTGGACTACGGACGGGCTTCGTTCGATGTCCGCCATCGAATTTTTCTCGGCGGATCGGTCACGCTGCCCTATGCGTTCAGTTTGAATCCTTTGATCGTGCTGAACTCCGGCTCACCGTTTAACGTTACCGTGGGCGAAGATCTCAATGGCGATTCCTTTCTCAACGATCGTCCAGGACTGGTGTCAGCCGAGCCTTGCCTGCAGTCGAGCATCCCCGGTACCTTCTGCACCCGGCTCGGCACTTTCGATCCCGCGCCTGGCGCCCCCAACACCGTTCCCATCAACTACGGCACCGGCCCCTGGAACGCCACGGTGAATTTGCGGCTTAGCAGAACATTCGGATTCGGCAAGAAGACGGACCGAGCTTCCGGCGGCGGGGGTGGCGGCTTTCCGGGAGGTGGTGGGGGCGGACACGGCGGCCCACCGGGAGGCGGACTGGGCGGTCGCGGACTCAGCGGCGGTGGCGGCAATCCGTTCGGCGGCGGCGCCCCCACCACCAACCGGCGATACAACGTAACCTTCAGCGTCTCGGCCAGAAACCTTTTTAACCGCGTCAACCTCGGAACGCCCACTGGGATTCTGTTGTCTCCCAATTTCGGTGAATCCACAACTCTCGCGGGAGGTCCTTTCAACTCGCAATCCGCCAACCGGCGCATCGACCTGCAGGTAAGATTCACGTTCTAGGGCTGCGCTTGATCCCGTGAAATTGCAGCCTACCGGCCACCTGGGACGCGATGTCCACCAGGCGAAAGATCGAGGGATTGCCTGGGTGCGCCAGGGGATTGGATCGGATCGGCTCTTTTTGCTTTTTGCTCTTTGCTCTTTGCTTTTGCTTTCAGCGGCAGTTCGCGTTTTGCAACGGAGAAAGCGACATCAAGGTATTGGGATTCGGGTAGCTATAGGCCCCGCCCAGCGCGCTCGATGGAGATTCGAACGCGAACCATTGCAGCAGCGCCACATTCTGCGGATGGTAAGTACGTCCATTCATCCCGATGGGGTAGACGTCCATGGGAAGGCCTTCGATCGCATCTCCCACTTCCAGATCATCCTGGCAGTTCCCGTTTGGCGACATCCACCACGGCGTCATGTTGTGCACATTGTCGCTGACCACGAACGGATCGTGGAAACTCTCGGCAAGCTCGTGACTGATCGCGGTGATGTCTTCGAGCCCGCCACCGAACAGACCCGGGCTAATCCAGCTGGAGAAATTCAGCACGTACCGTTTTTCGGCATTGTCATTGCTTGCGTCCCCCGGCTCAAAGTCGTAGGTGTGATAACCAAGCACACAACAATTGCCCGGGCTTCCTTCATAGAGATAGGTGTTGGGAAACAAAAACGTCGAAATGTCCTTGGTGGTAATTTCCCCGGCATTCTCCGCGGCGCCGACCGGCGTGGTCGTATCGGCGGGATGGGGAGGAAACAGGAGATTGCCGAAAACCTTGTCGTCGACCAAAACGTACTCGCAACAACCGCCATCTTTCTTGAGCTGGTAATAGTACGAGCCCGCCGGCAGGGCCATCGTTCTTTCTGTCTTCACACTGGGATTCAGCAGCGTGTGCCAGTTCGACTTCATGGCGTTGTAAAACTCGGCGCGCAGCTCGGCGTCAATGATTTGAGTTGGCAGATCGCTGCTCGAGTAGGGCGAGCTCTGGAACAGCGGAGAATAGACCGTGGGCAACACGAAGGGCGCAACGCTGTAATGAAGCGTATGTCCGCTGCCATCATAGTTGAGCAAATCCAGCGACACGGGAATGATCGGAGCGTTGAAGACCGTGCTCCCCCCGTCCTGGGGTGGCCTTCCCACCACCCGATACCTCCAGGTCGTTCGATTCTTGCCTTGGGAGTCCAACCCAGGCGCATGAAATTGACCGGCAAAAGTGAGCAGCGAGTCGATCCCTCGAGTTTCCGTGGACGTGGTGCGAGGAATCGAACTCGCATGGCCGCGCGGCTTCAACTCCGTAAACGCCGGGCTGGCGTTTCGGAGGTCCCGGACAACCTGCTGGGTTTGCAAATTTTGCGCGAAACCGCTCACCGCGGCACACATCAAAAGCAGAACCTTGGGCAGTGTTCGAATCTCCTGCCTGCTGAACATCTACAGTCCCCCACAGAACTTGCGACCTTGGAGTGCACAAGTTCTAGAACGATAACCCGTTTCCCGATGCCTTGTAAATCATTCCTTCGGGCGAGAAGCTTCTGTGGCCGCGCTGCGCTTGACATCTGCGACGGCGTATTACAAGATTCTCTCTCGCCGTTCCTCTCTGCCATTGAAGACCTCGTTCCGCAGACGGATTCCGGGTAACTCTTTCGAACTAAAGGAGAATACAAAAATGAAACGGTCTGCCATCCTGGGAAAAATCGCGGCCTCCATCATCCTGTTGTCTTCCACCTTGTCCCTACCTGCGGAAGACTCGGAAAACCCACTCAACCTCCCGGATTTTTCCGCCACCCAAGTCCTGCAGACTGCGAAGTTCCCGATGACGACCAAAATCTACCGCTCGGGCTCGAGCGTGCGAATCGAAAGGAGCGCCGCCTTGAGCACGCTCTACCTGCCTGCCAGCAGCAAGGTCTACAACCTGACGACCTATCCCGACGGCAGCCACCAATGCGTGGTGATGAGGCCCGAGCAGGCAAAAATGGTACCCAGTCCCCTGGAACTGTTGAACGGCACCAACCTGAAACGGACCGCATCGGGCACAGAAGTGGTGGACGGCCACAACTGCAAGGTTGAAACCGTCGTGGTCACCCGGCCGGACGGCACCTCGATTGAATCCAAAATATGGGAGGCGGAAGACTTGAAGGGCGCTCCCGTGAAGATTGAATCGCAGCTCCCGCACGAAAAACTCAGCGCCGCATTTAGCGATGTCGTCCTCGGCACGCCTGACCAAGCGTTGTTCACCCCTCCCGGCCAATGCACGCCGTTTGAAAAGATGGGGCAAGTCGTGGAACACAGCGTCATTCCATAACTTACGGGCACGGCGCGCGAAAACGGCTGAACCAATGGCGCAAAAACCAAACACAAAAAAGGAGAGGCCGATACCAAAGGCCTCTCCCTAAACCGCCATCGAACGGCGGGGAAACCAGCTTACTTTCCTAGCAATCCGCGCGGGGTTCCGACTCCCGTGCACTCGTCGTAGGAAACCGCCGCAGAGGACCCATTCGAACCTGTCTTCACGTCATAGAAGTTCGCTGCGTAGGCTTTCTTGGTTCCCAGTTGGGCATACAGCAGATTGTTTTCCGAGGCGTTGAAGAAGCCACTGCTGAACGGACTCAGGAAAACCGATCCCAACTTGTTGCCTGCCCGGTTGATGATGCCGGCCAGAGCTGGAGATGAGACGCTGGTGCCGCCGACCACGAACCAGCCACCGTTATAACCGGAGTAGACGTACACTCCGCTCGCCGGATCGGCATTGAACGACAAGTCTGGAGTGACGCGGTTCGACTGTCCGAAGATGGGATATTGGAAGTCGGCCCACGGCCCCATATGGCCTCCGCTGTAGCTGGTGGCGTAGGTTTCCTGTGCACTCTTACCACCGCCGGAACCACCCCAGCAGGATTCAGAAGAGAACTTTTTGGTGGATGCGTTGCGCAGCACCGAGGTGCCGCCCGCGGAAATCAACCAGGGATTGGTGCTGGGATAGCCCACGCCGAAGCCGTCGTCGCCAGAAGAGGCGAAAGCCAGAATCGGAGTCTTATAGCCGGTCGTCCAGTTGTAGTTGAAATCGGTGAAGAACAAGTCATCCGCAATCTGACCCGCAAACTCGCCACCCTGCCAGCTGTTGGTGACTTGTCCGCCCTCAGGATAGTTGGCGACGATGTAATTGAAAGCAACCTGTTCCGCGTAGAACAAGTCGGTGTAAGAACTCGAGCAAGCTTCCACCAGGATAATCGCAGCCTTGGGTGCGAAGACGTGCGCCCACTCGATGTCCAGCGATTCCTCAAGCGCCCACCCGGTGTTCGCCGGAGGTGTGGTGCAGGAACCGTTGCCGTTGGCGTAGACTTTGGCGAAATTCGCCGCCGGCAGACCCCAATAGCCATCGAACGTTGCCAGATCGCTGGCGGCGTTGGGGTTATCGTAGGCGTCGACGATCGCAATTGCGCCGTAGCCGAGATTGCTGGGCCCACCCGATCCTGAATTATAGTTGGGTACGCACCCTGCACCGGTTGGGCTCTTCACATAGAGGCAGCCCATCGATTGCGGCGTTTCCGCCTCTTCGGTGGTGGCCACCTCGGGTCCAGCCACCCCGGCCTGATTGGGACTCGACAGGATCATCGGTTTCAGGCCGTCGGCGCTGCGTACCACGTAGGTGGTGTGCGCCCGCAAAGCCTGCTGTACCTTGCTGCTTTCCGGGACGAAAACGCCGCCCGCTTGCATGGAGCGAGCGCCAACTTGTTCCTGCACCGGCTTACCTGCGCTACCTACCTGCGCCACAGCTCCCAGGGTGAGCGATACCGCCACTGCCATCGTTGTTGCAATTGAGTGTTTCATGATCTGATATCTCCTCATTCATTCGCTTTCGCGGCTGTATGTATTTGGTTGGGGGAGTGCGTGCCCATCGACCTTAGGGAGCGAGATGCCGCAGCTTTGAGAATGTGCCCTCCCCGGCACATTCTCTGGCTGCTTTTTGGTATCAAGGTGCGATCGAAACCATCCAATCGCGGATGGAGAATGCCAAAATCTGCGAGCGCGGTCAAAGGATCAGCGGCTTACGAATTTGTGACCTGATAAACCCTTGCCATACAATGTGTTACACAATGTCGTGACGCGCGCCGTTGAGCTTACTTCGTCCGTGCTAAACTTCCCGGCTAGCCGGGCCGACTAAGTTTTGGGGATATTGGCATGGAAGAAGGTTCAAACCGGGGGACCTATCGCTTTGGTTTGTTCAAGGTTGACTTGGCACACGGCACCCTGAGCCGACAAGGTGAGCGGGTTAAACTCCAGGAACAGCCGTTCCGTATCCTGGCACTCCTGTTGGGACGGGCAAACGAGATTGTGACCCGCGAGGAACTCCGTCAAAGTCTCTGGTCAGAAGACACCTTCGTGGAGTTCGAGGGCAGCCTCAACGCTGCTCTAAAGAAGGTGCGTTACGCGCTCCGTGATTCCTCCGACAATCCCACTTTCATAGAAACCATCCCCCGGCGCGGTTACCGGTTCATTGCGCCGGTCCAATATTTGGAAGCCGTGGCCGCGGCAGAACCGCCTCCACGCGTGCTTCCGGAAATCCCGGACCCGGCTGCTCCCTTCCCTGGCCTTTCCCTACCGGCGGTGCCCATGCCGGGGGCTCGCGGGAAAAAAACCCTCCTTGCATCGGTTGCCGCATTCGTTCTGGTGGCGGCGATGCTGGCGATAGCACTGAACACCGGCGGAATCCGTGAAAGGTGGCTGCATTTGGCATCGCCCGTCCACGCCATTCGCTCCCTTGCAGTGCTGCCGCTCGAAGACCTCTCGAGCGATCCGGCGCAACAATATTTCGCTGACGGCATCACCGACGAACTGATCACGGACCTGGCACAGATCAGCAATCTGCGGGTGATTTCCCGCACTTCCACGACTCAGTACAAAGGCACCAAGAAATCAATCCCGGAAATTGGCAAAGCGCTCAAAGTGGATGCCCTCATTGAAGGCACAGTCGAGCGCGATGCGAATCGAGTTCGGATTCGCGTGCAGTTGATTGATTCCGCCAGCGATCGCCATCTTTGGGCGCGCAGCTACGATCGCGAGCTCCGGGACGCCCTGCTGATGCAGAGCGAAGCGGCCCGCGACATCGCGCTCGAGATCCGCGGACAGGTGGCCCCTCCGCCGTCGAACGCCGCGGCCGCCGCAGTGCCCGTCAAGCCGGAGGCCTATGAGGCTTATCTCAAGGGACGTTACTTCCTGAATAAGAGATCCCCCGAAGGAATCAAAACCGGCAGCGGATACTTCGAGCAGGCCATCGCGATGGACGCTCAATTCGCTCGGGCCTATGCCGGACTGGCCGACTGCTATTCGCTTCTGGGCTCGGACGCGCTTCCGGCCTCCGTGGCCAGCGCCAAGGCGCGAACCGCCGCTCTGAAAGCTCTGGATCTGGATCCGTCGATTGCCGAAGGACACTCCGCCCTGGGGGTCGTCCATTTCTACTACGACTGGAATTGGAGCGATGCGGAACGCGAACTGAAAAAAGCCATCCAATTAAATCCGAACTACGCCACCGCCCACCATTGGTATAGCGTCTACCTTTCGGCCATGGGCCGTTTTCCCGAGGCGCTCCAGGAAGCCGAGCGGGCCCATGAACTGGATCCGCTCTCCCCTAGCATCACCATCAGCCTGGCAACCCAATATCGCGATGCCCGCAGTTATGATCGCTCCATCGAGCAATTGAGCGCAGTGCTCGAACTGGATTCCAACTTCGCTCCGGCACACCAAGGCCTGGGAAAAACCTACGAGGCCATGGGACTGTGGAATCTGGCCATCGAAGAATTCCAAAAGGCCGTCGCTCTCTCCCACGACTCCGAAAACCTGGCCGCCCTCGGCCATGCCTACAGTGCTGCCGGAAATCGAGCGGAAGCTCTCAAAGTGGTCGCGCAACTGCAGGCACATGCGCGGAAGAGCTACGTCTCTCCCTTCGACTTGGCGGCCGTGTTTGCCGGCCTCGGAGACAGGGGCAAGGCTTTCCTTTATCTGGACCAGGCCTATCGTGAACGCGACAGTCGCCTGCCTTTTTTGGCGGTTGACCACTGGTTCGAACCGCTTCATTCCGATCCGCACTTCATCGAGCTGTGCCGTCGGGTTGGATTGTCTGCCGTCTCTCCGTCGCGAACCTAGTCACCGGCCCACGGCACTTCGCACGTCCGGATGGAACCCATGGGAGCGCACAAATTCCCGCTGGACCCAGCGGATCGGTGGTTCATTCCGGATACGGCTCTCCCTGGCGGGCCGTCCGAATCCAGTGATCGGTAAAGGTCGAATGCGCTTCGGGAACTTCGATCTTGGGCATGTGGCAAGTCACACATCCCCGCGTGCTCACCCTGCAGGCTCGTCCCGGACGGTTGGCGGCGGCTTTCGTACTCGGGCTCTGCCGATGACACCCCAGACACTTGCTGTCATAAAACTCCGCGTCGCGCGCAATTTTGTTGTGAGGATCATGGCAAGCGACGCACGTCAGCCGGGCATCGCCTTTTCCCCAGCATCGGCTCTTCTGCAAGCGATAAGGCTGCAACCTCACATTGATGGCTCCCATTTTCGAGAGTCCCTGCAACACCGCATCCGCGGATGTGCGATGGCAGGCGCCACAGAAATCGACAGAGTCGGCAGGGTTGAGTTTTGCCGGATTCATCATGCTGCCTTTAGCATCCACCATCCCGGAACTCATCAGCGCGACATGTTCGGCGCCGGGTCCGTGACAGGCTTCGCAGGTCACCCCCATGGTGGATTGATCGGGATCGAATCGGTCGTTGGTGGTTGCAGCGGTGAAGTGACAGCCAAAACACTGACGAATCGTGGCCGGCGAGGTGTAGCCGCCCGCAGCCATCTCGATACTTTGGGGAAGCGCCCGCGAGTGTCCGGTCGTAATATCCAGGCCATTCAGCGCGGTGTAGAGGCTGAGTTGAGCCTCGTAATATTTTCCCTTTTCCCGATACACATAAGATTGGCCAAAGGTGCCATCGCCCAGGGCCCACTCCAGATTCTTGGTGGCGGTTTCGCTTCCCCGGGTGACCGATAGAAGGCTGCGCCCATTGTTGGTGATCAGCCCATAGGTATATGGACCGAAACTAAAACTGAGTTCGGGATGACTCTTAAGACGCTCCGAGTCAACCGCCCGCATCGAAGCCCGTGCCATCGGCGTGCCCGCCTGCGATGCCGCCTTTTCCGCATGACAGGTGGCGCATGCAGCGCGTCCCGCATACTGCGTCCGGCTGGGAGACCCCTTGGTAGGCCACCAGGGAGCGGATTCAACCCGCAATTCGGTGGGGATCGAAACTGAAGCCGGCCCCGAATGCGCCGTGGACGCCTGCGACCCGGCCCCTCCGGGAACGGCGAGCACGGCTAGAAAAACCAGGAATCCGGGCACGAAACCCCTACCCTCCACGGGGAGTTCGAATCTTTGCCTCGTCTCGAGCAGAGAGCTTCCGGGGATTCCCATTGCCTTGGTGGAAAACTGGAGGAGGGACAAGCCCGCCCTTTTCGATTCCCTATTTCATTCTCCAACCGAGGCTGCCCCATCTTTGTGCTTTTTGCAAGGCTCGTTTTTGGTTTTCGTTTTTTTGGCGGAATCCCGGCCCCGACCTTGGCCAGCGACCACTGCATCGTTCCTCAGCTTGGTTCCGCCCGACCGGGTGGAGGCGGAACGGGTGCGGGCGCCCAACGCCAGACTGGAATCCGAATCGCCCTCTGCGCGGATTGCAGGTCCTCCAAGACAGGGCCGAGACAGACAGAGCCCCTACAGTTTTCAGTTTGTGACCCAACGATTAGAATTGCGGAATGGCGAAGAAAACCGGAATGAGTAATTCGTCGCTTTGGCTGGTTACCGCTGTCCTGCTCGCGATTGCGGCGTGGTATTTCTTCAAGAAATAAGTCTGGTCTCGAGGCGCGCCGCGCGGGGCGGATGAGCAGAACGCCCGGCCATCGTGCCCACGCCGCAGTCCGCCAACCCGAACCGGGCAGGCCCGAGCCGAATTGACAAAGCGGTTCTGTCTGGTCGTGGTTTCCGATCGGCCAAGCGATACAGGATGGCTGTGGAGGGAAAGACCATCACTCCCAAAGAGATTGCCAAGAAAGCGGGGGTCTCCCTTGGAACTGTATCCAACGTACTGACCGGCACCAAGGTCGTGAGCCCGGAACGCCGGGCGCGTGTGCTGGCGGTGATCCGCGATTCAGGTTACCATCCGAATTTTGTGGCTCGAAGCTTGAAGCAGAGACATACCAGAATTCTTGGAATGGTCATTGCGGATATTACCAACCCATTCTTTGCCCAGATGGTTCGTGGCGCGGAAGACGCGGTGATGAAGCGCAATTATGTACTCCTGATTTTCAATAGCGATGACCACTTCGAGCGAGAAAAGTATATCTTCTCGGTCTTGAGGAGCCAGCGCGTGGATGGAATCCTGTTGGTCGTGGCACCAGGTCCCAAGCGCCCCTCCCATCTTCTTGACATGCTGAAGAGTGAAGCTCGAATCGTCTGCTTGGATCGGGTTCCGCCCGGCATGAAAGTCGATTCCGTCACCGTGGCCAATTTCGCCGCGACGCGCGAATGCATACGACATGTGATTGCGGAGGGCCATCGCCGCATCGGGATCATTGCCGGATCGTTGAAGCTGCAGACCGGCAGAGAGAGATTCAATGGATACTTGGCGGCATTGCGAGAGGCTGGTATCGAGGTGGCCCCCGAATTAATCGGAAAAGGCGATTTTCACATGGAGAGCGGTTATCGTTTGGGACTGGAGATGCTCTTGAGCAGACACCGGCCAACGGCATTGTTTGTCTGCAACAATCTTATGACGATTGGGGTCATGAAAGCCCTGGGGGAGTCGCGCTTGCGCTGCCCGCAGGACGTGGCGCTGGCGACCTTCGATGACATGCCTGCCACCCAGGCATTCCAACCACCCCTGACGGCCGTAGCCCAGCCGGCATATACGATGGGACACACCGGAGCCGAACTTCTGATGGACCGAATTGAGTCGAAAGTCGACGGTGCGTCGCCGATAGAAATCCGCTTGGAAGGCGAATTGAAAATTAGGGAGTCCACGGCCGGAGAAACGCGGACCCGGAAAAGAATTTCGGCGAAACCCCGAAAGGCCCTAAGCGGAAGCTTGTCGTTAGAGCGCACGCCGGCGGCAGGAGTCAGAATCTAACTCGCTATGCAGGGTGGCGCTCCCGCCGAAGCATTACAGAATTCATTACAGAATTCTGAATTCTTCTTGACAGCAAAATCTGCACTCTGGTAAAGAAGTGAAACGTTTCAATTTCTAGAAGGTTTTTCGATGCCTCACCCGCGTGCGGGCCACCGGTAGCCAGGTCTTTCCCGTGCACCTGGGAGAACAGACGCGGCTTACCTTCCAGCTGGATGCTTTCAATTTGCTGAATCATCCCCAGTTCGGCGCGCCGAATTCGGACCCGACCGGTACGAGTTTTGCTGCCATTACCACCACTTCCACCGACAATCGAACCTTGCAACTTGGAGCCCATCTTTACTTCTGACATCTTCACCTCTGAGAGGTCGCGACGCCTGAGAGCGGAGCGGGGTCTGAGCAGGGGTGCGGCCGGCGCTCCCAATCGCGCTGACAATTTAATTGCGAATCAAGTGAAGATTGTTTGGTAGATTACCGAGTTGAGCCCGAAGGTAAGGCTCTGAAAATCGCGCCGTCTCTTCAGGAAGAATCATTGTCCTCAGGGCCTGGCTGGCGAATCCCGGGACCAGGGGAGTTCAGTGATGAAGACGATCAAAGGACCGGCAATTTTTCTGGCGCAGTTTGCCGCAGACCAGGCTCCATTCGATACTCTGGATGCGATCGCCAAGTGGGCCGCCGCTCTTGGCTACAAAGGAGTGCAGATCCCTTCGTGGGACCTTCGCCTCTTCGACCTTAAGAAGGCCGCCGAGAGCAAGGCGTACTGCGATGATCTTCGCGGCACGCTGCAGAAACATGGTGTCGAAATAACCGAGCTCTCCACCCACCTCCAGGGCCAGCTGGTGGCCGTGCATCCCGCCTACGACTCGCTCTTCGATGGCTTCGCGGCGGAATCGGTCCGCGGCAATCCCGCGGCCCGGCAGGCTTGGGCCACGGAGCAGGTATGCCTGGCGGCGAAGGCGTCGAGAAACCTGGGATTGACGCATCATGCGACATTTTCGGGCGGGCTGGCCTGGCCGTATCTCTATCCCTGGCCTCCCCGGCCGGCGGGTCTGGTGGAAGCCGCGTTCGATGAACTCGCGAAGCGCTGGAAGCCGATCCTGGACGTATTCGAGGACAGCGGGGTGGATGCCTGTTTCGAGGTCCACCCAAGCGAAGATATTCACGATGGCGCGACCTTTGAAATGTTCCTCGAGCGTCTGGGGGGACACCCTCGTTGCAATCTCCTGTTCGACCCAAGCCATTTCGTCCTGCAGCAACTCGATTACCTCGAATACATCGATCTCTATCATTCGCGGATCAAGATGTTCCACGTGAAGGATGCCGAGTTTCATCCGACCGGGCGCCAGGGGACCTATGGAGGTTTCCAATCCTGGGAGAACCGGGCAGGGCGGTTCCGGTCGTTAGGAGACGGCCAGGTGGATTTCGGCGGGATCTTCTCCAAGCTGACACAGTATGGATTTGAAGGTTGGGCAGTCATGGAATGGGAGTGCTGCCTAAAAAGCGCCGAGCAGGGGGCGCGGGAAGGTGCGCCCTTCATCGCGCGCCACATCATCGAGGCAGCCGAGCGATCGTTCGATTCCTTCGCCGGTGGGAGCCCGGACCGAACCGCGATGCGCCGAGTGCTGGGGTTGGAACCTGGAGGGACAAAATAAAATGGTGGGCGGAGCGAAGCAAGTCAAGATGAGCAGGCGGCTCCGGCTGGGGATGGTCGCCAGATTCATTGTCAAGAAGACTGTGGGGAAAGTTTATTTTCACTATGGCAT
>Ga0193726_1002545_pt1 | contig 12259 bp, 11 predicted proteins | sample H2c1metaG_FD_144928 | JGI IMG/M metagenome (GOLD analysis project Ga0193726, IMG submission 144928) | Soil microbial communities from a riparian zone of the East river system, Colorado, United States - H2c1 | ecosystem: Environmental > Terrestrial > Soil > Riparian zone | place: USA: East River... | reverse complement strand
TGCATGACCGGTCGGCGGATCGCCTTGTGGGCTCAGCCTGACCTCATTGATGGACGGCCGCCTGGGCACAGGTTCGGTCAGGTCAGGGCGGCCAGCAGATCCGCCAGCGACGGCCGGTAGACCAGCCGCCCGCGGTCGTCCATGGTTCCCACCACCGACGTGATGCGCAGGGTGAATCCCGGGTACTGGCCGTCCCGGGACCGGACCAGCACCTTGGTCGGGCTGCCCTTCCGGTTGGTCTCCGCCTCGGCCGGGCGAAGATCATCCCGGCGGACCGCGAACGCGTAGACGCGGCCGGCGGAATCGTCCAGCTTGGCCCCGCCCGCCGAGCCCCGCGTCATCATCCCGATAACCCGCTCGCCGGTCACCACGAGCTGGCCGAGTTTCCCGGCGGCCGCGCCGTCATCGACCGACAGTTCCATGTACGCCGCGAACCTCTCGTGCCGGGATGGCGCGGCGGCATCGGCGCCCGGGCTCAGCAGCAGCAGTGGCTTTTTGTCATTTCCCGCGCCCAGCCGGAAATCGGCGTTGAGCTCCGCTGAATGGAACGGGAGAGCGGAGAGATCCAGCATCAGATGGCTGGCTGTGAACGTCACCAAGTCCTCCGGGCCCTTGTGCCGACTCCGCGCGGCTCCCCGCGCCTGGACCCGATCATGGCCGGCGCGGCGCCGCAGCGGGCAAATACCGCAAGGGCATCATCGCCTCGCCCTCGCCCTCGCCGTCTGGCCCGGGGACCACGGAGGAGTCGAGCGGCGTTGTGACGGACATCAGGCTCCCGTACTGTCTCGTTCCATGGCGTCCGCATCGGAGTCTCGGATCGCGCTGGTGACGGGGGCGAGCCGCGGCATCGGGCGCGCCATCGCCCGGCAGCTGAGCGGGCAGGGCCTGCGGGTCGCGGTCACCGGCCGCAGCCAGGACGACCTGGCCGAGGTTGCGTCGAGCTGCGACGGGCCGACCCTGACGCTGCCGGCCGACATCACCGACGGTAACGCGGTCGACAACCTCTTCGCCGAGGTCGAAGGTGCGTGGGGTCCGGTCGAGGTTCTCGTCGCGAACGCGGGCGCCGGGTACTCCGCGAGGGTCGACAAGACGACTGACGCCGACTGGCAGCGCATGCTCGACCTCAATCTGACGGCGCCGTTTCGGTGCCTGCGCCGGGCCATTCCCCGGATGCGCGTCTCGGGTTACGGACGGATTGTGGTGGTGGCATCCGTGGCGGCCAGGATCGGCGAGCCCTACATCGCCGCCTACACGGCGAGCAAGCACGGTGTCCTCGGGCTCGTTCGATCTGCAGCGGCGGAACTGGCCGCCACCGGCGTCACGGTCAATGCGGTCTGCCCGGGCTACGCCGACACGCCGATGACGGCATCGACCATCGACGGGATCGTCGCGGCGACCGGGCGGACGGTGGAGCAGGCCCGGCAGGCACTCGAGCGCAAGCAGCCAATCGGGCGTCTGATCGCACCCGAGGAGGTGGCGGCCGCGGTGTGGTTCTGCGTCGAGAACGGCGCGGTGTCCGGCCAGGGGCTCAACATCGACGGAGGGGCCGTCCAATCATGACCATTGACCGCGTGAATCCAGCAGAGCTCGCGCAGCCGAGCGGCTTCGCACATGCCGTGGTCGGACGCGGCACCACAGTGTTCCTGGCCGGCCAGACCGCGCTCGACGCGGCCGGCCGCATCGTCGGCAGCGGGATCGTCGCGCAGTTCGAGGTGGCACTGGGCAACCTGCTCACCGCGCTCGCGGCGGCCGGCGGCCGTCCGGATCAGCTTGCCAGCCTGACCATCTACATCCTCGACATGGACGACTACAAGCAGCATGCGGCGGCGATCGGCGCGGTGTGGAAGCGGCTGGTCGGGCGCGCCTACCCGGCCATGGCGGCTATCGGCGTACAGCGTCTGTGGGATGCCGAGGCGCTCGTCGAGGTCCAGGGCTTCGCCGTCATCTGACCAGCAGGCCCGCGTCGCCGCCGCGCACGGAATCCACGAACCGGTGCGCCGGGCCGGCCAGCCGCTGCTGCAGCCCGAAAAACGTCTCCGCCGCGCGCGAGCCGTTCCAGCCGGGCGGCAGGACCTCCAGGGCGAGCCCCGGGTCGGAGTACGGCAGCCGCCGCCAGTCGGTCAGCGCGCCGGCGTAGTCCACGAAGGCCTGCTGCGCGTCGTAGCTGCGCCTGCGCCGGTAATCGGCCAGCATCGGGCCGTACCGGGTGAGGAAGTCGTCGTAGAGACCCTGCAGCCGGGTCAGGTCCCACCAGTGCAATACCTGCCTCGTGATCTCGGCAAAAGCTAGGTGATCGCCCCGGAACAGGTCGACGTATCCGGCGAGCCCGTGCCGCTCGAGCACGTCCGTGGTCTCGTCGAGCAGGTGAGCGGGCGCGATCCACACCCCGGCCGACACCGTCCCGAAGCCGAGCCAGGCCAATCGGGAGCGAAGCTGGTGACGCTTGCCGCGCTCGGTCTCGGGCACGCTGAAGACAGCGAGCAGCCAGCCTTCCGCGAGGGTGGCCTGGCGGCGCTGGAAGATGCGCCGATCGCCCTCGTCGAGAATCGTGCGGCCGTGCGCCGACAGGGCGTAGCCGGCGATGCCGCCCGCCTTTTGCGCCTCGAGAATGCCGCGGCGCTTGAGCCTCGAGATCGACGAGCGCACCGCCGGATCGTCGACGCCGAGTTCGGCCATCAGCCTGATGATCGACGCCACGCTCATCCAGCCGCCGAGCTCGCGGGCGTACAGGCCGTAGATGGTGACGATCAGCGCCCGGGGTTTCCGGCCGCGACTTGCGTCGTCGTCGATCAGCGTCACGCCCACACGATAACGCCCGCCGGGCCCCCACCCTGATGGTCGCTATGTCGCGTGATATTGACTGCCGTCACTGAGGCGACATACTTGAGCCATGACCATCGACGGCGCTCGGCAGCTCGGGCGCTCGGCCCACGTCGACACGTTCTGCCGGGACAGCCTCCCGCCGATCTCGACGTGGCCCGACTTCCTGTTCGAACTGCCGGAGCTGCAGTACCCTCCGCGGCTGAACTGCGCCGTTGAGCTGCTCGATGCCGTGATCGATCGGCTGACCCCGGACCGGCCGTGCCTGCTGACCCCGCAGGGCGACGTGTACAGTTACGGGCGGGTGCGCAGGACGGCCAACCAGATCGCCAACGTCCTGGTCGGCGAACTGGGCATCGTCCCCGGCAATCGCGTGCTGCTGCGCGGGCCCAACAACCCGTGGCTGGTCGCGTGCTGGCTGGCGGTGCTGCGGGCGGGGGCGGTGGCGGTCACGACGATGCCCCAGCTCCGGCGCGGCGAGCTCACTACGGTCGCGCAGATCGCCCGGGTCGACCTCGCGCTGTGCGACGCCCGCTTCGTCGACGACCTGCACGCCGCCGACCTCGGCGCAGCGCCCGTGCTGACCTATGGCGGCCTGGACGATGCCGACCTCACCTGCCGCGCCGCGCGCGCATCCGACGAGTTCGACGCCGTGGACACCTCGGCCGACGACGTCGCCCTGCTGGCGTTTACCTCGGGCACCACCGGACGGCCCAAGGCGACGATGCACTTCCACCGCGACGTGCTGGCCATCGCGGACACTTTCGGCCGGTACGTCGTCCGCCCGGAGCCCGATGACGTGTTCGTCGGCACTCCCCCGCTGGCGTTCACCTTCGGCCTCGGCGGGCTCGTCGTCTTCCCGCTGCGCGTCGGCGCGGCAACCCTGCTGATCGAGAAGGCGACTCCGGATGAGCTGGCGGAGGCCATTGCCACGCACGGCGCGTCCATCTGCTTCACCGCACCGACCGGCTACCGGGCAATGATCGCCTCGGGCAGCGTGACGCGGCTGCGCACGCTGCGCCGCGCAGTGTCAGCCGGCGAGCATCTTCCCGCGGCCACCTGGCACGCTTTCCGCAACGCGACCGGCATCAAGCTGATCGACGGGATCGGCTCGACCGAGATGCTGCACGTGTTCGTGTCCGCGGCTGACGACGACATCCGTCCGGGTGCGACCGGACGCGCCGTGCCCGGCTATCGCGCCACAGTGCTCGACGACAACGGCGCGCCGGTGGCCGCCGGGACACCTGGACGGCTCGCGGTGAAGGGCCCCACCGGCTGCCGCTACCTGGGCGATGAGCGGCAGGCCGTCTACGTCCAGAACGGGTGGAACCTCACCGGCGACACTTTCATCGAGGACGAGCACGGGTATTTCCACTTCCAGGCGCGTAACGACGACATGATCGTCTCGTCGGGCTACAACATCGCCGGGCCCGAGGTCGAGGAGGCGCTGCTGGCCCACGATGCGGTGCACGAATGCTGCGTCGTGGGCATTCCGGACATCGCCCGCGGTCAGGTGGTGACGGCGTTCGTGGTGCTGGCGGACGGGATTGACGGTGACGCCGCCCTCGTCGGGGAACTGCAGGCGTTCGTCAAGACGCGGATCGCGCCGTACAAGTACCCGCGGGTCGTCAGGTTCATCCCGCGCCTCCCGCGCACGGCCACCGGGAAGGTCCAGCGTTTCGTCCTCCGACAGCCCGCGCAGGATGCCCCATGCGCATTGCAGTAATCGGCGGCGGGCCGGGCGGGCTGTACTTCGCCGCCCTGAACCGGCAGCTGCATCCGGAGCACGAGATCACCGTCTGGGAGCGCAATGCGGCGGACGATACATTCGGCTTCGGCGTGGTGTTCTCCGACGAGACCCTGGGCGGCATCGAGCACGCGGACGAGCAGGTTTACGGGCAGATGCAGCGCGAGTTCGCCCGCTGGGACGACATCGACGTGCACTTTCGCGATGAGGTGCTGACCAGCGGGGGCCACGGCTTCGCCGCGATGAGCCGGCGGCGCCTGCTGCAGATCCTCCAGCAGCGCTGCCGCGACCTCGGCGTCGACCTCCGGTTCTCGACGCCCGCACCCGATGTCGCAGTTCTCGCGGCGACACACGACCTGGTGATTGCCTGCGACGGCGTCAACTCCGCCGTGCGGTCACGATACGCCGCCACCTTCGGCCCGACGCTGGACGTCCGGCGCTGCAAGTACATGTGGCTGGGTACCAGCCTGGTTTTCGATGCCTTCAAGTTCTACGTCCGCGAGACGCCGTACGGCGTCATGCAGATCCACGGCTACCCCTTCGACGCGAAGGGCAGCACGTTCATCGTCGAAATGAATCAGGGCGTCTGGGAACGGGCCGGCTTCGGCGAGTTCGCCGATCACGCGTTCGCGCCGGGCGAGTCGGACGAGAAGTCCGCCGACGTGATCCGCGAGTTGTTCGCCGACATCCTCGACGGGCACGGGGTGATGACCAACAACTCCAGGTGGGTCAACTTCACCACGGTCCGCAACGAGCACTGGCGGCACGGGAACGTGGTGCTGCTGGGCGACGCGGCGCACACCGCGCACTTCTCGATTGGCTCGGGCACCAAGCTGGCGATGGAGGACGCGCTCGCACTGGCCGCCTGCCTGCACGAGCAGCCCGACGTCCACGCAGCGCTCGAGGCCTATGAAGCCGAGCGCCGCCCGGTCGTGCTCTCCACCCAGCGCGCCGCCCAGGCCAGCCTGGAGTGGTTCGAGAACCTCGGCCAGTACACCGATCAGGATCCAGTGCAGTTCGCGTTCAACATCATGACCCGCAGCCGACGCGTCACCTACGGCAACCTGCGGGTGCGCGACCCCGAGTTCGTCGACTCCGTCGATGCCTGGTTCGCCGAGCACGAGGCGTCCCGCGGGATGGGCAGCGGTGAGGTTCGCCCGCCGATGTTCCAGCCATTCCGGCTCCGGGACCTGGAGCTGGTCAACCGCGTCGTCGTCTCCGCGATGGACATGTACCGCGCCGTGGACGGGCGGCCCGATGACTTCCACCTCGTCCACCTCGGCGGAAAGGCACTCGGCGGCGCCGGGCTGGTCATGACGGAGATGGTCTGCATCTCGGACCGAGGCCGCATCACCCCGGGCTGCACCGGCATCTGGACCGACGAGCAGGCCGCGCGATGGAGGCGGCTGACCGACTTCGTGCATCGCGAGTCGACGGCGAAAGTGGGCATCCAGCTTGGTCACTCGGGCCGGAAGGGATCGACCCGGCTGATGTGGGAGGGCATCGACCTGCCGCTGCCCGAGGGCAACTGGGAAGTCGTCGCACCTTCGCCGCTGCCCTACCGCGCCGGCGTCAACCAGGTGCCGCGCGAACTGGCCGAAGCCGGCCTGGCCGCGATCACCCGGCAGTTCGTCGACGCCGCCCGCCGGGCCGACGACGCCGGCTTCGACCTGATCGAACTGCACTGCGCGCACGGCTACCTGCTGTCGTCGTTCATCTCACCGCTGGCCAACCAGCGCCGCGACCGCTATGGCGGCCCGCTGGCGAATCGGCTGCGCTTCCCGGTCGAGGTCTTCCGGGCCGTGCGGGCGGTCTGGCCGGCCGGAAAGCCGATGAGCGTGCGGATCTCGGCGACCGACTGGTGCGCCGATGGCATCACCGCCGACGACTCGGTCGAGATCGCGCGGGCTTTCGCCGACGCCGGGGCGGACATCGTCGATGTCTCCACCGGGCAGGTCTCCCCGGACGAGGTGCCGGCCTTCGGCCGGTCCTACCAGACGCCGTTCGCCGACCGGATACGCAACGCGGCCGGCATCCCGACGATGGCGGTCGGCATCATCTCGTCCTACGACGACGTCAACTCGATCCTGCTCGCCGGGCGCGCCGACCTGTGCGCGCTCGGCCGCGCGCACCTCTACGACCCGAACTGGACGCTGCACGCCGCCGCCGAGCAGGACTACGCCGGGCCGGCCGCGACCTGGCCCGAGCCGTGGCGGGCCGGGGCGCGCAGGCCGCAGTCGGGCCGGGCAGAGGAGCCCAAGCCCCGCCTGCAGCTCATCCGCGACGGCCGCGGCGGCACCGCCCACCGCCGCTGGACGCCCGGCTGAGCCGGGCGTCAGCGACCTTCCCAGCGCGGGGCGCGCTTCTCGTTGAACGCGGTGTGGAACTCGGTGTGATCGCGTGTCGTCATCAGCAGCGCCTGGGTCATCGCATCGAGCTCCATGGCGGCTGACATCGGCATGTCCAGCTCGCGCGTCAGCAGCGACTTGGTCTGGGCCAGCGCGAGCGCGGGCCCGGCGGCCAGGGCATCGGCCAGTTCGGTCACCGCCGCGTCGAGCTCGTCGTCGGCCACCAGGCGGGACGCCAGGCCGTACCGGTCAGCGGCCGCCGAGTCGATGGTCCCGCCGAGCATCAGCAGGTCGGTGGCCCGGCCGAGGCCGACCACCCGCGGCAACAGGTACGCCGCGCCCATGTCGCCCCCGGACAGCCCCACCCGGGTGAAGAGGAACGCGAACTTGCCGGACGTGCTGACGACCCGGAAATCGGAGGCCAGCGCGATAACGGCCCCGGCTCCGGCCGCGATGCCGTGGATCGCGGTGATGATCGGGATGGGGCACTCGCGCATGGCCCGGATGACGTCACCGGTCATCTTGGTGAACCGCATGAGGTCGCGCGGCTCCATCGTGATCAGCTCGCCGATAATCTCGTTGACATCGCCGCCGCCGCAGAAGCCGCGCCCCTCGCCGCGGATGACCAAGGCCCGGACGTCCTGGTGGTGCGGTAGCTCGGCGAGCAGGTCACGCAGGTCGGCGTAGCTCTCGAACGTCAGCGCGTTGAGCTTCTCCGGGCGGTCAAGGGTGACGGTCGCGACGCCGTCGGCCTTCCCGAACCGGAAGTGCTGCCAGTCCTGCGTCAGCTTCGCCGATGCGCGGAAGCGGTATTCGGAGGTCATCGAGTGGATCCCCTGCCTGTCAGTTAACGCGTCATGATCGAGTCTGCACCAGGGCCGGGAAGTCGGCCCGCAGATCTATTGAGCCGCGCTCTCGTCAGGCTGATGGCTCCGGAGGAACGCGCGCACCTCGTTGGTTGTCCTGGTCTTCAACTCGGGCGGCTCTCTCCAGGGGTAGACCGTCGACGTGGCATTCGGCGCCAGCGCCGCGATGTCGACGGACGTCTGGTACGGATGCGCAGGGGCATCGTCCGGCAAGACCAGCATCGGCGTCAGGCACGAGCGCGCGAAGTCACGCGAAACGCTGTACACGAAGTCGGGATTGCGACGATAGAGGCTATGCAGGTAAGCCTCTATCGTCGCCATGGTCAGGTCAGGCCGCCTGCCAAGCAGTTCCGGGGCCCAGACATCCCGGCCGGAGCTGTGCATGACATCCGGGTTCTCCGGCCGGTGCCCGACCGTCTGGCAGATGACGCCAGCCACAACCCGGCCGGGCGCGCGCTCCATGAGCTTAAGCGCGAAGCAGCCGCCAATGCAGTAACCCATGAAAAAGAACTCGCGGATGCCGAGATGGTCCATCAGCCCCAGTTGGTCATCGGCAAAAGCGCCCCACGGATCGTCGACATCGATGGGGCCGGCGGACTCGCCGCCATTGGCGTTGCGCTGGTCCATTGTTATGCAGCGGAAGTCGTCTTTGAAAGCTTCCATAGCGTTTATTACTGCCCTGGGCCAATTGCCGACTCGCGAGTTCAGGCCGCCGCCCGGCGTAACCAGGAGCGGAAAGCCGCTGCCGACCTCCTCATAGCGGATGCGAATATTACCTCGCTCGTAAAATGGCATCGCCCGCGTCTCCCATCCCGTGACCGGGTCATCGGTCACACTGTCGCCGTCAGCGATCATGTCATTAACGCCGGACTCGGGACAGATGGCACCCGCGGGCCGGCCGGCCGGCCCGCGCGGGCTCACCGTCCGCGCGGCGAACGGCACGATAATTCCGCCTCCGACAGGCGGACGGCACCGCGGATACCAGGCGCGGCGACCCAGCTCAGGCCCTGTGCTCCCGCCGCAGTCGGCTACTGCCGGTGACCTCCGCCCGCTGGCGGCGCTGACCGCCGCTGAGACAACGGGGCGTCGCTATGGGAGCCTGATGGCCAGGTTGATAGCCACTGTCCAGGAATGCCCGACGCGGCACGTAACCGGCGTTCATCGACCCAGTGGCGCCGGGAACGGAGGTCGCGCTCTGTATCTACGGCGCCGAGTTCACCCGCTGCCTCCGTTAGTGGCCAGGCTCCATTCCGCCTTGAGGAGGGCACATGCCTGCTGTTCCAGGCCCCGGGGAGGGCATCCCCGCCGACCGCCCGCAGCTGCCTCCCACGGCGGGGCTGGACGGAGTGAGGTTCCGGAGCGCAGCCGAGGCCGCCCTGGGGCCTGAGCCCCCCGCGGCCCGCCGGGTGGGATGGGGCTTCATCGCGCTCTACACGCTGGCGTACATCAGCACGTCTCTGGTGTTCATCGCGCCCTTGCTGGTCAGCTTGGCCTTGAAGGTGAACTCGCTCGTAGGGATCAAGCAGGCCCCGGACAGCCTGGCGCTGGTCGCCGGGGTCGGCGCCCTGGTGGCCATGTTCGGCAATCCGTTGTTCGGCAAGATGAGCGACCGCACCGCGTCGCGGCTGGGCATGCGGCGGCCATGGATGGTCATCGGCCTGGCGGGCGGCTCCCTCGGCATCCTCATTGTCGCGCTGGCGCCCAACATCGCGATGGTCCTTGCCGGATGGTGCATCGCCCAGTTGTTCTTCAACGCCCTACTCGCCGCCATGGTGGCGGTGCTGCCCGACCAGGTCCCGACCGCTCAGCGCGGCGTGGTCGCCGGCATCCTGGGGATCTGCGTGCCTATCGCGTCGGTGAGCGGCACCTTCCTGGTCAAGCTGTTCACCGGCCACCAGCTCGCCATGTTCCTGGTTCCGTGCGCGGTCGGCGGATTCTTCATCCTGCTCTTCGCGGTCACGCTCAAAGACCGCCGGCTGCCCAGGGCAGAGAAGCAAAAATGGTCGGCCCGAGAACTTGCCATCACATTCTATGTCAACCCGCGCCGGAACCCGGACTTCGCCTGGGCTTTCGTCAGCTGCTTCCTGTTCGTTATGGCCTACGCCTTCCTGGCTACCTACCAGGCCTATTACCTGCTAGCCAAGATCGGCAGCGCGAAGGCCGAGGTACCGCAGCAGATATTCCTCGGCACGCTCGCCCAGTCGATCATCGTCGTCGTCGCCTCGCTCATCGGCGGGAAGCTCTCGGACCGGACCGGCCGACGGAAGATCTTCGTGCTCACCGCGTCGATCGTGTACGGCATGGCGTTGTTCGTCATCGCCGTCGCCAGCAGCTTCAGCGGCTTCCTGGTCGGCATGGCCATCAGCGGGCTCGGGTTCGGTGTGTACGTGGCCGTCGACCTCGCGCTCGTTGTCGACGTGCTGCCGGGCAGGGACAACGCCGCGAAGGATCTCGGCGTGTTCAACATCGCCGGCGCTCTTCCATTTTCCATCGCGCCGGGAATCGCTCCAGTCATCCTGGCGATTGGCCACGGCAGCTACGGCGTGCTGTATGCGGTCGCCGGCCTGTGCGCCATCATCGGAGCCGTCGCCATCCTGCCCGTCAAGCGTGTCCGATGAGAGACCGGCGCGCCGAAATGCGGCAGCACGGCCAGGCCCCAGGGCCTGGCCGCGCTGCTGAGCCGAGAGCTAGACAGCGACGCCGCGCTCGGCGAGCACCGTTCCGGCGGTGGCCAGTTCGTTCGTGATCGGGGCGGGCCTGAAGCCTCGGACGACCAGCCAGACGCCCAGCGAGAACTCCCAGGCAGCAATCGGGAGTGCACCGAGCAAGGCCCAGGAGGAGTGCTGGCCGATGGCGCCAAACAGGGTGGCGATGTCGGCCGCGAGGAGCAGGGGGGCTCCGATGAGTCCGAGCACGGGGAGGAAACGGGGCACGAGCCGGGACCGGTAGAGCAGGGAGCCCAGCAGTACTGCGTTGATGGCCGGCATCAGGCTCTGGCCGAGCAGGAACGTCCAGTTGTAGACCGCGACGTGGGAGGCGCCGGTGGCGACGAGCGCGGCGGCATTTGCCCCGGCCGCGCCTGGGCTATGCCGCAAGGTCACCAGCGACAGCAGGCTGACGACCCCGGCGAAGATCATGCTGCCTTCGAGGAGGCGGGATGTGACGAAGCCGAGCGCGAGGCCTTCGTGCTGCCGCTTGAGCACGGGGTACAGCGTGACGGCGGTGCCGATGCCGGCCAGGGCGACGATCACCTCGAGCAGGCCGCCCACGAGCACGCCCGTGTGTGACCCGGAGCTGAGGATCCAGTCCCGATGGTTCTGCACGGGGCCGTAGAGGGCGAGGGTGGGTATCGATATGAAGGTGATCAGGTAAAAGACACCCGCGACGAGCGCGGTCTTTCTGGTCGCGCTCATCGGGATGCCTTTCGTCGGCGGCGTCGTTGCTGGGGTTCGGACGATGGTGGCCATGTCGATCTCCTTTTGTGAAACTGCCGGGCTATCGCGCGTCGGCGGCGGGCGGCCGGGGACGGTCGGGGTCGATGTGCTGGACCGAGAGCAGCGGCAGGCCCAGGTCCCGCGTTTTCTGGAGCAAGCCGTGCAGCGCGGCCTGGTCTACTACCGGGCCATGGAGGAGGGTGGTGCCGTCGGTGCCGTAGGTAAGGGTCAGTCCGTCGAACCAGGCGGCCCATCGGGCGTCGAGGTGCCCCTTGAGGCGGATCTCGTACCGTCCGCGGCTGGGCTGGCGGCCGGGCGATATCTCGCTCATGGCGCTCCTTCGGCTGTTGCCTGCCTGGATGAATTCCCGCCTGCGGTGCGACCGCTGTAGGTCGTGATCAGAAGCTAGAAGCGGATGTGGTGAGCAGGCATCACCACACGTGGTGATTGGTGTGGTGATAAGCGCCGGGCCTGGACCGTAAACGTCAGGTCAAGATGGCCGGGTGCGGGTTCGCGACAACAGGTTCAGGTCCGCTGCCCGACGGACTGCCGCCCGGCGGTTAGTCACGCCGAGCTTGGCGTAGATGTTCTTGGTGTGCGTCCGCATGGTGTTCAGGGACACCGTGAGCTCGCGGGCGATGGCCGGACCGGCCAGCTCGGTTCCGAGCAGCCGGAGGACGTCGAGCTCGCGTTCGCTGAGCGGGTCGATCAGGGCCTGACTGACGGGGCCGCCGGGCTCGGTCCCGGTTGAGGTGACCAAGAGCCGACGGGCGTAGTTTCGTGCGATTCCCTGCTTCGCGACCGCTTTCAGCAGAGCGGCCATCGGCGGGCCCTCATCCACGAAGACTCGGACATAATCCTCTGGCTCGGCCAGCATGACCGCGCGTTCCAGGCAGGCTAGCGCGGCCGGGACGTCCCCTCGCGCCTGGTGCGCGAGCGCCCGCAAGACCAGGATCTCAATGACGCTTCCGGTCCGCTCCCCTTCCTCCGCCGCTGGAAGCAGGCGCTCCAGGAGCCGGGCCGCGTCCTTCAGGGAACCCTCGG
>Ga0193726_1002544_pt1 | contig 12263 bp, 15 predicted proteins | sample H2c1metaG_FD_144928 | JGI IMG/M metagenome (GOLD analysis project Ga0193726, IMG submission 144928) | Soil microbial communities from a riparian zone of the East river system, Colorado, United States - H2c1 | ecosystem: Environmental > Terrestrial > Soil > Riparian zone | place: USA: East River... | reverse complement strand
TTAGTGCCAAAGCGCCGGTCGGGAGATCGGCGTTCCCGAGGGATAGCGGCATCCGCTACTCCAAAAAGCTAAACGAATAAATCCTTCCACCCCCTGAAGCGCTTTGATTCGCCGGGCCAATCGGCGGCAAGAATCCGTATTCTCCTGCGGGAAGATTTTCCAATTTCACTCGATATGTTCGCGGAGCCAATTTCACCGCCTCAAAATCCAGCGAATTTCTTCCCGCTCCACTGGACGCGTGAATCACTCCGCCGGTTATTTGCCGAAACTCGCGGCGATCGTTCTTTTCATCCAATTTTACCAACACGTATTCTGACGGCGTGACGCCTTCAAACGTGACGATGATAAATTCCAGTGGAGAAATTGCCCGCGTTTTGCTGTGGGGGCCTTTGATTTGGCCGTTGACGTGTCCTTTGTCGATTCCATCGGTCAGAATCATTTTTCCAACGCCGCCGGTTCTGAAGTTCACCACTTCGGCTCCCATTTCAGTTGGCGCTCCATCTTTCGCGGAATAAATTCCCACCTCCGTGGGCAATCCGTTGGACTGCTGTTTCGGTATTCCGCCAACAAGCATCGCGTTCAAGATGCCTTCGCTGATTCCGGCATTTTTCAGGAAGATTAACGTCTGTGCAGAAGTGTCAAACGTGCATTCACTTGTTTCGATCGATTTCCGGATCGTCTTCTCATCTAAGCCAGCCTTTGACATGTCGATTACATCCTGATTCGTCAAAGGTTTTTTTGTCTGCGCCAAAGAAATTCCAGCAGAAAAAATCAATACTGAAAAGAAAATCACACCAGCCAGACGCAATTTCATTCGTCGCCTCGCAAGCCTTTGAATTTAATTGTCTGGAAGGGGAGTTACTTTTGAGGGAGAGGAGTTGCGCCGCGAATACTTAGACACTCTACGCGTTTGAGCCGCGCCACTCAACATATTCGTTGGCTTGCGTTGACCGAGTAACCGCTTTACCCTAGCTGCTAACTGAAGTGATTCTTATCTTCCAGATGGGAGAAAATTTATGAAGACTACTTTACTGATCGTGACGATGCTTGCTCTTGGCCTAGCGAACTCTGCCGGGCAGGGGAAGCTGCTTACGAGTGACGCGTTGACGGGCCTTCCGCTGATTCCCGCAAGCGATTCAGGAACGGCCGCTGGCAACCAGCCCTCAGCGATGCCGGCTAGTCCGGTATGCAACAGCAAAATGCAGGCAGTATTTTATAGGCTGTACAACATCAAAGTGGACGCGACGGTTGCGTGGTATTCCTCGCATCTAACGGGCTTTAAGAAGTTTCAGGGATTTGCATCGCAGCGTTCACAAACCGTGTTCTACAATTCAGACGGAACGATTCTGGTTTTTGTGACGGGACAGTCGGGCGCCGCTGGTGAAAACACGAACGCGTTTTCTGTGGCCTATGAACGCTTTCAGCCGGGCCTCTCCGAAAAAACGATTAGTAGCGTGACGCAGGGGAAGATAGTTTGCCAGTAGTTGAAATTTAAAATGGCGGAGTGGCCGAAGCACCGAGGTTCTTCGTCGATGCTATGGCGCGGAACGGTTATTCGCCGCTGGCCAGCTTTGCCTTTTGATTGAGAAGATCTTTTTCGTCGAACAGGCGATTAATTTCTGTGACGAGCTCCAGCAATTTTACGGGGTCTTGTTCGGCGGCTGCCTGTTGGCAGAGGAGTTGCCATCGTTCTGTAAAGTTGTCTGTCATTGGTGCGCACCGCAGCGCGTGGGAATGGTGTTCGGGGACCATTTAGTCCGCTATTGAACACTCGGTCAAGATTTATCTCGCTATGTCGGAAGAACGACGTTGCGGGTGCCCCCGAATCCCACAGATGGTTTTGAAATGGGCGGGTGGACCCAGGTTCACGCCAACATAGGATTGATCCTCTGGGAGCTGGATAGCGTCACGGAAGGCGCGCAGCCAGGATCGTCTGCGCCACACCGAGCGGTCCACGCGAAGGTGTCCCCTACAGATGCAAAACAATCAGCGATAGATGAGGCAACCGCGCGATTCGAGTTGGGCGAACCACGTTGGCGGATCGAGCGTGGTGACCCACCGGAGATCCAACTTTTCGAGCCGCGGGAGGGTGGCGATACTTTCGGGTAAAGATGTGAGCGGATTGCCGCGAAGGTCCAGGTGGCGGAGTTGGTTCATCGCGCCAATGGATTTCGGAAGCGAGGTAAGTCTGTTATTTCGCAGATGCAGTTCACGCAAACTGGCCAGTTGCGCAATCGAATCCGGAAGCGCGGTCAGCCGATTATCCGACGCGCGAAGCTCGATTAGATTTTCGATCGCGCAGACGGATTCAGGCATCGCGGTGAAAGCGTTTTCGCTGATATTTAAGTAGCGAAGATTTTTTAGTTCGCCGAGCGATAAGGGCAGCGACGTCAGTTTGTTGTCGTGAAGATAAAGAAAGTCGGTGAGTGATTCCAGATCGCCGAGCGATTCGGGGACCTGCGCGAGTTGATTGTGGCCGAGATCGAGCATGCGGAGTCTTTTTAGCGCGCCGATTTTGTCGGAGATTTGAGTGAGTCCGTTATCGGCGAGGACGAGAGTTTCGAGTTCGGTTTGCTGCCAAACGGAATCGGGAACCCGGCCGAGATTTTGTTTCCAGAGATTTAAGTGCGGCGATGAAACGTTTGACATGCGAGGCATTGTATCGCACGCGCGGATTTAGAGAACCGGGTAGGAGCGTTACAGGTTCAATTGCCGCCCGGTTTCTTTGGCGCCGGCGGCGTTACGGTTCCGGGAATTGATGGCGCGGGATAGTAAGGCTTGTCGCCCAACTTTTGAACTTCCTTCGCGAAAGTGGTGCCATAGTCGCGTTCGGGATCTGAGGAGAACAGATACGCCTGGCGTTTGTAATTCCAATTATCGGGCGCGAGGCGTTGCGCTTCTTTGAAATGTGGAACCGCGGCTTCGGGATTTCCGGCGCGATAAACATATTCGGCGAGACTGAATTCGGCGTCGGCCAATAGGCGATCGGGGGTTTCCGGAGTGAGGCGCGCTTTCAATTCGGCGTCGGACATGACGAACTGGCTGCGCTCGCCTTTTTCGATCCAATCGCGAATCGCGTTCACATACGGTGCCGACTCGAGATGCGAAAAAGATTTGTAGCGGTCGTCGATGAAGGCAACTTCGCCGGGCCGCACAATTTTTCCGTGCTCATTAATCCACACGCCGGTGGGAACATTCACGAGACCGTAGAGTTTGGTAACGAGATGATCCTGATCAATCAGAACTGTGAATTCAGGATTCGCTTTCGTGATCCACGGGCCGGCATCTTTCACACCGCCGGTATCCTGCGCGATGGAAATGATTTCAAAATTTTTATTTTTTAGTTCGTGGTAGAAGGCCTGCCACCCGGGCAGGTCAAAGCGGCACCCTCACCATGATGCCCATGTAACGATGAGCACCTTTTTTCCGCGGAAGTCAGAAAGCGAATGTGGTTTTCCATTCATATCGGGCAAAGTAAAATTCGGCGCTTGGAATGATGCGAGATAATTATTTTGAACTTCCGGGCGCGGACCGAAATACCAGATGTTGAGCGCCGCATCATACGCGACGGATTGATGAAGCAGGCGAGCGAAGGCGCTGAGATTGAACCACTGTGTGTTGCCTTGCTTGGAGTTGATGAGAAATTCGGATTTTCGATTTTTCGGCAGAGGGAAGCAGAGTTCTGCACGGCAGACCCCTTGTGGTTTTACGACGAAACCTGTCGCGCGTGTGAGATCTGCAACTGTGATCCACAAATCGTTCGAGGGTATCGCAGGGGCAGGCGCAGTTACGTCGGTAGTTTTGCCGTCGAAGATTATTGTACGGCGCGGTGAGACGGCAGCGCCGCTGACGAGTGGAAACGCAAGTAAAGCCAGCGCGAGAATGGGAAGAAACTTTTTCATTTGCAGAGATGCCGCTGGCGCGGATTTTAGCACGGTTTTGTTACCCTGAAGGAAAAGTCAAAAACAAGATCAATACCAAAGACAACGTCAAGAACCCCACCTTTGCTTCGCAAATATGGGGCACCCGAACTGTAGCTGGCGCTAGCGTTTCTTTTTGGGCGCAGGTTTCGCGGTTGACTTCGGAACGGGCGACGCGGACTCCGCGCCGGGTTTCGGCCGCAGCACGGCCAGGAAATCGTCTAGCGGGAGCGTGTTGATCACGTCGCGTTTTTCGATCCAGCCTCGGCGGGCGGTGGTGACTCCGTACTTCATGAAAGGCAACGTGCGCGTGGAATGCGAGTCGGTGGAAATTACAATTTTCACGCCGCGATCGCGCGCCATCCGCAAATACACATCGCGCAGATCGAGGCGATCGGGATACGCGTTGCATTCCATTACGACGCCGTTTTTGCGGCAGGCTTCGAGAATTTTCTCCATGTCGTAATCGAAAGGCTCCCGGCGCAGAAGCAGGCGCCCCGTCGGATGCGCGATAATTTGCACGTAAGGATTTTCAATCGCGGCGAGAAGGCGGTCCGTCATTTCTGCGCGTTCCATTTGCATGTAGGAATGCACGGAGGCGACAACGCAATCGAGTTGCGCGAGAACTTCGTCGGCGAGATCCATTTTCCCGGTCTTCAGAATATCGACTTCAATTCCGGCCAGCAGGCGAATTCCTTTTACACGAGTTTGCGCGTCGCGAATTTTCCTAATTTGCTCGAGCGTGCGCTTTTCGTCCATGCCGTTTGCAACGGTCACAGCTTTGGAATGATCGGTTAGCGCGATGTATTCGTAGCCGAGTTCGTGCGCTGCATTTCCCATTTCCTCGATTGAATTCTTCCCGTCGCTGGCGGTGGTGTGCATTTGCAGATCGCCGCGAATATCTTTTAATTCGATGAGGTGCGGAAGTGAGTGATTTTCGGCGGCGTCTATTTCGCCGGAGCCTTCGCGGAGTTCCGGCGGAATGTAATCAAGTTTCAGCTTGGCGTAAATTTCTTCTTCGGTTGCGCCGGCTACGTGCTTCTCGCCTTTAAGAGTGGTCAGCGCGTATTCGTTGAGTGTCCAATCCATTTTCAGCGCGCGGCCGCGGAGAGTTACGTTGTGCTCCTTTGAGCCGGTGAAATAGAGCAGCGCAGCGCCGAAGTTTTTCTTATCGAGCAGCCGCACGTCAACTTGCATGGTGTTGGAGAGGCGGAAACTAACTTTATTTTCGCCGCGCGCGAGGGTTTGTTCAATCGCGCCGTAAGTGAGGATGTGCTCGCTGATGGCGTCGACAGTTTTTTGCGTGGTCCTTGGGCGAAGCGTGATGAGCAAGTCGAGATCGCCGACGGTTTCCTTTCCTCGGCGCAGAGAGCCGGCGATGGTGATCGATTCGTACTGATCGCTGACGCGTTGAATGTGCGCGATTAGTTTTTCAGCGGTGGCTTCGGCGTCATTCAAACGGAACCGCCCGGCAGATTTCTTAAAGTTCTTCGCGGCGGTCAGGATGTTTTGTTCGGTCTTTTCGCCGAAGCCATCGAGGGAACGTAGTTTGCCTTCTTCGGCGAGCTTTTCTACGGCCTCCACGGTGCCTGCTTGGAAAGTTTTCCAGATGATCGCAACTTTTTTCGGTCCGAGGGAATGAAGCTGAAGCACATGTAAAAGAGTCGGCGGATATTTCTTTAAGAGTTTTGCGCGAATGGAATAATCTCCGGTGCGCAGAATTTCCTGAATGTGTTCGGCCATGCGATCGCCGATGCCGGGAAGCTCGGTGAGCTTTTCCGTGTCGGCGGCGATGTCTTCAATGCGCGTGCTGAGATTTTCCAGCAGCTCCGCGGCCTTTTCGTAGCTGCGAAAGCGGTTGTACATCGCGCCGTCAATTTCCAGGAGTTGCGCGGTTTCACGGAGTATGTGGGCGACTTCTCGATTTTCCATGGCGGCATTATACGGCGGAAGGGCGGAGAAATAAAAAGGCGGAGAATCTTCGAGCGTGTGCGCGCTGGGAGATTTGCCGCCCGAGAAAATTGTGATTCGACTGCGTGGAAATCTATCCCGCTGCTGCGCCTGTCTCCGCGGCAACTTTCTTTACTTCAGCAGCTTGCGGACCTTTCGGGCCCTGCACAATTTCAAATTCGACCTTCTCGCCTTCCTGCAACGATTTGTATCCATCGCCGGAAATGGCGGTGAAGTGGACGAAAACGTCCGCGCCATCGTCGCGTCCGATGAAGCCGAATCCCTTGGAATTGTTGAACCACTTTACCGTTCCGATCATGTCGTGCCTCCGTGCGATGCGAAATTCCAACCGTTGCGGGCTGGCGGCGCGTTCACTAATGCGTTAACTAGCGAGAGTGTACCACAAAGCGGCGCGCCGGAAAGTGAGAGGCGACGGACTTGGCGTCGTGAAGTTGGCCTTTGCGGATCATTTCGAGAAGCGCCTTTAGGGTGAAGGGCTTCGACTCGATGATTTCGTCAGCATCGAAATTCGTTTTTCCGACGCTAAGGCCTGTGGCCGCGAAGGCGACCATGGTTTCTTCGACGAATCCGGGACTGGGATAGACGTCCATCATTTCGCGGAAGCGTTTTGCGCGGTAGCCGGTTTCTTCTGCAAGCTCGCGTTTAGCGGCTTTCAGATTATTTTCGCCGCGCTCTTTGCGGCCGGCGACGACTTCGAGGAGATACGCGTCAGCGGTGCGCCGATATTGGCGAATCATAAGGATGCGCCCGTCATTCAGAACTGGCAGCACTACGACGGAGCCTGGATGCGTGACGATGTCACGTCCGGCTGGCTTGGCTCCGGGCTCTACCACGACATCGTGCCGCACGCCGAAAACTTTTCCTTCATAGACCATTTTACTGGAAAGAATTTTTACGCGGCCTTTGGGCACCATTCCTCCACGAAGTTGCGAAAATCTTTGTCGAGCGAATTGTAGCAGGGAATTTGCGCGTGAGGAATTCGTGGCGATTGAAAGGGTTTGTGGCTGCGCCTATACTGGTTTTCGTAATGAAGCGGTGGCGACAACTATGACGATCAGCACATTGGTGGTGGACGACGAGAAGCCAGCGAGGGACGAGCTTGTCTTTTTGCTGAAGAGCTTTCCGGAAATTAGTTTGGTGGGGCAAGGCAAGAATGGCGTTGAGGCGTTGAACTTGATTAAGGAATTTTCGCCGGATTTAGTTTTTCTGGACGTGCAGATGCCCGGTCTGGACGGATTCGGCGTAATCAAGAAATTGGCAGACCGCAAAATGCGCGTGCCGCATATTGTTTTCGCGACGGCGTTCGACCATTACGCGGTGCAGGCGTTTGATGTGAATGCTGTGGATTACGTGTTGAAGCCATTTGATAAGGCTCGGCTGGCGAAAGCAATTGCGCGCGCGAAGAAAATGTTGGACGCGAATATTTCACCGTCGGACAAATTGGAAACGCTGGTCAGTCAACTGGGGCTGGTGAAATCGCAGCCGGTGAAATTGCTGGTGAAATGCCAGCAGAGAATGTTGCTGGTGGATTCGGAAGATGTTGCGTATGCGAGCATCGCCGATGGATTAATCACGGTGGTGACGCGCGATGTTGAGGGCACGTCAAACTATCGGACGATTGAAGAATTGCAGGGCTCGCTGGACGCCGAAACATTTTGGCGTGCGCACCGCGGATTTTTGGTGAATATCAATCACATTAAAGAAGTTGTGCCGTGGTTTAAGTCGAGCTACGTGCTGAAGATGGACGACAAAAAGGGAAGCGAAATTCCGGTGAGCAGGGCACAGACGAAGCGGTTGCGGGAATTGTTTCGGATGTAAGTCCCGTCGTCTAAGAGGTCGAGAAATCGCACGTCGCAGGAGTTTTCGAGATGGTTTCAGATGGGGTCTACAGAATCCGCCAAGCTCTTCCGACTGACATATCTCCGCTGGCCAGCCTTCATGTAAAAACTTTCAAAGAAACGCATGGGGGTTGGAATCCGCCGACGATTGAACTTCGCACATCTCAGTGGCGCAAGTCGTTTGACGTGACCGATGGGAGCTGGTTCTGCTTCGTCATCGAAGGCCCGGCCGGTGAGTTGATCGGGTTTGCAAAAGGAACTCTGCATGACGGTGGCGTTCCCGGTTTTGTGGGCGAGCTGAACAAGATTTACATCTTTCGCAAATATCAGCGTATGGGCTTAGGCCGTCGAATCGTCGGGCAAGTTGCGCGTCGATTCTTGGCGCAGGGGATTAGTTCGATGTTGCTGTTCGGAGATGCTCGCAGTCGGGCGAATCAATTCTACGAAGCACTCGGAGCTGAAAAGCTGTTCAGCCCGGAGGGCGAATTTCACGGCGGCTACGGCTGGCAGGATTTGAACCGTCTCGTCAAGATTTGTCCGGATGGCTGAGGGATCATCAGGAGAATTCATGAGCGATGTGGGACGTGCGTTAGTGGAAGTGGACATTGAAATAAAAACTCCGGACGGAATTTGCGACGCGGCGTTTATTCACCCTGCGAGCGGTACATTTCCCGGCGTGTTGATATGGGTGGACGCGTTCGGATTGCGTCCTGTGACGCGTGAGATTGGACGGCGCGTGGCTGCTGCGGGATATTCAGTGCTGGTGCCGAATCCATTTTATCGCGTGGGCAAAGGCATTTCGCTCGACCCTTCCAAAATTAATTTTAAGAATCCGGATGATCGGGCGCAGTTGCAGCCGCTGATGGCGTCAGCAACTGCGCCGGGAAATGCTGAGAAAGATGCCGGAGATTTCGTTGCGTTTCTTGACGCGCAAAAGGAAGTCGATCAGTCGAAGAAGATTGGAGTGCAGGGATATTGCATGGGCGGGCCGCTGATGATGCGGACTGCGGCGATTTTGCCGCATCGGATTGGGGCGGGCGCGTCACTGCACGGAAACTTGGTGAACGACAAAGCGGATAGTCCGCATTTGTTGGCGCCGAAAATTCAGGCGCGGCTATATGTTGGGATCGCGGCGAGCGATGATGTGCGTCAACCCGATGCGAAGGATAAATTGAACGAAGCGTGCGCGTCGGCACATGTTGCGGCGGAGATTGTGGTGTATCCGGCGAAACATGGTTGGTGCATGTCGGATATGCCTGTCGAAGATGCAGTCGCGGTTTATGACGCGGCGCAGGCTGAGCGCGCGATGGGGAAAGTTTTGGAATTGTATGGAAAGGCCTTGAAGTAGGGTCTCTGTCTGTTGCCGAAATTGTTCCGTGGATAGGATGTTCTGGCGCTTCTAAGTTGCAAAGGCTAAGATAGGTATACGTTATGCATTTCCTCTACAATCCGCGAAAGGCTGCGCAGGCTGCGGCATTTCTGGTGCGCCTGAACGGCGGTCAGATGGATATGGTTTCGCTAATCAAGATTCTGTACTTGGCGGACAGAAAATGCCTGGTGCAGAGAGGCCGTCCAATAACCGGCGACCGAATGGTTTCGATGCCGCATGGCCCAGTTCTTAGCAGGATTTATGATCAGATCAAGATGGGGCGCCCTGAGGGTGAGGATCAAACGTGGTGCGAGTATTTGTCGGAGCGGCAGGGAAATGTGCTGTCTCTAAAACAAGCCGATCCAAGCACCGACGAATTGAGCGAGTATGAGCGCGCGGTTTTAGTCGAAGAACACGAACAGTATCGTCACTTCAGTTTTGAACAGATAAAGAAACTTACGCACGGACTTCCTGAGTACCGAGATCCGGACGGTTCGTCGCTCCCGATAGACCCTGCAGTAATTTTGCGCGAGGCAGGCTGGTCTGAAGAAGATATTCAGGATGCGCGCCAAAGCGCGATCAAGGAATTATTTCTGCACGACGCCGCCTGTGTATGAAAGCAGGCGATACCTTCTTACTCCCTGATTGGACCGGAAGGCATCTGCATGTTGTGCTAGCAATTTTAGACGATGGCACTACGATCTTGTGCCACTTTACCACTCGACGCCGGCATTCCGACCCCACATGCCTTATTCAACCCGGCGAGCATTCCTTTGTGATTGTGGAAACGGCTGTACGGTTCGATCAGACATATTTTTGTTCAGATGCAGGTTTACAGGCGCTGGAGCGGGACATTGTAAAGAGATTTGAACCCCTGAGCGAGGCGTTACTTCAGAAGGTGCGACAAGGCGCCCTTGACTCACCGCAGACTCCAGACAAGATTAAAAACGCCTTGCGTGGATTGCCGTGGCAAATTCCCTAAATATTCAAGCGGGAGATTGAAAGATGAGCGTCGAGACGAATCCAGAGGCTAACGTTCAGCAAGCGGTGCCATTTTTCTGGATATCGAATATGGAGGCATCTCTGCGGTTTTACGTGGAGGGGCTTGGATTTGCGATGAAGTACCAGTGGGTTGACGAGGGCAAGCTGCGATGGTGCTGGCTGCAGATTGGCGATGCGGCGCTGATGTTGCAGGAATATCGTCCAGAAGGGCTTAAAGCGGCGCGGATTCGTGGGAAATTTGGGAACGGAATATCAATCACTTTTAGCTGCAAGGATGCGCTGGCGATTTATCGCGAGGTGATGGCGCGCGGAATTCAAACTCAGGAACCATTCGTTGGGAATCGCCTGTGGGTTGTTGGTATGTCGGATCCTGATGGGTATCGACTCGAATTTGCGAGTCCTACGGATGTGCCTGAAGATACGAAGTTTTCGGAGTGGAAGGGCCGGAAACAGTTTTAGGTAAGTCTTCTTTCCCATAATCCAAAATCCACTGCGGTGGTTCTGTTTCCAAATTCCCATTCACTTTCACGTTTAATTCTTTCGCCCATCGGTATCCCCACATCGGGCCGTACGAATTGACGTACGTGTCTGGAGTTTGATAGGCGCGATCGGATTGCGCCGTTTTTATGCTGACGAATTTGTATCCTCGCGCTTCAAATAATTTCAGAAGGTCGTCGATGGTGTCTGAGTTTAGAGGATTGTCGTGCATCAGCAGTACTTCGGGCGGTTCGTAAGTGAAAATTTGTTTGTTCAGAGCGGCGTAGTAATCGATTTCTGTCGCAGTGTAGGTGATGTATTCGGCGCGCAGGCGTTTCGCGGAGGCGGCGTCATTTTTCTCCAACATTTTCACGTAGGCGACGTTGAACAGATAATCGGAGCTTTCCACGGTGCAGAAGGCGTTGTGATATCCGCGCTGAGCGATGAAGGCGGCGATGGCGTCGTGCTTTTCTTTTGTGTCGCCGGTGTGAAGCATTGGGTAGCGGAAATATTTAGGCTGTTTGCCGGCGGCTTTCATTAATGTGGCGAATGTTGCTTCGCCTTTGGTGATTTCTTCTTTTATTTCGTCGATGGAGCGGTTGTTGAAATCCGGATGCGAGTAGCTGTGGTTGCCGAGGTCCAGTCCATTTGCGATCCAGTGTTGCAGGACGCGCGTTCCAGTTGCGCGATCTAATTTTTCGCCAACGGTTTGTTCGATCACGAAGCCGGTTACGGGGACGTGGTGGCGCGCGAACGCTGCCAACAGGCGGTTGTTAATTTCGTCGGCGGAATAGCTGGGGAGATTTAGGAGTGGGCCGGCGTAGGGGAGATCGTCGACGGTGATGGCGACGGAGCGGGAAGTTTGGGCGGGGGTGCTGGATACAATTGCAAATGCTAGGAGAAACGTGGCGGATAAATATTTTAGAGTTTTCATTTTGTTGTGGAGACAGATTATTCGACGGGCGCGATTTGGGCAAGGCGGGGATTTGGAGAGGGTGCATTGGAAAAGCGCACAGACAGGAATGTCTGTGCTACTCGGACGCTTGGGAATATTCTTCGGGGTGTGCTACAGTCGCGGTTACTCGCAAAACGATGGATTTTTCTCTCACCGACGACCAGAAACTGATACGCGACACCGTCCGCCAATTTATGGAGACGGAAGTGCGTCCGAAGGTGCGTCAGTACGACAAGGAAGAACATTTTCCCGCGGAAGAATTGCGCGCGCTGGGTGCCATGGGCTGCTGCGGAATGCTGGTGCCGGAAGAATGGGGCGGTTCGGGCACGGATTCCATCACGTATGCAACGATGATCGAAGAAGTGGCGCGCGTGGATGCGGCCATGGCCGTCACACTGAGCGTGACAAATTCTGTGGCCTGCGTGCCGCTGATGAAGCACGGCACGGAAGAACAGAAAAATAAATACCTGCGCCGGCTGGCGACGGGAGAAATTCTTGGCGCGTTTTGTCTGACGGAGCCGGCGGCTGGATCCGACGCGGGCGGAATTCAAACTCGTGCGGTGCGGCATGGCGACGTTTATAAATTAAGCGGCACGAAAAGTTGGGTCACGACTGGCGGCGATGCCGGTGTGCTGATTGCGTTTGCGAAAACCGATCCGGCGGCGGGATCGCGCGGCATCACGGCGTTCTTATTGGAAAGAAATTTTCCGGGATTTCGCGTGAGCCGTTAT
>Ga0193726_1002543_pt1 | contig 12264 bp, 6 predicted proteins | sample H2c1metaG_FD_144928 | JGI IMG/M metagenome (GOLD analysis project Ga0193726, IMG submission 144928) | Soil microbial communities from a riparian zone of the East river system, Colorado, United States - H2c1 | ecosystem: Environmental > Terrestrial > Soil > Riparian zone | place: USA: East River... | reverse complement strand
TCGCGGTGCCCACCGGCAGCGGGACGCTCAAGGACGCCATCAACGAGACCTTCCGCGACTGGGTGTCCACCGTGGCCACCACGCACTACTGCATCGGCTCGGTCATGGGGCCGCACCCGTTCCCGATGATGGTCCGGGACTTCCAGCGCGTCATCGGCGTCGAGGCGCGGGAGCAGGTCCAGCGGGCCGCCGGCCGGCTGCCCGACGCCGTCATCGCGTGCGTCGGCGGCGGCTCCAACGCGATCGGCATCTTCCACGCCTTCATCGGCGACGAGGCGGTGGCCCTGATCGGCTGCGAGGCCGGGGGCGACGGGGTGGAGACCGGCCGCCACGCGGCCACGGTGGCCGGCGGCTCGGTCGGCGTGATCCACGGCATGCGGACCTTCCTGCTGCAGGACTCCGACGGCCAGACCCTCGAGACGCACTCCATCTCCGCCGGGCTGGACTACCCGGGCGTCGGCCCGGAGCACTCCTGGCTGCACGACACCGGGCGGGCCAGCTACCGGCCCGTCACCGACGCGCAGGCCATGGAGGCGTTCTCGCTGCTGTGCCGGACCGAGGGCATCATCCCGGCCATCGAGTCCGCGCACGCGCTGGCCGGCGCCCTGCAGGTCGGCCCCGAGCTGGGCCGCGACGGGGTGCTACTGGTCAACCTGTCCGGCCGCGGCGACAAGGACGTGGACATCGCCGGCCGCTGGTTCGGCCACCTGGGCGACGCCGAGACCGGAAGCCAGGAGGACCCGCGATGACCGCCGTCAGCCGCGCGTTCGAGCAGGCCCGCGCTGAGCACCGCGCGGCCGTGATCGGCTACCTGCCGGCCGGCTTCCCCTCGGTGGCCGGCGCCGTCGACGCGGCGGTGGCCATGGCGCAGTCCGGCGCGGACATCGTCGAGATCGGGCTGCCGTACTCCGACCCGCTGATGGACGGCCCGGTCATCCAGGAGGCCGTGCACCGGGCGCTCAGCGGCGGCATCCGGGTGAAGGACGTGCTGGCCACCGTCGAGGCGGTCGCCGGGGCCGGCGTCCCGGTCCTGGTCATGACCTACTGGAACCCGGTGGACCACTACGGCATCCCGGCCTTCGCCCGCGACCTGGCCGCGGCCGGCGGCAGCGGGCTCATCACCCCCGACCTCACGCCCGAGGAAGCGGGACCCTGGCTGGCCGCGGCGGCGGAGCACGACCTGGACCGGGTGTTCCTGGTCGCGCCGAGTTCCTCGGCGGAGCGGCTCGAGCTGATCGCCGATACCTGCCGCGGCTTCGTGTACGCGGCCTCGCTGATGGGCATCACCGGAGCGCGGGAGTCGGTCGGCAGCCAGGCGGCCGGCCTGGTCAGCCGGGTGCGGGGCTACACCGGGCTGCCGGTGGCGGTCGGGCTGGGCGTGCGCGACGGAGCGCAGGCGGAGCAGGTCGCGGGCTTCGCGGACGGGGTCATCGTCGGGTCCGCGTTCGTGCAGCGGCTGCTGGCCGCACCGACCCCGGCGGCGGGCATCTCCAGCGTCGCGGAGCTGGCCGCCGAGCTGGCCGCAGGCGTCCGCGCCGCCGCGGGGCCGGCGGAGCGTGACGAAGTGCCGGCGCAACACGCCTGACCTGCGTAGGAAATCTCACGTTAACGCAGCGGCCGGGGCTAGCTATAATTTGAGGACGTTCGGGTAACTAGTACAGACCGGCCGATAGGGGCCCGTCGTGGCTAGCGAGGATTACCAGCTAGTGCAGTAGCTAGCACTAGCCCGGCAGCTAGCACTGAACCTGAGCGTGGCAGGGCCAATGTCGTCCCGCCTCCACCACCTGCACGTCGATGGCGGACGAGACGACTGGAGTATCAATGGCACCTGCTCGCGACCCGGCTGGGTACCCGGCCAGCCAGGGGCTGTACGACAGCCGCTACGAGCACGACGCCTGCGGCGTCGGGTTCGTGGCTGACCTGACCGGCGACCGCCGCCATGACACCGTCACCCGCGCGCTGACCGTGCTGCGGAACCTGGAGCACCGCGGGGCCAAGGGCAGCGATCCCGATACCGGGGACGGCGCCGGGATCCTGACGCAGATCCCCGATGAGCTGTTCCGTTCCGTATGTGAATTTGAGCTCCCGGCCCAGGGCAGTTACGCGGCGGGCCTGGTCTTCCTGCCGTCCGGGCCGCCGCGGGCGGCCGCGGAAGCGGCCATCGAGCGGCTGGCCGCCGACGAGGGGCTGGCCATCCTGGGCTGGCGGGAGGTGCCGCGCGACCTGGCTCACTGCGGCCGCGGGGCGCTCGCGGTGCTGCCCGCCATGGCGCAGCTGTTCGTGGCCGGGCGGGGCGGCGAGACCGGCATGGCGCTGGACCGGCGCGCGTTCTGCCTGCGCAAGCGGGCCGAGCACGAGGCGGACTGCTACTTCGTGAGCCTGTCGGCCGCGACCATCACCTACAAGGGCATGCTGGCCGCCCCGCAGCTTGAGCCCTTCTTCCCCGACCTGTCCGACCCGCGGTACCGGTCGGCGCTGGCCGTGGTGCACTCCCGCTTCTCCACCAACACGTTCCCGTCCTGGCCGCTGGCCCACCCGTACCGGATCGTGGCCCACAACGGGGAGATCAACACCGTCCGGGGCAACCGGAACTGGATGCGCGCCCGCGAGGCGCTGCTGGCCACCGACGTGTTCGGGTCCGACGCCAGCGGCCGCGGGTTCGAGCGGCTGCTGCCCATCCTGGACGAGACGGTCAGCGACTCGGCCAGCTTCGACGCCTGCCTGGAACTGCTGCACCTGGGCGGCCGGTCGCTGCCGCACGCCCTGCTCATGATGATCCCCGAGCCGTGGGAGAACCTGCCCGCCGATGACCCGGCGCGGGCGTTCTACAGCTTCCACGCCTCCCTGATGGAGCCGTGGGACGGGCCGGCCCTGGTTGCGTTCACAGACGGCGGCGTGGTCGGCGCGGTGCTGGACCGCAACGGCCTGCGGCCGGGCCGGTACTGGGTGACCCGCGACGGCCTGGTCGTGCTGGCCAGCGAGGTCGGCGTGCTGGACCTCGACCCGGCGTCGATCGTCCGCAAGGGCCGGCTCCAGCCGGGGAAGATCTTCCTGGCGGATACCGGAGCGGGCCGGATCGTCGAGGACGACGAGGTCAAGGCGACCCTGGCCGGGCAGCAGCCCTACGCCGAGTGGCTGCACGCCGGGCTGCTGCACCTTGACGACCTGGCCGGCCGCGCCCGCCCGCTGCCCGACGCCCGGGCGCTGGTCACCCAGCAGCAGGCGCTCGGCTACACCGAGGAGGAACTGCGGGTCGTCCTGGCGCCGATGGCCCGGACCGGGGCCGAGGGCATCGGCTCGATGGGCACCGACACGCCGCTGGCCGTGCTGTCCGACCGGCCCCGGCTCGTCTTCGACTACTTCTCCCAGCTGTTCGCGCAGGTCACCAACCCGCCGCTGGACGCGATCCGGGAGGAACTGGTCACCTCCCTGGCCGCCACCGCCGGGCCGGAGCACAACCTGTTCGACCCGGGGCCGGCGTCCTGCCGCCAGATCGTGCTGCCGTTCCCGGTGCTCGGCGAGGCCGACGTGGCCAAGATCGTGCACATCAACGACGACGGCGACCTGCCCGGCTTCGCCGCCCACGTGGTCGACGGCCGCTACCCGGTGGCCGACGGCGGGGACGGCCTGCGCCGGCGGCTGGACGAGATCCGCGCGGAGGTCTCGGCCGCCATCGCCGGCGGCGCCCGGATGATCGTGCTGTCGGACCGGGCGGGCGCCGACGGCGAGCACCTCGCGCCGATCCCGTCGCTGCTGCTGACCGGCGCGGTGCACCATCACCTGATCCGGCAGCGGACCCGCAGCCTGGCCGGCCTGATCGTGGAGGCCGGCGATGCCCGCGAGTGCCACCACATCGCGCTGCTCATCGGCTACGGGGCCGCGGCCGTGTGCCCGTACCTGGCCATCGACACGGTGGAGGAAATGGCGGCGCGCGGGCTGCTGCCCGGCGTCACCCCGGAGCGGGCGGCCGCCAACCTGATCAAGGCGCTCGGCAAGGGCCTGCTCAAGATCATGTCCAAGATGGGCGTCTCGACCGTCGCCTCCTACACCGGCGCCCAGATCTTCGACGCCGTCGGGCTGAGCGCCGAGGTCATCGACGCCTGCTTCGCCGGGACGTCCTCGCCGCTGGGCGGGGTCGGCTTCGACGAGCTGGCCGCCGAGGCGGAGCAGCGGCACGGCCGGGCGTTCCCGGCCCGCGGCGCCGCCCCGGCCCACCGGCGGCTGGAGACCGGCGGCGAGTACCAGTGGCGGCGCGAGGGCGAGCCGCACCTGTTCAGCCCCGAGACCGTGTTCAAGCTGCAGCACGCCACCCGCAGCGGCCGCGCCGACATCTTCGCCGAGTACACCCGGCTCGTCGACGACCAGGCGGCGCACCTGATGACGCTGCGCGGGCTGCTGCGGATCCGCGGCATCGACGGCGCGGCGGCCCGGCCGCCGGTCCCGCTGGAGGAGGTCGAGCCGGTCAGCGAGATCGTGAAGCGGTTCGCGACCGGGGCGATGTCCTACGGCTCGATCTCGGCCGAGGCACACGAGACCCTGGCCATCGCCATGAACCGGATCGGCGGCCGGTCCAACACCGGCGAGGGCGGCGAGGACGCCCGGCGGTTCGTGCCCGACGAGAACGGGGACCTGCGCCGGTCGGCGGTCAAGCAGGTCGCCAGCGGGCGGTTCGGGGTCACCAGCGAGTACCTGGTCAACGCGGACGACCTGCAGATCAAGATGGCCCAGGGAGCCAAGCCGGGCGAGGGCGGCCAGCTGCCCGGGAACAAGGTCTACCCGTGGATCGCCCAGACCCGGCACGCCACCCCGGGCGTCGGGCTGATCTCGCCGCCGCCGCACCACGACATCTACTCCATCGAGGACCTGGCCCAGCTCATCCACGACCTGAAGAACGCCAACCCGCGGGCGCGGGTGCACGTCAAGCTGGTCGCCGAGCCGGGCGTGGGCACCGTCGCCGCCGGGGTGTCGAAGGCGCACGCCGACGTCGTGCTGATCTCCGGGCACGACGGCGGGACTGGCGCCGCCCCGCTGACCAGCATCAAGCACGTCGGCGCGCCCTGGGAGCTCGGCCTGGCCGAGACCCAGCAGACGCTGCTGCTCAACGGCCTGCGCGACCGGATCGTGGTCCAGGTCGACGGCCAGCTGAAGACCGGCCGGGACGTGGTCATCGCGGCGCTGCTCGGCGCCGAGGAGTTCGGCTTCGCCACCGCCCCGCTGGTCGTCGCCGGGTGCGTGCTGATGCGGGTCTGCCACCTGGACACCTGCCCGGTGGGCGTGGCCACGCAGAACCCGGAGCTGCGCAAGCGGTTCGCGGGCAAGCCGGAGTTCGTGGTGAACTTCTTCGAGTTCCTGGCCCACGAGGTCCGCGGCTACCTGGCCGCGCGCGGCTTCCGGTCGATCGCCGAGGCGGTCGGCCACGCCGAGCTGCTCGACTCGGAGCGGGCCGTGGCGCACTGGAAGGCCGCCGGCCTGGACCTGTCCCCGGTGCTGCACGTGCCGCAGGACGGCCCGGGCCTGGACCTGCCCCGCGGTGACCTGCACTGCACCACGCGGCAGGACCACGGGCTGGAGAAGGCGCTGGACAACACGCTGATCCTGCTGGCCGAGGGCGCGCTGGAGCAGGGCACCCCGGTCCGGCTGGAGCTGCCAGTGCGGAACGTGAACAGAACCGTCGGCACCATGCTGGGCAGCGAGGTGACCCGGCGCTGGGGCGGCAGCGGGCTGCCCGACGACACGATCGACGTGTCGCTGGCCGGCTCCGCCGGGCAGTCGCTGGGCGCCTTCCTGCCCCGCGGGGTGACGCTGCGGCTGTCCGGGGACGCCAACGACTACCTGGGCAAGGGGCTGTCCGGCGGGCGGATCATCGCCGCGCCGGACCCGGCGGCCACCTTCGCCGCCGAGCAGCACGTCATCGCCGGCAACGTGATCGGCTACGGCGCCACCAGCGGCGAGATCTTCCTGCGCGGCGTGGTGGGGGAGCGGTTCTGCGTGCGGAACTCGGGCGCCACGGCGGTCGCCGAGGGCACCGGCGACCACGGCTGCGAGTACATGACCGGCGGCCAGGTGGTCGTGCTCGGCCCGACCGGCCGCAACTTCGCGGCCGGGATGTCGGGGGGCGTCGCCTACCTGCTCGACCCCGACCCGGCCCGGGTCAACACGGAGATGGCGGACCTGGAGCCGCTGACCGGGGCGGACAGCGAGGCCCTGGCCGAGCTCCTGCGCCGGCACCACGCGGAGACCGGCTCGGTGGTGGCGGCCCGGCTGCTGGCCGACTGGCCCGCCGCGGCGGCCCGGTTCGCCCGGGTGATGCCCAAGGACTACAAGCGGGTGCTCGACGCGGCCCAGCGGGCGCAGCGTGACGGGCTGAACGTCGACGAGGCCGTCATGGCCGCGGCGCAGGGCTGAGAGGAGCGAGACATGGCTGACCCCAGGGGCTTCATGAACACGCCGCGCCAGGTCCCGGCCCGGCGCCCGGTCGACGTGCGGATCCAGGACTGGCGCGAGGTGTACCTCGATTTCGGCCACCGCGAGCTGGAGTCGCAGGCCGGGCGGTGCATGGACTGCGGCATCCCGTTCTGCCACCAGGGCTGCCCGCTCGGGAACCTGATCCCGGAGTGGAACGACCTGGTCCGCACCGGGGAGTGGCGCGCGGCGGCCGAGCGGCTGCACGCGACCAACAACTTCCCCGAGTTCACCGGGCGGCTGTGCCCGGCGCCGTGCGAGAGCGCGTGCGTGCTCGGGATCAACTCCGACCCGGTGACGATCAAGCAGGTCGAGGTAGAGATCATCAACCGGGCCTGGGAAGAGGGCTGGGTGCCGCCGCGGCGCCCGTCGGCTTCCGCGGCCGCGGCCGGCCGCCGGGTGGCCGTCATCGGCTCCGGGCCGGCCGGCCTGGCCGCGGCCCAGCAGCTCACCCGGTCCGGCCACGCGGTGACCGTCTACGAGCGGGCCGACGCGCCCGGCGGGCTGCTGCGGTACGGGATCCCGGAGTTCAAGATGGAGAAGAGCCACCTGGACCGCCGGCTGGTCCAGATGCTCGCCGAAGGCACCGAGTTCCGCTGCGGGGTGGCCGTCGGCGACCAGGTCACCGCCGCGCAGCTGCGCCGCGACTACGACGCGATCGTGCTGGCCTGCGGCGCGACCGTGCCCCGGGGCCTGCCGGTGCCGGGGGCGGACCTGGACGGCGTGCACCAGGCCATGGACTTCCTGCCGCTGGCCAACCGGGCCGTGGCCGCGCAGCGCGCCGCCGTCGCCGACGGCGGCGCGGCGCCCGGTCAGGTGCCTGCCCCGCGCCCGGCGCCCGCGGCCCCGGCCGGCCCCGAGGTCGCCGAGCCCGCCATCTCGGCCCGCGGCCGTCACGCGGTCATCCTCGGGGGCGGTGACACCGGCGCGGACTGCCTGGGCACCGCGCTGCGCCAGGGCGCCGCCTCGGTGACCCAGCTGGAGATCCTGCCGCGGCCGCCAGAGGCCCGGCCGGCCGCCCAGCCCTGGCCGACCTACCCGATGATCTACCGGGTCAGCAGCGCCCACGAGGAGGGCGGCGAGCGGGTCTACGCCGTGTCCACCCAGGAGTTCCTGGGCGACGAGGCGGGCCGGGTCCGCGCCCTGCGGCTGATCGAGGTCGAGCTCGGCGGCGGGGGCATCACGCCGCTGCCCGGCACCGAGCGGGACCTGCCGTGCGACCTGGTCCTGCTGGCCATGGGCTTCACCGGCGCCGAGCGCGGCCGCCTGGTCACCGAGCTCGGCGTCGACATCAGCGAGCGCGGCAACGTGGCCCGCGACGCCAGCTTCGCCACGTCGGCGCCGGGCGTCTTCGTCGCCGGGGACATGGGCCGGGGCCAGTCGCTCATCGTGTGGGCCATCGCCGAGGGCCGGTCGGCCGCGGCCGCGGCCGACCGGTACCTGGCGGGCGAGACGATGCTGCCGGCCGCGATCGAGCCGACGACGGTCTCGCTGCGGTAGGCGCGCGCTCGGGCCGGCCGGCCCGCCGGGTGCTGGCCGGCCGGCTCGCCGGCCGGGGCAAACTGGCGCGACATGTCGGGCGGCACGGGTAACGTCACACAACATGCCGGTGGCTTACCTGCCGAGTCCGGCCCGCGGGCTCTGGCACCTCGGGCCGGTGCCGGTCCGCGCCTACGCGCTGTGCATCGTGCTGGGCGTGATCGCGGCGCTGTGGATCACCGACCGCCGGTACCGCGCCCTGGGCGGGCCGCGGCGCATGATCCTCGACGTGGCCACCGTGGCCGTCCCGGTGGGCCTGGCCGGGGCGCGGCTGTACAGCGTGCTCACCAACCTGCGGGCGTACTTCGGCCCGGGCGCCGACTGGGTCTCGGTGTTCCGGATCTGGGACGGCGGCCTGGGCATGACCGGCCTGGCCGGCGCGGCGGCGGCCGGCGCCTGGCTCTACTGCCGCCGCCACGGGTACTCGCTGGCCCCGATGGCGCTGGCCGCGGTGCCCGCCCTGGCCGTGGCGCAGGCCATCGGGACCTGGGGCAACTGGTTCAACCAGCGGATGTACGGCGCGCCGTCGAGCCTGCCGTTCGCCGTCGCGATCGAGCCGGCCCGCCGGGCCAGCGGGTACGAGAGCTTCTCCACGTTCCAGCCGGTCTTCGTCTACGAGTCGCTGTGGGACCTGGCCGTGGCCGCCGCGCTGATCTTCGCCATCCGGCGCTGGGGGCTGACCGGGGACCGGGCGTTCGCCCTGTACGCGGCGCTCTACGCGACGGGCCGGTTCGTGGCCGAGGTGCTGCGGATCGATGACGCCCCGCGGCTGCTGGGCATCCGGGTCACCGAGATCGGGATGCTGGCCGTCGCCCTCGCCGCGGTGGCCTACCTGTGCGTGGCCCGGTCCCGCCGCTCGCACCCCGCCGCCGGCCCCGGCAGCGGACTCGGCCCGGCCGCCTTCACCGCGGCCGGGTCGCCGGCGGGGCCCGGTCCCGCCGGCGGCGCGGGGAGCTAGTGCCGGGAGCGGGATTCGAACCCGCACGCCCTTTCGGACAGATGCTTTTGAGGCATCGGCGTCTGCCGTTCCGCCATCCCGGCATATCTCGCGATAATGGCGTTATCGATCTTAACGCAGCGCGAAGTCGGCCCGGGATCAATCTACCGGCCGCCGGGCCGGGCCGCCGGCGGTTGCGCGGCCGGCCTCGCCGCCGGCCCCGTCGCGAGTGCTCGCCGGCCTGGTCGCGGGGGGCGCGGCCGGGCGCGGAGGGCCTGCGGGTAGTGCGGCTGAGCGGCGGTCAGGTGGTCTTAGGTAACCTCACCCCGTGAGCAAGTCGCTGAGCGTGGTTATCGCCGAAGACGAGGCCCTTATCCGGCTGGACCTGAAGGAAATGCTGGAGGAGGAGGGCTACCTGGTCGCCGGGGAGGTCGGTGACGGAGCGTCAGCCGTCGACCTCGCGCAGCGCCTCCGCCCGGACCTGGTCATCATGGACGTCAAGATGCCCGGCCTGGACGGCATCTCGGCCGCCGAGCAGATCTCGGCCGAGCGTCTCGCCCCGGTCGTCATCCTGACCGCGTTCTCCCAGCGCGACCTGGTCAAGCGGGCCAGCGACGCCGGCGCCATGGCCTACCTGATCAAGCCGTTCACCCGGGCCGACCTGGTGCCGGCCATCGAGATCGCGGTCAGCCGGTTCCAGGAGATCACGGCGCTCGACTCCGAGGTCACCGGGCTGCGGGACCGGCTGGAGGTCCGCAAGCTGCTGGACCGGGCCAAGGGCCTGCTCCAGGCTGATCGCGGGATCACCGAGGCCGAGGCGTTCCGCTGGATCCAGAAGAGCTCGATGGACCGCCGGATGACCATGCGCGCCGTCGCCGAGGAAGTCCTCCAGGCGGCCGCGGACGGCGCCGCCCCGGCGCCGGCCCCGTCCGACGGCCCGGCCGACGCCCAGGGCACCTGACCGGCCCGCCGCGACCGTCCTTGACCGGGGGAGGATCGCTCACCTTCAGTGGTGGGCCATCCTCCCCCGGTCTTGTAACACCCCCCGGCACGGCCCGCTAAGCGGCCGGCACCGGGACCCGGGCGGAACTGCGAGCGGGCGGGGCCGGGGCACACCCCCCGGACAGGCCCCGGCTCCCGCCGCCCGCTGCCGTCAGCGGCGCGCGCAACGGCGGCTGGCCACTGACGGTCAAGAGCGCGGCCGGCCTTTGGTGCCATGTCAGCCTTCCCCGGGCTGGCACGTTCTCTACTCGGCCGTACCGCGCTCTGCGCCCACGGTAGCGACGCCCGGCCGCGCCGCGCAAAGACACGGGGATTCGCCGGCCGGTATGGGGTAAACGTCCCTCGAGTCGGCCCCGCCGCGCCCGGCCCGCCGACCAGGGACGACGTCCGGAGCGGCAAAGCCGGGCCGCGCGGCGCGCGCCGGCGCGCCGAGTCCGTCAGTGATATCTATCTCGTCCGCGGCTCAACGCGACCGCGCCCTCCGGTACGGAACGACGGTGTGCCGCGCCGGTCTCGGTCCCGGCCGTGATCCGGTCCGGCCGGGCGGGCCCGGACGGCCGAGGGGCAGGCCCCACAGATCATGCTGCGTCACAAAAACCTCACCAGGCCCTTCATTTCACTTGATCACCTTTTCCGGCCAGACCAGTGACTTATGCGTTGTTAGCGATAACAATCTGACCCAGTGATCCCGGTTGACGACGACCGGGACGCTTCAGCGGCAGGAGAAACCATGATCAGCTTGAGGTTGGGCAAGACCGGCCGGGCCGCGCGAATAGGCGCGGCGGGCATCCTCGCGCTCGGCTTAGCTGCCACGCTCGGCATCGGCCCGGCCTCGGCGGCCGCCGGGAGCGCAGCCGCGAAGGCCGGCTGCTCCGGGCCGACCGTCTCGCAGCAGCCGTTCGGCAGCGCGTTTGACCTGTACGCCGGCCATAACCTGCCGGTCTCCCGGTACACGCTGGCCAACTGCCACGGCATGCAGGTCAAGATCCTGACCTACGGCGGCATCATCCAGTCCATCCAGGTGCCCGGCCGGGGCGGGCGCGAGGCCGACGTCGTCCTCGGGTTCAAGACCCTGCAGGACTACGTCAACCTCGACAGCCCGGCGGTCACCGCCAACGGCGGCCCCTACTTCGGCGAGACCATCGGCCGGTACGGCAACCGGATCGCCAAGGGCACGTTCACATTGGACGGGAAGACCTACACCCTGCCGATCAACAACGGCGTGAACTCGCTGCACGGCGGGCTGGTCGGCTTCGGCAACCACGTGTGGGCGGCCACCGCGGTGCACAGCGCCGGCGCGGCCGGCGTGCAGCTGAAGCTGGTGAGCCCGAACGGCGATGACGGGGCCAACGTCGGCTGCACCACCTGCACCGGCTACCCGGGCCAGCTGACGGTGTTCGTCACCTTCACCCTGAACAAGGCCAGCCAGCTGCTGATCCACTACCGCGCCACCACCACCCAGGACACGGTCCTCAACCTGACCAACCACAGCTACTTCAACCTGGCCGGCGAGGCGTCAGGCGCGACCTACGGCCAGAAGGTCCAGATCAACGCCAGCTCCTACACGCCCACCGACGCGACCCAGATCCCCACCGGCGTGATCGCCCCGGTACGCGGCACCCCGTTCGACTTCACGCGGCCGGAAACGATCGGCTCGCGGATCAACGAGGACAACCAGCAACTGCTGATCGCCCAGGGCTACGACCACAACTGGGTGCTCCGCAAGACCGGCCCGAAGGCGGCCGGGCTCCGGCTCGCCGCCCGCGCCTGGGACCCGGCCAGCGGGCGCGAGCTGACCGTCTGGACCGACCAGCCGGGCGTCCAGTTCTACTCCGGCAACTTCCTGACCGGCACGCTGGTGGGCATCAGCGGCCACATCTACCGGCAGAGCGCCGGGTACACCTTCGAGACCCAGCACTACCCCAACTCGCCGAACCAGCCCAACTTCCCGAGCACGGAACTGAAGCCCGGTCAGGTATTCAGCTCCAGCACCATCTTCCAGTTCTCCGCCTGACCAGTTTCGTCACTCGAGCACCGGCAGTGGCGGGATGGCTCGGGCAGGCGCCGCCGAGGCGGCCGCCTGCCCGAGCCACCCGCCGATGTCAGATCCGGCCACTAGACTTCCGGGGTGGCATCGAAGTCGGCGCCCAGCTCAGCTGGGCCACAGGCAACTGAGCAGGCCCAGGCCGGCCCGCAGGCGGCTGAGCCAGTAACGGCGGAGCCGGCGGCGGCGGTCCCAGCAGTGCCTGAGGTGGCAGTGCCTGAGGTGGCAGCGCCGGAGCCAGTCGCGGGGGAGCCGGCGGCGGACGCGGCCGCGGGCGGGA
>Ga0193726_1002542_pt1 | contig 12264 bp, 12 predicted proteins | sample H2c1metaG_FD_144928 | JGI IMG/M metagenome (GOLD analysis project Ga0193726, IMG submission 144928) | Soil microbial communities from a riparian zone of the East river system, Colorado, United States - H2c1 | ecosystem: Environmental > Terrestrial > Soil > Riparian zone | place: USA: East River... | reverse complement strand
CGCTGTACGGCGCTCTCCTCTCATTGCGCGATGGCGCCGGCGACAAAGATCAGGTCGGCAAATGGGCCGCGCTCGGCGGCCGTACCTTCGCCCATGAGGCGCGCCTGCGCGACGAAGGCAAGGAACCCGTCATCGTCACCTTCCCCGCGCCGCTGACGAAAGAGGCCACCAACGCCCTGCGCGCCGCCGGCTTCCGCTTCAGCAAGATCATGCGCCACTGGGAAGGCCTCGCGCTTTACGACGCCGCCCACCAACTTGCCGCAGACCATGGCGGCACGGCCCACCGTGTCGCCGGGGACGTCTCTGGGGACGCGCCAGGCGACATCGCCGCCGACACCGGCGCGGAGCCGTCCGCGCGCGCCGCCGAGTAGACCGGCATGTTCGCGCGGGCCGGCCATGACCTGTTCCGGATCGTGCTGCGTCTCATCGTCCAACTCTGGCCGCTTTGGCTGTTCTGGTTCGCCTGGAGTCTCTCCTCCAACCTGTGGCTCGGCTATCTCCAGACCTTCCCGAGCCGCTCTACGTCAGGTTACGCGCTGGCGTACCGCGCCTGGCCGTCCGTCGCCCTGCTCGGCCCCATTCTGCTCATGCTCGGGGCCATTCTCGCGTACCGCATGCAACTCGCCACCCGCGTCATGCCAATCGCCAGCATCGTTGGCGTCATCGTCGCGGCGGCTCTGACGGCATGGCCCGAGTACGAGCGCCTGGTGTCATATATTGGTCGCGCGTCGCCCGTTGATATTCTGGGCGCCCTCGATCTCGGTGTTCTACAGGCTGTCGCGGTCGGCTGTCTCGCCGCGCTGCTCGGTTGGGGCCTCACTTTTCAGCGGCTCCTGGGCGGAAGCGGCCCGCGCCTGATCCGTGGCCGGTCCGATAATTTCGGCCACGCCGATTGGCTCTCCATGCGCGAGGCATGCCGCCTGTTCCCCGGAGCGGACAGAACCTTTGGCGGCATCGTCGTGGGCGAGGCTTACCGCGTCGACCAGGACCGGGTCGGCCGCCGCGCCTGCGACCCGGCGGACAAAACCAGCTGGGGCCAGGGCGGCTCCGCGCCGCTGCTGGTCGATCCTTGCCGCACCGGGTCCACCCATGCCCTGGTCTTTGCCGGTCCCGGCGGCTTCAAGACCACCGCCATCGGCGTGCCCACCATGCTGACCTGGACCGGCGCCGCCGTGGTGCTCGATCCCTCCCGTGAGATCGGCCCAATGGTCCAGGATCTTCGCCGCGCGACGCTGGGCCACCGGGTTGTCACCCTCGATCCGGCGGACGTGGGCGGCGGCGCCTTCAACGTCCTCGACTGGATCGACATCGCCGCACCCGACGCCGAGACCAACGTCGAGTCCGTGGTGAACTGGATCTGCGGCGAGGCCCGCGCCCAGATCACCTCCGGCGCCGAGTTCTTCCGCGAAAGCGGCAAGGGCCTGATCGCCTGCCTGCTCGCCGACATACTCTGGGATCCGGATCTCGCCCCGGAACGGAAGACACTACGAGAACTGCGCCGCGTGCTGGTCACGCCGGAACCCGAACTACGCACGCGCCTCGCGCGCATCCATGGCGCTTCCGCCAGCCCGCTCGCCCGCGACCTCGCCGGCACGCTCAAGGATATCGTCGCGGAAACCTTTTCCGGTATCTACGGCAATGCCAGCAAGGACACGCGCTGGCTCTCCACCGCCGCCCATGCGGCTCTCGTCTCCGGCGACAGTTTTCGCGCGCGTGATCTGGCCGAGGGACGGTTGACCGTCTTCGTGCAGGTGCCGCTGAAGACCTTGCAGGCCACGCCAGCCCTCGGCCGCGTCATCGTCGGCGCCCTGCTCAATGCCGCCTACGAAGCCGACGGTCAGGTGCGCGGCCGGATTCTTTTCCTGCTCGATGAGGTCGCTCGCCTGGGCTACATGGGCGTCCTCGAACAAGCTCGTGACGCCGGCCGCAAATACGGCATCACCCTGCTGCTGCTCTACCAGTCGCTCGGCCAGCTCGTTGGGCAATGGGGGCGTGAGGGCAAACAGGCTTGGTACGACGCCACCTCCTGGCGCCTGTTCGCCGCCGTGCAGGACCCCGACACGGCCAAAGAGTTGTCCGCCATGTGCGGTGAGTACGGCGTCGTCGCCACCGCGCGCGGCGACAGCACCGGCAGCCAGGGCCGCACCGGCGGTATCGGTGCGTCGTCCAGTTCCTCCGGCTGGTCGGAGAATCGCTCAGAGATGCGTCGCGCGTTGATCCGTCCCGAAGAAATCATCCAGGACACCCGCGCCGACGAGGCGTTTGTCCTGGTGCGCGGGGCGAAGCCACTGCGTTGCGGCCGGGCGATTTATTTCCGCCGCGCGGACATGGCGCCGCTGGTCGCCGCCAACCGCTTCCACACCAGACGGGATGCCGCCGAATGAACGGCGTCCTCCCCGCCCGGATTTTGTTCTTCGCCATCGCGGCGGTCGCCGGTTGGATTTTTGTCAGTGCCTACGCCGGTCGCGTCTTTCTCGCCTGCGTGGCCGTCGCGACCTGGCGGCTCTGGCGCGCCGCCCGTGGGGCACCGTTGCCCGCGACACCGCGCGCCGGACAGCGGGGCCGGTCGGAGACGGCGACGCCCGGAGCCACGCGGGCGTCGATCCGGGCACCGCGCTCGCTCGATCAGGCCATGGCCGACCTCGACGGCATGATCGGACTTGCCGGCGTAAAAGAGGAGATCGGCAAACTGGTCGATGTCCTCCAGGCCGAGCGCGAGCGCGCGAAACTGGGCCATCGGACGGACGTGCCATCGTTGCACTGCGTGTTCCTGGGCAACCCCGGCACCGGCAAGACCACGGTCGCCCGGCTGATGGGCGATATCCTGCACGGCCTTGGCTATCTCCGCCGTGGCCACATGATCGAGGCGGACCGCAGCACGCTCGTCGCCGGCTGGGTCGGCCACACCGCCATCCAGGTCCGCGAGACCGTCACCGCCGCGCTGGACGGTGTGTTGTTCATCGACGAAGCCTATGCTCTGGCCCCGCCGGGGCCCCATGTCGGTCACGACTTCGGCCGGGAAGCGGTGGAAACCCTGCTCAAGCTGATGGAGGACCATCGCGACCGGCTCTGCGTCATCGTCGCCGGCTACACTGGCGAAATGCGCCTCTTCCTGGACAGCAATCCCGGCCTGCGCTCGCGCTTCACCCGCGCCATCGCGTTCGCGGATTACGAACCGGACGAACTGGCCGCGATCTATCAGGGTCTGATGGCGGGCGGTGGATTCCGCCTAAGCCCCGCCGCCGAAACGGCGCTCGCCGACGCCTGCATCGACATGGTGCGCGCCAGGGGCCGTACCTTCGGCAATGGCCGCGCCATGCGCACCCTCTGGGAGCGCACCCGCGAGGCCCAGGCCGGGCGGGTCATGCAGCGTCACGATCGAACCAAGGAGGTTCTGTTGACAATCGAGGCGAAGGACATCGAAGAAGCCGTGTTGGTCGGGGCGGCGGCATGAGCGCGATCGCTGCGGCACGCGCCTGGCTGCGCCGCATGGCCGCAGCGGCGCCATCGGCCTGGCATTACGACGCCGTGTTCCGCTGGTCGGCGATCGGCGCCAGCGCAGCCCTGGTGCTGTTCGTGCTTCGGCTGGCCGACTCTCCCGCTCCGAACAGGTCGTCACCCGTACCGGCCACGTCGGTGCCAACCAGCCTCGGGCCGTCCTACGGCGCGGCGGCGGGATCGTCGTCGGTGCCTCCGATCGCCACCACGGTACCGAAGATCGCCCCCGGTCGATCTCTGGATGGAGTGGCGATCGCACCAGCCCCCGAGCGCGACCCGTTTGGTACCATCCCCTCGGCAACTCACCCATAGCGGCCGAATGATGTCCCGCCTTCACCTCTTCCTCCTGGTCGCCGGCATCGCGCTGTTGGGCGTCAATTCGGCATCGGCGCAGGCGCCACCCACGCAACTCGATCGCGTCGAGCAAAAGCTCGACACGATCCTGCGCCGGCTGGACCAGCTCCACTCCAGCCAAGCCACGAGCACGCAATCCGCGCCGTCACCTTCAGCGCCTGCACCGGCATCGCCGGGCGGCACCCCTACCCCCTCGCCCGCGGCGCCGCTTCAGGCGGCGGACGCTCAGTCGGATTCCACGCTCCGCCCAGGTGCCCTCGCGATCGTCCATCCCGCGCCGCCTTTGTCCAGCATATTGGCAGTGCCAGCCGATGCCGTCGGTGGCTTCGTGTATCGGGGTGGTCCGATCCGCCTCGACGACCTCGCCGCGCTGGGGGTGCGCTATCATGGTCAGGCCGGCATCGAGTTGCAGGGATGGCTGCGGGTAAGAGAGACCGGACGTTACCAACTCGCCGCGGAGTTCGCTTTGCCTCCCGGCGGCGCCATCGCCGCGCTCAATTGTGGGGCCGCCCTCTGGCTTGAGGATCGGCAGGCGGGCGAGCAGCCAGGTGAACTAACCGCCGGTCCCAATTCGCTGACGCTTGTGCTCGGGTCGGAGTTGCAGCCCGGCCTTTATAAGCTGCGTTTCTGGATGGCCTGCGGACGCATGTTCAGCCCCGTGCCGGTAACCACGAATGTGTTGATCAAGGCGCCCTCCAATCTCAATCTGCGCGCGCTCACCACGGAGGACGCGGTGCACAGGGAAGGATGAAGCAATACCCCACCTTCTCGCGCCAACATCTATGTCACCACACGCAAAGTAGAGGTCACGACATGGATCGGGCAGGATAGTACGCTTCGAATCCGGGTCGTCCGGCTCCGGTCAGGCTGGTGTATCCAAGGGCAACCTGGAAGTCCGCTGGTCGATCAGCTCAACGCCTCAGATGGCCGATGCTGTCCTCAGTTGGCGAAGCTCCGCCTTCAGAGCCCAGACGAGTCATCCCCGCCAGCAAGCCCGCGACTCAAGGCGCTGGTCTGGGCGTACGTACCGCGACCTCATTAGGATGCACAACAAGCGTGATCCGGCGCGACACCCCGTTCTCTACCGACCCTCGGTAGTGCGGGCGAACGACCTCCAGGCGTCCGAGCCGCCAGCTCCAGAACATGCGGACTCTGTGCAAGGGCATGCCGCCCGGGGCGACGCTGCCTCCTTGATCCCTACGTGCATCGGCAGCGTGCTCGTTTTCTATCTCACCCGGCACGTCGATGACCAGGCGCACCTCGCGCATCGCGACCTGCTTTTCTAAACCGCGTGTGATACGCGCGCGATCGGTGGCCTGACGAACTGCCCCCGACCCGGCATCGACCCGTTCGGCCATCCGGGGCTGTCCGATGAACGTGAGCGTGGCAAGCAGGAAGCGGCCGAGACATGCGCCATCGATCTCACCCGCGGCCGCCATCGCGGTAGAGGTGTCCGTAACTTCGAGCAACGGCATATCAGTGCTCTTGAGCCGCAGGTCAAAGCTCAGCATGGGCAAGGCGTTGAAGGAATGCTTGTTGGTCTTCCAGTCCGCTGGGAAAGCGAACAGCAGTCCCTGTGCATCCGTCGGCCATCCTTCATCCTCGGCCGCCTGGAGCAGGAGCCCCCATCGCTGGCCGGGCACGCCGCAGGGGGCGTCGCGCCACTCTATCCAGGTAAGGAAGTCGGGCAGGACAACCATCTCCCGAGCTTTGTCCATTCCGGCACGTTCGTGGCCGGCAACTTCCGCCGCCGCCGCCGCTGTCAGCGGCGAAAGCACCAGCCGCATCGCGTTCGCCAGGCCGCCGCGGTAGCGGACGATCTGCCGCAAGACGTCGTCGCGCTGCTCCGGGTTCTCGAACTGGTGGAGTCCCATCCAGATCCGGCCTTCGAGAACGGCTGTCTCGTCCAGGATTTCATCGGCTACATAGGTTGGGCGTGTCGCCTTGCCGAGCTTCGGGACACCCTGCCTTTCGAGGTCCGTCCATGGCTCAACCATGCGGATGCGGTGGAAAGCGACCATGCCGTGGCGGGGTGGCTTGTCTTTAACAACCTCAGTCAGCATGGGGCTCGATACGATCGTCAGGGTCGCAATCACGGCTTCCGCGAGTTCGCGGATCTCCGTCGTCTTCTCCATCCTATCGGGGCGGGGCTCTACCCGAACCGCTCCCGATCCGTCTTGCCGAAGCGTGAAAATGCGGAGAGCCGGTGAAAATCCGGTTTCGGTTTCGGCATAGGTCGACACTGCCCACGCATGGTCGCCCTGGGGCTCGATCAGGTAGCCCTGTCGTGTCCGCGTGGCGGGGTTGACGCTTTCGAACCAGACGGGTGTCGCCGCGATGCCATCGATCCTCATGAGGGCATAGGTGACCGGCTTGCTCGCGGGGCTGCCGATGCGACCCATCTGGACAGCCGCGTTCAAGACATTTTCGCTGAGCCTGTAAGCACGAAGCCCAGACTGCTCCCGCAAGATGGCGACCGCGGAACTGCTCCCAGGCCGCACCGTCACCTCAACGGACAGCAATGCATCCAGCATGCTGTCGAATCTGCGAACCGGCATCATCGCCAAAATATAACAGACGTCCTCTGCTTTGTGGCCAGGGTGAAGCCATCAATTTGTTAACACGATGCCATTTCGTTACGACATAAAATTGATGGCGAGACAGTCATGTTTCCAGTACGTGCCGGGGTAGACCGAATAGTCGTGTCATCAACCGCCAAGACAATCTTCGTTGGCCGACTGGGCCATTTAGGCAACCTGGGGGATTTTCCGTGGCCGTCCACCTTTCGCACCGTTTGCCCGCGCGCTGACGCGCTTCGCTTCCGTCCTGGCCGCGCCACCGATCTTCCCCAGTGATCCCGCCATGTCGGCGGTTGTCGCGAGCGCCCCGATTAGCCCATGCACGCTGATGTTGACGTCGTGCGCATCCAGCCTGATCCCGTAGCCGGCTGGTGAGACCCGCAGCTTCGCCATGTCCGCTGGTGGAACGTCACGGAATTCCTCGACCATCGCTCTCGGCAGTCGCACCCCGGCGCCGTCGGTCAGCTCGATCTCGATCGCATCCTTAACGGGATCGTAGCGCACGCTCGCGGCGCGGCGTTCCGTCGCCCGGCGATTCCGGCCAGTCTCGATGGCACGCCTGAGCTCGTCATCGGTCGTCGTCGGATTCTTCACGGTCCCCATTGCTCCACTCCCGTGCCGGCCTCCATCGTGAGGTTCGTTCCGTCCTTCATGGTCAGCATTAGCTGCCCCGCCCTCGGCTCATAGGTCGCTTTTCCAATCTGGACGGCACCCGCTTCCCGCCTTGCCAACACCGTCAACGTCCCGTCGCGCGACACGCGCACCCACCGATTGTCGAGGCAGCACGTGCCCACCTTCATCCACCATTCCGCCCTGCATTTCGGCAGGTTGTTCACGATGGCTGCCTTGATCCGGTCAATCGCCCGCGTACCCGGCACATCCCCAATTGGATCCACGTCCATGAGCCCGATCACGTCACTGACGAAGGAGAACGCCAACCGTGCCTCCCACGGCACCTCCTCGTTCTCGACGTGAACATGAGGCGGACAGTGCTCGTCCCGTGTCCGAAGTTCGACGTACAAGCCGGTGCGCGGCACAGAAAACAGCTTCACGGTCTCACATAACCCAATCGATTGGCATTTTCAATGGGGCGGATACCAAGTCCCCAGGCCGCGGGGAGTCGGAATCGACGCCACCTATCCCCTGCGTCGCTGCCAGCAACGCAGGGTCTGGACGAGGCGCGCCGGGCTCCGACGACGACTGGAAGCTCAGGTCCAGGAGCGTGTCGGCGTAGCCGACCGCCCTCCCCTGCCGGGACCATTCCCCGCCTTGGCGGCTTGCCGCGGCTCATTTGATTTCCGCATGCCCCAGAGCGTCCGGTCCAGATTGAGATGTCCCGCCTTGGCTTTCGTCACCATGCCGTGGAAATATCCGCCGGCCGAGGTTCGGAAATGCGCCGGATCCTTGGTCGACACGATGGCGATGGCGATCGCCGCCCGTTCACGGCCCATAGCGAGGCAGGCCTCGCCCCAGAGGGATTTCGAGACGCCGAGGTCGGATCGCAGGAACGCCGCCGCCTCGATGAGGTCTGGCCAGGCTGGATCGGGGTTCCGCAGGTAGGACTTCAGCTTGGGCGCCAGCTTCACCAGTTCGTCCGGCGCCAGTTTGAGCACCCTCCCCGTCTCCGGCGGCTCCGGCCGGGTCGGCGCTGCGGTTGGCGGGATAGCCTCGCCCCCCACGTTACTACTTTTGTTCTGAGCAATTACCGTATCCTGTTCAGGATTCAGACTTGATTTGTAGGTATATTGGTGGGGCCTGTTTTCAGGCCCCAAGGGGCTTGGAATCACAGACTCCCGAGCCTCAGACTCGACCTTTGACAGCAGCAATTCCAGGCGTTCGCGCGCCGAACGTTGCCGCCGCTCCAGGCTCTCGACGCCAAGCGTCATCTCCTCGGGCCGTTCGACCCTCCGAAGCGCGTGGCTAAGGTCACGAGTCTCGCGCCGCAGGGTTGGCCATTCCTCGCCCGCAAAGCCGTATTCGGCGGCGGTTTCGAGGATCTGAGTGATGCCGTTGCGGGCGATCGTCGCGCGCCGCCGCAACCTCCCCATCTCGATCCGTTCCGCCCTGGCCTCGGCCGTCAGCCGCAGGAACTCGGCATGGCGCGCGGCGATCGGCGAAAGGTCAAAGCCATAGGCTTCAACGATGTTGCCCCTGGCATCGCGCTTTCCGTAGCGTTTCCCGTTGGGACTGTCCTTCATGGTGATCAGCTCGGCCTCAATCAGGGCACGGTTGAGCATTTTCACCCGGCTTTCCGACAAGCCGAGCGCCTCTTGCTGCACTGACGCCGAGGGCCAGACGATCGGCCGCCCTCCCCTCCCCCAGTCCTGTGCCATCGTGAACCGGAACAGCCAGTCGATCGCGTGCACCAGGCGCGGCGAAAGGCCGAGGCGGGGTGCCGCCGCCTTGAAGGCGGCGAGCAACTGACCGTGCATGGTCACGCCATCCGGCAAGCCGGCGAAACTCTCGGCGGTGCGGTCGACCTTCAACAGACCCGGCGTCAGCCGCCGAAAGCCGGTCGGGGAACCGGCAAACCTTCCCCCTGACGCCTCAAGGGCGCTTTCCATCGTCATCACAATCCTCCTTTGGGATGGATCGCGACGGGCACACCTCTCCCATCAGCGGAAATGGCAATTTCCGCTTGCCTTAGAGGCCTCCAGTTACTAGCGTGGGGATTGTCACAGCCCCGACGCAGCCCCTAGGCCCGTCACGAGTTTCGCGAAAGCCCGCCCGGCAAGGCGGGCTTTCGCATTTCAGGTCAGTGCTGGGCGGTCGCCCTCCCCTGTTCGATCAATTGGAGAAGCGCCTGGCTGCGGCTTCGCAAACCCTGGCGTTGCTTGAGGTCGTCGAGTAGCGCGATCGTGTCGCGCGGCAGTTGAAACAACACTTCCTCGCCGCCCGCAGCGCGGAGGCGTTCCCTGTAGAGCCTGTTATGGATGGCGGAAGCGGAGGCTTTCTGCATCGACGAACCCGAATCAAATCACTAGGGAGCGGAGTGTCGAACCGATTTTCGCCGCTGTCTACCGATTCGTGTGCCCGAGTCGCGCTTGTACTTTGAAATTACAGGGTTTTCCCGCTAAATTTCGGGGCGGACGGCTTTCTGCGGACAGCTGCACGTCGCGAAACGACCTTGTTTGCCTGACGACTCGGGCGACGACTCGGCGGAAACAGGCCGATGCGATCCAATGTTTGAATTCGTGCTTTCGTGCTTGCGTGCTTTTTGCCTACTCACCGTTCTGACGACGATAGGCTTCAAAGCTGAGACGCAGCAATTCGTTGAGCTTGAGCCCGTTTCTCGCCGCATAAACTTTGAATTCCCGCCGGAAGGCGTGGGAGACCCGAAAATTGAGCGGTTGCCCGCCGCCCTCCCCCTGTCCTACCGACACGGACGACGGCTCTGGCAGAAGCCTAGTGGTGACAGGCGTGGGGGCAGGTTCTGGAGCAGCCCTGCTCGGCATGTCGGGAGCCGGCGCGGCCGCCCCTTTAACCGCGACCAAATTAGCCGACAGCGCCGCAGCGGGCCTTTTGGTCATCGCCTCGCTTCCTTTCGTGCTTTCGTGCTTTTTGCTATTTGTGCTTTTATAAAGCGCCAAAGTTCGGCCATCTCCGCGGCGCTTTTGCCCTTCTGATCCGTTTCCTGGACCGTCCGCCCATCGATCATGGAGCCCGCGTAGTCGACGCGATCGTGGACGATCGCTGGCGCCACGATGCCGTGCTCGGACAACGCCGCCATCGCCTGCACGGTCAACCGTGCGTTCGCCTTGGCTTGGGTGACGGCAAAGACGAAAGGCTTTCCGGCGGCTTGCACCAGTTCGACGGTACTCCCGACGGCACGAAGATCATGGGGGCTCGGCCTGGTTGGGATCAACACCAGGGTAGCTGATCTTACCACGGCGCTGATTGCCTCGGTGATGGCGGGTGGCGTGTCCACGACCGCGACCGCATAGCCAGCCTCGGCAAGCGCCGCGAGCTTGGCCGGCAACTCGGCAATCGTCGTTGGCGCCAGGGCCGGGACCTGAGCCTCGCGAACATTCCACCAAGCCGACAGCGACCCCTGCGGATCGGCGTCGATCAGCACAGCTGGGCCGTCGCCGGCGGCTTCGGCTGCGACTGCAATATGGGCGGCCAGGGTGGTCTTGCCGGCACCACCCTTCTGACTGGCGAGAACGATAACGTGCATTTTGTCTTTCTATCTAAACCGAGTCCTTGCTTTCATCTTAGACAAAAAGCACGAAAGACCGCAAATGGAAGGAATTCGTGCTAGCACGAAAGCACGAATTCCTTCCACGCGTTGCAGACCGGATGGTCATCCGGAGAGATGATTCCCGCTTCGTCAGTCGCTCAGCAGTGGGATGATGTTGCCGGTGAAATAGAGCCGGACCTCATTGAACGGGACACTCGCGGCGCGGGCGAATGACAGAGCGCCAGGGTGGGGTGCCGGGGCGGAGCGAAGCGCAGGGGCGGCATGAGCCGGGGAGGGGACCCAGGCGTCCGGCGAAAGGCGGAACCCAAATAGGTTCCGCCCCGCCGTGGCGGCTACGCCGCCAACTCGAAGGCCGCCATCTCAACGGCGGCGGACTTGCGGGAAACGCTGGCGGCGGGTGACGTGGGGGTCTCGTAAGGCTTCCAGGTCTCACCGGTGATGTCGCCGTAAGCGGAAATCGCCCCTTCGGCGGCGGCCATCAACGCGAAGGACTGCAACGCCATCTCGGCGGCGAACAGGCGGGCACGCTCGGCCTTGCTCTCGAACCCGGCCGGACCCTCTCGGTCCTCGTCGCGATCGTCGTTGAGTAGCTTGCTGGTGAGTTCCATCGCCGCCGACTTCTTGGTGCCGTAGAACTGGGCGGCTCCGAAGGCGGAGCCGACGAAAGCGCCGGCGATCCGTTGCAGGTGGATTTGCAGGGCCTTCTCGTTCAGCGCCGTCCCGAAGGCCTCGGCGGCGCGGGCGACGTGTTCCTTGGTCGCGTCGCGGATGCTGTCGTAATCGACGGGTTCGAGGCCGAAAGTGCGGACGAGGTTGTCGGCCAGGCCCTGATGCGGGGCGAGTTTGGCGACCAGTTCGAAGGTGATGGATTGGCGAGCTGGCTGGGTGCGGGATGTTGCAGTCTTCGCGGTCGTCTGGGTGGATTTGCGGGTCATGATCTTGATCCTTTCGCTGCCCGGGAGGTCCCGCTGGCGTTGTGCCGGCGTCCGCCCCCTCGGGTGCGGTTTTCTGGGGCCGGGCATAGGCGGCCAGAGAAAAGGCGCGCCCTTGCGCGGGACCAGAGCCACGCACAGCGCGCTCTTGCGCGCGAGCATGGCGAGGACCCACCCTTTCGCGGAGGACGACGCCAGGCCCAAACCGCACGCATCCGAGGGGGCGACGCAGACACGGCGAACCGGCTCTCCCGCCGTAGGGAAAGATCGAAAAATCATGGCCGATCCATGTCCAGAATGCGCGGCCACCCGGCATCCAGCCCGGCGCGGCGGATCATTCACACCGATGGGCTGGTTGTCCGCCCGTCCTCATGCCGCCGATCCCCGAACCGCTTTGACCGTTTCCCCGTTCGACAGCTGCCATCCGCGTGAGTGGGGAATCTGCCGCGTTCGCTGAGGTCGGAGGGATCGGCTGAATGCAGGCTCGCAGGGTCCGCCGCCCGGTGTCCCCGGCGGCGTCGTGCTCCGCTGGGCCGCCCTGTTGACGACGCACCAAACGGCCGAGAGGGAATTCGCACCGGTGAGTGGATCATCACGATCGCATCGACCCACGCAGGGTGCCGCGTGGGCCAAGACGAGCCTTGCCTGCCTTGACGCCGGTGACTGGCATGTCGGTCTGCCGACCTTTGGCGATGCCGGG
>Ga0193726_1002541_pt1 | contig 12264 bp, 12 predicted proteins | sample H2c1metaG_FD_144928 | JGI IMG/M metagenome (GOLD analysis project Ga0193726, IMG submission 144928) | Soil microbial communities from a riparian zone of the East river system, Colorado, United States - H2c1 | ecosystem: Environmental > Terrestrial > Soil > Riparian zone | place: USA: East River... | reverse complement strand
TACGACGTCTTCTGAAACGCCAGACCCGTCGTCGTACCGGAGAACCGGATGCCGCCGTCCGGCATGCGCACGACCGAGTACGCCACCTCGCCGGCACTCGCGACGCTGGGATGCGGGCGAGGCGTGTCCGCGCCCGCTCGAGAGGTGCCGCCGAAAAGTACCGCCGCCATGACGAGGCCCATTGTGACTCTGCTGCCCATGGTCCGCTCCCTCGCGCGGAATACTCCGCGCAACGTGGAGACGCGTGACCTCGCAGCCGTCGGCTACCCTGTCTCGTCGACCGTTTTTCGCCGGAGACGCCCGGCGTGCGCGGCGCACCCGCGCGCCGCGGAGTGATCGCGGTGTCATGCGTCAGCCGCACCCACACACGCCACCGCTTCGTCGTTTGTGGCTTCGGATTCCGAACCCGGCAGCGGCCATGGCATTCCCGCGTGCTCCTCGAGCGGAAATCGAAGGTACGCCTGTAACGTGTGATAGCTGATCCCGAGCACGCGACAGGCCTCGCGCTTGTTGCCGCCGCTGCGATCGAGGATCAGCCTCGCATAGCGGCTGCCCCAGGCCCGCATCGTGTCGTTGCGGCGCAGCGATGGCCCGAGCGCGAGCGCGTAGTCGCCGCGGACGGTCGTCGGCAGATCGTCGAGCTCGATCACGTGGCTCGACGCCAGAGTGACGGCGCGCTCCATCAGCCGCTCGAGTTCGCGCACGTTGCCTGGCCAGGCGTAGGCGAGCATCGCCTCGATCGCCGCCGGCGACAGCTGAAGGGACTGCGTTGCACGATGGCGCTCCAGAAAGTACTTCGAGAGCTCCAGGACATCTGGACGCCGCTCGCGCAGCGTCGGCACGCGGATGTCCACGCCGCTGAGGCGATAGAACAGATCCGGCCGGAACAGACCGCGATCCACCATCCCGGCCAGGCTGCGATTCGTTGCGGCGATGATCCGGATGTCGACGCGCCGCGTCCCGTGCCCGCCGACGCGTTCGATCGCCAGGTCCTGAATCGACCGCAGCAGCTTCGCCTGCGCCGACATCGACAGGTCCGAGACCTCGTCGAGAAACAGTGTGCCGCCGTCGGCGTGTTCGAACTTTCCACGCCGGCCTCGGACGCCGGTCGCGGTCCGTTCCTCGATTCCGAAGAGCTCCGCCTCGAGGAGCGTCTCGACCAGCGCCGCGCAGTTGATCGCGACGAATGGACCCTGGCTCCGTCGGCTGAGGTCGTGAATCTGACGCGCGACGAGCTCCTTGCCTACGCCGCTCTCGCCTTCGAGCAGAACGGTGAAGTCAGTCTGTGCGACGCGTTCGATGGTCGTTCGCAGCGTCTGCATGACGGCGGTGGATCCGATGAGCGGTGCCGCGCCATCGCGCCGAGGCCGGACGCCGGGTAATGCGCCCGCTCGCACCAGCTGCAGGCGCGTCCGCTCGATCTCGAGCACAAGTGCGGCGACGTGCGTGCCGAGGCCCAGCATCTGAAAGTCCCAGTCGCCCAGGCGCGATCCCGGGTCGAACGTGGCTTCAAGGATGCCGGCGGCCGCGGCGTCGGGCCCGGGTACTTCGAGCGCGATCGACTCGACTCCTGAAGACGCCGCGCGCTGCGGCAGCCAGCGGCCGGAGTTCTCGCGAAGATGAACCGTCCGGACCGGCACGAGCTTCCGCATCATTTCTTCGAACAGACCCCGAAGAAGCGAGACGTCGCCGTGCCGATCCAATCCGCGGGCGAGCGCCGCCAGCAGGTCGCCGAACGCCTGACGCCGCTCACGTCGCCGCGGTGCATGTGTCGTCATGTCGTGACTCCTCGCGGATGCGCGATCGGCACAACCAAATAGAGTGCCACGATGGAGCTGTGAGAAATGCTGCATAAAACGCTCGCGGCGGCCGGCGGTTACACCACCTGCGGGGTAGCATCTGCCCGTCGGGGTCCGCCCGGGCGACGTTCCGATGAGGGAACACCATACCCACTTCCCGCTTCATCCTCGAACCAGGGAAGATGACGGTCGAACACGATCGCGCCGCGGTAGTGCACGCTGCTCGATCCCAGCCGGCAGACGGCGCATCGCAGTACCCGCCCGCGCACGGACGCGCGCCGATCCGGTGTTTGAAGATGAAGATCCACGAGCGCTCCTGGCAGCAGGCGGTGCCGGCTCTCGATGAGCGCGCCGCATGCAGAGACGTCGACCACCGAGACATCGTGCCCGGGCCTGACACGGGCGAAGACGATGCCGTGGTCGGCGACGGATCTGCGGTGAGCGCGGCGTCGATCGACGTAGGGTTCAGTCATGACGGATTCCAATGCCTCGACACCGGATCGAATTTCAGGATCCGCGTGCGACCTGTTTCTCCCGAGATCCGGACCACGTACTGAGCGCCCGCGCGTCCGAGAATGTAGAGACTGCCGGGCGATGCCGTGCCTGCGGAAGTGAACGTCAGGATGTTGCTGACGCCCAGCTTGATCGGGTCCGTGCCCGGCGGCGGCCCGCCAGGATCGACGGGCGGCAGCCCTGGCAGCAGGCCGAAATCCACCCCGCTGAACAGGCCCGGCAGGCGCTCCGCGCTTATCAAGGGCACATCGACTCCGTGCTGGATGTCCGTGGTACGAACGCCGTTGCCGTTCCCGTCCACGAACACCGCATACGTGTAACCGTCGGCGGCCAGCACAAACCTGAGCGCGACGTCCGACGAACGCGCCACAGCTTCCATCCGCGCCCGCTGCATGCGCGTCGTCAAATACCTCGCCGCTTCGAGTGCCTTGGCCTCGTCGAGATTCGCGAGGAGTCCCGGGACGGTGATCGCGCTCAGCGTCGCGATCACCGCCATCGCATAGACAACTTCGACGAGGGAATATCCGGAAGACGAGGCGGCCGGACTACTGCGGCTCGTGATCGGCCTTCGGCGCCGCGGCAACGGCAATCTGCGGCTTGAGTTTCAGGAAGTTCTTCTCGCCAACACCGCGGACGTTCATCAGCTCCTCGATCTTCTTGAACGGTCCGTTCTTCTGGCGGTACTCGATGATGCGGGCGGCCGTCTTCGCGCCGATGCCGGGGAGCGACTCGAGCTCGCCCGCCGACGCGCTGTTGATGTTGACGACGGCGCCGGAGGCCGGCTTGGCCGTGGCGCGCGCGCTGGATTTCTGCTGCGCCGCGGCGGCGACGCCAGGCGCGGCCGACGCGAACACCGCGATCGCGAGGAACACGACGAACATGCGAATCATCTCTGCTCTCCTTTTGAATGTGGACCCTGGCTGGTGACTCGTGAACGAAAGGAGGTCAGGCCCCCGCGCAGGAATCGTTAACCAGTCCAGGGTCGCGACTCTGCAGGGCAATGGACACGCCACGCGCACCAGCCGATGCCGCGGCTGGAACTCGTTGCTCGAGGAGAAGATGAACCCGATACGCGGAAGTCGAAATGGAAAGGCGTTCGGCAGCGTCAGAAAATGACGCCGCAAGTTGGCGGGCTCTTACTGTTTCTTCCGGCCCCCGATCCACCGCTTGAACCGGAACGCGTTCTCCGGCAGCTGCAGATCCATCCCGTAGTGGTTCGGGCCGACCGCCGCGACCTTGGCGACGATCACGCTCAGCGCGTCGCGTTTGAACGCCTCGATCACCGCCTCGCCGAACGCCATCACTGAATCAACGGCCTCGACGTGCTCGAGCCCTGCACCTCTGGCCATCGCCGCGAGATCGGTGATGCCCGAAGTAGTGTGCGAGTCGAACCCGCCGGTCGAAAGCAGGCTTCCGTTGTCGAAAATGATGTGCACCAGATTCGCCGGCCGGTACCTAGCCATCGTCGCCAGCGTGCCAAGATTCATCAGCACCGATCCGTCCCCGTCGAGCACGACAATGCGCTCCTTCGGGAGGTGCATGGCGAGCCCGAGGCCGATCGACGAGGCGAGGCCCATCGCGTGCTGCAGGTAGAAGAAGTTCTCCTTGTGGCCAAGATCGTAGAGCTCCTGCGCGCAGGCGCCCATGATGGTGACGACGACCTTGTCCTCCAGCTCGGGATGGAGCATCCCGATGCACTCCGCGCGCTTCAAAGTGCCTCCTCCATCAGCTCGCGCGTGAGGAGCAGCGCCACGGGAGAAAGTGAGCTCTGGGAGAACGTGTAGGCTTCGCGGATCTGCCGCCCGACGGTCGCGGGGTCGCGCGCGTACTCGAACGGAATGCCCAGCGCGCGCAGGACGCCTTCGGTCACGATTCCGCCGCGCGTGTGCCAGGGATACGGCTCGCCCCAGTGGCCGCGGAGCGCGATCAGCATGCAGAGTGGGATGCTGTAGAGCTGCGCCAGCGACACGATGCCGTTGATCGCGGCGAGGAACCCGTGGTTCTGCATCAGCAGCACATGACGTTCGCCGGCGAAGTATGCGCCGGCCGCGATGCCGATCGCTTCCTCCTCCTTCGCCACCTGGATCAGCGTGACGTCGGGATCCTTCTCCGCCTGCTGCAGCAGCAGCCCCAGCCAGGTTTCCGGCAATGCCGACACCGAGGTGATGCCGGCGTCCTTGATGCCCCGGAAAATGACCTTCGAGTTTTCATAGGAGACAGTCATCGCGCGATGAATCTTACGCGATTTCGTGCAGCCGCCGCTCGAGGAAACGCCGCTCGCTGTCGTTGGTCGCCAGGCCGAGCGCCTTCGAATAACTCTCGGCTGCCGCCGGCATCGATCCAAGGCGCCGCAGCAGATCGGCGCGCGCGGCGTGGAACAGGTGATAGCCGTCGAGATCATCGGCGAGCGCGTCGATCAGATCGACCCCCGCCTGCGGTCCGTCGACCATCGCCACCGCGACGGCGCGATTCAGCGCGACGATCGGCGACGGATCCACGCGCATCAGCACGTCGTACAGGCGCACGATCTGCGACCAGTCGGTGTCCTCGGGCCGCGCGGCCTGGCAATGCAGCGCGGCGATCGCCGCCTGCAGCGCGACCGGACCCGGGCCGTCGCGCAGCGCTTCGTCCACGAGCGGCAACGCCTCCTGAATCTGCGCGGCGTCCCACTTCGAGCGATCCTGCAGCTCGAGCACGACGACGTCGCCGGCATCGTCCAGGCGCGCGGGGCGCCGCGCGTCGTGCAGCAGCATCAACGCGACGAGCGCCGTCGCCTCGCCCGGTGGATTCGGCGCCATCAGCGTCCGCACGAGCCGCGCCAGGCGGATCGCCTCCGCGCACAGATCCGCGCGCACCAGCGGACCGCCGGCTGTCGCCGCATAGCCTTCGTTGAAGATCAGATACAGCGCGGTGAGCACGGCGTCGAGCCGCGCCGGCAAGTCGGCCGTTTCCGGGACGACGTACGGAATCCCCGCATCGCGGATCTTCCGCTTCGCCCTCACGAGGCGCTGCGCCATGGTGGACGACGGCACCAGAAACGCGCGCGCGATCTCGTCGGTCTCGAGTCCGCCGAGGGTGCGAAGCGTGAGCGCGACCTGCGCGTCCAGCGCAATCGCCGGATGGCAGCAGGTGAAGATCAGCCGGAGACGGTCGTCCGGAATGTCCTGGCCGTCATAATCCGGCTCGTCGATCGTCCGATCGAGGCCGGTCTTCGCGTAGGATTGAAGCACTTCGTCGTACCTAGTGCGGCGGCGCAGGCGGTCGATCGCCTTGTGGCGGGCGGTCTGGATGATCCAGGCGCGCGGAAACTCGGGGACGCCCTCGCGGGCCCACTGCTCGACCGCGGCCGCGAACGCCTCCTGAGCGGCCTCCTCGGCGACGTCGAAATCGCCCAGGAGCCCGATGAGGGTCGCGACGATCCGCCCCCAGTCGGATCGATACAGGTCGGCGAGGTGTCGATCCGGGCCCGGCCCGTTCGATATACCGGTGGAGGCAGACATGAAGTACATGTTACTGATTTGCGATGACGAAAAGGCGTGGGGGACGTTCAGCGAGGCCGAACAGAAGCAGATGATGTCCGAATACGGGGCGTTGTCGGCCCAGCTGAAGGCCAGCGGGCAGTACGTAGCCGGTGGTCAGCTGAAGCCGGCGGCGTCGGCGACCAGTGTGCGGGTCCGCGGCGGGAAGCGGCTGCTGACCGACGGTCCGTTCGCCGAGACGCGCGAGCAGCTCGGCGGGTACTACCTGGTCGAGGCGAAGAACCTCGACGAGGCGATCGAGATCGCGGCGAAGATCCCCGCGGCGCGGACCGGGACGATCGAGGTGCGGCCGCTCGTCGAGTCGATGGTCACGGCATGAGTTGCTGCAGCCGGAGTGGCTCGTCGCCGAGCCACTCCGGATGCTCCGCGGTGCCGTCGAAGATCGATGACGTCTTGAACGGCTCGTACTGACCGCCCATCGCCGCGTCCCTGGTCCTGGCGAGCAGCTCCACTCGCTCGATGTCGGTCAGCGGCCGAAACGTCTCCGCGAGCTTGATCGCCTGATTGAGCACCTTCATCGAATCAATTCCGGTGATCACCACTGACGTCGGCAGACTCAGCGCATAGCGGAGGCAGTCGATCGCCGAAACGGTTTTCGATTTGAGGATGATCCCGTTGGCGATCGGCTTCATGCCAAGGACGCCGATGCCGCGCTTCACCAACTCGGGTAGCACCAGCGCGCCGAAGCTGCGGAAATGCGCATCCATGAGGTTCAACGGCATCTGCACCGTGTCGAACTCGAAGCCGTGCTGGCGCGCGACGTCGAGCGTGAGGAGATGGATGTGCGGATCCTTGTGGCCGGTGAAGCCGATGTAGCGGAGCTTGCCGGCCTTTCGCGCGTCCTCGAGCGCGCGATTGGCGCCTTTCTCGTCGAAGACACGGTACGGATCCTCGTACCGGAGGATCTCGTGATGTTGCACCAGGTCAATGCAGTCGGTCTTGAGCCGCTTGAGCGATTCGTGAAGCTGACGCGTCGCGGCCGCATGCGAGCGACCGTCAATCTTCGTCATCAGGAAAGCCTTCTGCCGGTAGCCGTCGCGCAGGGCCTTGCCCATGCGCCGCTCGCTCCTGCCGTCGTTGTAGTCCCAGCAGTTGTCGAGGAAGGTGATGCCGCGGTCGATGGCGGTCCGGACGATGCGTATCGCGAGCGGCTCGCTGACGCCCGGGAGCGCGAGGTGCCAGCCGCCTACGCCGATCGCGGAGACGCGCTCACCGGTTTTCCCCAGCGTACGGTGCGGAATGGTTGACGGCATAAGACTCCCGGCACCAGTCGAGTGTAAGGCGTAGACCATCTTCGAGTTGGACGGTTGGCGTGTAGCCGAGGAGCGTCTCGGCTTTCGTGATGTCAGCCTGCGAATCCTTGACGTCGCCCGCGCGCTCCTCTTTGTAGACCGCCTGAAGATTCGCCCCGACAATCTGGTTCATCACGCGGAGCAGCTCGTTGAGCGAAATGCGTCCGCCGGTCGCGACGTTCATCACTTCGCCGGCGGCCTTCGGCGCTTCGCACGCGCGCAGGACGCCGTCCACGACGTTGGCCACATAGGTGAAATCGCGCGTCTGCTCGCCATCGCCGTAGATGATCGGCTGCTTGCCCTGCAGCAGCGCCGTAGCAAACAGCGATATCACGCCCGAGTACGGCGACCCTGGATCCTGCCGCGGTCCAAACACATTGAAATACCTCGTCGTCACCGTCTCGAAGCCGTACAACCGCGTGAACATCTGGCAGTACTGCTCCGCCACGAGCTTCTGCAGCGCGTACGGCGAGAGCGGATTCGGCGGCATGTCCTCGCGCTTCGGCAGCGTCGGCGTGTTGCCGTAGGCTGAGGACGAGCCGGCGTAGACGAGCCGCTTGACGCCAGCATCGCGCGCGGCGACGAGCACGTTCAGCGCGGCGTCGACGTTCGCCCGGTTCGACGTGATCGGATCGTTGACTGAGCGCGGCACGGACGGAATGGCCGCCTGATGCAGCACGTAGTCCATGCCGGCGGCCGCCCGCTGCGCGAACGTCGCGTCGGCGAGGTCGCCTTCCAGAAACTCGACGTCCGGAATGTGGTCGAGGTTATGACGCTTGCCGGTGATCAGACTGTCGGCCACGCGCACGCGGTGTCCGCGGCGGACGAGTTCCGTTGCGAGATGCGATCCGATGAAGCCGGCGCCGCCGGTTACGAGATATGAAGCCATGCTGGGATGCTGATTTGCAAAGTTTGAGCCCGTCAGTTTTCGAAGCCCGCGGGCGATAGGCCGGGCGTCACTTTGAGCGCGTTCGCGAAATACAGCTTCTTCAGGACCACGTCCGGGAGGTTCATGCCGTAGAGCTTCCAGTACGCGTGGTAATCGCGGTAATAGTCGAAGTACTCGTCCGCCGTCTCGAAGACGCGCCAGTAATAGGGATACTCGTCGGGCGCGTACGTGTCCTTCCCGAAGAGGATGCGGTCCTGATACTTGACGAAGAAGTCGTGCGCCGCGCGCGGTTGCCGGCCGAAGTCGTACAGCACCGCGGCGACGTCGAAGTAGACGTTTGGATTCTCATCGAGCAGCTTCGCCGCCCGAACCAGGTCGTTGGCATGCCACCCGAAGTGCGCGAGGATGAAGCGCGTGTTCGGGTGCTTGCGTACCATGTTGTTGCGCTCGGTCATCAGCTCCTCGAAGCGCACGCCCTCCTGATGACGGCGATCCGGAAAGAGCGACAGCTCGAGCCAGCGTTCGTTCTTGTAGTCGAGCGGTTCGAAGAACGCCGCCGGCTCGGCGATGTGAATCAGCACGGGCACGTTGAGCCGAGCGCACATGTCCCAGATCGGATCCAGCTCGGGGTCGTCCACCTGCAGACGGCTGCCATCGATCTTCTTGTCGAACATGCCGAGGTCCTTGAAGACCTTCAGGCCTTTCGCGCCGGCCGCGATGTCGCTTCGAGTTGCTTCGCCGCCTTCACGCCGAAGCCAGGGCCGACGCCGGCGCGGAAGTTCACGTTGGCAAACAGCACCATCCGATCGCCGTGCCGGCTGTCCCGGATCGCGGCGAGTCCCTGGCGCAGCCGATCGCCAGAGCTCCCGCTGAGATTCACCAGCAGCTTGAGGTTGTTCGCGTCCATGCCGCGGACGACTTCGTCGAACTCACTCGACCCGATCGGCACCGACTGATGGCTGTGGATGTCGATGACGGGAAACTTCGCCCGCGGGCGCGGATGCGCCGGGGTCACGAGCATCGACTTCGGTTTGTAATCGGTGATGGACGGCGGCTGGAGTTGCGGCGTGCGCTGGCGCTGCGCGCCGGCGACCGCCAGCGGCACCGCCACGGCCAGCGCGGCAAGAATGAGAAAAGATCGCAGCGAAGCCATAAGCCGAATTCTGTCCCCGCGTTCGCCCGCCTTCGCGCCTTTCGGCGCTTCGGCGCGGCTTCGGCGTGGTGACAACCATTCCTCTAGCCTCGCCATCACTGGCGAGATCAAGCGACCTACCCGGGAGCCACGACGGGCCGTCATTACTCCCCCGCGACTTGCGCCGCGGGAAAGAAGCTCCCCTATTTGGTCTTGCTCCGTGCGGGGTTTTGCCTGCCACCGACCTTACGGCCGGCGCGGTGCGCTCTTACCGCACCTTTTCACCCTTACCTGAAAAAAGGGGTACGGCCCCTTTTCGGGACCGGCCCGCGAAAAGGGGCCGTACCCCTTTTTCCAGGCGGTATATTTTCTGTGCCACTGTCCTTCAGGTCACCCTGACCGGGCGTTACCCGGCGCACTGCCCAACGGAGTTCGGACTTTCCTCCCGCCTTCGCCCTTTCGGGCTCCAGCGGGCGGTCGTCTGGCTTGCTGCGAAGGAACCATTGTACAGGCAGGAGGGGCTGGAAGGGCGGGATCGGCTGGAAGGTCAGAAGGTTCTCTTCTTCTCCAGCCCTTCCCGCCTGTCCTGCCCCTCCTGCCCGTCCTGTCCGCACTATCCGTCCGACTCCTGCGAAATCTGGTACTGCTCCAATTTCTTGTACAGGTTGCTGCGGGGCGTGTCGATCACTTCGGCGGTTTTGGAGATGTTCCACGCGTTCTCGCGCAGCTTGTTCACCAGAAACGCCCGCTCGGCGTTGTCCTTGAACTCGCGCAGCGTGCCCGCTCCGCCCGACTTCGCCCCATCCGCTTCGCCGAGGGGCTTCGTCGTGGTTCCACCTGCCGATGGCGATCGCACGGGTTCTGGAAGATCCGACACGTCGATCGTGTCGGCGCTGGTCATGATGTTGAGCCGCTCGACGGTGTTGCGCAGCTCGCGGATGTTGCCCTTCCAGCGGTACCGCATCAGCGCGTCGAGCGCCGCCTGCGTGATGCGCTTGGGCCGGACGTTGTTCTCGCGGCTGAAATAGTCCATGTAGTGCCGCACGAGCACCGGGATGTCTTCCTGGCGGTCCCGGAGCGGCGGCACGAAGATCGGAATGACGGCGAGCCGGAAATACAGGTCCTCGCGGAACCGTCCCTTCTCGATCTCTTCCTCGAGCGTCTTGTTCGTCGCCGCGATGACGCGGACGTCCACCTTGATCGTCCTGGCCGATCCGAGCCGCTCGACCTCGCCTTCCTGCAGCACGCGCAGCACCTTCGCCTGCGTCTTCGCGGACATGTCTCCAACTTCATCGAGGAATATGGTTCCCCTGTCGGCCTGCTCGAATTTGCCGACCTGTTTCTCGGTCGCGCCGGTGAACGATCCCTTCTCGTGCCCGAACAGCTCCGACTCGATCAACTCCTCGGGGATCGCCGCGCAGTTCACCTGCACGAAGCGCTCGCGGCTGCGCAGGCTGTTGCGATGAATCGTGCGGGCGACGAGCTCCTTGCCGACGCCGCTCTCGCCCTGGATGAGCACGGTCGCGTTGGTCGGCGCGGCCCTTCCGACGAGCGCCATCACCTGTTTCAGCGCGGCGCTCTCGCCGATGAGCTGATGCCGGACCTCGACGGCCTTCTTCAGCGACTTGTTCTCGTCGCGCAGCTGACGCTGATCCAGTGCGTTGCGCAGACTCACGAGGACGCGCTCGCTCGCGAACGGCTTCTCGATGAAATCGAAGGCGCCCTTCTTCGTCGCCTCGACCGCCGTGCTGATCGTGCCGTGGCCGGAGATGACGACGACCGGGAGCGCGTCGTTCATGGCGCGGAGACGATCGAGCACCTCGAGGCCGTCCATGCCGGGCATCTTCACGTCGAGCAGGACCAGGTCCGGCGCCTCGCGCTCGACCAGCGCGAGCCCTTCCTGGCCGGTGGCGGCGGCGATGAACTCGTAGCCTTCGTATTCGAGGGTCATCCGCAGCGAGTCACGGATCGCCGCTTCATCGTCTATGACGAGAATGCGTGATTTGGGCATGGGTGGATTGGCGGCGCTCAGCGGTCCTCGACGTGAATCGTCTTCAGCTCGCGCCGATCGAGGTCCGGCTCGTAGACGTACAAGGTCAGGAGATCGCCGAGGCGCGCCGCGTGCGCGATGCGGCGGAAATCGGCGACTGTCGTCACCGGCTGCCGGTTGATCTCGAGCAGCACGTAGCCGCGCTCGACGTCGGTGTCGAACGCCGCGCTGAGCGGCTCGACGCGCGTCACGAGCACGCCCTTCATGCCTTTCGGCAGCTCGAGGCGATCGGCCGTCGCGCGGTCGAGTTCACGGACCGACAGGCCGAGCTGCACATCGGGATCCGGTTTCTTCGGCGCAGCCGGCGCCGGGGCCGTCAGGTCGGTCGGGCGTCCATCGGCGTCCGTGTTGCGCGGCGGACGTTCGGCCAGCTTCAGCGTCACGTCCTGCACGCGGCCGTCGCGGACGTAGCGGAGCTTCGCCGCGGATCCCGGCGCACGCGCGGCGATCTCGCGGATCAGCTGATCGTCGTTCGACACGCCGTGGTCGTCCAGCGACACGATGACGTCATACGCCCGCAGCCCCGCACGATCGCCCGGCGATCCTTCGGTGATGTCCTGCACGAGCGCGCCGTGCGCCACGCCGAGGCTCAGCGACCGCTGCAGGTCCGCGTCCACGTCGCGAAGCGTGACGCCGATGTACCCGCGCGCGACGCGCCCGTGCGCCCGCAGCTGCGGCAGAATGGCCGACGCGCCGTTGATCGGCACGGCGAAGCCGATGCTGCTCGCGCGCGAGCTGATCGCCGCGTTGATCCCGATCACTTCCCCGCGCGCGTTGATCAGCGGGCCACCACTGTTCCCGAAATTGATCGCGGCGTCGGTCTGAATGTAGTTGTCCAAGCTCGCGTCGAACAGTTTTCGCCCCAGGTAGCTGACGACGCCGACGGTGACGGTGTGGTCGTACCCGAGCGGGTTGCCAATCGCACAGACCCACTCGCCCATCCGCAGCGCGGACGAATCGCCCAGCGGCGCCACCGGCAGCCGCGACTGGCCGTCGACCTTGATCAACGCGATGTCGGTGTCGGGATCGGCGCCGATCACGCGCGCCAGG
>Ga0193726_1002540_pt1 | contig 12266 bp, 12 predicted proteins | sample H2c1metaG_FD_144928 | JGI IMG/M metagenome (GOLD analysis project Ga0193726, IMG submission 144928) | Soil microbial communities from a riparian zone of the East river system, Colorado, United States - H2c1 | ecosystem: Environmental > Terrestrial > Soil > Riparian zone | place: USA: East River... | reverse complement strand
TACCGAAGACTCAGGAAGTAATCTTCTATTGCGCGTGACCCGCCGAGGCGAGCGCTGCCGGTCAGGCAGCGAAATACCGGGCACAGGGCTTTACGAACGTCAAGGCATTGAAGGGCGGCGTCGAGGCGTGGAAGGCCGCAGGGTATCCAGTCAGATAGCGATGGCATTCAGCCCGCGCTCGGGGACACATCATGAACATTGAACACTACAGAGATCGTCTGCTCGATTTCGAGAGAGACCTGTCCGCGCGAACCGAACGCGAACTCGCCGACGGCCGCCGGGAGTTCATTGATTCCGCCGCGGCGTCCGAGAAGTTCACCCAACTCGCGCCGATTCAGTCAGTTGTAGCAGCCTGTTGAAAGAGATAGAGACGTGAGGCTTTGACGTACTACAGTTTATCTACAGCGAATGGATCGGGCAGATCGCCAGAATCAGTCACTATTCCGTCATAAGAACGCCATTTTCAAGAGTGTCGAAGAGTTGCGAGAGGCGGGCGCGCCTGCATACGTTCCGCGTCGGGCATCGTGCGATGCAGACGTCTTGTGCGGGTCACGCTTGGATGCCGTCCGGTCATCGCGCCGTCGCGACGCGAGCGCCCCATCGTGCAGGCGGCACCCCGTAGACGCGCGTGAACATGCGCGTCATGTGGCTCTGGTCGCAGAATCCGGCAGCGTGCGATGCCTCTGCAAGTGAGCAGTGTCGACGGATCGCGCGCCGCACGTGATCGAGCTGTCGCATCGTGCGGTAGCGGGTCGGACTGGTGCCGAAGGCCGCCCTGAATTGCCGCGCGAGCGTCCAGCGGTCGAGGCCTGTGGCCCGCTCGAGTTCTGCTGCCGAGTGGGGCGTAGCTGGCTCCGCGTACAGCAGCGCCCGGGCGCGTTCGAGGGCCGCAATCGGCAGCGCCGTTCGCGGCGAGCGGGATCCCGAAGTCTCGAGCAGGAAATCGACAATCGCCGCTCCGACCTCCGCGAGCGCCATCTCGTCGAGGCCGTCGTCCAGATCCCACATCGGCGACAGGTGGCGTCGCTGCGCGTCGGTCAGCCGCATCACGGGATCGGTCACGAAGGGCAGCGGCGACCCGCCGAGTTGGGCCTGCACCAGCGTGGGATCGACGTACGCCATGCGGTAGGCAAACGGCGCCGCGGACCCCGAGCAGCCGTCGTGCAGTTCGTCGGGGTGGAGCACGTGGCACTCGCCGGGCAGGCAGACGCGCCGCGCGCCCCGATACCTGAACGTCTGCACGCCTTCGAGCGTGAAGCCGATTGCGTACGTGTCGTGCCGGTGGGGCGAGAAGGCCTGGCCGACGAAGCGCGCCTCCATGCGTTCGAGACCGTGCGCGCAGCATCCGAGGCGCATGTACTCTCGGGTGCCGCCACGAGCAGCGTCGCGCAAGACCCCCTCGGAGCACTGGCTGGATGGCGGTCGCGGATCCCCCGTCTTCCGCATCCGTCGAGCCTACAAGAACACGACGCGAATTGCACGCCCCCATCGATCACAACCGTTCAAGACTTTGCGACGGCCATCTGCCTACAGTGAAGGCGTCACGCCGGTGCGCGCGATCCATTCACGACGGAGAAAAAATGCTGCGGACACTATTTTTGTTAACGATGCTGGCCGGCGCGCACACCGACAGTGCGTTGGCACAGGCGCCGGATGCTATGCATGAAGGCCCTGTTAATCCCCCAAGCGCGCATGATATTCGTGTCACTCGGCGCCGACGGAGCGCCAACGTATGCGCTCCAGACCCTGGACGATTGGATCGCCCGCGTCAAAGCCCGTGGCCACGTCACGCTGGAAGAAAAGCAGCTGAAATTTCACATTGAGCGCTACGGCAACATCGCGCACTTTTGGAGCAGCTACGCGCTGTACAGCGACGGCAAGCAAAGCGCGCGCGGCATCAACGGCATTCAAGCGATCAAAGAATCTGGCGGCTGGCGCGTCACGGGCATCATGGTGCAGGCCGAGTCGGCCACGGCGCCGCTGCCCAAGAAATATCTGCCGTAAGCAGCAATCTAAATGCAGCCACAACAGGAGATGTCATGAGAACGATTCGAACGAGAACGATTACCTGTGCGGTCGCGATGGCGACGGTGCTAAGTCTCGCTCCGCTGCGCGCGCAGACGACGCAGACCACGCAGACGGCCTTCTCCAAGGAGGCAGGGACGCTCTCCGACAAGTTCACCGGCCTGGCGCGAGTCATGGCGGGGAAATATGACTGGAAGCCCGGTGAGGGTGTGCGTTCCGTTGGCGACGTCTTCAACCTGATCGTGACGGAGAACGGCCTGCTGGCGGCAACTCTTACCGGCGCGGGCGGGGGGCAGGGCGGGCGCGGGGCACCGGTCACGGATCCGGAAAAACTGCAGGAAGCACTCAAGACCTCCTACGCGAACCTGCAAAAGGCCATCGAGAGGCTTTCGGACGCCGATCTGAAGGCGCCGGTCAAACTATTCGGCAGGGATATGACCAAGGAAGATGCCGTCCGCTTCCTTTTCGGGGACCAGCACGAGCACCTCGGCCAGTCGATCGCCTATGCGCGCTCCAACGGTGTCGTACCGCCATGGTCGAAGTAAGAAGAGACTCTGACACCCTGAGGGGGTTTGGATGACCACGTTATTGCAGGATATGCGGTACGGACTGCGAGTGCTTTGGAAGAGTCCGGGTTTTACGATCGTAGCGGTGCTTTCCCTGGCTTTGGGCGTGGGCGCGAACACGGCGATTTTTAGCATCGTGAACGCGGTGTTGTTGCGTTCGCTTCCTTTTTCCCATCCGGAGCGTCTGGTGAAGATCGTCGCCAGCAATCGTGGGGTGGGCGCGCGGGATATCGGACTCTCCGTTCCAGAATTCGACGATCTCAGGTCAAGGGCGGGCGTCTTTGACCAGGTGACTGCTACCCAAGGTGGCCCGACAAACTTGACCGGCGCAGAGCGTCCGCAACGTTTCGAACTGCTGGAGGTGAGTCCTAACTATTTTTCGATGCTCGGCGCTTCCGCGCACATCGGACGGGTGTTTGGTCCGGGCGACGAAGCGCCGGGTTTCGCGGAAGCGACGGTCATCAGCGACAGTCTGTGGGCCCGCGCGTTTGGCAGAGATCCGGGAGTTCTCGGGCGAAAGATACAACTGGACAATGATCCCTACACCATTGTCGGCGTTCTCCCGCCAGGATTCCGCCATCCGGGCAGCACGGTTTCGACGGAGATCGAAATATGGGTGACGTGTGGATTCAGGGCCAATCCCTTCCCGAAACCAGAGCGCAGCCTGCGGATCTTGCCCGGAGCAATCGGACTCCTGAAGCCCGGAATCGGCCTGGAACAAGCGCAATCGAGGTTGGACGCGTTCGCGTCCCAGCTACGGGCGGAATACGCCACCGACTATCCGGCGGGGTCGGGCTGGTCGATTGAGGCGGAGCCGTTGCAGGACTCGCTGGTGGGCAATGTCCGGCCCATGTTGCTGGTGCTGATGGGCGCGGTGGTGCTGATCGTTCTACTCGCCTCAGTCAACGTGGCGAATCTGCTTCTGGCCCGGGCTTCCGGGAGACAACGAGAGGTGGCCGTACGGCTGGCGCTGGGGGCGAGCCGTGCGCGGATGATTCGTCAGATGCTCACCGAGTCGGTGATTCTCTCGCTGGTCTCCGGCGTGGTCGGTGTCCTGACCGCAATGGCCGCTTTGCATTTTGTACAGTTTCTACCCGTCCCAATTCCCCGGCTGGCCGAGGTGCAGGTGGATTGGACCGTGCTGTCTTTCGCCTTGCTGGTTTCCCTGCTTGCGGGGCTCGGGTTTGGATTGGTTCCAGCCCTGCAATTCTCGAAAGCGGAAATTGCCGTAGCCATTCGGGAAGGAGCCCGAGGCTCGGGCACCAGTAGTAAGACCAACCGGTTACGCGGTCTGCTGATCGCCTCAGAGACAGCCCTGGCGGTGATGCTGATGGTGGGAGCGGGTCTGCTCTTGCGCACGTTCTGGGGACTGCTGCAGGAAGATCCCGGTTTCAATCCATCAAGAATTGTCGCTGCCAATGTCTACCTGCCGGTGCCCAACAATCCTGACCTGAATCGCTACGCCAAGCCCGAGATTTTCAACACCTTTGTGCGGGAAGCCGTGCGGCGCGTGGGTGCTCTTCCGGGAATTGATCTCGCTGCCATGACCACTGATTTGCCAGTCGCCCACGTGTCGTGGCGACGCCCCGTCAATATTGAGGGCCGTCCGGACGAATCTGGCAAAGGCCTGTTTTCTGAAATCACCAGTGTGACTCCTGAGTATTTCAAGGTGTTACAGGCTTCGTTAGTACGCGGACGTTACTTCACGGAAGACGATGATATCGACAAACAGCCGGTGGCCATCGTCGATGAAAGCACAGCTCGGACCTACTGGCCGGACCGCGATCCCATTGGCCGCCGTTTGAGCATAAGGACCCCCAGGGTAGCCAACCCGCCGTGGTGCATCGTGGTTGGCGTGATCAAGAACATCAACAGTGATGGCCTCGACCAATCTGAAGCTCCCCACATCTACCGACCGATCTACCAGTTTCCAGGATCCAGGGCCTTGACCAAAAGCGTGACGGTCCGGACTTCTTTGTCCGCCACCAGCCTGGAGCCGCTCATACGCCGTGAGATTCAGGCAGTCGATCCGAACTTGCCGGTTTTCAGTGTCCGTACGATGACGGAGGTCATTGACGGTTCTCTCGCTTCGCGCCGCTTCTCCGCGGAGTTGGTGGGAGTGTTTGCCGTGGTGGCGCTTCTGTTGGCGTCGGTGGGAATTTACGGTCTGTTGGCCTACATGGTCGGTCAACGGTCGCACGAGATTGGAGTGCGGATAGCGCTGGGAGCCATGCCCTCGACCATTGGGAGAATGATTGTGAGTCACGGTGCGGGTCTGGCCGGCATCGGAGTGGGGATCGGCCTGATCGTGTCGGGAATCATGGCTCCGCTGATTTCAAGTTTGCTCTACGGAGTGAGACCGCTTGATCCGGAAGTGTTTATCGCGGTGCCGGTGATCCTCATGGTCGTTGTACTTTTGGCGAGCTACATCCCGGCGTGGCGCGCGGCCAGGGTGAACCCGATCGTCGCCTTGCGTCGCGAGAGTTAAAACCATCGTCATCGGGGTCAACCAGGCGCAGCGCGTGAATTCAGATACGTGGTGGCGCGCGGACCTCCAACCGGCGGCGGAAGCTGCCGTTCCCAGAAAGAAACCTCAGAAAACCTAATAGACCGATCCTCGCTGCGACCACGTCGGTCCGGTACGATCGGGCACATTGAGTGCCGTGAAAATTCCCAGTGGCGCGACCGAGTCCACAAGCGTCGTACTGCGCTGTTCAAGGGAGGCGATCGCGGCAGAGCGAGACGCCCGGTGCTGCTCGTACACGATCATCTCGCTCCAATATTCGATGACGATGTACCGGGACGGGCCGTTCTGGTCGTGAAGGAAGGAACTGCCGAGATAGGAGCGTGTGTGGCGATTCATCGCGGTCCATTCTCCGTCGACGCCGTACAGCTGCTCGAATTCGGTTTCGCGTCCGGTCTTCACGTCGAATTGCCAGACGATCGCGATCATAAGAACCGAACCCTCCCGATACCAGCGTGCCGCCACTCCGCAACAGCGCCGAGCATGGCACAGTCCGAGATTCACATCAATCCTGTGGCGCAGACAAAGGAAAAATGAGTCGAACAAGATTCACTAACTCGAGAATTTCCGTAGCCAGCTAAGGGCGCTTCCGACGCGGGTCGAGCCGCTGGGCGAAGCGGCTGGCTTGGCCCGTGATAGTCACCAGACACCTGCGATCATGGGCCTGGGAGACCGCAGGTCGCGGCCGCCCCCCGGCGGAGATCCCACACAGATGCGCGGACGGAAAATCCTTCCCTCGATTCTCACGCCGGTGCCCGACGGAACGCCGCTGACGTTAATTGCGCGAGAAACTGCGAAAAGTATTTCAGTTGGAAGGTTCCGACCGGTCGGGGTGAGCGGCGCAATTGTCGCCGAATTTCGGCGACCGAGTCCACGACTCGCAGAATTTGGCCAGATTGGCGCGCCCGGCAGGACTCGAACCTGCGACCCCCGGCTTAGAAGTCCCATTCCTCGTTGACCTCTATCCTACTGAGCTACGGGCGCAGGCCTCATTAATAGTACGCCGTCAGTGAGGACCGATCGGGCACCGTGCTTGGGCCCACACCAAACGCTCTCCGACAAACCCTGTGCGATTCACTCCGGACGGAGAAGAACCTGGCTCACGCCGCCCCGTCGCCGCGGATCATCTTGATGGCCTCTTGAACCGTGGTCATGAATTGAGCCGGGAAGATAATGGTGGAATTCTTTTCGACGCTGATCTCGGCCATGGTTTGCAGGGTCCGCAACTGCAGCGCTACCGGATGCTGCGAAATGATATCCGCCGCTTCACCAAGCTTGACCGCCGCCTGAAACTCTCCTTCGGCCGCCACGATCTTTGCGCGTCGCTCGCGTTCGGCCTCAGCCTCTTTGGCCATGGCGCGCTGCATGTTGTCTGGAAGCGTGATGTCCTTGATTTCAACAGCCGTCACTTGAGCGCCCCACGGCTCGGTATGCCCGTCAATGACATCCTTTATCTTCGCGTTGATATCCAGCGTCTGTGAAAGGAGCTGATCGAGGCTGAATTGCCCCACGACATTCCGCACCGTCGTCTGGCTGATCTGGTTGATAGCGGCGTTCACATTTTCGATGGCGATCACCGATTTCCTCGGGTCGACGATGTGGTAGTACGCCACCGCAGCAATATCGATAGAGACATTGTCCTTGGTGATGATCTTCTGTGAGGGAATGTTCATCGTAATCGTGCGCAAGGTCACCCGCGTCATCTGTTCGAGGACGGGGATGAGGATGATCAAGCCGGGGCCGCGAACGCTCGTGTACTTGCCCAAAAAGAAGATCACGCCTCGGTCGTACTCCTTCACGACTCGAAGCGAGAGAAACACGAGCACGACAACAATCGCGAGGACGATCATGATGGTAGGCATGGTGTTCACTTTCGGAAAGACGATGCGGCGTTGGCTCGCACTGAGTATACGCGCAGTCATGCACGCCACCAGCGCCCCCGAGGTGTGAATCGTACAGGGTTTGTGAGAGGCCCCACTAAATTGAGTTCTGGTCCCGCTCGTGCCCGAGCCATGCCGGATAGATAGCGATAAGTCGCGAAGTGTTTACCGACTGTGGTTACCCGGCGCCGAGCACTCGGATCCGCTGCCAGAACAGTGGGGAAGGACAACGCTTTCGAGACTCCCACTGGTACACGACCGCCTTGCGTGCCGCACCCACTCGCGCGGCGAACTGCGCTTGCGTGCAGCCTAAGCGCCGACGTACGCCGCGGATCTGGTCATCGTAGTCGCTTGGAATCTGATCCCAGGACAGTGGCGCGGGTCGCTCCCTCGGCCAGATGGCCTTCTCAAAGTACATGTGGAGGAATGCGTCGGCGTCCGCCACCGTCGCACGCGCGCGCAGACTCCGAAACGTCGTCCGGGTGTCATACGTGACGCGAAGGCGACCATCTTTGGCGGCCGCGTGCAGCGTCTTCACGTGGACATGAATGAGGCGCGCCAGCGCATCGAGGGGCCGGTCCGGAATCCCATGTGCGATACGTCTCCAGAGGGACGCCCAGTTGTGCGGCGAACGCGGCTTGCGAGACTCCGAGGGCGCGGCGACATTCTCGAAGCGTGAAGAGCCTTGGCGCCGATCGAGTCGTGCTCGATGCCATCGTGCTCCACACTGCCATGAGCGCGTCGCGAATCAAAGAACCGATCAATGACCTCCAGCCTCTATGACCGGTGGTCGCGCGAGCCGCGAAATTCAAGAACACAGGGAAATTCTTGCCGACTGGTGCGGGGGCCTGTTGAAAAACGGCGAAAGTGACCGCTCCATTTCAGTACACAATCGGGCTGAAATGGGCCCACCATAATTTCACATCTGCGGATTCTTTAGGAATTGGCGCGCCCGGCAGGACTCGAACCTGCGACCCCCGGCTTAGAAGGCCGGTGCTCTATCCACCTGAGCTACGGGCGCGAGCGGGGAACGGCTGATCCTAGCAGAGTCAAAACCTGATCGCGCCCCTTCGACACGATTTCTTCACACACTGCGCCGAGGCTTCAACGGTACGATGGCGATGCGCGTGCCGCGGTGTGCGCGTACGCAAATTCATATTGGAGGAGCTCATGAAAAAGACAGGCTTAATACTAGTGTTGGCGATGGGATGTGCGGTCGCCGTGCAGACCGCCCATGCGCAGACGAAGGCGGACGACTCGAAGGATCGCCGCGTGACGGTGACGGGATGCGTGCAGCGCGACGCGCCGCATTCTTCTCACTTCGTCCTGTCGCAGGCCGTCGAAGACAAGGCGTCGAAGTCGGGCGCGGCGGGCAGCACCTATGTGCTCGACGGGGCGACCACTGACATCGAGCCGTTCGACAGCCAGCGGGTCGAGATCGACGGCAAGCTCGAACATGGATCGGCGGCGTCCGACAAGGACGGCAAGCTGCGAGTGGCCTTCATCCACAGCGTCGCCGGGAGCTGCACGTTTTCCAAGTAGCGAGAACAGGACGGGCGGCGCCCGCCGCTCGTCCTCCCTCGTCCCACCTGAGCTGCCTGGCTCTGGTGGCCGGTGTCTCCGACTGCACAGCCGATCTGTCTTGGGATCCGACATAGTCGACGCAGAAGAGGACACGATGAAATTCATTCACCTGTTTCTGATCGGCTATTTCGTGCTGATTCTCGGCGTCGGGCTGGCGCTGTGGCAGATGGGCATCTTGAGTCACGTTGCGCCAATCTGGATCGCCATCGGCCTGATTGTCGCTGCGGGCATCGGGATCATGGCGTCGGTTTCGTCGGGGAAGCCCGCCATCGAGACGGACCGGTCATGAGCTCCCGTCGAGTCAGCCGTCGCATCTTGTCGGCATGACGATTGCGTAGAAATGAGACACATGCCTCAAGATTTCGACGTGGTGGTCATCCCGGACCCGCCTTCGATGGCCTTCTGCTGCCCGGTGTGCAAGTTCGACGAACCGTCGGCGGAAGGGGAAAACAATCCGGGCCCGGACCGCTGGTTCACCTGTCCTTCATGCGGACACAAATGGAGCGTTTCGCCAATCGCCGACAGCAACTGACGCGCAGCGCGCGAGGTGTGCCCACACCGCGGCCCGCGCGCTCGCACCTCTCGAGAGGCCGGACGATTCAGTATCTCGAGAATCGGATCCTGTCGGCCCTCCCGTCCGAAGATTTCTCGCGCCTCGAACGGCACCTCGCCAGCACTCCGCTCGTCTACAAACAGAGCGTCTCCAAGGCCTCCGAGCCGATCACGCAGATCTGCTTCCCGGATAGCGGCGTGTGCTCGGTGATGGCCGTCATGCGCACCGGGGCGGCCGCGGAAGTCGGCACGATCGGGAACGAAGGGGTCACCGGTGTCGCGCTCTTCTTCGGCGACGACAGCGAGCCGAGCGAATCGATGATCCAGGTGCCGGGGAAGGGGCGCATGCTGCCGGCCGGTGTCTTCCGGGACGAACTCGAGCGGCGCGGCGCGCTGCACCGCCTCGTCGGCCACTACGCGCACGCGCTGATGATCCAGGTGATGCAGTCCGCAGCCTGCAACGCGCTGCATCCGATCGAGAAGCGCGCGTGCAAGTGGCTCCTGATGACGCACGACCGCGTGTTCACGAACGAATTCACCCTGACGCACGAGTTTTTGAGCATGATGCTCGGCGTGACGAGGCCGATGGTCAGCGGGGTGGCCGAACGGCTGCAGCGCGACGGGCTGATCAGGTACCGCCGCGGCCACGTGACGATCCTCAATCGCGAACGGCTCGAGAAGAGCACGTGCGAGTGCTACGCGACTGTCACGCGCGCGTTCGATGCCTTCCTGAAACGATTGGAACCACACTGAGGCGGGAAGGGGACGCGAGCGGCACGGATGGCCGCCCGCGTCATTCTTCAATCTAACGTCGATCTACTTCGGGGGGCAGGGGCCCTCCGCCGGTTTCACGCTGACCACGCGGAACTCGGGCAGTGACGGCGACGCGCCCATCGCTCCCGCGCTCGTCGATCCCGCGCTCCCGGTCGCGCCCGCGCCGGCCGTCGCCGCGGCGTTCGCGCTCGGCACCAGGCCGCCGACAATCTGCACGCGCTTGCCGGAGAACGACGACACGTCGGCGCCGCTCAGACGATAACCGCCCGTCGACATCGCCGCGGACGCCGCGCCCGCCGGCGGCGCTGCAGTTGCTGCACCGGCGGCACTCGTTGCACCAGTCGCACCGCTCGCACCCGTGGCACCAGTACTGCCAGTCGTTCCCGTCGCGCCAGTGGTTCCCGATCCGCTCGTCCCCGCCGCACCGGCAGTCGGCGGCGTCTCGACCATCGGCGGCACCGTCGCCGCCGGATTCGGCACGACGGTCGGGCTCGACAGCGTGAATGGATCCGAGGCACTAACGCCCGGTGTGACACACCCGCTGACCGTGATCGTCTGGCTGGTCGAGCTTTGCGTCGCGCTCGACGGTGTCTGTGCGGCGGCGAGCGCCGATACGGCGCAGGCCATCGCAATCGCCGTGATGATTCGCATTTTCATTGCATCTCTCCTGTTCAACAAATACTTTCGTCGTCTGGAGTCCTGCAAGCGCTCAGCCAGCGCGTCAGCGTTTGGATGAGTTCGCGAGCCGATCCTCACGTGCATTTCGCATTGGATGACAGGAGGACTCCAATGACGTGTTGCGCGACGATTTCGAGAACGGCAACAGCGCCATCGTGCGCCTGAACGCCGGCGCGCGCTGGATCTTCTAGAGATCGAGTCGCTGTTTACGTCAGCGCCTTGCGGCGGAACTGATACAGCCCCAGCGCGACGAGGAGCAGATCCATCACCACGAGCCCGCCCATGATGAACGCGGCGGGCAAATGGGGAAACTGCGGCACGAGCGCGCTGCGGAACCCTTCACTCGCATACACCATCGGGTTAATGAGCACGAGCCGCTTCAGGATCGGGAACTTCGCGAGCGCCTGCCACGGATAGTACGTGCAGCCGAAGAAGATCATCGGCGCGAACACGAGGCTGAACATCAGGCCGACGTGCTGCTGGCCGACCGAGCTGCCGAGCGTGAGGCCGAGCGCGGCGGAGAGCAGGGCGACGAGCAGCGCCGTCAGCGCGAACTGCAGGAGGTGATCGCCGCTCATCGCGACGCCGCTCCCCATGACGAGCCACGCCGCGGGAATTACGACCAGCCCCGCGATCAGCGCCTGGATCATCCCGGCGACGACCTTCTCGACCGCGAGCCATTCCATCTCGATCGGCGCGAGCAGCCGGTCTTCGATCTCCTTCGTGAACTGGAATTCCGCGATGAGCGGCAGCGCCACCGCCCACGCGCCGGTCATGATCATGCTCAGGCCGATGATCCCCGGCAGCAGCATCGACTTGTATTCCGGCGGCATCAGCCCGCTCGTCGTCATCACGCGGCCGAAGACGAACACGAACATCATCGGCTGGAGGAACGTCTGGAAGATCAGCGTGACGGCGTTGCGCCGCGCGACGTGCGCGTCGCGCCAGAGGAGCGCGAGAAACGTCTTGACGTTCATTCCCTCAGGCTCCGTCCGGTGTGATGCAGGAACAGGTTCTCGAGGCTCGGCTCGGAAATGTGGACGTCGTGGATCGACGCGCCGGCCGCCGTCGCGATCGACACGATCGCCGGAATCAGCGCGCCGCCGCGATCGGCGTAGAGATCCACCTGACCGTCGCCGGACGTGCGCGCCTCGGTGACGCCCGGCATCGCGCGCAGCGCGTTCACGAGCGCGTCAGTCGCGCTGCTGAAGTGCAGCCGGACGACGAAGCCGCCGGGGATCGCGCGCTTCAGTTCCTGCGGCGTGCCGACCGCGATCATCTTCCCGTGATCGACGATCGCGACGCGGTGGCACAGGCTGTCCGCCTCCTCCATGTTATGCGTCGTCAACACGATGGTCTTCCCGCGCGAGTTGTAGTCGCGGACCATTTCGGCGAGCAGCAGCCGCGTCTGCGGATCCAGGCCCGCGCTCGGCTCGTCGAGAAAGAGGACCGCCGGGTCGTGCATCATCGCGCGGGCGATCGACAGCCGCTGCATCATGCCGCCGGAAAAGCCGACCGGCATGTGGTTCGCGCGATCGGTCAGCTTGAAGCGCTCGAGCAGCTCGTCCGCCCGCCGGTTGCGCTCGGCCGACGTCAGCCCGAAATACGCGCCGTGAAACGTGAGAATCTCCTTCGCCGTGAGGTTGAAGTCGAGATTCGGACGCTGGGGGACCACCCCGATGA
>Ga0193726_1002539_pt1 | contig 12268 bp, 11 predicted proteins | sample H2c1metaG_FD_144928 | JGI IMG/M metagenome (GOLD analysis project Ga0193726, IMG submission 144928) | Soil microbial communities from a riparian zone of the East river system, Colorado, United States - H2c1 | ecosystem: Environmental > Terrestrial > Soil > Riparian zone | place: USA: East River... | reverse complement strand
CGTCCACCAGCATGACGTCGCGCCCCTGCGCGGCGATGGCCACGGCCAGATTGGCCGAGACCGTGGTCTTGCCCACCCCGCCCTTGCCGCCGGTCACCGCAATGACCTTCACCGGGCGCGAGGCGTTGAGCTCCGCCAAGGCATCGACTCGATCAGGCGAAAGTCTGGAGTCACGCATGTGCGGATGCTCGGCCGAAATTACGGGCGAAGTAAGCCTCATCGCGCGCCGCCGGCGAGCGTTGACCCAGCTCCAGAGCCGCGCGCACCAGCCAGATTCGCTTGAGATGCGATGCGTGCAAGTCTTCCGGTACGCGCTGGCCATTGCATATGTAGGCGATTTTCAACTTGTGCCTGAGCACCGTGGAAATGGCGGCGCCGAGACTTGCCGCCTCATCCACTTTGGTCAAGATGCATGCCGCGGGCTTCACACGCACGAAGGCGCAAACGATTTCATCGAGCGCCTGGCCTTCGGCTTGTGCCGGAAGCGCCAGCAACACACGCGCGCCCGAGGCGCCGTACTTCAGGGCCGATAATTGTTCGGTGAGACGCTCGTCGCGCGGCCCCATGCCGGCAGTGTCGATCAAAATCAGCTTCTTGGATTTGAGCCGTTCCAGCACGCGGAGCAATTCCTGGGCGCCGTTTGCGGCATGCATGGGCGCACCCAGAATACGGGCGTAGGTCATCAGTTGCTCGCGGGCGCCGATTCGATAACCGTCCGTGCTGACGAGCGCCAGGTCCTGACTGCCGTGCTGCATGCACCAGCGCGCGGCGAGCTTGGCGATCGTCGTGGTCTTGCCGGCGCCGGTCGGACCCACTATGGCGGTTATGCCGCCGGTGACACAGGTCGGATCGTTGACGATCGGAAGGTGCTTGGCGAGCAATGCAAGCGGGATGTGCGATGGATTCTCCAAGCTGGTGCGGCGCGGCGTCAGCACCGCCAGCGCCATCGCCACGTCCGGCGCAATGTCCATGGCCGACAGCTCTTCCAGCACGCGCGCCTGCAAGGGCTCGCGCAGGCGCTTGTCGCTCCAAGTCATGCTGGCCAGGCCGGTCTCCATCACTCGTCGCAGATCCTGCAGTTCGCGCTGCATGGCGCCGTAAGCCATATCCGGCGCGGCTGACGAGCGCTGCGGGGCGCGTTGCGCTGCGGCGGGCGCTGCGGCGGGCGGCGGTGCTGCCGGCGTCGGCTGCGCCATGCTCGCCGGTGCGCGCACCGGTGCTGTGGTTCGCGGCGCCGCAGTGGCGAGCGGCGCCTTGGACGCGACCGGAGCAAGCGGCGCGACCGCCGCAACAGGCGGGGGCGTAGAAGCCTGCGACGGCGCAATGATCGGCGCCGGCCGCTGCCGATTGGCGTCGGCGAACAGGGCCTCGTCGTAATCCACGGCCGCGATGACTTCGATGCCGTCCTCGCCGCGTCGACTCGAAAGGATGACGGCATCCGGTCCCTGCTCTGCCCGCACTTGCGCAAGAGCCGCGCGCATGCTGACAGCCGTGTATCGCTTTATCTTCATGTCAATCTCCGTGAATCAAGCAAATCATCATCGGCCCACCGCGGCTATGACGCGGATGCGGCGGTTTTCCGGAATCTCGTTGTAGGCCAGTACCGCCAGCGAGGGCGTGGAATGGCGCATCAATCGCGCAATCCAGGGACGAATTTTCGGGGCGACCAGCAGCACCGCCGGCTCGCCCGCGGCGTCCTGACGCCGCGCGCTGTCGCCGAGCGACTGCTGAATTCTGTCGGCGAGCCCCGGCTCGAATCCCGGCGATGCGTCGCCGCCTACCATCGAATCTTGCAGCACCTGCTCGAGCGCGGGATCCAACGTGATCACCGGCAATTCCTGGCGCAGTCCGCCGATGTTCTGCACGATGGTGCGGCCGAGCGCCACGCGCACCGCCGCCACCAGCGCCACCGGGTCTTGCGTCTTGGGCGCGAGTTCCGCGAGCGTCTCGCAGATGGTGCGCAGGTTGCGTATCGGCACGCGCTCCAACAACAAATACTGCAGCACTTTCACGACCACGCTCATCGGCAACATCTTGGGCACCAAGTCCTCGATGAGCTTGGGCGCGGTTTTGCCCAAGCGATTGAGCAGCTGCTGCACTTCCTCGTGGCCCAACAGTTCATGGGAATGAGATTGCAGCAGATGACTCAAGTGAGTCGCGATGACGCTGCTGGCGTCCACCACGGTGTAGCCCTGAGCCTGCGCCTGATCGCGCCGCGACTTGTCGATCCAGATCGCGTCCAAGCCAAAGGCCGGATCCTTGGTCGCAGTGCCCGGCATGCTGCCCGTGACCTGTCCTGGATTGATGGCCATCTCTCGATCAGGAAACACTTCGGACTCGCCCACCGGCGCGCCGAGAATGGTGATGCGGTAGGAGTTCGGACCGAGCTCCAAGTTGTCGCGTATGTGCACGGCCTGAATGAGGAATCCTAAGTCTTCGGACAATTTTTTGCGTACGCCCTTGATGCGCCCCATGAGCTCTCCGCCCTGATTGCGGTCGACCAACGGAATCAAGCGATAGCCGACTTCCAGACCAATCAGGTCCACCGCTTCGACATCATCCCAGGACAGCTCTTTCTGCTCGGTCGGGATCGCTTGCGAAGCGGCCGGCGCAATCGCGACGGCGGTTCCGGGCGCGGGACGCTTGCTCAAAAAGTAAGCACCCGTGGCGCACAGGGCGGCCATCGACAGAAATACGAAATTCGGCATTCCCGGAATGACGCCGAGCAGCGCCAGTATTCCGGCCGTGACGCCCAGGGCGCGGGGCTGGCCGAGTACCTGCGACATGATCTGTTGGCTCATGTCGTGCGGTCGCGAGACGCGCGTGACCAAAATGGCCACGGCCACCGACAGCAGCAGCGCCGGGATTTGCGCCACCAGCCCGTCGCCGATCGTGAGCAGCGCATAGGTGCGGCCCGCGTCGGCGAGCGACATGCCGTGCTGTGCGGCGCCGATGATGGTGCCGCCGAATAGATTGATGAACACGACCAGAATGCCGGCGATGGCGTCGCCGCGCACGAATTTACTGGCGCCGTCCATGGCACCGTAGAAATCGCCTTCCTCGCGAACTTCTTGCCGGCGAACGATGGCGTCGGCCTGCGTGATGATGCCGGCGTTCAAATCGGCGTCGATCGCCATTTGCCGGCCGGGCATCGCGTCCAATGTAAAGCGCGCGCTGACTTCGGAGATGCGCCCGGCGCCCTTGGTGATGACGACGAAGTTGATGATCACCAGCACCGTGAACACCACCATGCCCACCGCGTAGTTGCCGCCGACCACGAAATGGCCGAACGCGGCGATGACATGGCCCGCCGCCTGCCCGCCGGTGTGTCCGTTGATGAGCACGATGCGCGTCGAGGCAACATTGAGGCCGAGGCGCAGCAGCGTGGCGCCCAACAGCACGGTCGGAAAGGCCGCGAATTCGAGCGCGCGCCGCACATAAATCACGGCCAGCAAAATCATCAGCGACAGCGAAATATTGAAGGTGAAGAACACATCCAGAAGGAATGCCGGCAGCGGCAACACCATCATGGCGAGCACCGCCATCACCAGCACGGGCACGCCCAAGCCGTTGCGGGCGAATTCGCCGAAGCTCGCCGCTGCCGCGCGCGCGTTCATGCGTCCAAGTACTCATCGCCGACGGTGGGATTGGGCCGCACGACGCGCGCCGCGACGGTGGGGTTCAAGGTACGGACTCTGAAGATGTACGAGAGGATCTGAGCCACCGCCACATACAAGCCGCTCGGGATTTCCTTGTTCAAGTCCGTGGAGCGATACAGGGCGCGCGCCAGCTTCGGCGACTCGAATACCGGCACGCGATGTTCCTCGGCGATGCGTCGAATGTTTTGCGCCACCAGATCGACGCCCTTGGCGAGCACCACCGGCGCCCGCATTTTCTTCGGGTCGTACTTCAGCGCGACCGCAAAGTGCGTCGGATTGACGATCAGCACGTCGGCGGTCGGCACCTTGTGCATCATGCGGCGCCGCGCCAGCGTCTGCTGCATTTGGCGGATGCGCTGCTTGGTCTCGGGGCGTCCGTCCATTTCCTTGGACTCGTCGCGCAATTCTTGGCGCGTCATGCGCAGAGCGCGTTTGAACTCAAAGATCTGCAGGGGCACATCCACGATCGCCACCAAGGCGAGCGAAGCGCACAACCAGACGAAGGCCCAACTCAAGAGGCCGGCGCCCCGGGAGATGGCGGCCCGCGGCGCCATTCTGCCCAGCGCCAGTACATCGCCGAAGATCGAGGAAACGATCGCCGCGCAAACCGCGCCGATCACGAGGCACTTGAGCAGCGCCTTGGCCAGTTCGGAGATGCCATGCAGCCCGAACAGGCGCTTGATGCCGGACAGGGGGCTCAAGCGGGAAAAATCCGGCGTCAGCGCTTTGCTGCTGAAATTCCAGCCGCCCAAGACCACTGAAGCCAGCAATACCATGCAGATGAGCGCGCCGAACACCGGCAAGACGGCGGTCACGGCGCTGATGCAGGCATCGCCCAGCGACGCGGCCATCGAATCGGTCGTGCGCAGGGACTTCTCGTCGATCGACAGCGATCGGCGCATCAGCTGCGACAGATGTGCGGCGACGGTCCCGCCGATGGCCACCAGCGCGGCGCTGCCGCCGATCATGGTGGCGAAATTGGTGAGTTCCCGCGAACGCGGTATTTGCCCGCGCTCGCGCGCTTCTTGCAGGCGTCGTTGCGAAGGTTCTTCGGTCCGTTCGCCGCCCATCTCGGATTCGGCCATCAGGGCGCTCCCGCAGCCGACGCGCCGACCAGGTCCGAGACCGCCATCAATGCGCTGTTGATGAGAGCGGAGATGCCCGACATGATGCCGTCGAGCCCCGCGAGCAGCACGAAAAAGCCGCTCAACAAGGTGATGGTGAAACCGATGCCGAACAGATTGAGCTGCGGCGCGGCGCGAGTCACCACGCCCAGGGCCAGATTGACGATCACCAGTGCAATGACGGCCGGCAGCGCGATCAGCAGTCCCGTGTCGAAAACGCGCGCCCCCCACAGCACCACCGATAGAAGAAAATCGCGGCCGACATGCGCGCCGATGGGCAGGGAATGAAAACTCTCGGCCAGGGCGCCGAGCAGCATCAGGTGGCCGTTGATCGACAGGTAGATCAGCGTGCCGAAGATCATGAACATCTGCCCGAGCACCGGCACCTGCGCGCCGTGTTGCGGATCGACCAGCGTCGCAAATCCCAAACCCATGGTCAGGGAAATACTTTGGCCGGCGAACACCAGCGCTTCGAATGTCAGCTGCACGACCATGCCGATCGACACGCCGATGAGCAGTTCCAACACGGCAGCCAGCATTCCGGCCGCTGAAAAGATCGAGAGGCCGGCCGGAACTTCGACCAGAGGCGCGAGCAAGAACGCCAGCGCCAGGGTCAGCACGATCTTCACCCGCCCCGGCACCACCGCCTCGCTGGCAGCGGGCGCTGTGAGCACAAAGCCGCTGACGCGCAGCGCCGGCCACCACATCCGGCCCACCCACATCGACACATCGGCGGCATTCAGCGTCAGCGGTTGCATGCGGCTAGCCGATCATCGCCGGGATGCTGGCGTACAAATCATGCGTGAAGTCGATGAGCATGCGCAGGATCCAGGGACCGGCGGCAAACAAGGTGAGCACGAGCATCAACAGCTTCGGGATGAAGCTCAGCGTGGATTCATTGATTTGGGTGGCTGCCTGCAGCATGCCGATCACCAGGCCCGTGATCAGTGCGACGAGCAGCAGCGGCGCGGAAATCAGCGAGGTGACCAGCAGCGTCTTGTGAGCCAGGTCCATGACATTCTCGGGCGTCATTGATGAAAACTCGACGCCAGCGTGCCGATGAGCAGAGTCCAGCCATCAACCACCACGAACAACATGATCTTGAACGGCAGGGACACCAGGACCGGCGACAACATCATCATGCCCATCGACATCAGTACGCTGGCGACCACCAAATCGATCACCAGGAACGGTATGAACACCATGAAGCCGATTTGGAACGCCGTTTTCAGCTCGCTGGTGATGAACGTGGGCACCAATACGGAAAGAGGCACGTCATCGGCGCTCGCGAACTGCGCCTTGCCGGAGAGTTTGGAGAACAACTGCAGATCGTTTTCACGGGTCTGCGCCAGCATGAATTTCTTCAAGGGTGCAACCGTGCGATCGATGGCAATCTCCCCCGCCAGCTGACCATCCATGTAGGGCTTGATGCCGGAGGCATACGATTGCTCGAGCGTCGTGCCCATCACGAAAAAGGTCAGAAACAGCGCCAGCCCGGTCAGCACCTGGTTTGAGGGCGTGGTCGCCATCCCCAACGCCTGGCGCAGGATCGACAACACGATGATGATTCGGGTGAATGCCGTCATCGCCAGCAAAATGGCCGGCAGCAACGTCAGCAGCGTCATCAATATCAATACTTGAAACGTGAGCGAGTAAGTCTGGACTCCGTCCGCGGCCGATTTAATGGCGACAGCCGGCAGCGCGGCTTGTGCGCCCGCCGCGAGCGGCAGGAGCACGAGGAGCGCAATCGCGAACAACCGGTTGCGATTGAGTTGCAGCGGCATGCTGCTCACGGCGAGCCGCCGGGCCGCTTCATCATGTCGCGCAAGCGCTCGGCGAAAGCCGGCGAGGGGCTCGCGGCTTTGAGGGCAATGGGGTTATTGAGGGGCGTCAAGGGCACGATGCCGTTCGCGCCGATGCCGAGCAGAACCTGCGCCTCGCCGACGCGCACCAACACGATGCGCTCTCGCGGACCCAGGTTCAGTTGCTCGAGAACTTCGCTGTCTCGAGAGCCGCGCGCTGCGGACAATTTGAACCGCTTCAATACCCAGCCGATCGCCAAAATCAGCGCGACGATGGCGATGAGGCTCAAGGTAAGCTGCGTCAAGCTGCCGACCGACAAGGGCGAGGCGGGTTGCGCCATCGCCGTCATTTGGCGTGCTCCATCCTTTCCGTCTCGCTCACCACATCGGTGAGCCGGATGCCGAATTTTTCGTTCACCACCACCACTTCGCCGCGGGCAATCCGCACCCCGTTCACCAAGACATCGAGCGGCTCTCCCGCCAGGCGATCGAGTTCGACGACGGCGCCGGGCGACAGCTGCAGCAATTCGCGCACCGACATTCGCGCGCGCCCGACTTCGAGGGCCAGCGTCACGGCGACATCGAGAATGAGGTTTAAATTCATTTCCTGTCCGGCGCCGCCGGCCGCGGTCGGAGCTAAGTCGTTGAATTGCGCGCGCGCGACAGCGGCGTTCTTCGGATCGGGCGGACTCATACGGGGGCTCCTGGAAGAATTTTGAGGGCGTTGCGCCCTTGCGAGATGCCGAAGCGGCCGCGATACAGCGGTACATCGCCCGCCAATAAAGTGACTTGCTGCGGCGCTTCGATGGGAATGATGTCGCCCGGCGACAAGCGCACCAGCTCGCGCAGGCTGATTTGCGCTTGCGCGAGAACCGCGCGCGTGTCCAATTGCGCTTCTTGCAATGCGCTCGTCAACACCGGCGCCCAGGCTTCATGCTTGCGCACCGGGGCTGCTGCGCCGTCGCCGGCGAGCGCCTCGCGAATCGGGCTGAGCAAGGCGTCGGGGAGCAGCCAATCGATGCGGCCGCTGCGCGCCGCGAATTCCACGTTGAACCTGACCACGACAACCGATTCGAGCGGGCCGCCCAGCTGCACCAGCCGCGGATTGGTTTCCTGCTTCACGAATTCCAATTCCACCGCCGACGCGGGCAGCCAGGCGGCGGCAAAATCGGCCGTAAAACTGCGCAGCATGAGTGCGAGAAATCGCTGTGCCGCCGGAGCGATCACCGCCTGGGGGTCCGCATTGGCGCGCCCCGAGCCGCCGAAGAAGCCGTCGAGCAGAGTCAGCAACAACGCCGGCTCGACGCTGACGCAGGCGAAGCCGGGTAAGGGTTTGAGACGCACCACGGCGAAGGTTGCCGGCACCGGCAACGAGGCTTGTAAATCGGCGCTTTTCACCGATTCCACCGATTCGAACTGCATGCCGGCATCCCGCCCCAGCAATCCGGACAAGGAAGCCGCCGCCCGATCCGCAAAGTTCTTGCTGACCGCCTCCAGCAGCGGCAGCTGCGTGCTATTGATGCGCTGTGCCGCGAAGTCATAGGGCCGAACGGCGTTGGGATTTTCCTTGCCGCTCTTTTCGAGCAGCGCCTGCACCTCTTCATCGGAGATGCGCGCTGGGGCTTGGCTCATCACTGCACCACGAAACTGGTGAACAGCACGTCGTCGACGTCGGGACTTCCTTCCTTCTTCTGCACGGCGCGGACTTCCGCGAGGGCTTCCTGCCGGAACTTGTCCTTCCCCTCGCGCGACATCATCGCCTGATAGTTGCGATTGCTCATCAGCAACAGCAGGTTGTTGCGGATCAAGGGGGTGTTTTTCTGCACGCTGTCGATGGCTTTTTCATCGTGAGCCATGATCTCCACGGAGATCTGCAGGAAGCGCACCGCCGAACCATCCTCGAAATTCACGACCAACGGCGGGTCGATGGCATAGTACAGCGAGGGCTTGCCGGAGCCCCCCTCCGCGCCCTTCCCGGCGGCGGAGGGCACGGGCGCGATGGCCGTGATCTTGCCGTCCTTGTCGAGCTTCAGATCCGGCAGCGGATGCAGCCTGGCATTGATGAAGCCGCCGACGACGACTGCACCTAAGGTGAGCGCAAAAATGCCCACCCCGTTCATCAAGTTGCCCACAAGTGCGCCGGCTTTCTTCGCGGGCGGGGGAGGAGCGTCAGCTTCGTCGGCCATAGTTCGATTCCATAGCGGGCACATGCCGCGCCTGGAATCGAGCAAGTTCTATGCCATCAGAATTTTAGACTGTGTTTATCAATAAATTCAGTGACTTATAGCCAATCGCGAGCTCGCCCCAGAACCCGGCGGCCGCCGATAATTTGACGCTTACCAGATATTCACGCGTTGATCCGGCGGCAAATACAGTTTGTCGCCCGGCCTCAAGCCGAATGCCGCATAGAAGCCCGCCTGGTTTCTCAAGGGTGCCGCGCCGCGCACCGCCGGCGGCGAATGCGGATCGGTCTTGATGCGCTGGATCGCCTCGGCTTCGCGCACCTTGCCGCGCCAGACCTGCACCCACCCCAGATACAGACGCTGATCGCCGGTAAACCCGTCGATGACCGCCGCCTCGTGGCCCGCCAGCGATATTCGATAGGCCTTGTAGGCGATCGCCAGGCCGGAATTGTCGCCGATATTCTCGCCGAGCGTCAGCGCGCCATTGACATGGTAATCGGGCACCGGCTCGTAAGCGTTGTACTGCGCAACCAGCGCCTTGGTTTTTTCGGCAAATTTCTCGTGATCGGCCTTGGTGAACCAGTCATGCAGATTGCCGTCAGCATCGAACTGGCTGCCCTGATCATCGAAACCGTGGCTCATCTCATGACCGATGACGGCGCCGATACCCCCGTAGTTCACCGCATCGTCGGCGGTCGCGTCGAAGAACGGCGGCTGCAGGATCGCCGCCGGAAAGGTGATTTCATTGCTGGTTGGGTTATATGAAGCATTGACGGTCTGCGGACGCATGCGCCATTCGCCGTGATCCACCGGCTTGCCCAGCTTGGCCAGATTGCGCCGATACTCGAATTCATTCGCCCGAAGCACGTTGCCGTGCAAATCGTCGCGCGAAACCTTCAGCGCACTGTAGTCGCGCCAACGGTCGGGATAGCCGATCTTGGGCAGCATTTTTGCAAGCTTGGCCTGGGCGCCGACCTTCGTTTCGGCACTCATCCAGTCCAAGGTATCGATATCCCGCCGGTACGCCTCCAGCAAATTTTGCACCAGCGCCTGCATGCGCGCCTTGTGCTGCGGCGGAAAATATTTCGCGACATACAGCTTGCCGAGCGCCTCGCCGATGCTGCCGTCGAGCAGCGCGATGCCGCGTTTCCAGCGCGGTTGATTTTCGGGAACGCCGCGCAATATGCCGCCGGTGAACGCGAAGCGTTCATCGACGAAGGCCTTTGAAAGATACGGCGCCGCTGCGGACAGCACCCGCCACTTGAAATACGCCTTCCACACCGGCAGCGGTGTATTCGTCATCACCTTGCCAAGGCCCGTGAAATAGCTCGGCTGCCTGATGATGACCGAGTCGACTTTGCCGTCGATGCCGGCGCTGCGCACATAACGCTGCCAGTCATACCCAGGCATCAACGCCGGCAGCTCGGTGATTGCCGTCTTGTTGTAGGTCTTGATGGGATCCCGGTCCTCCACGCGCGTCCACTGAAGCTTGGCCAGCGCGGTTTCCAGGTTGAGGATCGCGGCCGCATGCTCGGCGGCCTTCGATTCGCCCGCCATGCCCAGCATTTTCTCGATGTGCGCCAGATAGGCGACCCGCGCCTGCTTGAGTTTGGCGTCGTCCTTCAAGTAGTAATCGCGATCCGGCATCCCCAAGCCGCCCTGAAACAGGCTCACTGCGTACTGGGTGGAGTTTCTCGCATCCAGATTGACGAATAGACCGTAGGGCGCGCCCGCGCCGATGGCATTCATGTGCGCCACCAGCACGGGCAGGGCGTTCAAGTCCTTGATGGCATCGATGGCGGCAAATTCCGCTTGCAGCGGCTTTAAACCCAACGCCTCGAGCTGCTCCTCGTTCATGAAACTCGCGTACAGATCGGCGAGCTTCTTCGCGTCCGCATCGCCGTCGCTGAGACTGGCCTGGTCGAGGCTCTCGACGATGCTGCGCAGCTGCTCCTCGGTCGTGTCCTCGATGGCGGTGAACGACCCCACCACACCCTTGTCGGCAGGCAGCTGAAAAGTGCGCAGCCACTTGCCGTTCAAATACTGATAAACATCATCTTCAGGACGAACCGAGCTGTCCGCGTATTGCAGATCGATGCCCGAGCGCAGCACCGGCTGCGGAGCCGCGTGCTGCGCAGATGCGCTCACGGCGGGCGCCTGATTGCCGGCGCAGGCTGCCAAGCCGGCAATGCCGATCGCGCAGGCTGAAAACTTCCACATAGTCGCTCCTTGATATTTCTCTTGGCCGTCAAAATTTCAATGAAACCTTCAAGCCCGGTCCCGCATCATCCAGCACCAGATGCGCGCCGTGCAATTTCGTCACCGCCGCGACCAGCGACAGCCCCAGGCCCGACCCCGGAAATTTTCGCGCCTCATCGAGGCGCACGCGGCGGCCGAGCACGAGTTCGCGCTTGTCGGCGGGAATGCCGGGGCCGTTATCTTCCACGATGACTTGCGGCGCGCTGCCCGATTGATCCAACACCACCCGGATGCGGCCCCCGTCCGGCGTGAATTTAATGGCATTGTCGAGCAGATTCGCGAGCGCCTGAGCCAGCAATTGCCGGTTCCCCTGCACCTGCGCTCCCGGCGCCACCGAACTCTCCAACTCGATGCCGCGCTCTTCGCTCACGGGCGCGTACAGTTCCACCACGCTCGCGACCAGCTCGGACAGATCCACGGGTTCCCGGGCCACCGTGCCGGTCTCCGCGAGCGCGATCCGCAGCAGCGCGTCCAATGTGCTGCGCATCTGATCCACCTCGGCGGTTACCCCTTCGAGAACGCGCCGCTCGGGCGAACCCGTTTTGAGCGAGCTCATCGCGCCCTCGGCGCTGGCCTGCAGGCGGTTCAAGGGCGTGCGCAAATCGTGCGCGGCGCTGTCCAGAACGGTACGCATCGCCAGCGTGAGCTGCTCGATCTTGTCGAGCATGGTGTTGATCTCGCGCGCCAAGGTGTTGATCTCATCGTCGGCCTTGCGCACGGGCAGGCGTTGCGATAAATCGCCGCGCATGATTTGCGTGGCCACCGCGGAAATCGCTCCCGCCTGCGCGAGGATGCGCCGTCCCATCCAAAACCCGCCGCCCAGCCCCAGCAACAAGGTGAGCACCACCGCCGTGATCAGGCCGCGCATCATGAGACTTTTGACGTCCTGCCTTTCCTGCACATCGTGTCCCACCAACATGCGATAGCCGCCCGGCAGCGGAAAGCGCTGTGCGCGCATCTCGTGCTCCCGCGTCTCGTCGCCGAACGGCACGGATACTTTGAACAGAAACCACTTGCCGGCACTCGCATCGACTTTCGGCCACGCGGGCACATTTCCCGCCACCGGGCGCAGCTGCGGGTCCACCATCAGGTACACCGCGCCGCGCACGTCCTGGTCTTGCGAGCGCTGTTCGATCAGTTCGATGAAGTCGCTGCGCGAGAGCACCAGCATTTGCTCGCGCAGCCCCTGCACTTCTGCTTCGATCAAATTCTCGGTGCTGCCGTCGACCACGCGCGAGACG